>Ga0315308_1000482_pt1 | contig 22255 bp, 25 predicted proteins | sample TDP3_MG_FD_203078 | JGI IMG/M metagenome (GOLD analysis project Ga0315308, IMG submission 203078) | Freshwater sediment microbial communities from Lake Towuti, South Sulawesi, Indonesia - TDP3 | ecosystem: Environmental > Aquatic > Freshwater > Lake > Sediment | place: Indonesia: South Sulawesi... | reverse complement strand
CAAGAGTTTGTCAGCTCTGAAAGACCCCGGGGTCTGAAATAATAGTATGTGCGCCTTGAGCGTTTGGCATATCTGCTTCATGGATTCAAACGCGGGTAGGCTGAGTTTCGTTTCAAACCTGAACTTGTGGGTGATGTCTTGATGAGCCTTGACTGTGAACTCAAAGTTTTCGGGTGCCTTCTCTCTCCATCCCTCTACAGTTGATGCTTTGGGGTATGTGTAGAACGTGCGGTTTAACTCTACCAGGCGAAAGTTTTCATAGTATTTTTTCATGGAAGTTGGATAACCGCAGCACCCAACCTTGAGCATAGGCTCTCAGCCTGCCAGTGTCAGGCGGTTATTTTTGGTGGCGGTCTTATGGGTTTGCCGAGTTTCCTTCGCAAAGCTACTCGGTAGAGTCTTCTCAGCGATTTTATGAGCTGTTCCACGCTAGGCGCCCTCGAGTATATGAGTGGTATGCGGTCGTATTCCGACAACTTCATAGCCAATTCGTCGGGTGGACTGCTGTGAAAAACCACTATACGGGGTTTGAGCGGACTGATTCTCACAGCCAGCATGGGCGACCTGCCTTCACGCACGTTCGTAAATATGAGCGCCCGTTCGGTTGTGCTCCCAAAGATTGGGAAGAACTCCCAGCCAGAGAGGGTTTCAATGACCTTTGTTGCATCCACAACCGTGTAGCCAGAGATCTCCCTCTTCGCCTCGTCTGGGCATGTTAGGATTTCGCCCGTTATAGCCTTTGAGAAATGTTCCACCGGAACGGGAATGGGAAACTCTCTGAGGTCAAGTATGGCTGTTGTTGGCGAACTCGTCAAGCGGGCTAGTTCTCTAATGTAGCGGCTGCCTCTCTCCTCATCTATCACAAGCAGCGCCCAAACAAACCTGCGCACAAAGCGTGTGCCAGGGCTCTTGCGTCTTCCGCTCTCGTAGTCGCTGATGACCGAAGGCGAGGACAGAATCATTTTTTCTGAGAGGCGTGTTTGGGAGACCGCGAAGAGTTCTCGCCACTTCCTCATCGTTGCCCCAGGCTTGTTCGAGAGGATAATCTCGCCCGCGATTCGTCTGGCTAGAACTTCGCGCACACTCGGAGACACTGACAATGCGATATGACCCCTAGAGAAGCCCAAAACTACTCTAGAGGGTTAGATATAAAAACTACGTTCTCGCAGACTAACAGAAGATGTAGCGGGTGCAAAATGTGTCGTTTAGACAAAGAATGGAAAGTTCGGCAAAGAAGGCTAAATCGAACATAATTCTAGCGTTAGACCTTCCACCAGATAAGCCAAGTCGCCTTCTGTCCCGAAGCATCCAAATTTTAGAGTCTGTTCATCCATATCTCTGTGCACTGAAGTTGAACCGTCAAGCGGTTCTGCCTCTGGGCTTGTTTGACGGTGTGCAAAAAATTGTTAATCGAGCTCATGATTTAGGTCTGCCCACGATTATGGACGCAAAGATAAACGACATCGGAAACACCAACCGAGCTATTGCCGAATACTATTATAAGGCGGGCTTCGACGCCGTCATAGCCAGTCCGTTCGTGGGCTGGGAAGAAGGCCTCCAACCAGTCTTCGAAGTGGCTCACCATCTAAAACGTGGAGTAATCGTACTAGTCTACATGAGTCACAAAGGCGCGCCTGAAGGCTACGGTCAAACCGTTCGTGACCCCAAAACTGGAGAGCTGCGTTCTCAATACTTGGTGTTTGCCGAGAAGGCGTTAGAATGGAGTGCTGACGGCGCTGTTGTGGGCGCCACTTACCCGGAGAAAATACGTGAGGTCCATGTTGTACTGAAGGATAAAGTGCCCATTTACTCTCCAGGCGTGGGCGCACAAGGCGGTGACATCGAGGCTGCTGTTAAGGCTGGGGCACGCTTCCTTATAGTTGGCAGAACTGTAGTGCTCGCAGAAGACACGGCTGAGACCGCTAAACGCATGAGAGACGCGGCTCAAAAGTGCCTAAAGCATTGACATCGGAAAGCTGATAGATGAAAATGAGCCAAATTGAGGAAAAGATGACTCAAAAACTTTCTAAAAAGTGGACCTATGCGATTGGCTTAATCATTGTTTTCGCAAGTGATTTTATATTACGTGATATTCTTCTTCCAGAGCATGCGAGAGATATTCATATTGCAATGGCTGTTCTCGTAGAATGGGCGATTCTTTTAGTATTGCTTACTTTCTGGATCCCTAAAATTGAGGGCAATAAATTGGCAAGCATCGGATTTGGAAAGTTCAAATGGAGATATTTATGGGCAGGTCTTCTAGTCTACTTCATACTTCTGATAGTTTGGATTGGTAACAGTATCGCCTTAGAAGCAATTGGACTAAAGGGACTAAGGAGTCTCCAGCCAATGATAAGAGAGTACAGTTTCCTTACCCGCTTGATTCTATTCTTTACAGGAACTTTTCTTGAAGAGATATTTTACAGAGGATACGCTATCGAAAGATTAACTTCACTCACAGGTAAAAAATGGTTATCAGGACTCATATCCTGGGCAGCCTTCACTTTTGTACACCTCAAGTTTTTTGGTTTAGGACCTACATTAGATGTGGGAATTCTCTCGGCAGGTCTTGCAATTCTTTACCTCAGGGAGCGAAGCATTTGGCCGTGCATCGTGGTTCACGGGATAAACGGTGCATATGGCTTTCTAATAGGGCCTCTTTTGATGTTGCAATAGGGTGTGGAAAAGCGCCCCTCACAACCAGTCCTTTTGCGGGCAATCTATGTTTATCTTAGGATATAACATTCGAAAAAGCAGATGGATGCAGTTTCAAGGGAGTTTTTATTCTTCTCGTCCTCTCGTCCAGAGCTCCTTCTTGAGCATATCTCTAACTGCTGAGCGTATAGCAGCGCTTCTGCTCGGATACATGCTGGCTCTGACGAGTTCATCCAATCCTTCCAAGTAGGCTTCAGGAAGCAAAACGGTTACCAACTTCATTTTTTCCTTTCACTCCAGGACACATGTTAAGCGCATATTATGGGACGATAGCAGTTATAGAATTTACTATGCCAATCAGACCACACTCAGTTTCAGTGTGGTTAATTCCTTTACCACTTTAGGGAAGGTCTTGTAAACGTCCTCTACATGCAAGGCTGAACGCTTCATCTTGAGCTGCACAATACCGGCCGCTACAAATGCTGAACCCAGAATGTCTGTTATGGTTGGGTCTGGAAAAGCTATCAGAGCCAAACCGATTTGAATCAGCCTCGAACTTCCTCCCTTTCTCCACAGACGCTGGGTGTGACGAAGCTCGTTTGAAAATTCACGTATGGCGCCGGCTGTTTCCTTGGAACTCAAACCGAGTTCGTGCACCGCCATAGTCAAAGCTTTTAGTTCTTCAGCGTTCATGACATTTCTCCGTTTTTAAGCAGTCAAACTGAAATAGACACGCTGACAACACAAAAAACTTGATGTCTCAAATCAATGAGCAGCCGCATTTTTCTCAGTCAGTTTCTTTAAAAATCTTTTAGTAAATCCTTCAAAAAGACTTAAAGTTTTCATGAGTTTTTAGAGAAAGATGAAAACTTGTGTAACGAGTGTTTAAAGGCAAGACGAGAACAAAGTTGTTTTAGCCTAGCAAAGCTCGCACATCGCCAAACGTTTTATGGAACAAGTTCTAATAATCTATCCACAATTTATGGAACAAGGTGCTGGGTGATGCCAGAGGAACGCTACGCGTACATTCTTGTTGAAAACGAGAAATGGTGGAACAATCGCTGTAAGCAAAGTCAAAAGGGCTCGAATATGCAAGCGTTTGTTCGCCGGGGAAGAGTTGGTCCAAAAGATGCAAAAACGCTTTTGTTCTACGTCAAGTTACCCGTTGGAGAGATACGTGGTCATGGAGACTTCTTGGAGAGAATCAGCGGAACTGCGGAAGAACTTTGGAACGTGTACGGGTCTGAGACTGTTTTCGAATCTCGAGAACAATATGATGGCTTTGTTGAGGGAAGAAGTAAGGTCACTTTTATTCGCTTCAAAAACCTGCAAGAATTGGAAAAACCCATCGGCTGGAAAGATTTGTCAGCCGCACTAGGGATTAAGAAAATGCCCAACGGTGGCAGATACCTCAGCCGAGAAACCGTGACCTCTCTCTTAAGAAAGGAGTTGTTGACTCATGACAAAAACTTCTGAATTTAAACCAAAAGAGTTTGTTGAAAAGCAAGTCAACGAAATCCGCGAAATATTTGGCAAAGAGCGTGCACTCATAGCGGTTTCTGGTGGAGTTGACAGTTCCACCTGTGCGGCTTTGGTTCACAGAGCCATAGGGGAAAACCTGTTGTGCGTCATGCTGGACGACGCCTTCCTGCGGGAAGGCGAACCCCAACAGGTGGCGCAACTCTTGTCTCAACCTTCCTTAAAACTGCCCATAAGGATTTTGAACGTTCAGGAACGATTTCTGAACGAAATGAAAGAACTGCGCGACGCCGAAGAGAAGCGCAAGGTGTTTCGAGAAAACTTCTACAGGGTCTTGAGCGAAACCGCAGAAAGGGAGCGTTGCAGTTTTCTTGTTCAAGGAACGATTTTGGCAGACATAGTTGAAACTGCAGGCGGAGTGAAGACCCAGCACAACGTGCTCTCACAAATAGGAATCAACCCTAAACAGCGATACGGACTTCAAATAATTGAACCACTAAAAACATTGTTCAAGGGACAAGTGCGCGAAGTAGCCCGATACATTGGAGTACCAACGGAAATAGCGGAGCGCCAACCGTTTCCAGGACCAGGCCTCTCTGTGCGTGTTGTTGGAGAAATCAGGCGTGACAAGCTGGAGACGCTGAAGAAGGCAACAGCCATAACCGAGGAGAGATTAGCTAAGCATAGACCCGACCAGTACTTCGCAGTTATAATGGATAATTTGGAAAAGCCAGGCGACACTCAGTTGGCACGTCTGAAGGAGTCAGCAGCCCACGTTCTCAAAGTGCCGCCTAGCAAGGTCTCTGTTAGAGTTTTTGAGGACAAGGCGACAGGCGTGAAAGAAGGCGAGAGACAATACGGAGAAGTCGCCGCAATTAAGGTTATAACCGACAGCGGCAACCTTTACCAACGGCCTATCCGCGACTTGGTGATACTGCAGAGCAAGGTCATTGCGGAAAACCCTTCCCTCACACGAATTCTGTATGTTATTCGTGAACTGCCTAGAAAACAGCCTTACGTGATAACCATACGCGCGGTTCAGACTCAAGACTTTTTGACAGCAAAAGTGGCAGAGATTCCATGGAAGACTCTCAATGAGATTGCTGAAAAAATCATCGTTGCAAGCCCAAATGTGTCTAGCGTCTGCTATGATGTGACGCCCAAGCCCCCAGCCACAATTGAGATGGAGTAAGAGAAAAACGCATAAAACCTTGTCTAGTCTAAGAAGTGAGTAAGGGAGAAAGATTTTATGGTTCGGGTTAGGGTTCAACGAATTGAGTCCATACGTGACCCCGAGGGCAACTTGGGTAAGAGAATAGAACTCTTAGAAGACAGGGTTATTCCACGATTCGCCATAAGGCCTCAGACCGAGGAGGCGAGGATGGCGCAAGACGTTATTCAGGCGTTGCAGCAGCAATTGCCGACGATGGTTCCGCAGGGTCAGTTTGCTCTTCCCAAACTGATTCTTTTCCTCACAGAGCAGGAATACGAACGACTCGGCATAGACTTTGACGTCAACCAAACTTATGAGTTAGAATTGTCGGGACAGGCGATTAGATTCAAGAAAGCATCGTAATTTGAGGTTGCGGAGAAAGAATCTTGTTGCTTTTTCAGGCAAATAGGAACAGAGACTTCGTCGGAATCTACTTCTCTTTTGATGCCACGTAGTAATATTCGCCTATCTTTTTTTGATGTCTGTCCAGTTTCGAGTCTTCCTTGTTCACTCGAGGTCTCTTGGTGGCAGGGTCTCTGCGAAAAGTCACTTCCATCTCTCGCAGGAAGTTGTTCATTCCTCTGCGAAGGCTGGTAGGCGGGTTCGCCGCACCGTATATTCCAGGTTCGCCTGTGAAGATCATCAGACGGTCAGCGATGAAGTCTTGAGCCACAACGTCATGTTCCACTACGAAGGCGGTTACGTTTCGGTTTTCCACAACTCGCCTTATTGTTCTCGCCATGGCCAGTCGTTCCTCAACGTCTAGGTAGGCGCTAGGCTCATCGAGTAGATATAATTCAGCCTTCCGCGACAAACAAGCAGCGATAGCCACTCTTTGGAGTTCACCGCCGCTCAGTTGTGTGACGTCTCGGTCAAGTAGCGGCTCAACGTTCAGGGGCTGCACAATTTCACTGACATACCAGCCGGATTCGAAGTCTTCCTTCGCCACGCTCTTGAGCAGTTCGCTTACTGCGCCCTTGTACTCGGCAGAAATATATTGAGGCTTGTATCCCACTGTTGATGTGCTCTGGAGGGGCGGCATTCCCTCGTCGGGTTTTTCAATTCCAGCCAAGAGTTTAACAAACGTTGTCTTTCCAATGCCGTTGGGTCCTAAAATTCCTATAACTTCTCCTTGTTTTGCTTCTCCCGGTGCGACTGACAACTTGAACTCGCCGAAAGACTTTTGCATGGCGCCCCAGTTGAGCAGGGTTTCGCTGGCTGTCCAGCCCGCCGAGGGTGGCTTCACGTGGAAGATTATGGGCTCCTTTCGAAAACGGACATTTTCATCTGGAACAAAGCCTTCAAGGTAAATGTTGATGCCGGTTCTAACCCCGTGCACGTGGGAAACAATGCCGTAGACGCCTGGGCTGCCATAAAAAACGCAGATCTGATCTGAAAGATAATCGAGGATGGCGAGGTCATGTTCCGCCACAATAACGGTTTTTCCCTCCGCTCTAAGGCTTCTAATAACTCTGGCTGCTTGAAGCCTTTGTTTCACGTCCAAGTAACTAGAGGGCTCATCGAAGAGGTAGATGTCTGCCTCTCGGCATATAGTTGCGGCTATGGCTACTCTCTGCAGTTCGCCTCCGCTCAAGACATCTAAGGTGCGCTCCAAAATGTTGCCCAATTGCAGTTGCTCCAATAGGTCTTTGAGTTTGCCTCTGTCGTCGACCTTCCTGAGGAGTTCGCCCACTCTTCCGGACACAGCCTGCGGAATCTTGTCCACATACTGCGGCTTTTGCACAACCGTGAGCTGCTTTTCATGGAGTTTTTGAAGATACTCTTGGAGGGTTGAGCCTCGGAAGTGTTGAATTATTTGGGACCATTCTGGTGGTTTTTGATACTTTCCAAGGTTCGGTTTGGTGTCGCCTGAGAGAATCTTGAGGGCTGTGGTTTTTCCGATGCCGTTTTGACCGAGCAGGCCTAAAACCACGCCTGGTGATGGAATTGGAAGACGGAACAGTTTGAAGGTGTTGGGTCCAAACCTGTGAGCGCACTCTTGTTCGAGTTCGTCGGGCAGATTGATTATGGACAAGGCCTTGAACGGACACTTACGCACGCAGATGCCGCAACCAACACAGAGCGGCTCCACCACGACGGGACGCTCGTTTTCAAAGCGTATGGCCTCAATTTTGCTTCGCACGGGAGGACAAAAACGATAGCATACTCTACCGCATCGCCTTGGGTCACATCGGTCTTCGTCTAGAACCGCGACTCGAACCATGCCTTTTCTCCGTCATCAGCCCTGTGATGAAAAAATCAGAGTGCAAGAGGTTAGTAATAAACTTACATCTTGCCACGCTTTAAACGTGAAAAAGAGACTGAAAAAGACGCGACTGCCAATGCCAACGCACCAACCTTGTTGATTGTAAAAGGGGAGTTTAAGACTTTTCCAGTTCAGTAAAACTGTTTTATAGTTTCGGAAACCATTAAGACATCTGGGAACTGTCATGCCTTTTGAAGAAGACTACCTCAAACTGTTGGGGCATATAGGTAACTTCACAAAGGAGGTTACAGGAGTAAGCATCGTAGACGCCTACTTTGGCCCCAAAAAACTTTCTCCAGAGAAAGCAGGACGTTTGGCTCCTGAGAAAGTTTTAATGAATCTTGACGCGTTAATGGGGAAAGCCAGAGAAATAGACGATGAGTTAAGAAGAATCGCCATAACAAGCGACCTTGAATCTCTGAAAGTTGTCGTAAAATGGCTTATGGGAGAAAACACTCCGTACGTGCGTTTGGTAGAAGGAATATTTGGCATAATCCCAAGCAGATTCGGACAAAACGAAATCCGTAAAGCACAACAGATAGTAGAAGACGCATGTGCTGCTCTCCCTGGCTCTCATGTTTCTGAGAAGATTCTGAAATGGGAAGAAGAAAGCAAGATCTCCGGAGAAGCGCTCAAGAAAATGATGGACACAGAAATTGTGGGACGCACTCAAGAGATAACTGAGTCATTTGAGAAACACATTTTCGCCCATTTTCCAACCAAAGTCGAAAACAGAGGGGTCATGTATAAGACCGTGAGAGGCGAACCATGGAGCGGATACAATTATTACCAAGGAAACTACACAAGCATCAACGTCTTCAACATTGACATGACCTTCAACAAATACAGATTAATCGCAGTGTTATGCCACGAATATGAGCACCATGTCACAAACCTTTTCACAGAAAAATACTGTCGCGAAAACAAATCCCTAGACTTGTCCGCTGTTTTATTGCATACAAAACGATGCATCATTAGCGAAGGCACTGCCGACTGCGCAAGAGACTTTCTAGGCTTAAAATTAGGCGGAGAATATAGCGAACTAATCGAATCTTTAAGCAATCTTCGAAGCATGATAAGCCTCAATGTTGCGTACATGTTAAATGTAGAAAATGTTGATGACGAAACCGCTGCAGAATACATAGCCTCCGAAGGCTTTAGACCAATCGACGAAGCAAGAAAAGCAATTGGATTCAGCAAGCCCCTGACCCCAAACGACAAGCCGAACTTCTTCAAACCATACGTCTACACATACTTTTTCGGAAGGAGAAACTACGTCTTGCCCACTTTCAAAAAAGCGCAGAAAAAAGCCAAGGTCAAAGAGTTCTTTCAAACCCTATACCTAAACCCGTACTCCCGTTCAAGTGCGACATGGAAAATCGCGTTTTCAAAAATTTAGAGTTTTTTTGAGACGTATTTATGGATATTATACAAAATAAGATAAAAGTGAAAAATTGATGGTTTGATGTGTCACCATTCTTCCTCTTCCCACTCTTCCTCTCCTTCTTCTCCGACGTCTTCTTCTTCCCAGTCTTCTTCTCCGCCTTCCAAGTTTTTCACCTCCACCTCACCCTTTAAGCACCCTTAGTGAACACATTATCGCTTTTTTAAGCGTTTCCATACGGCAACTGACGATGCGAAGAGTGGTGAAAAACAGTTTTAGAGCATTTTCACAAACAATGTTTGCCAGCGTCAGCGTGATTGTTCTTTGACCACTTTGCTAGATCCAATCGTTTAACATATCTGAGTCCATATTCTTCAAGCCTCTTCAGCGCTCCTTCTTCCGGTTCTTCTATATTCTAGCGGGATCTCTACCTTTGCAGAGGCAACCTCCATGTGCCGCTTCATCTCCCACAACGAGACCCCGACTCCGTAAGTGAAAATTGCGGAGTAAGGCGTAATCCTCAGAAAACAGATGCTGGTATCGCCTCGACGGTACATATCTTCGTACATGCCCAAAATAATCCTGCACATAAAAGACGCTTTGAATGCTTGCACTCCCACTTCGTCCTTCCAGTCCACTATCTCAGCTTGGCCTTGAAACTGTATGCAAGGCGGTGGCACGAAGGTCAACAGACGCCTTCTCAAGGGCATTACGAAGGAAACATTGGGGTTAGCGATAATGTTACGAGCTTTCTTGAGCTTCGTCCTGGTCATCACATAGATTTCGAGCGGTCGCGTAGGAGGCGAAACACAGTAATGGACTCCGGCTGAATGGGAGCGGCCGTCCTTAGTCACGGTGCTTAGCACACCAAAATTCCTCCTCTTAAGTTCCTTTAGAACGGTGTCAAAGGTGACTCTTGGAGCGGTCGAGGCAGGTGTGGTTCTAGATTGCAACGTCAATCGCTCCTTGTTCCTTTAATGATTCTTCCAGCTCCGAACAGTACGGAAAGTTCATCTTTGATTTCGATGCCTGACTTTGTGAGTAGTGCTTCTAGGTTGGATTTATGAATTCCGGATAGTATGGTTCGTAGAGTTGGACAATGTGATAGGTCAGGAATCTCTTGAGCTTGTTCTTGGGCAAGGCGTAGTCAACTATTACTACTGTTCCTTTTGGTTTCGTGACTCTGATCATTTCTTTGAGTGCTTTTTCTCTTATGGTCGGAATCATGTCGTGCAAGGCGAAGGACGCGCAGGAAACGTCGAAGCTGTTGTCCTCAAATGGTAGATTTGTGGCGTCGGCGACATCAAATCTGGCGTTTTCGTATTTGTTTTTCCTTTTGGCTTGTTTGAGCATGTCTTCTGATAAGTCAATGCCGATAACGTCGTGACCCTTTCTTGCGAAGGCAAATGCTTGTTTTCCTGTTCCGGTGGCAACGTCCAGTATTCTGGAACCGTTTCTTGCGTTGGTGGTATCTGCAACTTTTTCCCTTAGCCTTGACCCTGCGCCGAGTGTAAGGGTTCCAAACACAGCGTCATAAAAGGGAGCCAATATACGGGCGTACTTTTTTAGCAGTTGGTAATATTTTTCTTCTTCATCAGTTGTTTTGTGGCTTGGATTTCTCGTGGCTTGCATGAGGACGGATTCTTTGACTTCTGGCCTCAACTTCATCACTCTTCTTGGGTGAGGAAAAATGTGGTAAGTCTCTTATAAATATATCTTTTTTAGATATATCTTATTCAGACTACTTGGAAGAGCCAGTAACGCCTACAAGTTGGCGCTTTCCCAAGCTTTCTCCACTATTGGCTTTGACTCCAAAACAGCCTTTGCTTGCATAGCAGCTTTAGGTTGACGCATCTTAGACGTCATGTAAGCCCAGCAAAGGTTTGGTGTGTTGTGGGCGACACCAATTCTGCCCTGAGTGTCAACTGCAATCAGACCCATTGAGGATTTTAGCCTTATTCTATCGTTCACGCGTCTTATGCAATTTTCAGCGGCTTGTTGTGCCGACTGACCCGCACGTATGAGGTCACATGCACCTTTGGCTAAAACTAGTCTTATGGCAACCTCACCTATTCCAGTTGTTGAACAGGCGCCAGCCTCATTGTCAGCATAAGTGCCACATCCTATGAGGGGCGAGTCGCCTATTCTTCCAGGCAGTTTTAGGGCTCGACCCCCGGTTGATGTTGCCGCCGCCGTGTCTCCGCTCTCGTCGAGCGCAACTGCACCCACAGTGTCGGTTGCAAACAGGTCCGGATGCGATTGGAGCAGCTTTTGCAGTTTGGGCAAGGATTCCATCTCGCCGTTCTTCAGCTTCTGGGCGAGCTCATGCCAGTAGCGCAGTCGAAGCTCTGTCAGTGGATTCCTCCTCTCTAAGCCGTAGAGGTCCGCGAGTTTCTCGGCTCCTTCGGCTACGAGAAAGACATGGTCGGTGTTCTCCATAACTATCCGGGCTAGATAAACAGGATTCTTGATATCCTTTAGAAGCCCAACCGCACCAGCGTTAAGCGTCTTTCCCTCCATTATTGAGGCTTCCATTTCAATGCGCTTGCCAAGGGTTAGAGTTGAGCCTAATCCTGCGTTGAAAATGTCGTTGTCTTCCATGCACATGACGGCGGCTTCCACCGCATCTAGGGCACTTCCACCGGTCTGCAAAATTTTAAATCCTGCATTAGCGGCGTCTTTAACTCCCGCCAGTCCGCTCTTCCATCTTTCTTTTTCCCAGGCCCCGGCTCCACCGTGAACTACAATTACGGGCTTTTGCATGTCATTTTCACCGTGCCCTGTGATGGAGTAGTTACATTGTTAAAGCTTGAGATTTAAAGTGTTTGTCAACTTTGCAAAATGGATAATAGGCGCTTGCACCATTCTTATTTTGGGATGATGTGAGGCGACGGCTGGGAGCGTCTCTCTCGCTGTGACACGGCCAAAAGCCGAACTGACCTCAACCAAGCAAGTTTTGAAATGAGTAACTTAATATTCCCTTTAGCTCAAAACAAACATTTGAGAACGTATGCCAGTTTTGAAAGCCAACTTGGACAACATTCGCGAGGCCTCAAAAGTTGTTAAGAACGGAGGCTTGGTTGTCTATCCCACAGACACGGTCTACGGATTAGGCTGTGACCCCCTCAATGTTAGAGCGGTCGAGAGAGTTTTCAAGGTGAAGGGTGAAAGGAAAGAGAAGCCACTGCCTATACTGGCGTCAGATATCCATTTCATAGAAAAAATAGCATACATAAACGAAAAAGTTAGAAAAATAGCAGATGGACTTTGGCCTGGGCCACTCACCCTTGTCGTTCCGAAGAAACCCCTTCTTCCCAACATCGTCACGTGTGGCTTAGCCTCCGTCGGTGTGCGTATTCCAAACCACACAGTTGCCCTTCAACTCATCAGTCTCTGCGACGGATTTCTCGTAGGAACCAGCGCAAACAAAACAGGAGAGAAGCCACCAAAAACCGCGGAAGAAGCAACTGAACAATTGGGCAAGCAGGTTGATATTGTTCTCAACGGAGGACCCACGCCTCTAGGCAAAGAGTCGAGCATAGTAGACTTAGCAACTGAAAAACCAAAAATGCTGCGAGAAGGACCCGTCAAACTTGAAGACATCTTGAACACTCTCAGAGATCCTACGAAAGCAAAAACACAACCCAGAAAGCCAAAATACACAGCCCACACATCTCAAGACAAACACTAAGCTTTCAAATGATACGTTTCATATTTGAAGCCTATTTGGACCCTAACAGAGGGGCTAGGTCAACTGAGCGCACACATACGCAAAACACCAGGTAGCAACATTTTAAACATCGTTACAATAGATAGAGAAGGGAAGCATAAGTATGGACAAGTATACTGTGGTTTCGGCTAAGCTACCCGTAGATGTTTTCAGAGAGTTAGCCCTCCGCATCCCAGAAGGCGAAAGAAGCAACTTCATCCGCGACGCCATAATGGATAAACTGGAGAAGACACCTCGCCCGAACAAGATTTTTGAACTGGAACAAAAAATCAGCAAGCTTGAGGCTGAACTGTCCGAAGTAAAGAAATTCCTAACTGAACTCGAGGTTCTAACGTTCGAGAAGGGCAAGGTCAATCCTCACACGTTCTGCATCGATGAAGTCGACCATAAAATAGTCGATTACCTCCTAAACTACAAGGGAGCAACAACGCCTGAACTCGCAGAACACCTAAAAACCAACAGGTGGCAAGCATTAAATAGGCTGAGAAGAATTCAGAAACGCTCCAAGAGTCAACTAGGCAAATCCGTCATCGAATACTACGCCGGCGAACGCTCGGGCAAAAAGAAAGCATGGTGGATAAACAAAGAACTAGTAGAAGAAACCTGATTAAGCTGAACGTTCTTTCTAATTCATAACTGTTTTAAGCATAATTACGATTACTACAGCAAACAAGGTGAACGCTAGGATGGCGGGACCACCAGTAAAAGCGTATTTCATGGCAATCGTGAAACGCGGAAGCGAACATAGCGTGGCTGAACAACTGAGAAAGATGGAAGGCGTAACCGAAACCCTCGTCACCTATGGGCTTTGGGACTTAGTCGCCCGAATCGAAACTGAAAACCTGCAAAAACTCGACATGATAATCACAGAAATGCGGAAAATCACAGACATAACACAAACAAGCACGTTGGTCGGCGCCTAAACCTTCAGAGTATAAGCAACGTTACATCACTCTAATTTCTTTATGTCTGTGCAAGCACACTCCCAGTTATTCGAAGACGCTTGAAACGTCGCTGTAAGCTTTAATAATTCATGGAACCCTTGAGTGTGAATGATATAGAAGGGCCCGTGGCCCAGTCAGGATTAAGGCGCCGAACCGCCAGAGACGCGCGGTGCGCAAGCCTCCGGACAAGTAAATGGAAGACAGCCGGTGAACCGGGGTTCAAATCCCCGCGGGCCCGCCACCTTATGAAATTTAAGGGAAATCAAGAGATCCGTGAATCGAAGTTCAGGATTCCCGCGTTATCTCATTAATAGTTATATATGTTGTCTGCCTCTCTCTTCAGTCAGTAAGTTTCATAATAGATACAGAATGTTATTCGGCGAGAATGTGAAACGTTATGACCTCTGTGAACCCCTTTGCAGAGTTCCGCACCGCCTGCGAAACAGCCCTTAAAACCGCATTAAAAAGGCTTTTTCCTAAGGTTACGGTTTCATTTGTGATGGAGTCGCCGCCCAGCCCTGAGTTCGGTGAGTTGTCGTCTTCGATTTGTTTTGAAATTGCCAAACAAACCAAGAAAAAACCCATTACCATAGCCAAACAAGTTGCGAAGGCTGTTGATTTGTCGCCTTTTCAATTACTTCAATCGGTTAAGGCAGCTGGAGACGGATACGTGAATTTTTACGTGAAACTAGCCGAACTTTCAAGATTGACGATTGAATCGGTTCGAGCTCAAGACGTTGACTACGGACATGTGAAAACCGAAAACTCGACGAAGATAATTGTGGAGCACACCAGCGCTAATCCCAGTCATCCGATAAATGTTGGACAGGCTAGGAACCCTGTCCTAGGCGACTCTATCGCTCGTTTGTTGAAGGCGAGGGGACACACCGTTTTTCGTCATTTTTACTTTGACGATGTGGGAAGGCAGATAGCTGTCATCGCCTACGGATACCAGCAATTGGGAAAGCCTAGACCTGAAGGCAAGCCCGACCACTTCATCGGCAAAATCTATGCCATAACAAGTTGCATCCTAGAAGTTCAACGGTTAAAGAATGAAATCGAACGAAGGAAAGAACAACCGACGAGTGACGAAGAGCGTTTCAAACTGCAACGGGAATTAGACGACTGGACGTCGATAGCTGTTGACCTTGAAGTCGCGCATCCCCAACTCTTCAACCAACTACTGGAAAAGATAGGTCATGACGTAAACCCTGAGGCTAGAGTGGCAGAGCTGAACCGTGGATACGAGAGCGGTCAAAAAGAAGCAAAACAACTCATCAGGGAAGTCAGCGAACTCTGCCTAGGCGGCTTCAAGGAAACACTGAGCAAGGTTGGAATATTCTTTGACTCATGGGATTGGGAAAGCGACTTCATATGGAACAGCGACGTGAAGAAGACCCTTGAAGAGTTGCAGAGGACTCCTTACGTTTTTCGCGCAGGCCAAGTGCTCGAGTTCAACGCTGATAAAGTGGCGCAGGACCTAGAGCTGAAGGAAACATTCGGCTTGCGACAAGACTATGAGATTCCATCGTTGACGCTGGTGAGGTCCGACGGCACAACACTCTATACCACTCGAGACATACCATACAGCCTGTGGAAATTTCAGAAGGCTGAAAGACTCGTCAACGTAGTGGGAATGGAACAGACTCTGCCACAGTTACAGTTGAAACTCGCTCTGTGCGCCCTCGGTCACGTGGACAAAGCCAAAAATCTGACGCATTTCGCCTACAATCTGGTCAGTCTTCCAGGGTACAAGATGTCTAGTCGTAGGGGTCGCTACATCACACTCGACGAAACCATTGAAGAGGCGGTTAAACGCGCCTACGAAGAGGTTTCAAAGCGTTCTCCAAGCCTTCCTGAGGAAGAGAAGGAGAAAATTTCTAATGTTGTGGGCATTGGCGCCCTGAAATACGCTTTGATTGAGGTTGACCCCTCTAAGCCTGTTGTGTTCACTTGGGACCGTGTTTTAGACTTTGAGAAGAACAGTGCACCCTACATTCAGTATTCCCACGCTAGAGCTGGTAGCATACTGCGCAAGGCAGACAGAAAACCAGAGAAACCCGATTTTTCGCTGTTGACTGAGCCCATAGAACGTGACCTAGTCTTGATGACGGCCCGGTTCCCAGAGGTTTTTGTCAACTCGGCCGACAATCTGCGTCCCAACGAAATGGCTGAGTTTGCCAACAATCTAGCCGACAAGTTCAATTCGTTCTATAACGCGTTGCCAGTCATCAAGGCGAAGCCACCAGAGCTCAGTGACGCGAGGCTGGCGTTAGTTGAAGCCACCAGAATTGTGCTCAGAAACGCTTTGAACTTGTTAGGGATTGAGGCTCCGGAAAGAATGTAGATAATAGCAACGATTGTGTGTTTGTTGTGTGTGTGCGCACTGGGGTAGCCCCTTCGATTAAGAGCCAATTAGGCTCCAAATATGAGGTTAGTTGTTGGAAAGTGTGGTGTTTGGTATGGCTTAAGTATGGCTTAAGTGTGTCTGTTGCTTTCATGTTTGTTTCTGGAAGGCGGGTTTGTCTTGGTGGAGCAGAGGATTACTATGGCGCACGGCGCTGGCGGCGCTGTCATGAACGATTTGATCAAGCGTTATGTTTTGAAGTATTTGGGCGGCAGTGGTGCTGAGGTTCCGTTGGAGGCTTTGGACGACGCAGCCGTGATAGATGACATTGTTTTGAAGTCTGATTCCCACGCGGTTAAGCCGTTGTTCTTTCCCGGCGGCGACATTGGACGGTTAGCGGTGACTGGTACGGTTAATGATATTGCAGTTTTGGGCGCTGAGCCTCTGGCGTTGACTTCGGGCTTTGTTTTGGAAGAGGGCTTAGCCATAGCCGATTTCGAGCGTATTGTACGCAGTATGGGTGAAACCTGCAGAGAAGCGGGTGTTTACGTGATTACGGGCGACACTAAGGTTGTGGAGAAAGGCGCCCTAGAAGGCTGCGTGATTAACACTTCTGGAATTGGCAAAAGAAACCAAGCACTAGAACACAACATACTCGTAGTAAAGAAACACCGGCAACAGTTTGACAGTCGCTGGCTGCTTGATTCCAATCTGCGCCCAAAAGACAAGATTATTTTGTCGGGCACCGTTGGCGACCACGGGCTGGCTGTTTTGTCGAGTCGGGAAGGCTATGGGTTCGGAAGTAAAATCGTGTCTGACGTGGCGCCTTTGAACAAGGTGATACTACGAGTACTGCAAGAAGTGGGTGGAATCGTAGCCATGAAGGACCCCACAAGAGGTGGCTTATCCAACGCATTAAACGAGTGGAGTGAAAAATCGAAAGTGGGCATACTCGCAGTAGAAGAAAAGATACCTATTCGAGAAGACGTGCGCTCAGCCTGCGAAATGCTGGGCATAGACCCATTAGAAGTTGGAAACGAAGGAAAAATAATCATAGGCGCTGTAGCGGAAAAAGCAGAGGAAGTGTTAGCGCTGCTGAGAGAGACTAGGGAAGGAAAAAACGCACAGATAATCGGAGAGACAACAGACCAGTTTAAGGAAGTAGCCTTACAGACAGTGGTTGGCGGAAAAAGAATACTTGCGCCACCGATAGGAGACCCAATACCGAGAATATGCTAAGCTTCATAGAGATTCCTCCTAAAAAATTTTTGACTATTGTTTGCCCTTTTTGACCTGAAACTCTGACAGATATGAAAGCAAAATCGGAACAAAACTAAACGGTATCAGCAAGAAATGGAATATGCCACGACCCGCCACAGTAAATCCTGTTAAAGCTGGAATGACAAACCAGAAGACAAGTATTGCCCATCTCGTTTTTTCCATCAAGAAAGTTGTTAACGTCTTCGCTAAAATTTCAGAGAAGATAAAGAACCCTGCAAGGAAAAGCGCGGCACCAATTATCATTGACAAAGATGGGGTTAATACCTCAAGATGAATCAGCTCTCCTACATCTCCAAAAGGGAAAACACCGCCGACAATCAGGTACCCCACGGCATTAACAAAGCACCAAAAAGAAAGCCAGAACAAAGGTAAAGAAAACTGCCAACGAAATTGTCTCCACCAAAGGAGAATCTGAATTGAAAAAGAAACGATTGCGCTTATCAGAATGCCGCTCCCTAAAATCCATGCCATCTGAATGGGCGTAGCACTAGGTATGTTCCAATTAATGCGTGAAAACTCGTATGGCCAGAAAGGGCTAATAAAAAAGTCTGTGATTTGACCCCCGAAAAGAAGCACAGATAAGCCGTGTCCTAAAAGTTCGTGGACAGCCTCTCCGACCAACTTCATCACAAGACCAACTACCAAAAAGATTACAATGAATACCCAGAGTTTGGCGTCGCTCGCTGAATTTTTCTTCCCACGTTCGGGTCGAAATTTTCGAACAATTAATGCCATGATTAGTAGAGCCAATCCAATGAAAGCTAGGGGAATCGTATATTCTCGGAAAGGGTATGTAACAACAGGAAGCCATTCGGTGTAACGAGACTCGTAGAAATAGGCGTAGACAGCCATGACAAAAGAGACGCATGATCCAAAAAACAAAGCCTTTTCTTTCCAGCTCATTTTGATCACCTCGACGCATAGAAAAAAAAGGGTTAATTTGTTTTGGTCGAATTGCTTTTTTATTTTGGTCGATCCAGCCATCTGCGCCAGTGTTCCAGTCCTTCTGCCCTCTTTAACTCAGCCTCCAAGGCATAGTTTGCACGTTCGTTTACCTGCTTGAATGGAGTTTTCGTGAACACATGATTAGGTGGAGAAACATCAGAATTCTCGTCTCGAAAGCTGCCGATCATCCTAACCAGCTTTAACACTTTGTCTTTGGTTAAAGCCAGTTTGCCTTTTATTCCCAATGTTTTTAATTCCATCTCTATCCCCTTTTTTTAGAAATGTTACACTTAAAAGGTGTAACATTTCTAAAAGATAATAGGCGAGTGTAGGTATTTAAAAATTGTGGTTTGTTACACTTAAGTCGTGTAACAAAGTTTATAAGACTTATCGAATCACTATTTATGTAGGTATGCACAAATGAGCACTGCTGAGGATAGAGAGAAGCTTATAGAGATTTTGAATGAAGAACTTGGGCTCACTCCCTACGAGTCTAAGGCTTACATAGCCCTTTTACTGCACGGTCCACTCTCGCCACAGGGTGTGAATCAGAAGTCTGGGATTCCTCGACCTCGAACCTACGATGTTTTGAACAGCTTGGTCGGAAAGGGCTTGCTTATGGAGCAGCCTGGAAGACCTACCATGTATGCTGCGGTCAACCCGCAAGTGGGCATGGAGAAAATGATGATGGAGCTCGAAAGAAAGATGCTCAGACAGTTGGAGGAGAAGAGAAAAATCGCAGAAAGGCTTAGTGTTTCACTGTCCAGGCTTCACGACAAGAGCAGGGAGACTGTTAGGGAAGAAGAAAGGGTTTGGGTTACTCGAAGGGACAGCGCCTTCATTGCCAGATACTGTGAAGCAATCAGAAATGTTGAAAATGAGTTTGTGGTAGCCACTCCATCCACAGACCCTCCAGAAAAAGATGTTCTGGAGGCAGTGAGGCAGGTTTTAAAGAAAGGGAAGTCAGTGAGAGTTGTTAGACAGATTACGTCTAAATGGAGCCTTAAGCATTTAGAGGAGTACGAGAAGTTAATCAAACTTGGCGATCAAGTCAAATACCTGAAGTATGACGGGTTGAGGTTTATGGTTTTTGACAAGAAGGATACGGTTTTGGTGTTGCCGCCTGAAGGTGGATCGCAGCTTGCTGTGTGGATAAGCTTGCCTTCGTTAGCCGCAATCTTGTACGAGCACTTTGAGAAACTGTGGAGAATGGGACAACCAGCGCTTCCAATATTGAGAAGACTGAAAGAAACAAAAACATAGTCAAGAAGAAAAAAGTTGACTCTACACCATACCAGCCTTAGGAACTGGTTCTATTTACCTATATAATTTGCATGTTTTGCCCATATTCTGCATGTTCCTTCTATGCTGACCATGCACGCGCCTTTCGGCGTCTGCGGAGTGCAAGCCTTCATGTATAGGCTGCATTCGGGTGGCTTAATCTTGCCAATCATGACTAGGTGGCAGAGGCAGCCTGGCAAAAGGTCTCTGGCGCCAACTACCTTCACGTTGTATTTACTACGAGCATCATACTCGCTGAACCTTTCCTTTAATGCTAGAGCCGAGGCTGGAACCCTTCCCAAGCCACGCCAGTTGCCATCCACAATATCAAACACCTGCGCAATTAGTTTCTGGGCTTTAATGTTGCCGTCCCAAGCCACAACACGACTGTACTCGTTCTCCAACTTGGCTTCGTTGTTCTTTATCTGTTGGAGCAGCATAGAAACCGCGAAGAGAACGTCTAAGGGTTCAAAACCCGCTACAACCGTTGGCATGCGATAAGCGCTAGGAAACACCTCGTAAGGTTTCATACCAATTATGGTTGAAACGTGCCCAGGCGCGATGAACCCGTCAATGTGCAGGTCGCCAACGCCCAACAACAACTCCATCACTGGCGGAATCAAACGATGAGAAACCAAAAAACTAAGATTACGAGGTGGTTTCTTCAAAACCTCAACAGCCATAGAAGGCGTAGTGGTTTCAAAACCAACCGCGAAGAACACGAAGTCTCGGTTGGGCTCCTTCTCAGCCATCTTGACTGCGTCAGTCACGCTATAAGCAATGCGAACGTCTCCACCCCTTGCCCTAGCGTCTTGAAGCGACAGTTCAGAGGCAGGAACCCGAACTAAATCTCCAAAAGTTGCAATAGTTACATTCTTCTCTAACGCCAATTTTATGGCTTCGTCAATCTCAGCCGCTGGAATGATACAGACCGGGCAACCAGGTCCAGCGATGACGTCAACAGACTCGGGGATAAGAGCCCTCAACCCATAGTGGCTGATAGTCCATTCGTGGGTGCCGCAAACGTGACAAACTTTGACGGGGTAAGAAGGCGCAACCCTACGAATCTGCTCCACAACTCTTTTGGCTAGAGCAGCGTCTCTAAAACCAGCTAGCTGTTCCATTTTAGACCATCATTTTTATGCTCTTAATAGTGCACTCCTTTCCAGCCACAATGTTCACTACGCTGCCACACTGAGGGCATTTGAGCGTGGGCACTGGCACATGATACATTGGGTCGTCCTCGTACCTGAAGCCACCCTCATAACCGCAGTGATTACACTTGACAACGCCCTCCTGCTCTTCAATAATCAGCTTGGAACCTCTCATAATGGTGTCTTTAGTCAAAGCCTCATACGCAAAGCGCACCTGCTCCAAACCTAGAAAGGTTAACTTACCGATAACCAAGTGAACCTCAGTCACTTTCTTTGCCTTGCGTTTCTCAGCCTCTGCTAACACGCTCTGCACAATCTGAGAAGTCACAGAAAACTCGTGCAAGTGCTAACCCGACCCCAATAGTCAAAGTCCAAGCGCCTTAGCCACATCGCCTACGCCTTCACCAGTTCGGCAGTTCGTAGCCACAACCGCGGCTTTGGGATTAATCATCTTCACGTCCTTCTCCAGCTGTTTGACATCTACACCCATAGCTCCAGCCAAATCTACCTTATTGATGGCAACAACATTGGCTTCCATAAAAATAAACGGGTGCTTAACCACCATGTAGGGTCCTTCGGTGACGCTCACAACCACGACACGCTTGTCCGACCCTAAGGGAAACTCAGCTGGACAGATGAGGTTGCCAACGTTCTCGATGAACAAGAGGCTAAGCCTCTTTAAGTCGAGCTTCTGCAGCGCCTTCTTCACCAGGTTGGCATCTAGGTGACATTCTTTTCCAGTGTTTATGGCAATTGTTTCTACTCCGTGCCTTGCGATTAGTTCAGCGTCTATGGTGGTTGTTAGGTCGCCCTTGAACACGGCTATCCGATGCTTTGTCTTTAACAGTTGGACAAGTTTTTCGATTAGGCTTGTTTTACCCGATCCGATAGCGCCCATAACATCTATGGCTCTTACACCATTTCTTTGCAGAAACTGCTTGTTCTCCTCAGCCAAATGCTGATTAGCCTTCAAGAGGTCTTCAGACAACTCTACGTCGTAGATTTCGCCCTCCTTAGCCTTAACAACCTTCTTCTTCAGTGCAGCCAAGTTTGATAGCAGCCTTCTCAGTTGCTATGGATTAGAAGTAGTTGTTGTCTCCTCATACTTATTGAGGATTTCGTTCCACAAAGCCAGCGTTTCTTCAGCCGCCTTCTGATCCAAAACCTCTATGGCATAGCCTGCGTGAACAATCACGTACTCGCCGATTTTGGCTTCAACCAAAGATATGTTCACGTCTCTTATGGTTCCGGCTCCAAAATCCACCTTGGCGGTGTCGCCGTTGATTTCCACTACCTTAGCCGGAATCGCGAGGCACATGTTCCATCACATATCCATGGAAAAGCCAAAATAAAGGCGTATTGGTAAAATCAACACTTAATGCTCCATCTGCCAAGCAGCAACCACTGCCTGCCCAAGAGAAACACCGCCGTCTCCCGGAGGCACCAACACATGAACAACAAATCTGAGACCGTTTTCCTCCACAACCTTCTTAATTGTTTGTGCGATGTGTTCGTTGTAGGCTACACCGCCTGAGAAACCAACGAAATCAGTATCGAAACGTTTCGCTTCTTCTAC
>Ga0315308_1000481_pt1 | contig 22272 bp, 21 predicted proteins | sample TDP3_MG_FD_203078 | JGI IMG/M metagenome (GOLD analysis project Ga0315308, IMG submission 203078) | Freshwater sediment microbial communities from Lake Towuti, South Sulawesi, Indonesia - TDP3 | ecosystem: Environmental > Aquatic > Freshwater > Lake > Sediment | place: Indonesia: South Sulawesi... | reverse complement strand
ACTGAGCTTCATCTATATCCATCACTTCCGCTTGTGCGATCGGAAGTTCGCCCAGAAGATATCGAATGGTGATCTTGGCTGCTTGAGAAGGATTTACTGCAAAGACGGAACTGTGCATCTTCACTCCGGCCGGTATTCCAAGCACAGGAACCCTGCTATCGATTGCGTCCAAGACATCTCTAGCGGTTCCATCACCTCCGGTAAAAAGCAATAGGTCAACATTTCTCTCTGCAAGAATCTCCGCCGTTTTCTTTGTGTCCTCTGCAGTAGTTCTCCTTTGAGCCGTATCGCTTACTACTTCTGGAGAAAAACCAGCGTCTCTAGCTTCCTTCTCTCCCATTACTCCTGAAGATGTCAGAATCTCAACAAGGCTTCGATGGGCCTGAAGCCCCATTAGTGCCTCAACCGTTCTTCTGGGGGCGATTGGTTTTGCTCCTCGTCTTAGAGCCTCCTCTAAGGTATCGTTGCCATCGGTCCCTTTCAACCCGACTCTGCCGCTTGACAGGCTAATGTTATGCCTCTAGTCCGGCAATCGGGTTGACAACTAGGCCAAGCTTCTTTGTTGACACTCGTTTCCTGCTCCATGGACGGCGAAGGGCTTACCTCTAATCATGCGGAAGATCTCGTGACTCTAACCAGTCCCACCTTCAGCTTCTCCCCAGAGAGTTTGTATTCGGCTATGTGAGCTCCTGCAGGCGGAGTTTCGCCTTTCATGGTGTCCGCCAAGGTCTCAGCCGCAATGTACTTCCTAAAAGTCGTGAATGCTCGAAGGTTGTTTGGTCCTCCGTCATAGTAGATGAGGATTCGATCATCAATATTGAAGCCAGCCTTCTTCCTTTGGTCTTGTATGCGGCGAACTATGTCCCTTGCAAGCCCTTCCACCATCAGCTCCTCCGGAATTGTCTTCCTGACACCAACAAGAATTTCGCCCTCCTCCGCGACCCCCCATCCCTCCCTTGGCTTCGTAGATATGCGGATCTCATCTGCGGATACAGCAACAGGTTGTCCATCCACCGTTACCTCGACCCCGGCATTCTCCTTGTGAGCTGAAACGAATATCTTTGGATTCATCTTTGATATCGACTCACGCAGTTTCGGCAGCAACTTACCATGTCTCGCTCCGGAAACTTCAGGAATCAGCTCTACAACGTACTCGAGCAACTCTTCCCTATCGCTGCTCAAATTGAGTTCCTTGACGTTCAACTCCTCTCTAATCAACTCGGAAAGATTCTGAACAACTTCGATATTCTCCGGGCTGACGACGACCTTCGCGGCCGAGAGGGGTTGCCTTAGCTTCACTCCACATTTGCTTCTTGCAGATCGTCCCAAGCCACAGATCTTGATCGCTCGGTCCATATTCGTCACAAGCTTTTGATCTATGAGGGATTTGTCTGCGACTGGCCAATCGCAATGATGTACACTTTCCTGAGCTGTGGGGTTTACACTGCGGACAAGGTTCTGGTAGATTTCCTCAGTCACAAACGGAATGAACGGTGCCAGAAGCTTCACAAGGGTCGTGAGGCACGTATACAGAGTGTAGTATCCCGCCTCCTTGTCAGTGTCAGAAGTACTCTTCCAGAATCTTCTTCTAGATCGTCTAACGTACCAAGTTGAGAGCTCGTCGACGAATGTTCCAAGTGCAGAGGAGGCGCCGGCTGGATCAAAGTTGTCCAAGCAGCTAGTGACATCCGAGATAAGCGTCTGTAGCTTTGAGAGAGCCCAACGATCAATTGATGTGAGCTGGTTTTGCTGTCTCTTCGGGGTCCATCCGTCGAGTCTTGCGTAAGTCGTGAAGAAGCTGTAGACATTCCATAGAGGGATGAGAAATCTCTTCTTTACCTCCTCTCCCTTTCCATAGCCGAATAACAGGTTTCCTTCTGGGCGAGTGATGCAGTACATCCAGCGCATCACATCTGCGCCCAGAATCTCAACCGCGTCGTCAAACCAGATGGCAGTTCCCCATGACTTATGCATCTCCCCTCCGTCTTCGGCCAGTACCAGACCATGGCCGAAACAGGCTAGGAAAGGAGTTAGTCCTTCCATGATTGTACTCATAGCCAGCATAGAATAGAACCAGTTTCGGAATTGGCCAGGCAATGACTCGCAGATGAGGTGTGCGGGAAACCACTTCAACCAATAGTCTCGACCATGACGGTAGTTAAGGGTCGAGTAGGCAACTATCCCTGCATCGAGCCAAGGATTTCCCACATCTGAGACCCTGGACATGTGCGCGTTGCATTTTGGACACTTGATCTTGATGCGATCAATCCAAGGCCTGTGCGGTGAATGCCCCTCAAACTCTTCCCATCCTTCGACAGCCCGCACTCTAAGTTCCTCTTCGCTGCCTATGACATCAAATACTTCACATCGCGGGCACTCCCATATTGGGAGAGCCAACCCCCAGTACCTCTTCTTAGAGATCATCCAGTCATCCATGTTACTAAGCCAGTCCAACTCCTGCTGCAAGCCGTACTCAGGTATCCAGCGAACTTGCTTGGCCACATCAATTATCTGATATCGAAGGTTCTCTCGCTTGTCCTCCTCCGTGAGGTCTTCCAAGGACTTGTCGAGTTTCCGCCCCATCGAAATAAACCATTCATCAACAAGCCTAAACACTAGTTCACTTTCGCATCGCCAACAAACAGGATAACGGTGACTATATTTCTCTACTCCAAAGAGCAGATTCTTCTTCTTCAAGTCGTCGATGATCGGTTCAGCTGTTTCGTAGACATGCATCCCCGTTAACCACCCGAACCCTTCCATGAAGACTCCGTACTCATCAAGGGGTGCCGGACTTGGGAGACCGTACCTGCGGCCGAGTTCAAGATCTTCTTTGCCGCAGCCTGGGGCGATGTGAACTACTCCTGTGCCCTCGGTCTCACTGACTTCGTCCCACAGGATCACTTTGTGGGCTTTGACGGCTCCAGAACGCCTTTCCGCTTCGAGTTCATCAAAGGGGCCATCGTAAGTCAAACCTTCAAGGTCTCGTCCCGACATTTCACCTACTACTTCATGTTTCTCCGAGATAGTTCTGTCAGCAGTAGCTTTTGCAAGGTAGAAGGTTTCGTCATTCTTGCGAATCTTTACGTAGACCAGATCAGGGTGAACAGCGGCAGAGACGTTGGAGGAAAGGGTCCATGGCGTAGTGGTCCATACAAGCAGAAACTCTTTCTTCCTTTCTCTTAGTGGAAACTTGATTGTAAGTGCATGGTGAGTTAGAAGGCGATATCCTTCCGTAGCTATCTCATGTTCAGAGAGGGCAGTGGAGCATCTAGGACACCAAGGCATCACATCGGTACCCTTGCGTATCCATCCTCTCTCATGACACTTTTTCAGGGCGCTCCATATTGTGTAGTTGTTCTCATCAGATAGCGTGAAGTATGATCCGCCGATCTGGGGCGTTCCCAGTTGCCCAACTAGTTGCTCAGCGGTTCCTGTGACTGAACCTGTCTTGCTGCTGATCGATGTTGTCTTGTCCGGTTCATCCAGAAGGTTGCCAAGCTTTCTTAGGAGATCGGGATCGTCCCAATCCATCCAGTATCCCAGTCTGATCGACTGTTCCACTTGGGTTGCGGCGAAAGTCAGGACTCGTTGCTTGCAACGCTTCACAAACCCTCCTACACCATACGCCTCGATCTCTCTCTTTGACTTGAACCCCAGCTCCCTTTCGACTTCTACTTCAATCCACAACCCCTGGCAATCAAATCCGTTCTGATATCGGAGGTCATGTCCTCTCATGGCTTGGTAGCGTTGGAAGAGATCCTTGTAAGTTCGTCCCCAAGCGTGGTGGACACCCATAGGGTTGTTCGCGGTTATCGGCCCATCAATGAACGACCACCTCTCTTTTCCCTTGTTGAGGCTCATGCGTTTGTCGAAGGCCTTCGTTTCTTTCCAGAACTGTAGGATCCGATGCTCCATCTTCGGAAGGTCGAGGTTACTAGCTACTTCCTTGAACGTTCATCCTCACCGCTCTTCAGGTGTTGCAGGCAACGGAATGAGAATGTACTCCTGTTCGCCTGTTAAAAGATCTCGTAGAAGGAATCGGTCTTAGCGAAGGGAATTTTCCGATCCCTCATGTCCTTCCACGCAACGCCCTCACTCTCGCGTGCCGGATATATTAGGTTTGTTCGCTTCTGTCCGCAAGGAATTGATGAAGCAAGGTCTGTCTACGGAAGTTCTCTGTACGACTTGTTATGCTTCTCATAACCAGCATTCTGAGTGCATATCATTTATAATGACCTTGTTTGAATATTGTCGGGATTCGGTCGAGGCATCAGGCATGCCATTAGTCTCGGGTATCGGTGGAACGATCAAGGACTTCCTCAGAGAGAGGTTTCGCAGAGAAGTCTTCTCATCAAGGATCCGAGCAGCCGTGGGATACCTTTCCGAAATGTCAAAAGCTCAAGTAGCCCTATTCGCTGCTTTCCTGTGCATACTCTCCGTGGCAGCGTTACTGAGGGTGTTGCCCCTGAGGTGGGGCTTTTTCCTATCTGAGTTCGATCCATACTTTCAGTATAGGATCGCTGACTACGTGGTTAAGAACGGCTATGCTGCATGGTTCCGTTGGCACGATAGCATGAGTTGGTATCCCTATGGCCGAGATGTATACACGTCAGCTTTCCCGGCGCTAGGGTTCACCGCAGCCAGCTTTTTCACATTTCTCAAGGCCATGGGCGCAACTGTCACACTGATGGACGTATGCGTAGTCTTCCCAATCATTATGGGGCTTTTGACAGTTGTCGCAATCTATCTATTCGGAAAGGATCTTTGGAGCAGAAGCGTAGGCCTCTTCGCCGCATTATTCTTGGCAATCAACGGTTCTCACATAAGCCGCACTTCACTGGGCTTCTTTGACGATGAAACCATCGGCGTCTTCTCAATGATTCTGATCTTTCTATTGTACTTGAGAGCGATATCTCCGCAGCGCACATTGAAGTCTTCATTGACTTACGGAATCCTGTCTGGACTGATGTTGGCGTATCTTAGCTGGGGGTGGGGTGCGTTCAGGTACCCCATGGTGCTAATGTATCTCTTCACCGCGCTTATGGTTCTAATGAAGCGATACAACACCAAGATGCTTGTCGCATACGTTGCAACTTATGGAGTCCAGCTTGCAACGGTCACTCAACTCCCGTATCTCGGCACGCGCTTTCTGGGCGAATGGTCCACCTTGGCAATTTTCGGCGTGTTAGCCCTCCTTGTTTCGGTCGAGGTCGCTAGGCGCGTGACTACTGCACGGATGAGGCTGCTTGTGTTTGCGAGCGTGGGAGGGATAGTTGCAGCGGCCTTTGCCATTCTTTGGTATCAGGGTGTTGCTACGCCTCTAGTTGCGAAGTTTCTCGCGGTAATGGATCCTGCCAGAAGACTTACCATGCCTCTGGTTGAGTCGGTAGCCGAACATCGTCCGGCTACTTGGGCGTCATTCTTCCATGAATCTGGAATACTTCTCTTCCTAAGTATCTTCGGATTTGTCTTCGCAGCTCAAAGAGGAAGAGACAGCGATATCTTTCTGATGCTCTTTGGGCTGTCATCGATCTACTTTGCTGGATCTTTGGTCAGGCTCACCTTGATCCTCGCGCCGGCCATATCACTTCTAGCCGGAGTCACAATGGTTGAACTGTGCAAGCCATCAGTGGACATTGCTCGGGAAGCGGTCATATTTCCACGGAGAAAGATCAGGTTCGCAGCAAGAGTTGGAAGAGAGTTCGGAGTAGCAATACTTCTGATACTCATCTTGATCGTCTTGCCCACTTTTGCGAGGGTCACCACAGAAGCCTACTCACCTGCGACGATTGCGACATCAAGTTTTCCCACGACTCCCAAAGCAGGTGAGGAGCGGAACTATCAGGATTGGTTGGAAGCATTATCTTGGATGAAAGATAGTCTGCCCAGAGATGCAGTCGTATTCTCATGGTGGGACTACGGCTACTGGATCACTACTCTGGCAGAGAAGCGGACTCTCGCAGACAACGGAACAATCAACTCGACGCAGATTGCAATGATAGCACGTGCCTTCATACTGAACGAGACCATGGCTATACCAATCCTGAAGGAGTACAATGTCTCTCACGTGGCAGTCTACGCTGCTTGGGATAAATCACAACAGCGGCAGGTCCAGTTCTATGGTGTTGGAGAAGACAGCAAATGGTTCTGGATGGCCAAGATATGCAACGGCACGACGTTTCGAGGCCAAAAGATTGTGATCACGGAGAATAGAACCGAATCGGATACAACCTACTACAGGAAGGTCGTTCAGGAAGGTAAGGTGATATCCACAGACCTGATTGCAGACAAGCAAGGAATTAAACCGAACACATTGGTCGGCTCTCTTATATTGAAGTCTGCTGGGTTGGAATACACCGAGTCTGAGTACTTCACATCCCAATTCACCTCAAAGAAGAGCTGGGTAGCAGTTTATTCGGTAATCTACCCCGAGCCTTCAGCTTTAGATTGTTTCGTGAACCCGAAGAAGATCGTGTACAATGAGTCCATTGTCGAGTTCTCTGGACGACTTTCGACGAAAGGCAAAGGTTTGTTCAACATGACAGTAACCCTAGAGTACTCTGAAGACAAAGGCCAAACGTGGAGGGAGATAACTACAGTTCGATCTGGGACAAATGGTACATACAAGTATCAGTGGACGCCTAACGCAGGTTCCTATCTCGTCAGATCCCGTTGGGATGGAATCAGACGAAAGTTCATCGGTGCCAAGAGCCCGAGCCTAGATATGGTTGTCGATAAGGCGCGAGTCACAATGTCGGTCGAACTATCTGCAAGGGAAGTGCCAGTGAATCAGAGCATAACGTTTACTTGCAAACTGTCTAAGGCAATATCGGTGGGCACAATTACAGTAGACTACTCTTTAGACAACAAGACCTGGAATACGGCAGGCCACGGAGAAATCAAGAACGGGACCTTCACCCTCAAATGGGCACCTACGAAACCGGGCACATACTACATCCGAGTAGTGTGGGTTGGAGACCAAAACTATCTCGAAGTACCGGTGCAAAACTTCCTCATAATAGTGAAGTAGGAAAACAGGAAGAAGACACTTCAACCTATGTATATCGTTTGATCCTTTCTGAATGTGCCGGCAAGTTTCTTCTCGATTTCGCCAACCTTTCTTTCGACTTTCCGCATCTTCGCCACCTTCTTCTCTAAGCTTGAGAGGTTCAGTTTCAAGTCTAATGCGCTTGCAAGGACTTCGAGGACTCTCTGGGTAGCAACTGGATCCGGTCCGAGGCCTGTGGTCTGTCCCAAGAGGCAGATAGCATCAAGGTTCATGGTTTTGGCGAGGGCTACAAGGAGTCCTGCGATTCCAACGATTGGAATGCCAGCCTTCTCTACGCTGGCTCCGGCGGATGCTAGTTTGGACACTAGGTCGCCTCTTGTCGCAACGCCGACGACCAGATCTCCTTCCTTTTGGGGTGAAACAAATCCTCCGATGCTTATGATCTGCGAGGCCGAAAGTCTGATGGCATATTGAACTATCTTCGTGGCCACCTCGTATTGACCGTAGTTGGTTTGTGGTTGGCAATCACCGGTTATCATCACCAACTCCTTTCCATTATTGGTCGAGTAGTAGAATTCACTTCGTGGTAACCTTGCTATTCCCCGTGAATCCACAATGGCTTGGTATGGAAAATACGGAGAATAGAGTTCCGCAATCTTTCGCGCTTTCAGTTCATCGATGAGGAAGGACACGGCCAGTCCTCCCACGGATCCAAGCCCCGGCAACCCCTCGATGACCGTGGGGTTATGTGGTTTCGGTCCCCGTTCTCTAATCACGGTTTCCACTGGAACGTTCACTCCTATACTTGGCGTACTTGTCGTCAGGCGAGAACTTCGCCGGGTGGGGGATCACTGTTTCGCTTCCGCAGCTTGGGCAAGTGGTCTTCAGCGTGTAGGTTCCGCACTTTCTACATTTTCTAATTTGCCATTTCAATCGATCCGGCGCCCCTCGCCGCCCACATCTTTGATATAGGAAATCGCCTCGTCTACAGCCTCTTTCAGAATCGTTTCGGCATCCGAGTAGTCTGAGGCGACAACTTCAAGACGGTACTTGGGCGCCCCTATCGTGTAGATTCTAATATCGGTTCCCTCAGGTTTGACTTTCTCCGCGTTTAGCAATGCCGTTACTATACCTGCGATCCCATCTGGCTTGGTTGAGGTGAGCTCGATCGTGCCAGTCAACATGGTCCTCTTCACCTTGATCTTGAGCTTCGCATTCTCTGCCAGTGCTTTCGACCATTCAGGTGGCAGCCCCAACTTTGTGAAGACCTCTTCTCCTTGGTCGATCGATTTCTCCAATGCGTCGTAGACTGAGTCATATTGCTGGATTATTTTGCCTCTAACATCCTCGAGCGTATTCTCGTCAGCCGTGAGTCTTTCTGCCGTGTTCTTCAGTATGGCTTCTGCCTTCTTGTCTCTCTTCCACTGAAGCATCTTCTCGGCCTTTTCGCGTCCGGTCACTCGTCTCAACGAGAGGTCGACTTCGCCTCTTTGCCTATTGATTCTCAGAACCTTCAGAACGAGCTTTTGCCCCTCTCTTACGTGATCTCTGATGTTTTTCACCCAAGTCGTTGAGACCTCGGATATGTGTATGAGTCCCTCTCTCCCTCTATATTCGTCTAGGGCAACATATGCTCCGTAAGGAGTTGTGCTCCTAACGGTCGCGACGACTAGGTCTCCAGTTTCGGGATATGCTTCCTCGGGAGTTGCCATTTTCTCACATACCTAAGGGCTGCACTGTCTCCCCTTTGATCTTAGCTTTTCCTCCTCGAGGCTCAAGGATGACCTCCTCGCACACATCGCATTTCAATGTTGTTGAACTTCTCTCGAAAACCACCTGCTCATTCCCACATTTTTGACATTTGATCTTGAGGAATGTACTCCGAGGCTGAGGGATCAATTCTCTCCGGGGCATCGGCCGCTCAACCTCCTATCTCCATCTTTCTCAGTCTGATTCCATATCTGAAAACCGTATAACCGCAGGTCTTGCACTCAAGTTTGGCGGATTGCTTCTTAGTAGTCTTTGCAGTTCTCTTCAACTCCGGGTACTTCTGTCCACCGTAGCCATGTCGCCTTCGCTCATGTCTTCTTGCGCCCCATGCAAGTGATCGTTGCTTTCCGGCCTTGTAGAGCGAGACAGAGTGCTCTACATGCTTCTTACACTTTGGACAGTAAACGGTCATCGTTTTCGGAATCTTCAATTTTCTTCAACCTCTACTTTCACAGCCGCCCTTTGATGCATTAGGGCTCGGGCGTTTTCCGCTGGCAGCGAAGCTATGTCTTCAGGCTTGAAGGGGCCGTAAGTCTTCAAGTCAACGCCGACTATTGCGGGGATCTCACAAGCAAATCGCACTAATATTTTTTGCGGCACATCTCTCGGTGTCGATGGGGCAGCATTAACCAGCTTTCCTTCTAAGAGGTTCTTCTTCAATCGCGAACATTGGCTCGATGCTTGAAGCAACGTTTGGTAGATTTCTTCTTCTTGTCGTGTCAGGAATCCTGTTGGAATTGGTGTCTCGTTCCCGAGCAAGGAGTCAAGCATTTTTCGAAACCTACTTGCTACGATTTCAGACAGTAGTCTTCTGCTATTCTCTAGCTCCTGTCTGAGTAGTCTGGACTTCATCGTTTTGTTATCCATCATCCTCTGGCCCTCTCTCAATTTTCTTAGATGGTCTGCTGCCTTTTCATAGAAGTTCTTCGGGAAGGCCTGTAGGTCCCTAGACGATTTCTCTCGTTTCCAAGCATCGTACAATTCTTGATGCATGTCAGTCACTTGGGTGATGCCTTTCCTTTGGCTATGAGAAGCAGTGCGGCTGCGCTAGGCAGTGTAACAACTTTGTTCACATACGGCCCAAAAGTCTGATTTCCAATCCTGAACTGAGGGGCTTCTCTTACGTGCACTGTCTCCTCTCCCTTGAATGCAATAGAATCGTTAAACGGATCGAAGCTTTCAATGCTACTGATCTCTGCCGCTTTGAACCCCGTCTTTCCATTCAATGTCTCGGGTATGCGGATCAATCTATGAATATCAGTTGTGACCACAGTGTCCACTCTCGCAGACTCCCTTTCCACAGCTTTTTGAATTAGTATTCTCCATGTCGCCGGGCCAACTCCTTCAGGAAGCTTTCCCACCTTCTCTCCGATCCACATTGAAGCAAATTCCTCCCCACTCCTGGCAATAGTCCTCGCAACCCTCCGATTGATGTTCCAACTCGCCAACTCGTCTTCTGAGGCCTCAGTCAGGATCTCATATAGACCCCTAGCAACCCTCCCCCGCCAGCCCGATGCTCGGAATTGGACTTCTGGCGCCCCCCTTCTATCCAAGAGATCCTGATGAATGTCCGGGTTGAATCCGAGGCCTAGTACATAGTCAACGATCTCCTTTCGTTCGTCACCGTCAAGATTCTTGGCTTCCCCTGTTCTTACATGCACATGATATCCTCTATGTCCCGAGAAACATACAGTCATGTCATGCCTTGGGAGGCCGAAGTCTTCCATCAGGAAGTCTAGGAGTTTGATGACCTCCTCCTTGGCCCTTTCTAAGCATGCCTCGCAAAGCCAAGCCTCTTCGTCTATTCTCTCTCCTTGACATTTCGGACATCTTTCGGGGACGGGCCCTTTCCCCTGCGCGTTACAGTTCCTACACATCCAAAGATCGTGCACATACTTGCATGGAGTGTTTATGTGGTCGGCGTCCACATCGAAGGTGAGATCCGCGCCCTGCCATTTCTTTTGATCCATCTCCTCCTCCGGCTCAAGGTAATATGCGGTTGAACTGTATGCGTGTGCAGGCACCGTCGTGCTGATGAAGGCGCGGAGATCGGCTGCGTTTTTGAAAGCCCTGTGTCTTACCATCACTCCTCCTTCGAACAACAGAAACCCATATTCTCTTTTCTCCATTTCAGGGGGAGGCTTTATCTTTTCAGCATTGCCTTGATAGTACTCTTCGAACTTTCGCTTTACATACTCGTCATTTCCCGGCATACCTTCGACCTCTGGACGAAGCTCTGCGGAGTTTCATTCTATAGTAAGAGAGTGGGTGACTGATCCGTCTGCACAGCTCATCCGGGGAGATGCACAAGCCATGCGTCCTTAGAGTGGCACATTTCGGTGGCTTGTACTTGGTCTTGCCTCCTCTTGCTCCGGCGATGTGCTCAACTTGGTATCGCGTCTTCCTTTCATCGAAATCGGCCGCTGTCTTGAATAGCAGCAGAATGCTCTCTTGACTTGCGCCGGCATTGACCAAGAAGGAAGTCAAAGCGAAGCGTCCGATGTGAGGAATATGCTTGCCGGAATGCATTGAATCGTACAGGTTGCGTATGCACGGAGGCATAGCCTCGGGGATAACGGCCTGAGGCAGCTCCGAGAAAGCAGAGACGGTCCTCCTCTGTGAGACTAGTCTCCTTAGCCTTTCGATCCTGCTTCTCAGAAAATCTGGCTGTTCCGGAGGAATATCCTTCATCCTGCTGAGAATCCTGCTTTGGATTTCTTCTTGGAGAAGCCTTGTGGCTTCGTCTTTACTTACTTCAACTAATCCATGATCAAGCAGGCGGTTGGTCAGCTTCCACTTGGATTCCTTGATTCTGAGTGCATTCTTAATGTAGTTCTTGAAATTCACTCTAAGAATTGGGGTTCCCTTGTTACTCTCCTTCTCTGTAAGGTCAATCTTCCAACTAAAAGTCTTCAAGGCTACTTCGGCAACTCTGCTCGTATCCTCATTGAGCAGGAACTGGGATGCCCTCCTAGATTCAGCCAACGCAAAGCGTCTTTGGACCCAATCATCTTGGAGAATCGTCGCTAGGTAAACTGCGACAGGAAATGATAGGATTTCAATATCATCATTTTGCCATTCTGATGAAACTGCGCCATCTACTATTGCCTGTCGTAGTCTCTCCTCAGCTCTATCCAGAATTGTCGCGTAGCTCTGATCGGATAGTTCTTCTACTGTTAGCCCTCGTTGCCTTACGTATTCCACTGCCTCAGGAACGACTGGATATTTCGCCTGATCAACCTTGCTAAGCATATTGGATTGCTTATTCCGCTTCTATCCTCGGCGCAAGATAGTATTGCAATCGTCCCTGCTGCGGCATCTCGAACTGTATCCGAACCGGCATATTGGATGAGTATTCGACAGTGACAACCTCTGAGGTCGTAGCTCCAGCCTTTATGATCTCGGCCAAATAGTTAAGATTGAAGGTCGCCTTCGAAGGCTCCTTCACCTCTAGATCCAGCAGGGCTTCACTTCCTTTCTCCAACTCGATTGTGGCGCTACTCAACTCGCCGGATGAGTTAACTATGAACTTCTCTACGGTAGATTCGAGTCTCACATTGTCACTTATTGCTTGGGAGTCCTCAATCATATCTCTTAGGCTACTTGCTATCATCTTGACGCGCGCGTTGAAACTCAATTTGGGAGTAGGGACCTCTTCCTCACTGGGTTCAAGGGTTGGCATAGTGAACTTTCTCATCATCTTTCCTTTCAATGTCATCTCGATCTTCTTCGTTGCTTCGTCATAAGCGATCTCAAGACGCTCATCTGGCCCGACTCTTCTAAGCAGCTTAAGCATCGAGTTCATATTCATCCTGATCTTCAGTGGAGCGCTGCACGAGTAATTCTCGAAGGCAGAACTTGGAAGTTCAAAGTCGACCATGGCCACATGAGACGGATCCATCGACCGGAGCTTGATTGTGTCCGGCGATATCTCGAAATCAGCCTCTTCGATCAGTGTGGAGATTGCTGTGAGTAGATTCTTCCAGACTCTTGCGTCTGCGAATGCCGCTTTGAACATATACTTTCCCAACTCATACCATTGCCTTGACTTCAGCAAATAACCTTTGACTGTATCCTCAGATGCATTCTAGCCTTAAAAGACTACAGGTGTCTTAGAACAAGTCAAGCACTTTCTCGCCAAGTTGTTCCGCATCGAGTACACCGGAAAAACTGGGTTGAGGACTCATCTGCACCTCTTGTCTGAACCAGCCAGTAGAATGCTTCGTTGTTGCCGCACTTCGGGCACTCTGCCCTCGTCTTTGGGAGAGTTCGAATCTTCTGTTCTTCTTGTCCTATGACTACTATCTTCTCTTCATCGTGCTGAATCTTGCTTAGACTCTTTTGACCTTTTCTGGTTTCGTATCCACATTTGGGACAGTTAAGTACGACCTTCTTCTCTTTCATCTGGGGTGTGAGGGTAGTTCCGCACTTAGGGCAGAATTGCATTTTGGCTTCAACTGCCGCCCCGAAATTGACGGAGTGTCCAATTTAATCTTTTTGGGTTATTCGCGGCTGATGCGATGAGGCCAGCAACCCTCACAGGCTCAGGTATGACGCTCCTGCAACTAGTAATTCTAAGAATCTCGATAGCCTTTTCTGTTGTTAGATCGATGCCAAGCGCCGAGACGCCCTTTTGCAGGCTCAGGTGAACGGCTTTTCTTACCTTTTTCAGTATTTGACCCACGATTTTGGTCTGTCTTTCTTGAAGGATCGCAATCGTCGGGAGTTTCGTAGTAGCATTGAACTCCTTCAAACCGGTAGCCTTCAAAGGACTCAACATTGCCCCGTGCAACATGGCGAATCTCAACTCATTGTAGAACTTTGACCTAGTGACCATTGCAGCGAGTTTTCTCGCCACATGAGGCTCGGTGACATCGATGATGGAGGTTACGATGCCGTCAAGGCACAGGCTACCCCTAAAGACAACTCCAACGACAACTCTTTTCCTCAGTCGTGTGGTTCCATCGTCTATACCTATGACTCTGGTTTCCATCTTCAAGGCCATTGCCTCATTTACTCATCAGTTTTTCAAGGATCTTTTCTGAGAGATTTGCAAAAGCGTCAGAGGGGGAATCTGCCTGTCTCTCAAGAATGGTCGTGACTTCGTCTAACGTCAAGTAGTGATGGAGCCAAGCGTAGGCGACAAGCGATTCTACTGCATTAGATACGTCCCCTCTACTCATCCTTCTGGGGAGGAGTTCGCGGATCCCTGCCTTACGCGCCGCATCTGCCAGAGCCTTGTCGCTAACCTTAGTCCCCACAGGTTGCCTGAGACTTCGCGTTAGGGCAAGAGAATACGCAAAATTGACGAATGAGTCTCCAAACTGAGCTAACTTTCTGTCCAGAAGGATCTGGACGAGTTCTTGTGTCTTCATGACGAGAAGCCCCGGTCATAGTCTATCCTTTGAAGGGTTGCTCGTAGAGACGAACCGAATCCTATGGGAGCCACGTCTACCGAGGCCTTGTAGCCTTCTCAAATTCCTGAAGGAATTCGTTGGTTGTGTGGCAAATTCTGTCCAGTGCCTTTAACAGAGCTCGTTCGGGTGATCGGTCCGCTCGGGTTCTCAAATGCAAGACAGGTTTTGCCACGAGAGGATGGGGAATGTCATACCCCGCCATCTCCACGGTCTTGTCCTCCAGAAGTGCGTCTTGCAACAGATTACAGAACGTATGTCCCTCACCTTCAACCTCGATTTTCAACTCGTTCTTCGTCTTCTTCAAAATGGCTATTTTCATTGCGGATTTCCTCTATGTGGCATATCTGCCATAATCGTCCGAGGTTTTTCTGCGCTCCACTTTTCCACATGAGGGGCATTGCAAGACGTGATTTCGCTGCACGAGCGGTTGGCCGCATTGGGAGCAGTAAGCCTTCACTACACCCAGTCCCCTCCCTATGGTTGTCAGTTGAGGAACCCTATTCTTCGTGCTTACTATCTTCGCACGAACGATATCACCCGTCTTACATACTTCTTTCATTGTTCTCTCATATCGAGGACTTGACGACGATATGTGAAGGATACCCGAGAAAGGCGTCCCAACAGGTAGTTGGTCTATCTCAAGGATGTTGACTTGGGCAACTTTGTCCTGTGTACTTGTGACGATGCTTATCACAGTCGAGTCCTCTTCAGGGATCAACGGCTTCTTCGTCTTTCTCTGGATTTCAACGATCTTGTTTACCTTGTCTATTTTCGCAAGGCCTATGGCCTCTGAGTATATCGTTCCATTCTCTTCATAGGTGCCACGACCAGGAACGAATTCCTCTATGACGCCCAGTCTTTCACCCGGAACGACGAATTGTACCCTCTGTCCAACCTTGCTAGACATCCCTTATCATCCTGAAGAGATCGACTTTCACCAAATGCTTCCTTTTGCGATGGAACGTGAACATGTATGGAATTTCAAATTCAAGTTGATGTATTTCGCTGACTGTGCCTCCATGCTTTTCAACCAGCCTTTTTATAAAGGCTCTGTTCTTGACACCGCACTTGTGAAGAGAATACACGACACTTCCGATTTCCAACGCCTTAGCTACGAATATCCTGTCCGCCCCTCTCCGCTGAACCCCGAAGGGCGGATTCTGGATCACTGTATCTACATTTCCAACGATCGCTCTGACATCGGAAAGTATCCATTGAACCTTCTCTTGCTGGCTCGACATTGCTGCATTGCGCTTAGCTGTCTCTATTGCTCTCCTATCGAAATCCACTCCCACCGTCAGTTCGGCCCCCAAGTAGGCGCTTCCAAGAGCAAGTCTTCCAGTTCCACAACCAAGATCTACAACAATTCTGCCGTCTATGTCATGATGCCGGTATTCTGCGATAAATAAAACCTCAGAGGCGGTCTTCGGTGAAATTGTATATTGTTCAAGATTCGATCTAGGTTCGGGGTGTGGCTTAAGTGATTGGAGGAAGAGTTCAAGTTCTCTTCGAGGGACTATCCTCTTGTGCATAGTCTTCCCAACGCTTCACGCCTACCGCTATCATCGCCTCATCCGGGTTAAGAACAGGCTTGCTGAATCTGTCTCGGTCATCCAACGCGACCCTTGGACAGCCCGTGCTCACGAAACCTTCAATATCGGAGAAGTTCTCCAGCACAATCGGATCTATCTCACGCAAGGCGAGAAAAACGCATTCATGTCCTCTACTTTCTAGAAGAACTCTCACCTCTGTAGCTACGGTTGGCCTGAACTGCCCTGTTTTGAGTCCTATGATTATCCCTATTTTCCTCGCCTTTCTGAAGGAATCTATGGCCGCATATCGCTTCTTGAAGAATCTCTTGGCCAGCCTCTCCATGTCCCGCACTTCGTGTTGAAATGGATCTGCCACGATGGTCCTCTTTCCTGTCGCAATTCTGACGCCGAGTCCATGAAAATCTCCTCCAGAGAGGACAAGAAAGGCATCCACTTTAGGTGAGATAGATTCGACCGTTCTAAACTGGCATCCAAGGATTTGCCCATCATACCTCAGCTCTCCTTCTGCCTTGCCTATTCGGACAGTTTTTCCTGCCTCTTCCAAGATGTGCTTGGCCGTGTTCAATTTGTCGACATGCTGGATTACTGACGCAAGCCCGATAGCTCGTTCTTCCTTGAGTTCTGCCAGAGCCTTCCGGACTACTCCGGCCACATCCAGTAAGGCTCTTGCCTCAATGAAGACACATTTTTCGTTCTTGATCCCAAATGTCTCAGAGTGGCCGAGATGGACTATGAGGTCAGCCTCTAAGGTTGATGCTTCGCTCAGCGCCAAGTCGCAGGAACCGTAGCAAGGATCTGCCGAGATTATTACTTCGGCAGAGGTTTGCTTCTCAAGTAATCGTGACAGCTGGAACGCAGCTGGCCTAAGCCCATCGGGTACCTGTAGCAGGACTCGCTTTGAGTTCCGCCTAGTTACCTCGCTTATGATCTTTTCCGGCTCTAGATCCAACAATTCACTTTAGGATCCTTACCGAAGTTCCAGTAACCATGCATCTGAGGCCGTGTAGGATTTCCAGTCGTCTACCTTCGCCGTTTCTGTCTTCGCTGAGAGCCTCGTTTTCTTGAGGTTTTTAGTCGTTCCTCCACTTTAGCAACATCTATGTATGCTTGGATCACAGTGTCGGGGTTGAGGCTCATCGAGTCTATTTCGTTTTCTACGAGGAAGACTCGGACTTCTTCAAAGTCTGACGGTGACTGTCCACAGATTCCCACCTTGACACGAGGCTTCGCTGAGTGTGCAATCTTGATGAGCTGCGCAATCGACCTTTTGACCGCCTCATTCCTCTCGTCGAAAAGATGTGCCAGTAGCTCGGAGTCTCTGTCTATGCCTAGCACTAGCTGTGTAAGGTCGTTGCTTCCGATACTGAATCCATCGAATCGTTTGGAAAACTCATCTGCGAGGATAACGTTGCTGGGAATCTCGGCCATGCAGTATAGCTCCAAACCATTCTTGCCTCGTCGGAGTCCCTCCTCTCGGAGCACCTTTATGACCTCGTCAGCTTCTTCGATGGTTCTGCAGAACGGGAACATTATCTTCACATTCGTCAGCTTCATTTCGTCACGGACCTTTCTCATTGCTTTACATTCAAGACGGAAGGCTCGAGAGTAGTCTCCTCCATAATATCTGCTGCAGCCTCGATATCCAATCATGGGGTTGCTCTCGGTGGGCTCGTATAACCAACCGCCGATGAGGTTTGCGTATTCATTGCTCTTGAAATCCGAGAGGCGAACTATAACTTCTCCGCCGATTGTTCTATCGCTTGATTTGGTGGGGTAGAATGCTGCGGCAATCGTTGCGACGCCGTATGCGAGCTTATCGACAAAGAATTGAGGTTTGTCGTCATATCCAGCTGTGATCTGCTCAATCTTCTTTAGATCCTCTTCAAGCCTTTGCCGTACTTGCTCCAGAGGCATCTTATGTCTAAGAGCAACTTGTTCGAGTTCGCTCTTGTTTTGTAGCATCTGTTTCAGCTTCTCAAAGTCAAGCAGAGCAAGTGGATGGGCCTGAATGTGGGAGTTTATGATGAATTCGAGCCGGGCGAGGCCCACGCCGTCGTTCGGCATTTGTCCTTGGTCAAATGCTCTTTCTGGGATGCCCACATTCATCATTATGGCAGTCTTTGTTCTTGGGAAATGTGACAAGTCGGTTTCTTCAACTTCGAACTTGAGGAGTCCTTCATATATTCTGCCCGCCCCCTCGCTGCAGTCCACCGTCACGTCGAGTCCTGACTTCAGCACTTCTGTGCCGTGCTCAGTGCCTATGACGCACGGTATCCCCAGTTCACGGCTTACAATCGCAGCGTGGCATGTACGTCCCCCTTTGTCTGTAACTATGGCCGATGCTATCTTCATTATTGGTTCCCAATCGGGGTCAGTCATCTCTGTTACGAGGACTTCCCCTCTCCTGAACTTCGTTATGTCACGAGAGCTTTGTATGATGTTAGCACGGCCTTGACCTATCATCCGCCCGACAGGCTCCCCTTCGACTAGGACTCTGCTCTTCTCCCTTAGAACGTAGTCTCTCAGCTTTGTTCGATCTCTCACAGAGTGAACGGTTTCAGGGCGAGCTTGCACGATGTAGAGTTTTCCTGTCCTTCCGTCGCGAGCCCATTCAATATCCATGGGCAAACCATAATGCTTCTCAATCTCGACAGCATATCGGGCAAGTTGCTCTGCCTCTTCATCTGTGATGACATATCTGAGCTGCTGTTCCGGAGGCACTGAGGCTTGTGTTGTTCCTCCTTTCTCGTCGTAGATTAGCTTGATCGTCTTGCCTCCAGGCCTTTTGCTGATCACTTTTCCAGTAGGTTTGAATACGTAGAATTGGTCAGGATTCACTTTTCCTTGGACGACATATTCTCCGAGGCCCCAGCTACCAGTGATGTATACAACGTTCTTGAAACCTGATTCCGTATCTATGCTGAAGATTACGCCACTGCTTGCTAGGTCGGAACGAACCATCTTTTGAACTGCAACCGAAAGGCGCACCCCTGAATGGTCAAATCCCTTGTCAACTCGATAGCTGATCGCTCTATTGGTAAAGAGGCTTGCCATACACTTCTTTGTTGATTCGATTATGTTGTCGAGGCCTTGGATGTTCAGATAGGTCTCCTGTTGACCTGCGAAGCTCGCGTCAGGCAGGTCTTCTGCTGTTGCACTGCTTCGGATAGCGCAATCAGGTTCCTTTTCACCAAGTTTCTCACCTAGTTTCTGGTAGTATTCTGCAATTGCCTGTTCCAGCTCTTCCGGCAACTCAGCTTTCTCAATGGCCTCTCTAATGGCGGCGCCCCTCTTCTGAAGTTCGCCCACATCATGTGTGTCTAAGCCTTCAAGTTGCTTTCCTATGAAGTCCCCAAGGCCTGCCTTCTCGATGGTAAGTTGGTATGCGTATGCAGTTACTGCAAATCCAGGCGGTACAGGAACGCGGGTCTTTCTAATCATTTCGCCTAGGCTCGCATTCTTCCCGCCCACAAGCGGTATGTCTTTACGACCTACTTCATCAAACCAGATCACGAGTGGAGGATTTTTATCTTGAGGCAACTTGACATCGCCTCCCTAGTAGGAAGAACAGGTCATATTAAAGGCTCTCGCAGAATCTTGAGGTGAATGAAGAGCGCTAATATGGAGGCTTGTCGTCTCTCTCAAGCGAGCTTCTCGACAACTATTCTGCACTGGCTTGGAAGTTTTCCGGCGCCGATTGCCAGAGCCTTCTTTGCATGTTCAACTGCGTCCTTGTTCACATATATTGAAAGAATGGCTTGATCAGCTCTTACTCTGGCGGCTCTTCCTGAAGGCTTTCCGAATGCTCTTCTCATTCCTTCTTGGAGCCTATCCGCCCCCGCAGTGGCTATCATTCTGTTCTCCCTGAGAACTACGTGCGGATAGACACAAAGGTTCAGAAGGTAACCAGTCTCTCCCATCCTGTCAGCAAGCACCTTGTTCGCCGCGACGCGAGCCGCCTCCAATGCGTTGTGTCGAATTTGAACAGCGTATCCCGCCAGAAGAGAAACCTTGTGCTCATAGGTTGTCTTGGAATCGCCCATGATGAACCTGCTAATCTTCAGCGAGGGCGACCCGTGAATATACTCTCCCCTAGTGTAGGGTTGCCCCTTTGCCTGTCTGTAGTTGCGGCCTTTCAATGGGATCAATTCCTACGTCGGCTCAGCATACCGTTCCTTGAGAAATATTTAAGCGTTCATCAAGCCTCATCGATTTTCGTTCTTGTCCGACAACAAGCTCGACGGATGATCCCCAGCAGAAGAAGCGCCTCTCTGTTGGACAGAAGTCCTCGCGAGATTACGTTTCTGAAAGCTCTTACCGCTTTTGTTCGCCTATGACTTGGAGTCTCAACTAGACGAGTAAGCTTCTCGAAATATTCGATTAGCCGTGCTCTGCTATGAGAATCGACTGGCTGAAAGGCTTTCCTAGCTCTGTGCATGTGCTTGTATAGCTCATAGAGTACTATTGCAGACGCAGCAGCCATGTTGAGGGTTCTGTAATTCTTGTTTGCTGGGATTGTTATGATTGCGTCGCATCGATCCAGCTCCTTGTTGGACAAACCTGTGCTCTCCCTCCCAAACACGAGACAGATCTTCTCGTCGCTCGATCGAGTTTTCTGTGCATATTCTTCGGGAGAAAGAACAACTCTGAGAACGTTTGACGGCCTTTGACCGGGAATGGCTGTGGTTCCAACGATTTGGCCACAACCCTTGAGTGCCTGGTCAAGGGTCGTGACTATCTTCAGCCTTTGGAGGATATCATCTGCATGAGATGCGTATGCTCTCGCTTCCGAGCCGATTTGTGTCTTTGGGTTTACAATCCACAGGTCGGTGAAGCCGAAGTTTTTCATAATCCTTGCCATCGAACCAATGTTTCCCTCATGCTCAGGCTCTACGAGAATGACTCTGACTTGCATGAATCTTCACTTAGAACTTGAATATCCTTTGGACTGAACACAGACAATTCGAGAGATTTTCCAATTCAGATGTAGTCAGTTGGAAGATCCTCTTCTCAAGGAGGGCACTCGGTCTAACAAGGTCTTCCAGAGAGCTCTTCATCGCTGGGTCCATGGCGTGTTTCAGAACCCCTCTGAGGGTCCTCTTTCTTTGAGAGAAGAGGTGTCTAACCATTCGATCTAGGTAGTTCTCATCGACAAAGGTTGTTCTGACTCTTGGAACGATTTTGACAATGTATGAGTCTACTCTCGGTACTGGCCGGAAAGCTTTTCTCGGTATAAAGTCGAGAAGCTCCACATCGGCTCTATGTTGCACTGCAACAGTGAGTCTCCCATAGTCAGCTGACCCAGGTTCTGCAACGAGTCTCGACGCGAACTCCTTCTGGAAAGTCATAGTCATAGAGCGGAAGCCCTCTTTCAGAAGAAGGAATATCAGTTTTGAGGAGATGTAGTAGGGGGGGCTGCAAACCACTTTGTCGAAAGTCGGCAATGAAATCTTCAGAACATCTCCCTCAATTATTTCCACTTGGCTCTTGCCACGGAATCTTCGCCGCAGTAGATTTGCCAGCACCTTGTCCTTTTCTATGGCGATAACTTTGCTTGCGCTTCGTTGAAGGGCGGCTGTAAGGTTGCCGGTGCCGGCTCCTACTTCGAGGACCTTTTCTCCGCTCCGCAACATAGCATAGTCTACAATTTTCTGAAGCACTGCTGTGTCGACTAGGAAATGTTGGCCCCACCGCCTAAGGCGGCGAATTCGACTGTCGTTCCTTACCGACATAGCACCCTAGATAGCCCTCGTGAAGAGCCTGTACTTTGATTCCTCGCTCAGTTCTTCAATAATCCTCTTTGCAATAGTCTTCGCTGGGTAAGCCAGACCAGCTCTCGTCTGAATATCCGCGAAACTCTCAAAAAGCTTCCTTTCACGTTGGTTGACTATTTGCCACATGGATTTTTTTCCGATTCCCGGGAGAATTTCTAATGCGTGCATTCTTGATGTGACTGCCTGAGCCTTATTGAAGAAATCCACAAATTTCTTCTCTTGGTTCTCAATCAACTTCTCTAAGACTACGGGGAGCTCTGCCTTCGCTGAAGCAGTCAGTTCCTCGTAGCTGATTCTGCCTATTATGCGATCTACTTTCTCTCTTCTCTCCTTTCCCACATAGATCCTTTCCTGCGTTTCCACAGAGCAACCAAGCTTAAGCTCCGCCTCAAGCAGCGTGAAGTAGTCTTCACCCAAGACTTGAATCGTGGGAGCTGCAACATGCCTGAGTCTGTCCGGCGATGACCTACCCGTAGGCAGAAAGTCCAGCACATAGGCATATTCCTCATAGAGTCGCTTCGGTACCTCGATGCCCGCCCCTCTCTCGGGCGGTCTATCTGTTTGAGTCAAGAATGAAATCCCTGCCTAAGGCCTAGCTAGCTACTCTCTCTCGACGGAAGCTTGCGTAGAACTCGCCGGTGAAGCAAAAGGCCTCATTTGTACCAAAACCGTCTCTAAGAGGACTTGGAATTTCATGTTATAAACCTTCCCTAGGAATTTAGGTTCCATAGCTGTAATGCCCCAAC
>Ga0315308_1000479_pt1 | contig 22321 bp, 17 predicted proteins | sample TDP3_MG_FD_203078 | JGI IMG/M metagenome (GOLD analysis project Ga0315308, IMG submission 203078) | Freshwater sediment microbial communities from Lake Towuti, South Sulawesi, Indonesia - TDP3 | ecosystem: Environmental > Aquatic > Freshwater > Lake > Sediment | place: Indonesia: South Sulawesi... | reverse complement strand
AACCATTAATAAGATAAATAATAACTTTTGCTATACAAATTACGACCCTGAAAATCGAAGAAATATAATCGAGGCCGTTCAGCATGTCTTTGGGGAGGCCAAATACTCGATTGTGATTGGACAAGATGGCAGAGAGAAGAGCATAAGCTTTAATTCGGCAGTCATTGGTTGGGCGCTTCATAGAGCTGGAGTGCCCATAGGAAGTAAGATCGAGCAGCATTTTGGCTTACCCGCGATGATTAAATTCGGTAATTCTACTATTATAAATGCCTACTTCGAACACGCTATACGGGACGATGGTAGTAGAGAGTATCGAGAACACAGAATAAGCATCAGTGGCGCGCATGAGTTGGAATCCAAGATATCATCAGAACATCATAGAGTGCTTGAACACCTGCCTCAGAAAAAGAGGACGTTACCTTCTGGAGCAATAGTATTCGCCACGTATATTAGGGATGGACTTGATATCTTTCTCCCAGATGAGCTGAAGCCTGCATATGAGGATCTTATATCGAAGATGGAGTCGGAATGGATTCCAGACATTATCAAAGAGGAAGCACAGATCTTTGAGAGAACATATGGGGTCAGTGCTAGAATTGTGCCAAGGGAGATATATAAAGGAAAGCTAGGTCTAAGGGGTAAGTGGGATATTAGAGTTGGAGGAAAGGAAGACTTCGAAAGAATAGTAAGGCTGCTAGACTCGGTCTGGATGAATGGAGGTGACGAAGAGCAATGAACATTGAGGAAATCGTCAAGACAATAGAAGGGGAATTTAAAGACGGGCATATAAGGCAAGTTAGTTGGAGGGAGGTGATAATTAAGCTCGAAGAGAAGGGGTTTCAGCGCGACGATATAGATGATGCACTTGATGAAGCTCAAAGAGAAAAGATTATAATGATCGACTCTGGATTCCTCAAGTGGATAAATCCTGACATTAGAGAGGTAGAAAAAGCCAAGACCCAAAAGTACTTCCATATTCTAGCCGAGATATTCAAACAAGGTGAAATCGATTTTCTACCTCGAGAGAACCTTAAAGCTGAACTCAAGAAAAGTGGATTCAATGATGAAGAGGTTAAAATTGTAATCACGGAGGCGGCTAGAGACTATGTTTTGGATTTTCATACTCGTGGCTACGGACCTGATTATAATCTAGTTGCTGGGTGCAGTTGGATACCACCAGAAGATCGAGAGCGATTCGCAAGTGCAGAAAAGGCCAGCAAAAAGTCCTCTGAGAAGTGGGTTGAGAAGAAGATAGCACAAGAAGATTTCTAAGTAATATATGGGTATGTAACATACACATAAATTCAGATACTACTTAGTCCTCTTATACAATGTAGGTTTACTTTTCAACTTATAATCTTGCTTTTACGTATATTGAGGGAAAAACCTTTAGCTATTAGTGCAAGTGGGTGTAGTATGGAGCAGAATATCTACGTAATTTTATGGTTTGATACGGAAGACTTCGTAACACCGGAAGCTGATGACGCGGCAAAGAGACTTGCAGAAATCCTGGAAGAACATGGAGTTCGGGGTGTCTTCAAGTTAGTAGGTGAGAAGCTCCGCGTAATCGAGAAGAGGGGCAGGCAGGATGTCATCTCCGCGCTGGCCAAACACGATATCGGTTATCACAGCGAATTCCATAGCAGGCATCCCGTCATATCTGAATACCTCAAGGACCTTGATTGGAACGAAGGCGTTAAGGAATGTGAAAGCAGGGAAGGAAGGGGCGTGGAGGATATCCGTAGGGTCTTCCGCGTTAACCCTTCATGTTATGGTCAGCCCGGGGGGGCCTGGGTGCCGCAAATCTATGGAGCTCTCCTAGAGTGGGGGATACCGGTCTATTTGGACGAGACGGCCTTCATCGGCCTGGAGGAGGGGCCCTTCTGGTATTGCGGCATATTGAACGTCCTCAACTTGGGTCGCAATGTCATCTCGGTGAATTTCGAACTCGGCACGCCAAGCTTCCTCGAGGGTGTCTGCGGGAGATTCAAGGAAATGTGCGAGAGGCTGCGAAGTGAAGGGGGAGGCGTCATCAGCGTCTTCAATCACCCCTGCACGCTAGTCACGGAGGAATTTTGGGACGGTGTGAATTTCAGCAATGGCATGAATCCTAAGGGCGAGCTCATGAAGCCCCGCATGAAATCACACGATGCCATTGAAGCTGGCTACAGGGATTTCTCGGATTTCGTCAAATATGTCGTCTCATTCCCAGACGTGAAGGTCATTACGGCAAAGGATGCGCTGGACATTTATCCAGATCTTTCCGATGGCAGGATCCTCTCCAATGAGGAGGTATTGAAGATCATGGCTTCGACTCATGAAGTGATAACCTTCTATAGAGCTGGGGAGATTGCGTTGTCGCCCGCTGAGATATTCTGGCTCGCGGTCTCATACCTTAGGCTGTTCATAATGGACTCCCGCGTGCCCGAGGAAGTGCGAGTCAGAAGGGTTCTTGGCCCCAATGAGGAGTTCTCTTATGATGGGGGCGGTGAATCGATTCACTGGGTGGATTTTGCTGAGAGCCTTGTTAAGGTGGCAAGCCATATCGAAGATAATGGGAAGATGCCATCGAGGATCGAGGTCGGAAAATTAACCCTCAGTCCGGCCGCCTATCTGAAGACGGCCATTGGCGCGATAAGCTACATTTCCAATGGGGGGAGGGCCCCATCGTCCCTTGCTGTGCAAAATGGGACGCTGGAGAGCGCCGAATACGTTAGTGAAGAAGGTGCTGTGGATGCTTGGAAATGGGTTATTTTTCCCGAGGGATTCGTTGCGCCGAGGCTCATTAACATTGCAAGGCTCCAAGCGTGGACCCTGAAACCGGCCATACCACGAGGAAGTAGATAGCCACAGCCAGTCCCATAATAGAAGGTCATCTTGGCCAACTGCCCTATTCATCGTGAAGGATTTATCTTGAGTGCATGTGTGTCGAGGGGAGACGCTGCACATGGCTAGGATTCTGGTAACTGGCGCCAACGTAAAAATCAAACTGTATCAAAGCTCGATCACTAAGGTGATCCTTTTTACTACCAGTTTGCACATCTTCCGAATGCCCCTTTTTCCCTGCTCGTAATCAACTCTGATCAGCTTTGATTCCTCCAAGAAGCGAATCTGCCCGCTCATATAGGACTCGCTCAATCCCAACCTTTTAGCTATCTCTGAAACATCCAAGCGTTCCTTCGAGAGGAGCCGTAGAATCCGGAAGCTCGTCGAATTAAGCATGTCGGCAACCTTTATGGCCTCTTCGCCTTTTACCACCAATTCCCCAAGCGTCAAATAGATGGCTTCCTGTGGTATTGGATTCGAGAGTCGTCTTATAAGTATTCCATTTTCAGGATTATAATCGTATTTTGGATATATATTATGGTAATTATACATCTTTAGCCATCAAATCTCTAATACATTTTATAGTGTTTAGTATTGTTAAATAGAAATATATATTAGTAATTTGTGATAGATTATGGGTTGTGAGAATTAAAGGTGGAATGGTTAAGGTGGCCATGGAAGGACTCCTCTTCGTAGCAATGACGATGACGTTCCTCCTGATTGGCTATTTTGTTGGCTACTTCGTAGGGATCCGGGCTCAATGATGTTGTTCGCCCCCATCTTTGCTGTGACCATGAACAAATGGTGAGGAATGGGATTGACACTATGAGCTCAACTTGGCACGCCATGGACCCTTTAGAAGTTCTGCAGAAGCTCGGATCAAGGCCTGAGGGGTTGACCGGACGAGAGGCCAAGGATAGGCTTGAGCAATTCGGATACAACGAACTCATGGAGAGGAGGCGCAGGACCCCGCTACAGATGTTCCTCGGGGAATTCAAAGACGTGTTCGTTCTTCTGCTGTTGGCGGCAAGTGTCTTATCTGCCTTCGTAGGTTACTACGAATCAGCGAAAATACCTGATCAGCCTATAATAGAGACTTATGCCGACACCATAACAATCGTAACGATCGTAATTCTAGTTGCGATCTCCGGGTTCATACAGGAATATAGGGCAGAGAAAGCCTTGGAGGCCCTCAGGAAGCTCACGGCTCCTAAAACCCGCGCACTTCGGGACGGCGAGGAAACGACCATCTTGGCCAAGGAGATCGTCCCAGGGGATGTACTGGTCCTCGAGGCGGGAGACACTATACCCGCTGATGCCAGGATCCTCGAAAACATCGAGCTGAAGGCGGATGAGGCCATCCTAACTGGCGAGTCAACGCCGATAAGTAAGGAAATTCCAAAGGTCGACCCTGACGCCCCCATCTCCGAGAGGCGGGACATGATCTACATGGCCACCCACGTGATATACGGCAGGGGCAAGGCCATCGTGACCTCAACGGGGATGAGCACCGAGTTCGGTAAGATCGCCGAGCTTGTGCAGACCAGTGAGGAAGAGGAGACCCCCCTCCAGAAGAAGCTCGATGTATTTGCGAAGAAGATAGCGAAGATCGTGCTGGCCCTTTGTGCAATCATCTTCGTCTTGGAATTTTATGCCGAGGGGTTTGCGGAATTGAAGAACATCATCGCCGCAACCATCGACGCCTCCATGAGCTCGATATCCCTGGCCATCTCTGTGGTGCCCGAGGGCCTCCCGGCCATAGTCACGATAGGCTTGGCGCTCGGCGCGAGGGAACTCGCGAAGAGCAACGCCATCATCAGGAAGCTCTCAGCAGCCGAGAGCTTGGGAGCCGTCACGGTGATTTGCTCCGATAAAACCGGGACGTTGACAAAGGGGGAGATGACGGTGCGCAAGTTGTTCGTGAATGGCGAGATGGTAGACGTGACCGGTGTGGGATATGAGCCGAAGGGTGAATTCCTTAAAGGCAGGGGCCAAATTTTTCCGGAGGGAAACGACGGGCTATCGCTCTTGCTCAAGATAGGTTCCCTCTGCAGCAACGCTCATCTCCACAAAGACGGATCCGCATGGCAGATCATCGGAGATCCGACCGAGGGTGCCTTGATCGTCGCCGCCGCGAAGGGAGGCTTTAATGAGTCCGAACTCCAGAAACTTTACCCCAGGATAGGGGAGGAACCATTCACGTCCGAAAGGAAGCGCATGACGACGGTCCACGAGACGCCCGAGGGGATGCGAATGGCATTCATGAAGGGCGCACCCGAGGTAGTCCTGGCGCGATGCACACGTATCTTGATGGACGGTGAAGAGGTGGAACTTACGTCCGAGGGACAGGGGATGGTGTTGGACATGAACGAGAAGCTCGCGAGCGAAGCCCTTCGCATTTTGGGAGTGGCATACAAGGCCTTGCCAAGAGGTTTCAGTAAATTCCCCGAGGAGGAAATAGAGAACGGCCTCGTCTTCGTGGGACTCGAGGGTATGATCGACCCACCCAGGGAGGATGCCATAGAGGCCAACAAGAGGTGCATACAAGCGGGCATAGAGACCGTGATGATCACTGGCGATTACAGGGCCACGGCGGTGGCCGTCGCAAAGGAGATGGACCTGCTGAAGGAAGGAGATATCGTGCTCACAGGGTCTGAGCTCGATGAGATGGGTGACGAGGATTTCGAAAAGGTCGTCGAGAACATCAGGGTATATGCCCGCACATCTCCAGAACACAAGATGCGCATAGTCAATGCCTTGAAGAAGAGGGGGCATATAGTCGCCATGACCGGTGACGGGGTCAACGACGCCCCGGCCATAAAGAGATCGGACGTCGGGGTCGCGATGGGGATCTCAGGAACCGACGTGACCAGGGAGGCATCGGACATCGTATTGACCGACGACAATTTCGCCACGATCGTCAAATCCATTGAGAAGGGCAGGGCGATCTACGACAACATAAGGAAGTATGCGCGCTTCCTGATGGCCTGCAACTTCGACGAGGTGCTCGTCATAGGGAGCTTCGCGATATTGGCCGGCCTGTCAGGCATCGAGGGCGAAAAACTCTTCCCGCTACCCCTCCTCCCAAGCATGTTGCTCTGGATCAACCTCGCCACCGATGGCCTGCCTGCCGTCGCCTTGTCGACGGACCCCCCAGAAGGCGACATCATGGACAGGCTGCCCCGTAGGCCCGAGGAGGGGATATTGCACGGCATGACGAAGTTCATAGCGGCATCCTTCGCATTACAGGCGGCTGGGACGCTCTTGGTCTTCATCCTCAACTATTACATATTCCCAACCCATCCGTGGCTCGGTCCAAACTGGACAATAGTAGACGAACAGGCCAGGCAACTCACCCTCGACGAGGCCAGGACCACGGCGTTCGTCCAAGCGACGATGTTCGAGCTCTTCGTCGTCTGGAATTGCAGGTCGGAAACGCGGAGCGTCTGGAGGATGGGGCGAGACGCGTTCAAGAACAAGTACTTCGTCATAGCGGACCTCTTCTCAATAGCCCTAACGTTCACGATAACATACCTACCGATCACGGACGTGATGTTCCACCTAGTTCCCTTGACCATAACGGACTTGATCTACGTCATAGCGGCTGCAGGCTTGGGCTTCGTCGTCTTACCCGAGCTATTCCTGAAAAAGCCGACCAAGGCGGTTAGGGGAGATGCCCCCAGCCGAAGTAAGACGGCGACTGGTTCCGAGGACATCGCCGTAAATCATAGCCGTTAGAATGCCGAGATGGGAGATGCCCAAAGAAACATGAACTCGCATATAGCTTTTGAACAACTCGAGTGGCTGGAGCAGTTCGATAAGTGGCTGCAGGTAGTCGCAGGGCAGTATGGTTACCTGGGCATCTTCTGCGTCAGCCTTCTCGGCTCGGCTTCCATCGTCATTCCCATACCCTATACTATCATCATCTTCACCATAGGGTCCTTGCGTGTCTTAGATCCCATTCTCATCGCGATCTCAGGAGCATCGGGCTCCGCCATTGGGGAATTCATCGGTTATCTTTTAGGTTATTATGGAAGGGGCATCTTGGGCGAAGAAGGGCGGAAGAAGATGAACTACGTCCTGAAGCTCTTCAGCCGATACGGAGCCATTTCGATCTTCCTATTTGCACTGACGCCCCTTCCGGACGACCTCCTCTTCATACCACTCGGGATGATGCGTTATAATCCGCTCAAGGTTTTCCTACCGAGCTTCATCGGGAAACTGCTAATGTGTTCCATCTTGGCTTACGGCGGGTACTGGTCAATTGGATTAGTTGAAAAAATCTTTGGAGATGGTGGAATTCAGACCCTCATAATATCGGCGACTTTACTTTTAATCATAATAGTGGCAATGTTAAAAGTTGACTGGGAGAAGGTCTTCCCCCTAGAAGGGAAGAGGCCAAAGTGAATAGATCCTTAGGTAGGAAAAAGGTGCTCGCTTGTAAAGTTATAAGTGTACGGTATCGAGTATCGCGTAACCATACTCCGAAGTATGTATTATCAGCTCATTAGGGGTTCAAGTATCCTTAATCCACACTGGCTCACCACGCATAGTTATAGTGAATCCCTCGGCCATACTTCTCGCGATGTCTCAATCTCGGCCTTTGTCTATGCTGACTGAGGGAGAGATTTATCTTGCACGCATTTGTTGAGGAGAGGCGCAGTGAATGACTAGGATTCTAGTTACCGGTGCTACGGGCCAGATCGGATCCGAATTGACTTTGGAGTTGAGAAGCAGATACGGTAATGAAAAAATTGTAGCGGCTGGCCATAGCAGAAAGCCGGGTAGGAATTTGCTCGGATCGGGCGCCTTCGAATTCATTGATGTGACAGACAGGGAGGGGCTTTCGAGAATCGTTAGGAAATACGACATTGACACGATATATCATCTCGCTGCTGTTCTATCGGCCACGGGGGAAAAGAATCCACAGCTCGCTTGGAGCGTGAACATGGGCGGGCTCTATAATGTGCTCGAGGTTGCGAGAGAGAATGGAGTCGCCAAGGTCTTTTGGCCGAGCTCGATCGCCGTTTTCGGAGGAGGGGCGCCACGCCTCAACGCCCCCCAGGATACTGTGTTGGTCCCCAGCACCATCTATGGTATCACAAAGGTTGCGGGGGAATTATTGTGCAACTATTATTTCACACGGTATGACCTAGATGTTCGAAGTGTTAGATATCCAGGAATCATAAGTAGTGAGACTCCTCCAACTGGTGGCACGACCGATTACGCCACGGAGATGTTCTATGGGGCAATAAAGAGTAAACGGTACACTTGTTTCGTTAGGGAAGACACAGTGTTGCCGATGATGTATATGCCGGACTGCATCAAAGCCGCAGTAGATCTGATGGAGGCCACGCCATACAAGATCAAGCGCCATGTGAGTTATAATGTAGCTGCGATGAGCTTCTCCGCTGCCGAATTGGCTGATGAGATCCGCAAACACATCCCGGAATTCGAATGCGACTACAAGCCCGATTTCAGACAAGAGATCGCGGATTCATGGCCGATGTCGATCGACGATAAGGTAGCCCGTGAGGAATGGAATTGGAAACCTGCGTACGATCTTAACAAAATGGCAAAGGACATGTTGGAAAAGCTGACGAGAAGATCCGATGAGGGTGGGCTTTAGAAGGTTTCAAACGAGCCATTATGTTCTACGGTAACACAAACTACGATATACTTAAGAGGACAAATGAATAAATCTATGGAATAGGGAGGGTTATCAATGACGCGAAATCCCACGGCGTTCTTACGAGAGGAATATGGGGAGTTGGTGAAGAACGAGCTCGATTGGAGACTTCACGTTTTACAGGGCCCGAGCACGCCTTGGTGCACCGTCGATGGCAGAAAGGCCCTCATGTTGTGCTCCAACAATTACCTGGGCTTGAGCAATCATCCGCGATTGAAGGAGGCGGCGATTAAGGCCATCCAGACCCATGGTGCCGGTTCTGGTTCAGTTAGGGCCATTGCCGGAAATATGGAATTGCATTCGGAACTCGAGAGGCGGTTGGCGAGATTCAAACGCGCGGAGGCCTCTTTGGTATATCAGACCGGCTTCGCAGTTAATACCGGTCTGATCCCCCAGCTCGTCGGTAAGGGCGATCTCATAATCAGCGATGAGCTCAACCATGGTAGCATAATAGATGGCGTCAGGTTGTCACACGCGGAGAGGACGGTCTACAAGCACGCGAACGTCGATGACCTGCAAAGGGCGCTGGATGAGGCCGAGAGGCACGACCCACCGTACAGGAGGATCTTGATCATCACGGATGGCGTCTTCTCAATGGATGGGGACATAACGCCACTGGACCGCATAGCCAAGCTCGGGGCTGAACACGGCGCCATTGTGTACGTCGATGATGCCCATGGCGAGGGCGTCTTGGGCGAAGGCGGGAGGGGCATCGTCTCCCACTTCAACCTCGACCGCGAGGGGGTTCAGGTCGAGATGGGCACGTTCTCCAAGGCCTTCGGTGTGGTGGGCGGGCATGTTTCCGGTTCAGAGGACCTGATCAACTTCGCGTATAACAAATCTCGAACGTGGCTCCTCAGCGGATCCCATCCCCCGGCAGTTGTGGCCGCCTGCATCGCCGCGATCGACGTTTTGGATGAGGAGCCCCAACACGTGCGTAGGCTTTGGGAGAACACCAGTTACTTCAAAGGGGCCATGAGGGATTTGGGGTTCGATATAGGCAACAGCCAAACCCCCATAACGCCGATCATCGTCGGCGAGAGCGGCGTTGCGAAGAAATTGAGCGCGAGGCTCCTCGAGGAGGGGATCTTCGCCCTGCCAATCGTCTACCCGATGGTCGCGAGGGATAAGTCTAGGATAAGGACCATTATGAACGCCGCCCTAACGCGCGAGGACTTGGACTTCGCCATAGGCGCCTTCGGGAATGCTGGAAGGGAGCTGCGCATAATATAAGATAAAATAAGATAAAGGAAATCCCACATCGGTCGGTTTTTTTGGATTTTAGTGATTATAGCGGCAGATTTACGGGGATTGACTTTTGAGCCGATTGGTAGGCCGCGACGATTATCTCAAGCGCCTTCCTGCCATCCTCCCCCGTCACCGGTGGCGTCCTATTGGATAGGACGGCCTCCGCGAATCCCTCGATGAATCGATTTATGTGTTTGCCCTTTTCCTCCAACTTGATCTCGTGCCATTCGTTTGCCTTTCCCAACTCCGTTTCCTCGGAGGTGCGCACCCACAGCGGATTCGATACGATTATCTCCCCCTTAGAGCCATATATCCTGTTTCCCCTTATTGCCCCTGACCTCGGCGAATCCTCGACGCATGAGCTGGCCTCTATAATGCCGATGGCCCCATTTGTATAACGGATTACCACGTTTATGAAGTCCTCGACCTCTACGGGAGTCAAGAAGGTGTCACATTCGCAGTATACGCGTTTCGCCTCCAGGCCCGTGATGAACCGCATGAAATCGATGTCGTGCACTTCATTCATGATCAGGACCCCGCCCCCCGTCTTCTCCGTGAATTTGCGCCAATCCGACTTTATCCTCCCGCTGTAGCCTCCCATCCAGTAGCTGTCCGGCTTAATGCCCATGCCCGTGATCTTGATGCCGATCACCTTGCCAATGCGACCGCCCTCTACGAGCTCCTTCGCCTTCTCGACGTGAGGCAGATATCTCGATGGGAAGCATGTGGCGAGCTTAACCCCATTCCTCTTGCATTCCGCGATCATCTCATCGGCTTTCTTGAGATCTACGGATATCGGCTTCTCGACGATCACGTGTTTTCCGGCCCTTGCAGCCTCTATGGTCAATGGGGCGTGAAGATAGTGGGGTACAGCTATGTATACGAAGTCTATGTCCGGATTTGAAAGGAGCGCCTTCACATCGGTTGTATGGGGAACGCCGTATCTTTTCCCGATGTCCTCGGCGGCCCATTCGACGGCGTCCATGGCCATGCCGATCTTGACGTTCTTCGCCTCGTTGAGGGCCTTTGCGGTCAATACATTCGTTATCTCGCCGCATCCGATTATGCCTACAGTTAGTTTGTCCTTCATGATCATTCGATCTCCATTATGCAGGTTGTCGTCAGGCCTTGGCGATATAGCCTTTAAGCCTTTTCGCGGTCTCGATTAGGAGGCTCTCCGGCAGATCGTATCCTTTGATGATCTCCAACGAGACATATCCATCGTAATCGATGCCCTTCATCAGTCTCGCCAAATTCAGTATGTTCTTGTTCCCCGGATCTAATACCTCGTCGTGAACATGGAAATGCCTTATGTGGCCTTTTAGCATGTTGAATGATTGTCCATCTATCTCCGAATGATTCCACAAAATACCGAAATTGGATGTCCTTACCCCCTTTAAGACCAGCATGGCGTCTTCCGCGCTCTTGACGATATCATGAAGTGTCTCGAGCATCGGGGTGACCCCGAATTGCTTTGCATAGTCCCCAACTTCGGTGAAGGCTCCCGCAATGCGGTTGGCGACCTCGCCGGTCATTGGCGAGTCCCCTCCGGCGAAGATCCTCACCACCTTCGATCCCAGATCGCCGGCGAGCCCGATGTTTGCCTTGGCATCTTCGACATTCCCCTTGAGTTTTGCGGGGTCGCTGACGCCGAACTGATTTGAGGTTGCGACACACGCGACTTCAACGCCATTGTCGTGAAAGAGCCGTATCGCGCGCTGCCTATCCGCCGGCGATGATCTCGAGGATATCCCATGTTTGTGTCCCTCATCAACCCTTAGCTCAACGCCATCATAACCGGCATCCTTGGCGAAACCGACGATCTTCTCGAGCCCCCAATTGGGGCATACGAATGTCATGAAACTTAGTTTCATATCCCTCGTACCTTTGGAGGTTATGCCATGATTTCGGCGCATTATTATGCTTAGTGGTTCTACCACGGTCCATTCGATCTGTTTGAATGCCAGGCGCCGGATCCTGTGAACCAGATACGATGCGTGGATATCATCGGATGCTGTATCTCATCTTTCGAAGGCCGAATCAAGGGCGGCGGCAGCTTTGCCGGCATCGACCACCAACCCCTGCATGTGCAGGGCTCCCTTCAGGGCGTTGATCGTGGCTACGACCTCCCTCCTTGATATCATGCCCATACAACCTATCCTGAACGTCAACCCCCTGAGCTTGCCCATTCCGTCGGAGATCACGACGCCGTGCTTTTCCTTCATGAATCCCCTCAGGCGGCCGTTGTCGATCCCACCTGGGACTTTCAGCACTAAAACCGTGTTCGAGCGATAGCGCGCGTCCATCGGATAGGCCTCCAAACCGAGCGCATCCAGGGTGGAGTAGAGGGCCTGGCCACATGTCCTGTGCCTCTCAAGTCTGGCCTCGTATCCCTCCTCCCTGAGCAGCTTCAGTGCCTCACCCAATGCATAGAAGAGGGGCACGGCTGGCGTAAAGGGCATCTCGCTCCTCTCATGGTATTTACGGATCCTGGCCAGATCGAAATAGAAGGACCTGCTCTCGGCCTTCCTCTCCTCGACCCTCCTCCATGCCCCCTCATCGACGGAGATCAATGAGAGGCCAGGTGGAGCTGCCAAACACTTCTGGCTTGCCGTGAAGCATACATTCACGCCCCAATCGTCGTTCTCGATCTCCTCGCCGCAGAGGTCGGAGATCGCGTCTACGACCACTAAGATGCCCTCCCTCCTGCAAAGCCCAGCCATTTCCTTCAGGTCCCTTGCGGTCACCCCCGTCGACGTCTCGTTATGCACCAGGAAGAAGGAATCGATGCCCTTGTTGAGATCGATGGCTTGCTTCACGAGTTCGGCAGTCGGGGCCTTACCGTATGGGATCTCCATCCTGATGGGTTTTCCGCCCGCCCTCTCCACGCTTATGGCAATCCTCTCGGCGAATTCGCCGTTCACCGGCACTAGGACCTTGCCGCCCTCGTTGACGAAGTTGGAGATCGCGCATTCCGCAGCTCCCGTTCCTGAGGCCGTTAACGGCAGCACGTCGCCCTTGGTCCTGAAGGCGTACTTCAAACCCTCCTGTATCTCATCGTAAAGCCTGTGGAATTCCTCCCCCCTGTGATTCACGATGGGCCTCGCCATTGCCTGTAGCACGCGCCAGTTGACATTCGTCGGACCTGGGATCATCAAAATTGGTTCGATGACCACTGCCTTACACCCGTACGGCAATGGCGCGCGAGCAGCCCAAATAGGCGTTGCTGATGCAGCTAGCACTTGAGGGAAGGGTTAAAGCATGCCGGGCCAAATGAGCCAATGATTCTCCGATGAAGTTGAGGGATGATTTCAGGAACCCGAGCAAGGACTTCAGGGGGGCTCCATTCTGGTCCTGGAACGATGACCTGAAGGATCGGGAGCTGTGCAGGCAGGTCAGGGGGATGAAGGCTGCGGGCCTTGGGGGCTTCTTCATGCACTCGCGAATTGGCCTGATAACGCCCTATCTCTCGGAAGAATGGATGGACAGGATACGGGCCGTCATCGGCGAGTCGAGGAGGTTGGGCATGAACGCGTGGTTATATGACGAGGATCGGTGGCCAAGCGGATTTGCGGGCGGCATGATGCCATCGAAGGGCCCGGAGTACGGCCTGAAGAGGTTCGAGTGCGAGGAGAGGGGTTCGGCTGACGTTGAGGGAATGAAGCTGGATGAGGATGTCATCGGCATCTTCACGTGTGTGAGGGAGGGGGGGAAAATAATGAATGTGGAGAAGGCGGTCGGTGGTGAAGCCATTGATGGTGGTGAGGGCAAGGCTGTTCTGATATTCAGGAAGAAGTTAGAGGGTAGGAGCGATTGGTACAACGGCTATGGCTACGTAGATCTCATGAGCCCGAAGGTGGTCGATGCATTTATCGATTCGACTTACGAGGCCTACAAGGGGGAGTTCCGAGGGGAGTTCGGCAGGACGATACCTGGGATATTCACCGATGAGCCCAACTTCTCCCAATGGGGTGAGACGGCATCCGTGCCATGGACCGAACGGCTTTCGGCGTTCTTCAAGGAAAGGAATGGCTACGACATCTTGGATGCGCTTCCAGGCCTTTTCTACGATTTCGGGGAATACATGAGGGTGAGGGTGGATTTCTGGAGTGCCGTTACGGATCTCTTCATGGAGTCGTTCTCGAGGAGGATTTACGACTGGTGTAAAGCCAACAGGCTAAAGTTCACAGGGCACTACCTCTGCGAGGATAATCTCACCGTACAGACCAGGTATATTGGGGCCGCGATGCCTCACTACGAGTACATGCACGTTCCCGGCATAGATCATCTCGGCAGGAACATCGACGACCTCATAACGGTTAAACAGGTGAGCAGCGCAGCCCATCAGCTCGGCAAAGGGAGGGTGCTGTGTGAAACATATGGATGCTCCGGTTGGAACATGAGCTTCGAAGACCAGAAGTGGATAGGGGACTGGCAGCTTTGTCTGGGGGTGAATCTCCTAAACCAGCACCTAGCCCTTTATTCGCTCAGGGGATGCAGGAAGAGGGACTTCCCGCCCTCGATAAATTACCAGCAACCATGGTGGCCACATTACAGGCTTGTCTCAGACTATTTCGCAAGGTTGAGCTACATCCTCACCCGAGGCAGACATGTAGCTGACATACTCGTCATACATCCGATCCAGAGCGCGTGGTCCGTCTACAGCCCACGGGATACCACTGGGGCTGATGCGCTGAACAAACGATTCGTTTACGTCAGTGAGGCCCTCTGCGGTATTCACAGGGACTATGATTTTGGCGACGAGAAGATAATGGCCAAGTTAGGGAGGGTCGATGGGGACATGATCATCGTAGGAGAATCGAAGTACAAGCTCATCATCGTTCCACCTTGTACGACGCTAAGAGCGGGCACATTCGACTTGCTGAGGCAGTTCGTCGAAGGGGGTGGAAAGCTGATCTTCATCGATCCCGTTCCTGAACTCGTAGACTGCCGGAGAAGTGATCGATTAAAGGGGCTGATGGAACGAGCCGAAAGGATCGGCTGCGACAAGGATTGGCTCCGAAGGTCGCTTGATGAACTATTGCCATGCGATGTCGATGTCAAGGGCGATGAAGGGAAACAGATAGGATCGATATACTACCAACATAGGATCCTCGGCAAAGTCCACATCTACTTCTTCGCAAACACCGACCGGAGTAGATCACACGAGGCGACGATATGCCTAAGGGGCGAAGGTAGGGTGGAGGAATGGGATCCGCTCAAAGGCTCCATAAAGGCTGTGGCGTGTAGATCTGAGAACGGACATACGATCCTCAAGAGGGTTTTCCAACGGACCGGGTCCCTTCTCCTAATGCTCGATACATCGAAGAAGGCCACCAAGGAAAGTGAGCCTGAGGAAAGGATGGTCTCCACCACCGATCTGCGAGACACATGGGAGATCTCCAAAATGGATTATAATGCCCTCACATTGGATTATTGCCAATACAAGTTCGAGGGAAGGGAATGGAGCGAACGTGTTCCAGTCTGGAAGGTCCAACGCGAAGCAGAGAAATCGAATGAAAAAATCAAGGTGTCCCTCAGATATACATTCAGGGCAGAGTTCTCGAAGAGGAGAAGGAGGAGGATCTACGTTGTCATGGAAACTCCCGAGAAGTATGAAATCATGATGAACGGAAAGAAGATGAAGTATAAGGAAGCGGGTTGGTGGGTGGACATAAGCTTCAAGAGGGTGGACATTAGCAGATTCGTAGTGAATGGGGAGAACGCCCTCGAAGTGACTTGCCTGTTCAGAAGGCCCACGATACCAGGGACGCTAGTATTCCTCAAGGATGGGGTTGAATTGGAGAGTGTATACGTCATCGGTGACTTCGCAGTGAAGGGTAGCAGGGAGGGCTTTTACATAACGGATGAATCGGAGGAGGCTCATACGGGGGACCTGGTCCAACAAGGCTATCCGTTCTACACGGGCACCATGGTTTATACCCAGACGGTTAAAGTAAAAAAAACGGACAGGACGTACATCGAGTTCGAATCATTAGATACGATCGTTACGAGGATAGTAGTAAATGGCAAAGTGGCGAGCATAATGCCTTGGAAGCCTCACAAGCTTGACATATCGAGATTAATCAGGGAAGGGAGGAACAAAATCACGGTGGAAGCTGTCTCAAGTTGTAGAAATCTTCTTGGACCCCACCATCACATGGCGGGAGAACTGACGTGGGTTGGCCCAGGAAGTTTCTCAGACGAGGCAAACTGGACCGATGAATATAGCTTCGTGAAGTTCGGTATAGGGAAGGCAAGACTAGTACATACCGAGATTCAGAGACAATAAAAGACAGAGTGAGCGGCTTATACTATCGGACTAGATCGGTAAACGCTTCCTAATCCAGTTGATTGTCTCCGACATCGCCTTCTCCTTCGGCAGATCGTGCCCCGAATCGTGAACTACTAGGTCCTTGGGTTCCTTCGCTCTGTTGAAGAGCTTGATCCCGCAGTCGAAGGGAACGTATTCATCATTCTTGCCGAGCTGAAGGAGGAGTGGCCTAGGCGATATCCTATCGATGAAGTTAATCGGATCTATATCGGCTACCTGTCCCCTGAACGAACTTATCATGTAACCCGGAATTCCGCTCACGACCTGAGATACTATCGGATGTTTGCTCCTCTTTAAAATCGACACGAGGTCACCTCCTGCCACATAGAGGGCGGCTCCTGATAACCTCCGGTCTACGCCGGCTAACACCCCTCCCAGGATCCCGCCCATGCTCGTCCCCACCAGGATCAGCTCTCCCCCCTCCGCCACCCACCCGTCCTGCGATGCTATGTCGATGGCGATGCGGTTGTCAACTATGCTCCCACCGAGAAAGCCCAAGAGCTCCTGCGCCGGGGCTCCTGCAAAGGCGGATTTCCTATCGCCATGCCCCCTGGCATCTATGGCCAGCATCGAGAATCCAAGGGATTCGGCAACCTCCATGAAATTGACGACGTCCTCCTTGCTTCCACCGAAGCCATGTAAGAAGAGCAACGATTTATTGTGTGGATCTACTGACTTGTGAACGAGCAGCCCCGGAATTGGCTCACGGCCATTCACATCGATCCTGAACCATTTAAATGAGAATTGACACCTAGCCTCCTCCCTTATGATGGACGATCGATGTGGTTTGCGCCTTTCCTCCTCATATTGCTCCTCGTGGTTCATCGTTATTGGATGGCATATTACCCTTAAAAAGGGTTTTATCATCGCATCGCATGAAAAAAATCGATTCTCTGACAAGCGAGAAGGATATATAGAAGCTGGTCTCGATACGGTTTATCATTACAGGAGCTACAGGCAGGATATGAACATCCAAAGAGTTACAGGCGCGAACAAGGCACATAGGGTTCTATTATACGCCATAAGCACGTGCGCGTGGTGTAAGCGAACGAAGAAATTCCTGAAGGATTATGACATTGAGTACGAATACATCGATGTCGATTTGTGCGATGAGGTGGATCGAAAGAAAATAAGGAGTGACATCAAGAGGAGGGGAGGTAACCCCGTCTATCCTACTATTATTATAGACGATGATATCTTGATCACGGGTTTTCTTGAAAAACAGATAAAGGAGGCCCTGAGGATTTGATAGATTTAAAGAAGGTGCGCACGAGGGCTGAAGGAGACGCTGAAACGCACGGCTACCATCTGAATCCTGATACCGATTTCCTCAATGACCTCCTCGAAGGGCTCAGGAAAAACGAAGAACGGTATGGCTATCCCTCCTGCCCCTGTAGGCTCGCAACTGGAATCTTTGAGATCGATAGGGACATAATATGTCCATGTGATTATCGAGATCCTGATGTGATGGAGTATGGGTGTTGTTATTGTGCGCTTTATGTCCGGAAAGATGTGTATGAGGGCAAACTGCCTATACGGCCCATACCGGAGCGCAGGCCCCATGATATACAAGCTAGGGCCAACGGAGTGGATCTGGAGCATCCGCCGACAAGGATAACCGCTGTTGGGGTTCCCAAAGGAGCCCCCCTTAAGGTTGGCATGAAGGTGTGGTATTGTAAACAATGTGGCTACGTCTGCTATCGTGAAAGCCCACCATACGTATGCCCAATCTGTAAAGCGAAGAGGGAACTATTCGCCGAGATAACGATGGGCACAGGATAATCCAAATGGGATAGCCTATAATAAAAACTGAAGGATAGATTATATTCTTCTCGTAACGTGTCCGAAAAAAAGATTATGGGGTGATGAGGTTATCATTGACTTTCTTTACGGATCTCGTAACGATGACATCTGCCCCAGTATCCAATATGTTCCTCATGACCACGCTGCCTATGTTGAGGGGTGCCTCTAGGACGATGCCGGACAGCTCCTTTTGCGCCTGAAATATGAGCGCCTTCGGAATGGGCCTTGTAGTCTTCACGGATGTTACGGGCAGCAGGCCTCCCTTCACCCGAACCAGTGTCGTCAAAACCCTTTTCGGCGAGGTGCACTCCTCTTTCGCGTAGCTGAGGCCCCGATCGCATGCATTGCCCTCTATATTGAAGGCCTTGCCATCGCTCATTTCAACTTCGATCTTACATCCAATGGGGCAGATTATGCAGGTCAGGCTCCTCTTGGCCATCAATCATGCACCTCGAAGGTCAAACCTTCCTTGACTTCGGAAAGGAGTTCCTTTTTTAGATTTAGCCTTATCATCTCCGATGGCTTGGCCCCGATGAGGCGAATATCCTTAGAGAGTTCCCTCAGCAGCAGCCCGCACCTTCCCCTCGGCATCCTGACCCTCGTGTAGAATGTGTTGTCGCGTTCCCCGCTGAAAAGGTGCGGTACCACGTATCTGATATCTTTCCCGGAAATGGACCTCTTCCATGTTGCGGGCCTCTGGAGGGATCCATCGAGGAATGATCTCACGGACCTCGCGCAGAGCCTGCCCTGTTCGACGGCATGATCGACGAGGTCATTCACCACCAAGACGTTTCCGCATGCGAAAATCCCCTCCAGCGAGGTCTCGAGGAATTCATTGACAACGGGGCCTCCGGTTGCCGGATCGATCCTGACGCCCGTCCTCTCGAGTAGTCCAACTTCCGGGACGAGGCCCGCGGCTATGACGACGGTGTCGCACTTCACCTCCATCTCCGTTCCACTTATCGGAACCTGCCCCTCATCCACCTTCGATATGATCACAGACTCCACCCTTCCTCTCCCCCTGATCTCCAGGACCGCGTGCGAGAGCAGGAGTGGTATCTCGAAGTCCTCGAGGCATTGGGCGATGTTCCTCGTGAGCCCTCCCGAGTATGGCAGTAACTCGACGACGGCCTTGACGTGCGCGCCCTCTATGGCGAATCGCCGGCTCATGATCAGCCCGACGTCCCCCGAGCCAACCACGACGATCTCCTTGCCCAGGAGGAGGCCGTGGAGGTCCATGAGTGACTGCGCCGTTCCAGCCGTGAGGACGCCGGAGGGCCTGTCGCCCACGATGCCCACTTCAAAGGCATGTCTTTCCCTGCAGCCCGCCGAGTAGATCAGACATGGAGCCCTGAGCACCTCCACCCCCCTCGGGCTTATGCACACGATCGAGATCCCATGCCCTTCCTCATACCTGATCCTGTCCGTGTAACTGTCCAGGAGCACCTGAACGCCGAGGTCATGGACCCGCCCCTCCAATCTCTCCGCGAACTCAGGGCCGGTCAGGTCCTCCTTCAGCTCGAGGACCCCAAACCCCGGATGTATGCACTGGGAGAGGATCCCCCCGAGCGCCCCTTCCCTCTCGACCAACAACACCTCTCCCAGCCCCTCCTCCCTACAGGAGGCCGCCGCCGCCATTCCGGAGGGGCCCCCGCCGATCACGATCGCATCCGCCGAGCGTTCCTTCATCTCGCCCTCACCTTATCGGTCCTTGGACGATATTCGAGCCCTTGCCCTTCAGAGTGATGACCTCAGGAGGCTCGCGCATCTCCTGGCTCAGCAATTGCATGACCTTTGCCAAACAGAAGGAGCCCTGGCAGCGCCCCATGCCGGCCCTCGTCCTGAACTTCACGGAGTCGAAGGTCCTGGCGCCCCGTTTAATCGCCTCCTTGATCTCGGCCTCGGTCACCATCTCACAGTCGCAGGCGATCTTGCCATAACTCGCGTCGCACGAGACCAGCCCATCCCTCTCCTGCGATGGGACGAGCCTGAACCTCCGAATTGCTTCCCTGCTCGCCTTCCACCTCTGCCTCAGCGTCAGCTTGAGGCCACGTTCCCTCAGGAGCTTTGTGACTTCCCTCGCGATGGCCGGTGCCGACGTTAAGCCCGGCGATCTCATGCCGACGCAGTTGACGAGCCCTTCGGGTCTTTCGTATGCCTCAACGATGAAATCCCCATGGTTCGGCTCTGGCCTGAGGCCCGCGAAGGTCCTCATCGCCATGTTCCTTCTGGGCAACTCGGCCACAAGCCTAGAGGCCCCTTCCCAGACCTCATCCAATCCGTCCCTGGTTGTCATCGTGGCGTCTCTTTCGTGCTCCTCGATGTCCTTTGCATTCGGTCCTACCAGAAGGTTCCCCTCTGTCGTGGGCGTCACGACAACGCCCTTGGTCGTCGGCTGGGGCGTGTGGAAGAGGGTCATGTGGACCTTCGGGGTTACGTCCTTGTCGAATAGCAGGTATTCGCCCTTTCTGGGCCTTATCGAGAAATCCGAAATCCCCGCGGTCCTCGACAATTGATCGCCGAACATACCAGCTGCGTTGATGACGATGTCCGCCCTCAGAAATCCCTCGTCCGTATCGACGCCGACGACTGTCCCATCTCTTACTACGATCTGCTTGGCCAAGGTCTCGAGATGTAGTCGTGCGCCATTATCGACCGCGTTCTCCGTGAGCGCTATCACGGCCTCGTAGGGGGAGATTATGCCACTCGTGGGGGCCCATAACCCTTCCACAACGTCCTTTGAGATGTTAGGCTCCAGATCAGAGCAGAAATCGCCCTCGATGATCTCTAGCGAAGGCACTTTGTTCCCCCTTCCTCTTGATAGAAGATCCCTCAAGACGCCCCCATCGCGCCCATCGAATGCCAGGACCAGGGCTCCGCACCATTCAACCGGCACCTGAAGCTCTCTGCTTAATTCATGCCAGAGCTCGTTCCCGATCCTGCACAGCTTTGCCCTCCGAGGGTACTTCTCGGGTTCATCATCATAACCGGCATGGATTATGCCGGTGTTGGCCTTGCTCGTCCCCCAACCAACATCGTACTCCTTTTCGATGATGAGCACATCGAATTCCTCGTACCTCGTAAGCTCCCTCGCCACTGCCGAACCGACGATGCCCGCGCCCACTATCGCTGTCCTGTATGTCAAGCGGGCATTACACCTTGGCCCAGCCCAAAGATCTCTTCACGGCCTCATCCCAACGATTCACGAGCCCCTCCATCTCCTCCTTCCTCATTGAGGGCCTGAATGTCCTCTCGGACTCCCACATCGATCTGAGGTCTGAGACGCTTTCCCAAATGCCGGCTCCCAGACCTGCGAGATATGCCGTGCCCATCGATGTCGTCTCGATCACCTTGGGCCTTATTACCTGAAGCCCCGTTACATCCGATTGGAATTGCATCAGGAAGTCGTTCCTAGAGGCCCCACCATCAACCCTGAGTTGGTCCACCCTGTAGCCAGAGTCCGTGCGCATTAAATCAACGATGTCTTTCACCTGGTATGCGATCGACTCCAAGACGGCTCTGCATATATGAGCTACGCTAGTGCCCCTTGTGATGCCTACCAATAATCCCCTTGCGTATTGATCCCAGTGGGGTGCCCCCAGCCCCACGAATGCCGGCACGAAGTAAACGCCTGCGTTATCTGGAACGGATCGGGCCAGCACCTCGGTCTCGGCGGTATCCGATATGACGTGGATCCCATCCCTAAGCCATTGGACGGCCGCGCCCGCGGCGAATATGCTCCCCTCCAGAGCATAGTTGGCCTCGCCCTCCTTGAGGCCCCAGGCTATCGTCGTCAGGAGATCCTTCGAGGGGCGGGGGTCGCTGCCCGTATTCATCAGGATGAAGCTGCCAGTCCCATAGGTGGCCTTTACCATGCCGGCCTCAAAACATGCCTCGCCGAAGAGGGCAGCCTGTTGGTCTCCCGCGTCCCCCGATATCGGGACCGATGCGCCAATTATTTCAGGGTCGGTGTGGCCATAGATGAAGCTCGAGGGCTTGGCCTCTGGGAGGATGAGCCCATCCGGTATCCCGAGTGCCTCCAGAATCTCCGGATCCCATTTGAGGCGATGTATATCGAAGAGCATCGTCCTCGAGGCATTTGAGTAATCCGTGACGTGCACCCTCCCCCCTGAGAGCTTCCAGATGAGATACACGTCGATAGTGCCGAAGCAGATCTCCCCCCGCCTGCACCTTTCCCTGATGGCCGGGTTGTTCTCCATCATCCACTTTGCCTTTACGGCGCTGAAATAGGAGTCGGGTTGGAGGCCCGTCCTCCCCTTCAGGAACCCACCATGTTCTCCCTTGATCCCCTCAACCATGTCCGATGTCCTTCGATCTTGCCAGACTATTGCGTTGTGAACGTGGATGCCGGACCTGCGATCCCACAATACCGTTGTCTCCCTTTGATTCGTTATGCCGAT
>Ga0315308_1000477_pt1 | contig 22360 bp, 24 predicted proteins | sample TDP3_MG_FD_203078 | JGI IMG/M metagenome (GOLD analysis project Ga0315308, IMG submission 203078) | Freshwater sediment microbial communities from Lake Towuti, South Sulawesi, Indonesia - TDP3 | ecosystem: Environmental > Aquatic > Freshwater > Lake > Sediment | place: Indonesia: South Sulawesi... | reverse complement strand
CTGTCGCTCCATCCTTCTATTTTTAGGTACTTATTTTTCATCTGCGCCAGACTCGGCGCATCGGTTCAACCTTGGAGCTTTCTTTTATTTATGTTTTTTTTGTTATAAAACGGTTCAACTAAATACCACTGCTAGAGCTAAACGTCCAAAACAAAAGGCGTATTACAATTCCCAAATATTTAATGAATACCCCTACCATGAAGCCATACATGTGTCCTATTCGCAGAAGCACCAATGTTACTCATAACTACTAGCTACTTTGGCCAGCATGCAGTGTCTCCCGCAAACTCCCTCTTTTTCTTTCAGTTACTTTTTGTCTATCCATTTCTTTCCACTGGTTTGCCATGTTCTTTCGGAAGTCTCAACGATTTTCTACATCATTTCCAGCTCCTTTGCTACAACATCATAAAGCTCATTCAACAAGCCCAACCCAAACATCAACCCCAATCGACAATAAACCCCAGACAAAATCATATTTGGCTCCAAATATAGGGGCCTACACCCGTTGCACACACACAAGACCACATAATACTTTCCAAAAACCAAAACAACTTCACCAAACACAAATGACATAATAATAAACTTAAAATAATTGAATGAACAGTTGTGTAAACGAATCCACTAAATTTAGAGGGAAATTTGAAAAATAGGATGGAGAGGAAAAGGAATGAGCAAAACCGAAAAGCCACACTTAAACCTAATTATCATGGGACACGTAGACCATGGAAAATCGACAACAACAGGGCACATGCTATACTTAGCGGGGGTTGTTGACGATCGAACAATAAAAGCCTTTGAAGAAGAAGCCAAAAAAATGGGCAAGGAAGCCTTCAAGTTTGCATGGGTTCTCGACAACCTGAAGGAAGAAAGGGAAAGAGGCTTAACAATTGACCTTCGATTCCTAAAATTTGAAACGAAAAAATACTACTTCACAATTATAGATGCACCGGGACATAGGGACTTCATTAAAAACATGATAACGGGAGCAAGCCAAGCCGACGGCGCCGTACTCTTCGTCTCAGCCAAAAGAGGGGAATTCGAAGCAGGAATCGGACCGGGCGGACAGACAAGAGAACATGCCTTTTTGGCCTTCACCTTAGGCGTCAACCAGTTGGTTGTGGCCGTCAACAAGATGGACGATGCATCAGTCAACTGGAGCCAAGAACGGTACAACGAAATCAAAAATGAAGTTTCCAGAATGCTTAAAATGGTGGGCTACAAGGTTGAAAAATTTCCGTTTGTGCCCACTTCAGGGTGGACGGGCGACAACCTTGTTAAACCAAGCGATAAAATGCCATGGTATAAAGGACCAACATTGATTGAGGCTTTAGACGTTTTTGAGATTCCTCCAAAACCCCTAGACAAACCATTACGCATTCCAGTTCAAGATGTGTACAGCATTACTGGTGTAGGCACAGTTCCCGTTGGCAGAGTTGAAACAGGAGTACTCAAAGAAGGCGATATGGTCGTGTTCATGCCTGCCAACAAGCAAGCCGAAGTTAAGTCAATAGAGATGCATCACACCAGAATTCCGAAGGCTGAACCGGGCGACAACATAGGGTTTAACATTAGAGGCTTGGCAAAGACTGACTTACGCCGCGGGGATGTCTGTGGACATGTTGCTAATCCGCCAATGGTGGCTAAAGAATTCATTGGACAAATAATTGTCATATACCACCCAACAGCCATAGCGGCGGGATACACGCCGGTGCTTCATCATCATACTGGGCAAGTTGCGTGTAGATTCACTGAGCTGATAAGGAAGATTGACCCGCGTTCAGGACAAGTCGTGGAGGAAAAGCCGGCTTTCTTAAAAACTGGGGATGCTGCAGTGGTGAGGATGGAGCCTTTGCATTCGATAGCGGTTGAAACTTACACGGATTTTCCGGAGCTTGGTAGATTTGCGGTTAGGGATATGGGTACAACGGTTGCTGCTGGTGTTGTGAAGGAAATTACGAAAAAGGGACCTTAGTTTCTTCTCCTTTTTTATGTTTGTGTCAGACGTTTTTTATGGTTTGTGTGTGTGTGTGCAACGGGTGTAGGCCCCTATATTTGGAGCCAAATATGATTTTGTTAAGGGTTTATGTTGAATAGGGTTGATGTTTGGGTTAAGGTTATTGACCTTAAGTTTTATGAGGGGGGCTGAGAGGAAGCAAAAGGAGGTGTCAAGTTTTTCATTGCAGATGCTTCGGGAAACTATTCCAAGAAGAGCATCTCCAAAATCAAGTTTCAGGTTGGCGGTACTAGAACTCAAGGTGATCACCGTTTTCCTTTGCTATGATTGACTGAAGGCACATGACTAGACGTTCAATGTATATATAAGGGAGGGGCTAGACCGCTCTCTCTAATAGAAGACGTCGCAATAAAGATTAAGAGTTTCAAAAACAAATATAGTTAAGAGTGTTGCACCTTGCAAGAAGCAAAAACAAAACATCCCTACGTTAAGATTAACCCAAAAATCTGTAATGGTTCTCCCGTCTTAAAGGGAACCCGCGTAAGAATAGTAGACATAGCCATCGAATACGAATATCTCAACCACACACCAGACGAAATAATCAGCGCCCACCCCCATCTCAAACTAGAACAGATACATGATGCCCTATCGTACTACTACGAAAACCGCGCCCAACTAGACAAAAAAATTCAGGAAGACAAACAATTCATCCAAAAACTCGCAAAAGCCACGGGAGCGAACAAACCATAACACCAAAACGCATCAAAATCTACACCAACGAAAGCGTCAACATCGCCATCGTCGAAGGCCTAAAAAGACGCGGCATACAAGCATTCTCCGCCAAAGACATAGGCAAACTAGGCCTAACTGACGAACAACAACTCGAAACCGCCATCCAAAAACAAGCCATAATCTTTACCCACGACGTAGACTTCATAAAAATAGCTATCCACAAACGACATCCAGGCATAATCTATGTCTACCAACAAAAACTAACAATCGGAGAATGCATAAAAAGACTAAAAACCATAGTCCAAACCAAAACCCCGGAGGAAATGAAAAACAAAATCATCTTTCTGTAAACACAACAAAAAGTGACATAAAATGGATAATAACCGCCTTCTTGACTATCTCTATCCTGCCTTACCCAACGAAATCCAACAACTAAAAATCTCGGCAAACAATTATTTCTTCTTCTCAACATCTTCCACTGGTATAAACTCTACGCTTCCCTTTTCCTTAGCCCTCATATACTCCTTAATAGCCTTAACCCCGTCCTCCAAAGGTTCCTCCAATCCTATAAGCCTCTCCTCAACAAGCTCCTCTAACCTTTCAACCTTTTCACGAACAAGCCTAACCTCTTTAAAGTCACATCTGTTAAAAACTTTACGGACTGCCTTTACCCTATTTATGTTATGGTCAAGTTTTATCAATAAGAAGTAATTAGTTTCTCATGTTACACACAGCGTAATATAGAGTTGACGGTTATGTCTGGAACTGAAACCTTACTCCCATACCTAAAAGAAAAGAAGGCCGATGAGCAAGAACCAACAATTATCATTGATAGTCGTGAAGCAAACACAGCCACAAAAATTGTAAAAGGACTTAGAGAACGAGGAGTCAACGTCAAAATCGAGGCACTAGAAAAGGGCGACTACGTTTTATCTGACATCTGCGCCGTAGAACGAAAAACCGTTCAAGACTTTGTTTACACCCTTACACGCCGATACCTCTTTGAACAGTTGTTCAAGCTGAAAGAAGTTTATCCAAAATCATTAATTCTTTTGGAGGGTTATCTGCCAATAATTTATAAATATAGCAGAATTCAGCCAGCATCCATTTGGGGAGCCATGTTCAACCTAGCAAAAAATGGAATAGCAATAATAAACACCACGTCATATAAAGAAACAATAGACTTCCTTTACGTGGCTGCCCGTCAAGAACAAATAGTGGAAAAAAGAGCTCCAACAGTTCATCCCGCTAAAAAAACTGAAACCCTATCTGACGCCCAAATATATTTCGTGGCAAGTTTACCAAACATTGGAAGAGAAAAAGCCATATCAATCCTTAAATCCTACCAAACCCCATTAAACGCCATAATAAACGTGGATGAATGGCCAAAAAACGTCTATGGACTTGGACCAAAAATAAGCAGTAAAGTTAAAGAAGTGTTAAACACCTCCTTCAAAGGGTGAAAAAGCATGGATGTGGAAATTTCTCCAACACGGAAAATCAGCATTTTAGGTTTAGATAAACGTTCAGTTGGCAACATTGCATGGTGTGCTACAACTTACGGGGTGAATAGGCTTTACTGGGTAGATGGTTACATCTTATGTTTAGAAGTTTATGAAAAGTCCTTCGAACATGAATTAAAAAAGAAAGAGTTTCCAATAAGCCAGATTTGCTACACAGAATTCCCAAAGTATGAAAAAATCTACGAGATAGATAAAAGTCTCCAAATTCCGCTGGTGAACGTTTCTGACATGCAAATATTTCAGAGTATTTTAAAGGCAATTTTAAACGGCAATAAGAAAAATCCGTCAAATTCGACAGTTAAAGAAGTTAAAACCTAGTTTTTCCCTTTTTCACAAATTCATAGCCAAACTTAAACGCTTTAACATTCACATCCAAGTGTTTTGCTGGAACAAGCTCCCGTAAAGCGTCCAAAATGCTTTCACTTTTAACCGGCAATTTTTTTGTGGCTGCTAAAGCACCAATCAAAACAACGTTTTCTGTTAAAACGTTTCCAGCCTTCTTAGCTAGTTCTGCAGCATCCACAGTAACTATGTTTTTTGTGAAGCGGCAGATTTTGTTCCCTATTTCTCTTAAACCTGGATACTTTATCATTTTAGCGGTGAGTTCTGTTGGAGTAATCCTTTCTTCATTCATTATGATAAGTGTCTTTTCCGACGCAAATTTCAGGTTTCGCAAGGTTTCTAATGGTTCAAATCCCAAGAAAACATCTGCCTGTCCCTCCAAAACTGTTGGTGCTAAAACTTTCTGTCCAATTCTTATGTTGGAAATCACTGCACCGCCTCGTTGGGCCATTCCATGAATTTCGCCTACTCGAACATTTAATCCTTCTTTAAGGGCTGCTGTGCCTAAAATCTCAGCTGCCAAAAGAATGCCCTGTCCACCTACGCCAGCCAAAATAATGTTGAATTCTTTCATTTTACATACGCTTCCTTAATCTGTTTCTTCGCATTCTATAGCGTTGTAAGGACAAACCGAAGCGCACAGTCCACATGCAACACATAGGGCTTCGTTGATGCCAACTTTTCCATCTTCAAATATTAACGCTGGACAACCCAAAAGCTTAATGCAAGTCATACAATCCGTGCATTTGTCAGTAATTTTGCAAACCACAATTTTTGCGCCTTTGCGCCTTCTCTCCCTAACCACCATCAAGGCACACGGTGACCGGAAAACTATTACCGAGGGCCCGGAGTGTTTCAGAGCCTCCTTTAAAGTCGCTTCGGCTTCTTTGACTTTGAAGGGGTCAACCACTTTAACGTATTTAACGCCGCACCCTTCGGCAACCTTTTCGATTGATACTTTCTCTGTTGAGGTATGCATACCAGTTGTGCCTGTTCCTGGATGTGGTTGATGCCCAGTCATTGCTGTTGTAAGGTTGTCTAAAACGGCTACAACGACTTTGTGATTGTTGTAAACAGCATTTATAAGTCCAGGAATTCCTGCGTGGAAAAATGTTGAGTCTCCAATTAATGCAAATGTGTCCGCGTCTGTTACCTTGCTTATTCCTTCGGCAGTGCCTATACTCGCGCCCATGCATGTCATTATGTCGCCGGCGCTTAATGGTGGAGCAGCTCCTAAAGCATAACAACCTATATCAGTTGAATAGACTGCTTTTTCGCCTGCAACCTTTTTCATAACGTATAAAGATGCCCTATGCGGACATCCGACACACAATATTGGTGGTCTCGGCGGCAAATTCCGAGCAGCTTCCCCAAATTTTTCGTCAATCTTTCCAAAGTCTATTGGCAATTTTTTACCAGTGATTTTGGCTAGACCCGTTACAACAATGCGCGTGGAAAGCTCGCCATCCCTAGGAAAATATGGCTTAATCATTTTTCCGTAGATTTCAACGTTAGGAGCATAATCTTTGGCTATAGCTTTTATCTGCATTTCCAAGTATGGTTCAAGCTCTTCAACAACAATTATTTTTCCATGTCTTTTCAGAAATTGTCCAATTATTTTTTCTGGAAGAGGATGTGTCATGCCTAGTTTCAGAACGTCGGCGTCTAATCCCAATAAATCTGCGGCTTCAACTGCGTAGTTGTAAGCTGAGCTTGAGGAAATTAAACCGAACTCTTTGTTTTTTCCTTCAAGTACAACCGTGTTGTAGGGTGATGTTTCGCTGATTTCCTTGGCCTTCTCCATGCTCCTCAAAAGCACTGGATGCTTTGGTCTAGAGTTGGCTGGAACCATTACTAAACGTTTTACATCCTTTATGAATTCGCCTTTCAAATTTGATTTTTTGAGCCTTCCATAAACTACTGGTCCGCGAGTGTGGCTTATGCGAGTTGTAGTTCTCAAAAGCACTGGTAATTCTAGTTTTTCAGAGATTTCAATCGCTGAAATTGTCATGTCTTTCGCTTCTTGAGGATCGGAAGGCTCTAGGCATGGTAGATTTGAAAGTAAAGCATAAAAGCGGTTGTCTTGCTCGTTTTGTGAACTGTAGCATTCTGGGTCATCCGCAGTTACAATAACATAGCCGCCTCTGACACCAGCATAAGCCAAGGTCATAACGAAGTCGGAAGCCACATTCAACCCGACATGTTTCATGGCTGTGAGAGCTCTGACTCCACAGTTCGCAGCTCCACCTGCTACCTCAGTAGCGACGATTTCATTGGTGGAATACTCCATATATAAACCAGCTTCAGCGGCTATTGCCGAAATGGAGTCACCTATCTCAGATGCTGGTGTCCCTGGGTATGTCGTTACTATGCTTATGCCAGCCTCTAGAATTCCCCTGGCGATGGCTTCGTTACCAAGCAAAAGCACACGCTTCCCAGGGTTGTCTTGTAACAGTACACGTAAATCAGGCAATAAACCTCTCCTCAGTTTTATAGAAAAAGTTCATAGTTTTATCCCTTCGCATATAACTTTTGGTAAAAAGCCAATACAACATTGAAAAGAAGAGAGCCACGATCAAAAGGAATATTAAACTGCATATCCGATAACAGCAACAACCATGAGGTTTGTGTGATGTCCATAAAATTATCTACGGGTAAAGAAATACCCATCGAGATGCACAAAGCCAGAATGGTGCAAAAAATTTGTTTGGTACCCGTGGAAGAGCGGCTTAAAGCTATAGAAGAGGCGGGTTACAACACGTTCCTACTTAAAACCAAAGATATATTTCTCGACATGCTCACTGACAGTGGCGTAAATGCCATGAGCGATAACCAATTCGCTGCTATGATAAAAACCGATGATGCCTATGCTGGCAGTATGACTTTTTATGAATTTGCTAAGGCGGTAGAAGATGTTTTGGGGTATAAATATGTAATGAATGTTCACCAAGGGAGGGCAGCTGAACACCTAATAACGAAAGTTTTCGCCAAATCAGGTGACGTTATCCCCACAAACTACCATTTCACCACCACTAAAGCACACATTGAACTTGCAGGGGCGGTATGCTTAGAAATTTATACCGATGAGGCGTTGAAGACGGAAAGCACATATCCTTTCAAAGGTAACATGGATCCACAAAAGTTGAAGAACGCAATTAAGAAATATGGTAAAGATAAGATAGCCTTTGTTCGAATGGAAGCCACAACTAATCTACTAGGCGGACAGCCGTTTTCCATGGAAAATTTGAAGGAAATCAGGCAGATTTGCAATGAATATGGGATCATTCTAGTGTTGGATGGGAGTCTAATTTGCGAAAATGCTTATCTAATAAGAGAGCGAGAAAAGGGATACGCAAACAAGGCTGTTGCAGAAATAGTTAAAGAAATTTGCAGCCTTGCAGACATATTCTACATGAGTGGAAGGAAAAATACTAGCGTTAGAGGCGGTTTTATAGCATCAAACAATGAAGAGCTCTTTAACAAGATAAAACCGTGGCTCCCAGTGTATGAGGGCTTCTTCACGTATGGTGGCATGTCTATGAGGGAAATTGGTGCCATGGCTGTTGGGGTAAGAGAAATGGTGGACCCTGATGTTGCAGGTTGCGCAGTGGAGCAGATAAAATATTTTGTCAAGAGGCTTGTTGAAACTGGAATTCCAGTGGTTACGCCGCCAGGTGGATTGGCTTGTCATTTGGATGCGCTGAAGTTTTTGCCGCATGTTCCTCAATCCCAATATCCGGCAGGGGCGTTGACGGTTGCTCTCTACATAGCCTCTGGGATAAGGAGCATGGAAAGAGGCACCATTTCTATGGACAGGGATAAGGAGGGAAAGGAGGTTTTTGCGGATTTAGAACTAGCAAGGATTGCTCTTCCAAGGAGAGTTTATACAGTATCGCACATTGAATATGCAATTGACAGAATAAATTGGTTATATAATCACAGAGATTTGGTAAGAGGGTTAAAATTTGTGTATGAACCACCAGTGCTGAGGTTCTTCCTTGGAAAGTTGGAAGCCCTCGATAATTGGGGAAGAGACCTATGTGAGGTCTATGAAAGAGAGTTAGGTGATTATTGAGTTGAGTGTTTATTTTCTGCTCTTTAGTAGAGAGAATTTTCTGTAGTGTATGGTGTTTGGTTAGACAAATGCTTAGGGTATGGAAAAGTCTAAGTGCGGCGAGGGAATTTGAGGCTAAAGCTAGTTTCTTGTCCAGCACATTTCATTCACTCTTCACTTTACATTATTCTGATTAGTTCTTTTGGTTCAGCTATAAGTTTTCCGAAAAACCAAAAACTGGCTAAAAAGAACAGAGAGAGGATGAGAAGATTGTTCTGTTTGAAATATTCTTGGGCAACATTAGTCTTCTTTGCGTTTCAGAAGCAATTTCAAGACACCAATAATCACGTTAACACGAGGGACTCTGTGCATGTATATTCTGTAGTCTTCCCCAAACTTGTCAACCAGAGACTTGTCTTCCTCCCATGCATCGACATAAAAGATGGTGACAGGCATTGTTCCAATGACTACGCTGAGCCAATGCTGAGAAATCAGGGTCAGTGCCAAAACTAAGACTATTCCACTTGTATACATTGGGTGTCTAACAACTGCATAGATACCGCTCTTGACCAAAACAGTCGTGTTTATGTAGCTTTTCCCTTTTGGAACGCCCCCCTTCTTTGTAAACTCGAGGCGAGCCAACCAGCCCATCATAAGAGACAGACCCACAAGAACAAATCCGCAGTATTCCAAAACCGTCAAACCCAGATGGTTGAAGAAGAGGACAGCAAAGACTACTTCCAGCAGTATTGAAACTCCGCCCGCGCGCTTTGTAAGATGCTTCTTAAAATAGTCCAACAAGAATATAGAGAGACCTATAACCCATGTGACTGCAAGTAACCTTATCAGGAATGGACTAGTATAGAAAAACCTCACGTAATCCCAAATGATCTGAAACGACGGATATTGCTGATGCTCAGAGAAAATAACAGAGAATGAGGCATAGTAGCATGGCACAATAACAGATAAAAGAACGGACCAAGTTATCATTCTTACTTTAAATCTTTTTCCTCTTTCTTCAAAGAAATTGCCAACTATAATTGCAAGCACGAAAGAAAATAGAAAAGGAGCAGACATCCATAAGATGACAATCAAAAATAAGATGATTTCATCCATACCATCCATACGTATCCCAATTAATGATATTTTCGATAGTAATTTTGTTTACAGCATAGTCAATTCTTTAGGTTCAGCTATAACACTTTTGCATTTCTTGCATGTTTCAACTTTTAACGGTTCATACATTGGAATGTAAGCCTTAACTTTAGGTTCTGAAGTTGACTGTTCAAGGAAGATTTTATTTATAGTATTAGCTACCGGACTGAGCTTAAACTTTCGTATGCTCCTACTGTTCTCTATAACTTCAAAAAGTCCATGATGCTTCCCATCCGTGAATTTTCTTATAATAATTGAGCCAGACTAGTTTTAAGCCTTCCAGTAGCCCAAATAAATGTGAATTTTTATATGAATGAGTGTAGAAATAACAGAATGCGCTTCACCTTGCTTTATTGGAAAGTGTGTTAAATGAGAAAAACTGTATTCAAGAAACTTGAGGCTCGAGGGTTAATGGCAAATTATAATCAATATAGAAAGAATTTGCCTCCAAAACTTCCTGAAAGGGTTTTCATTTGGGATGAAACCTTGAGGGAGGGGGTTCAAACTCCAACGGTGTTTTTGACTTATGTTGAAAAGGTTAAGCTGGCTAAAATGCTTGATGAGATGGGCATATTCATAATAAATGTTGGTTTCCCCGCAGTCTCTGATAAAGAAAAGAATGATGTTAGACGAATGGCAAATGAAAGCTTTCAACAGGCGCGCCTCGCTACTTCAGCGCGAATAATTAAAAGTGACATAGACGCTTGCCTAGAATGCGGCATAAGAGAAATCACGCTGATTACACCTTTTAATGGGCTGAGCCTTCATTATAGACTGAAAATGACCAAAGAGCAGGTTTTGGAAAAAACTGTTGAGTCTATTGATTATGCCAAAAAACACGGAGCAGCGGTGGATTTTGTTTTGGAAGACGGTGCAAGAACACCTCTTGAGGATATTTTAAAAATTTTTGAGGTTGCGGTAAAGGCTGGAGTAAACCGACTTGTAATTGCAGACACAGTCGGGTTCTTAAGGCCTTTATCAATGCGCTATCTAATTTCGCATGTCAGAGAAGGCCTCTCACAGCAAATCAGTAAAGAGGTTCCGCTTTCAGTTCACTGCCACAATGACTTTGGTTTAGCGACAGCAAACACTTTGGCGGCTGTGGAGGAAGGCGTAGCTCATGTGCATACATGTATTGCCGGGTTTGGGGAGAGGGCGGGGGTTGCACCCTTAGAGGAGGTTGTTGCCGCTTTGGAACTCCTCTATAACATAGACACAGGCGTAGACATGAAGAAGCTTTATAGGCTTTCGCAGTTGGCTGAGAAAAGTTTCGCCTTACCCATACAATATCATAAGCCAATAATAGGTGATAACGTCTTTTCTTACGAAGTGGATGAGCATGTCCACGGCATGCTAGCCCATCCGCTAATATATGAACCTTTCCCGCCTGAAATCATTGAGAGAGAAACAACGTTCTACTTCGGCAGACTAACTGGAAGGCATTTGGTTGAAAATCGTTTGGCATCGGCTGGGATTAAAGCCACACTATGGCAGATAGACGAAATAGTTAGAAGAATAAAAAGTATTCAGGAAAGCCAAGACAAAGGCGGAATGCAGATGACCTTTTACCAAATCAAAAAACTGATGAAGGAGCTTAGAAAAGGTTTAACGGAAGAAGAGTTCTGGAGAATTGTTGAGCAAGTCACCAAGCAAAAGCCTAAGCTTCAGCATGAAAAATCCGCGCCTACTTAGATCTTGGTATATATATTCCATGGGGATCTATTGCCCTTAAAAGTCTAAGCTCCTCATATGTTGGCGGCTCTGTCGTCAGCACATTTTGCGGTATAATCAAGTCTAAACCTGAGTTCTCCAGAATTTGTTGCGTGGAAACTCCAGGATGGATTGTGGCTAACCTTATGCGTTTCGTTTCAGGGTCAAAATCCATTTGACAAAGGTTTGTAACCACAAGCGAAGGACCTCCGCCGAGTAGGCCAGCTTTTTCCCTGGCTCCCGGCCCGTCTAAAAAGCCCGGGCTTGTTAGGTAGTCGAGTTTTTTCACCATTTTCCTTTTTTCATGGGTCATTATTATTACTATTCGTTTGGCTGAAGAAGCTATGTCGTTTCCTCCCCCGCTTCCCGGAAGCCTCACAGATGGATTTTCAAAATTTCCAATGTAAGTGGTGTTTATGTTCCCGTATTCGTCGATCTGTGCTGCTCCCACAAAGCCTACGTCTACATGTCCTCCCTGTAGGAGTAATCCAAGAGTTTCGATTAGACCTATTGCTGCTGAGGCGCGGTATCCCAGTCTAGAATCAGCTATAGATAAGGCTATGTCTTTGGCGTTTGAATCTATGAATCCGGCTTCGAAAACGATTTTTGCTCCAGGGGCATGTATTTTTTTAGCTAGCAAGGCTGCAATCATGGGCAAGCCTGTGCCTATGAAGACGATTTCGCCATTTTTTATTGCTCTTGATCCGCAAACAGCCATAAGTTCCAGTGTCGAAAATTCTCCTGGCTTTGCAATTTTTTTAGTCATTTTCTTTTTCCCCTTTCAGTAGGCGAATGGTTTTTTGGCTTTAAGTTTCATCAACCGTTCGATGCCTATTTTTTGCAGAAATTCAACATGGTCGTTTACGCCTGTTATGTATTCTTCGCAGTATTTTTGCCATCCTTCCTCGGTTTTGCATTGCTCGTAGTACATGCGAACGTGCTCCATGTCGTAGTCGTAATAGTTGTAAACCATCATTGGATAGGCTCCCCATGGGCATTCAACAACATGAGTAACATAGATATTTGGTATAACTGTTTGATCCGGTTGCGAACGTATAAGTTCCGTATTCACAATCTCTTCAGCCATGACAATAACTTTTTTCCCAGCCCTAGCACCCTCCACATCATCACCCTTAATGCCGTCAATCTGCACATTTCCCTCTATATCCACACGCGAAACATGCACTATGCTAAAGTCTGGACGAACTGATGGAACAAGCACAACCTTTTCTTCGGTGAATGGGCACGTGATAACCTCTGCCTTCTTAGGCTTGAATTTACTTTTTGCGAGGATATCTGTTCCTAACATATTTTTCAGTGGCATAAATGGGACTCCGAGGGCGCCGCCAAGAAAACGCAAAGCCATAGCTAGATTTGAGTAGTCTTCGATTTGAACCGCGCCTTCACGGATTCTTCTCTGAATATTCGGCGCTAGTCCTATGCCTTCTATGGCAAAAAACGCCAGTTCAAAGTGTGAGACAACTCTTGCGCCTGCTAAAATGTCAATATCCATTTCTGAGCCGCATGTGTAAATGGTTAGGTTGCGCTTTTTTTGTCTGACAAATTCATGGGCGAAAGCCATTGGCGGTCGTTGAAAGCCGAAACCTCCCCAGAAGAGGTGTGCACCATCCGGAATCAGATTGGCGGCTTCCCTTAATGTTATTCTTTTATCCTCTACCGGCGCCTCAACCATATTCACCACCATTTTTAGAAAACATTTAGCTTATTTTTACTCATGTTTTTACATTAATAAATTTGCATTTAATAAATTTCAAGTTCGCGTTTAATCTTCTCTATTTCCTCATCTCTTAATTTTCTTGGATGGTTATAAATTGGACCGCTTGGCTTTTCGTTGTAAAATGGGCGGTTGCAGTCTGGGCATCCAGAGGTAAGGAAAGGCTCTCCGGTTTGAACAGTATGCATTAAAGCTTCCTTTTCAACGCCGAAATCAGTTAGGCGTTCTTCCCAGTCATCAAAGTGCATATTCTCGTATCTGGCAATTCCATGTACTATTAGATGCCTGGCGATTTGGATTCTCCTATAACTTTGAATTGGTGGTTGAGCCTCATTCTCTAACGCTGTTCCGGGAATTGGCGTAAAAGCAAAAAGAGCTGGGAGAACGCCCATATCAACGCATCGCTGAATAATGCTGACCATTTCCCTTTCAGTCTCTCCCAATCCAGCAATGAGATGGGTGCTGACTTTTCCATTTCCAAAAATATCAACAGCCTCACCTAATAATTTGAACTGTTTTTCCCAAGTGTATGGACCTCCAGCAGAAAAACCCTTAACCTTGTCAAAGAGCTCTTCCGTTGCAGCATCCAATGGAATGCCTATTCTTTCGGCTCCAGCCTCAGCCAACTGCCTTATTTTTTCGCTGTTTAGGGGCTGGCATGAAATTGAAATTGGAACATTGGCTTTTTGGTGGATTGCCTTTGTAAGGGCTATCAAATGCGTGAAAACTTCTGGATAATTTAAGGCTTGGAAGCAAACACGCTTTATTTTACCATCCTTAACAGCGTTTTCTACACCATCGAGCACATCTTTTGTAGCGAAAACAGGCCATGAAATCCTTGAAAGCATGTCTGCCCTGCCGCGGCTTCGTTTAGCTTGTGGACAAAAACCACAGTTTGCAACGCATTTACCTTTTCTGTAATTCATTAGATAAGCGGTCGTAGGTTCAGCGTCAAGTTTCCCTTTTAAAAGTCCAAGAACTATAGCCGAGCCTAGGGAAACACGAATTCTTTTAGGTGTCTCTTCGGCAATAGCCAATCTCACACGCTCTAAGATATACATTAAACTAGGTAAAGTTTGGCTTAATATCCGTTACAAGAGGAACCGCGGTTAACAACAATAGCTTAGAGAAGAAATTTACGTGGTCATGTTAATGCTCAGTTTACTAAAGATTTCGAATTCACAAACAATTTATTCAAAATGAATGAAACAGAGAACAAAGGCGTATGTAGATGCGAAGGTCAAAGCTTGAATCCTATGAAGAGATTTTAGGAGTCCTAGTTAAGAAACCTTCAACCATAGATAGCATAGCATATGAAACTAATATGGACTGTATCATTCTTAAGCAACATCTAGAATTTATGATTAAAAATGGCCTTGTTGAAGAACGAATTTTAGACAAGAAGACGCTGTATGCCATCACAGAAAGGGGTATAGTAATTTTTAAAACCCTTCAATTCGAGAAATACCTCGAAAAGGTGGCAAACACGATTAGGGTGATAGATGAAGCTTTGCAAAGTGTATCAGCAATTTCAGAGAACAGCAACAAAAAGGAAAAGAAAACTAAGAATTAAAGAAGCCCAGTTGTTTTCCATTATTCTGTGGGATTTATTTACACATTTTGCTTATGAATAATTAGGCGTTGAGAAACGAAAACTATTAAGCAAACAATAGAGCTTTCCTAAGAGAAGGCAATGACACAACTTTCACCCAAAACTGTTTGGCACATGAATGAGAAAGAGCTTACGGACATTTTAGATAAGGGTTTATTCTTTTCCAAATCAAAGAAAATTCACTTTTATGCTCCAAGTTTCATGTATTACAAAACAAGCTATTACTGCTCCTCACCTAATGATTTTCCAACAATATCGGTGACGGGCAGAGGCTGTGCACTAAAATGTAAACATTGTGGAGGAAAAGTTTTAGACACAATGTATTCAGCAACCACGCCTAAAAAACTGTTGGAATTGTGCACACAGCTTAAGCGTAAAGGAGCATTAGGGTGCTTGATAAGTGGCGGATGCCTACCGAATGGCTCGGTTCCCATCGGAAAATTTGTTGACGCGATTAAAAAGGTTAAACGTGAGTTGGGTTTGGTGGTGTTTGTCCACACGGGCATTATCGATTTTGATGCTGCTGAAAAACTTAGGAATGCTGGGGTGGACGCCGCTTTAATAGATATTATTGGTTCAGACGAGACAATAAGGGAAATTTATAATTTGAATGTAAAGGTTGAGGATTATGAAAACTCCTTAAAGGCATTGCGTGAATCTGGCATAGCTTTCGTGCCACATATTATAGTTGGGCTTCATCATGGAAAACTAAAGGGCGAATCATACGCCCTAGAAATAATATCAAGATACAAGCCTTCAGCCCTAGTCATAATCGCATTTATGCCCATACACGGAACAGAAATGGCAAATGTTGAACCGCCAAAACCATTAGACATAGCGAAGGTCATAACAGCCGCGAGATTAATATTTCCTCAAACGCCATTGGTTCTGGGTTGTATGCGACCAAAAGGCGAACACCGCATTAAAACTGATATTTTAGCCATAGAAGCTGGAGTAAACGCCATAGCATTCCCAACAGAAGAAGCTACAAAATTTGCCGAAAACCAAGGATATGAAACCGTCTTTTCTTCACTTTGCTGTTCACAAATTTACTTAGATGCGAAATCTAGAGACTTCCGATGCATGAACGCTTATTCCTTTCGAAGTGCGTCGAAGTAGTATGGCTGGACAGGTTTTCACAAACTATATGGTCTGCGGTTTACTTGTTTGAATGTGAAGCCTCCTTTAGCATTTTGAAGCCTAAAACTATGGACCACATTGACGCTGAAGCTGCGAAGAGAGTTTCCGGAATGGCCACACCAGAAACAAATGGTGTTGTCCATCGTATTATCCACACGACTGCTGCAACGGCGGCTGCTAGAAAAGTGAACAAGCCCATTTTCACTTTAACGGTAAGCAAAAATGTTGCACCAATAACCAATATTGATATTAGAAAAAGCACAAAAAAAGCTACAGAAGCATAATAGTGTGTTGGCTTAACATTTTCTGGGAAGATGCCTATCGCCATAAGAGCCAAAGCGGCAAGAAGAAAGATGGAAGCGCCAATTCCGCCTAACATTTTATTGCGTAGAAAAACGAATAATCCAGACGCGAATACTAGGGCTAGAATTCCGCCAATTATGAGTCCAAAATTGAACAGAACTGCAGTAATGCCTTCTACTACGCCTAAATCGCTTAGGGCATTGCCAGTCCAGCTAAACTGTGGATAAGACGCTATTGCAAGGAGTATGCATGTAAACGCAACTATAGGCGTAATTATACCGCAAATCCCAGATATTTTAAGCCAAGTCTCTTTTGAACTCATAACTAGACCCCCCTTATACATAGGAAGGATTTTTGGTTTTAGCCATTTACATCATGTTTTCCGGAACGATCTGCCTTAGCCTCTGCAAAGACTGCATTTTCTCCTTATTTCCCACTTTAGCTTCTTGGATTGCTTGCCTAAGTATTTGGATCGACTCGTCCATGGCTTTTCGATTGACTGGATGAGGGACACCGTCTTTTCCTCCGTAAGCGAAGGAATACTTCACCGGGTCTTTCCAGCTTGGCTTTTGGCCGTAAATCAGCTCTGCAACTAAGGCTAGGCCTCTAACGGTGGCTGGACCTATTCCTCTGAACCCTAACAATTCTTCATAGTTGTTGGGTTGAAATTCGTAAACTTCTTGTAGGGCTTTCCAGTTTATGTTTCCGGGCATGGATAAAACGTCGATTGGATATTCTTTCCATGCAGTGTCCGCGGTTTTTGGCAACCATTCCTTAAGTGACTTCTGATAGGCTGGTCTAACAGACATGATCATTTGCATGGTCTTTTTTGGCGGTTCTCGGGTTATGTCCACTGAAGTCTTTCTGCAGCCTTCGCTTTCTTTGGCAGTCATGTCCAAGGCAATATCACGTTTTAAATCGCCAACTATAGCATCATGCGGTTCAACAATAAAGTTTTTGGCGTTTTCGGAAAGCCAATGGTACCGTCTGGCTGTGCGGTCTTTTGGGCACATGCCCTGCTGGATTACTGCCCATTTCCCATCTTCAGCCACGAAGAAGGCGTGATGATAAAGCTGGTAGCCAGCTTGAATAGCTGTATTATCAACTTTAGCGCTCATTTTGCTTGCGTAACGCAAAGCCTCAATTCTATCATTTGAGAAACCAAACTTTTCGCCAACATTTCCAATTTCGAGAGGCGCTTGCAAAGAAACCTTGCCTTTGCCGCCGCAGACGGCGATGCCATGCTCTTCTGGCACAATGGCTTGTTTTAAAACGCCTGTAACAACGGTGGTTACGCCTGACGAGTGCCAGTCATAACCCAAAACACAGCCCAAAGCCTGAAACCAGAAGGGATCGGAAATACGCTTTAAAAAATCACCAGTGCCATACTCATCGACAATTATTGTCACGATTTCCTTGCCAAGTTTTCGCATGCGCACAACTAGCCATCTGGGCGCCTTACCATAATGAAGCGGAAGCCTAGCAATCCCCGTTCTCTGCACAACCACACCTTTTCCAGTATGAATGTAGTCAAAACAAGTTTAAACTATTTCCCTTAATTTTTCTTCCTTTTTAGTAGACGGCCTTCACGGTCAATTTCTCCATGACGAATTCGTGTGGTAGAAATTGGGACGTGATTTTCAGAGGGAACCATGTCAATAACAACTATTTTTAGTGGAGGCAAACCAATTTCTTTCCTTTTCTCGTTGATTTTTATTGCTGTAGGTTCGGTTTCTTTACTCACAATTAAAGCTTCCATACAGCCCTTGGACAGGGTTACTCCAAAAGGGTCGTTTAAAGGGATTATTTTAGTTCTTTCTAAAAGTTCATGCTCACGCAAAAAAGCCTTTAACTCTTCTAATCTTTGCTCATAAGATGCAGTTACATGCGGCTTATTTAGCTTGTTGGCAAAATCATCAGAACATAAACCAATCAAAACACGCTCGCCAGCCTCAAAGGCTTCCATAAGCAAGGTTCTATGTCCTTTATGAAACTCGTCGAAGGTGCCGCCAACACCCACAGTTTTGAATTTTTTCTCCAACTTCCTTCTCATCCTATTAATCTAGCACCTTGAATGTCAACATGGGCTACGAGAATCTTGCCTTGTGGCAAAACCTGCTTAAAAGCTTGAACTACATTTCCAGCCTTTTCCAATGTTGAAAGCGCGTGGACTGCTTCACCCACCATGTTCTGTGCGGCGCCTATTGCGCCAGCTTTTTCAGCAAGCCTTATCAATGTTCTAACACGCTCTGTCATAAACCCCGTTTTTTCAGCAAAGTCACGGCAACAAGCCAAAAAATTTTCAAGGGAAGGCTCAGAGAGAATTTTCTCCAAGGTTTTTCTACCCCATCGGTTGACTGCTAGACGCTTTTCAATGGAAGAAAGCACTTCCTTCGTCGATATAGGTCCAAAAGTTCCAGCAACAATCACGTAATCTGTAGATATGGGTATGCGGTCTATTATGGCTATTCCGGGTGCGCCAGGCTCCACGGTGATTATGCATCCGCTAAGCATTAAGGGACCGATGGTGCCTAAACCGGTTTTACATTTAACTTCTGCAACATGCGCAATTCTGCCTATCTGATTATAAGTTAGATTTAGACCTAACGCTTTTGATAATGCCAAGGCTGTGGTTAAGGCTCCGGCAGCGCTTGAACCAAAACCTGAACCAATTGGAACATCTACCTTATGTTTAATCAAGACTTCGTATGTTTCACAAGTCTTTTCTAGTAGCATCTGTACAACAGTTTTTGTTGTTTCAGCCTCTGGTGCAGGCTTTCCATTTATAAAAACATGGATTGTACTGTTTTCTGCTTCTGAAACACAGACTTCAGTTGTAACTCCTTTCTGAATTCCGAACCCGCCGCCTCGAGCACCAACAAGTTCTAAATTCGAAATCGGATTGCCACTAGGTGTCATATCACATATTTCAAAAAAACTGGAAATCCCAGCTGGACTGAAAGCTTTTGCACTTTTCACCGTTATCTACTCTTTTGCATGGGGCTTCAAGGAAGGAAAGGCTTTGTAGCATGCCTTAAGAATCGCTGGACCAAGCGTAATAAGGAACGGTATCTCTGTGGCAAAGGTCCAAACCAACCAAAAGAAACTAGCGTAGAACGGCGCATTTCGCTCCCAACCCAACGCCAGGGGCAAGGGTAAAACTTGGCTATATGCCCAAAGACCAAAACCTATCCAAGCGCTTCCCAAGGCTAGTCCTAACACTGAGGCAAATTCGTAACTTTTCCATTCAGGCAGCAAGTATCCAACGACTACTGCAATTATATAGCAACCGAAAAATACCCCTAAAAAGAGAAGTGCAACATCAAGAGATAAAAGGGCTTCGGCTAGTAGATAAGCAATCATTACAACAATTATGCTGCTAAAGCCCAAACCCAAAGCAACGTGTTTCCATTCAACATTTTTCCTACCTATATAACCTATTAGAAAGAATCCCAAAAAGTTTGAAGGCACGCCGACCGTTAGACTTAGGAGGGCAATTCCATGTCCAGGGTGAATCATGTCAGCGAAGAATATGCCTATGGCGGCCCCTATTCCACCAACCCAAGGTCCGAAAAGGATCGCAAAAATAGCGGGAACTATGACAGAAGGCCAAAATCTAACAACTCCAACAACTGGACTTACAATACCCAAGTTAGTCAGATATCCAACGATCGCATAAAGCGCTGCACTAACCGACATCATCGCAACATCCAATGCTTTCAATTGTCTACCCTCTTTTTACTGAGCAGCTAGTTTTGTTTTCAAATAAGGATTCCGTATGAATTGTTTAAACATGATTAAACTTTCTTGTGAGTCACGCCCCTTTGGAGATAATTGTAGTACGCTTGTACAGTTATGTGTAGCTTTGTTCTACGCACAAACCATCATATTTGAAAAGAAGCTGATTTTGCTGCACGGAGAGAAAAAAATGAAACTCCTAAAGAATAAGAAAGCATTAAGCACGGTAGTGACTACGCTGATAATTCTAGTGGTTTCAGTGTTGCTAGCAACTGTCGTAACTTTCTACGCAATAAACGTGACAACCACAAGAGTACAGGAAGAATCACTTCACTTGACGAAGCCACACGTATGGTACAGTTCAAGCAATGCAACTCCTACGGGTGAGGCAGCTATCATGATAATTAACACTGGCGGTCGTGACGTTGTAATGGACAAGATTACCGTAAGAGGACAAGAATGCGACTGGACTAAGGTTTATTACAATGTTACAAAAGGCGCCATCTCAGCAGATCTCTCATTTAACAGTACACTCAAGGATAATGGCAAGATCAACATAGGTGGTAGTCCATACATATTTAAACGTGGAGTCGTCAACCAAGACTTAACATTAAAGTCAGGCTATACGCTGATAGTCTACATCGACGACCCTGACAGCATAGCATTGAACGACATTGGAGTCACTTGTGGCATAACAGTGTTCACAGCCAACGCCCAATATTACAAGGAATCAAACGTCGAAGCTACCTCATAGCAGGGATGAAAAATGAGGTTTTTAAAGAACAAGAAAGCTCTGAGCACTGTTGTAACAACGTTGATAATCCTAGTTGTATCCGTATTGCTGGCAACCGTTGTGACCTTCTATGCAATAAACGTGACTACAACAAGGGTGCAAGAAGAATCATTATTCCTGACAAAGCAACACGTATGGTATAATCCTACTGGCGACTGGGGTGAGGCAGCACTAGTCATCATAAACACCGGCGGAAAAGACGTAGTTCTAGACAAAATCACAGTTAGAGGACAGGAAAGCTCATGGAGTAACATTTACTACTGGAAAAGCAAAACAATATCAATTTCCGCTGACCTAAACGTCACATCAAGTCAGTTAACTGGCAACCCCTTCGACATGAGTTCAACATTCAAATACGGCAACGGCATGTTCGCTCAAGCCACTACAGACTTAACTTTGATGTCTGGCTGGACTGTCGTCATTTACATCAAAAGCCCTGATAGCGTTGCTATGAACGACATAGGCACAACAGTAGGCATAACAGTGTTCACAGCCAACGCCCAATATTACAAGGAAACAAACGTCGAATCCAGTTAAAAAGCCCACATTCCCTTTTTCTTTTTCCCGTTTTATTTTTAATGTAAGTCATAGCCGAATTTTAAGTATTGATTCTGCATACTTATGTGTAGTTTTGTTCTACGCACACCATCTTATCTTACTACAAAGTCGAAAAGTTTTAGTTAGACATGCAAGAGAGGAGGCTATTAAACAAGTTGCGCAAAAGGCACTTAGGGAAACTTCTACTGTCAAAAAGAGCCTTGGCTATACCAGTAACCTACCTGATACTCTTTGTTTCCCTCATAGCCATAATTTCTATAACATACAGCTTCGCCGTGGTAAAGATAAGCGCTAGAGGCGCCATGCTTAAGGCTTCAGTGGCTAAGCAAAACATGCAGACTTTGGACGATGCAGTGCGTTCGGTTGCGTGGAGCTTTGGCGCTTCAGAAGTTGTTTACATGGATGATTGCGGAGGCGTTTTCCAAACTGAGCCATCGGCTAAACATCTCATCATCAACTTCACTAATGAACAATCTTTTTACGACGTAGTGTTCAACAGCTCAGTTGGAAAAGCCTTCTATGAACTTGAGCCTTCAGAATTCAATTATAATGGCTTATTTATTAGAGGCGATGGTAGGGCAATAATAAATCAAAGCACCTTTACTATGACACAACTTTACGTCTTGCCAGGCGACGCCGCCCAAGAGCTAACCCTCTGTTATCGCCCAGCAGCAACAGTAGCATCCATTGGCACAAGCAATGGAAAACCGTTAAACCTCATTCGCATATACGTCATAAACCTTAATTCCTCGCAAAATCTGATGCTGAGAGAAAAATTTTACCTGAAAGTAACATCTCTAAATGTTACAACCATCACACGACAATACGAGTTTAATGCTTCAGTCTCCTCTCTTGCATTAAAAGCCGTTTTCGACGGAACCTTAAGCACTGTTTGGCTTCCAATTTCAAGCAATCAGGAAGGCGCAGTTGTAAATCTGGAGATAGTTGTTTGCAATGTTAAAATTCAAAGGGCAGAGGTGTAACAATTGCCATCCATAACTCCTAGTTATC
>Ga0315308_1000476_pt1 | contig 22376 bp, 21 predicted proteins | sample TDP3_MG_FD_203078 | JGI IMG/M metagenome (GOLD analysis project Ga0315308, IMG submission 203078) | Freshwater sediment microbial communities from Lake Towuti, South Sulawesi, Indonesia - TDP3 | ecosystem: Environmental > Aquatic > Freshwater > Lake > Sediment | place: Indonesia: South Sulawesi... | reverse complement strand
GGTGCATCGTGTGCACTTAGAATAGTCAACCTCCGGGCGGAAAGTTCTCCAAGACCCGGTTTTTCCTATGCTGCCAACTGTTGGATAAGATAGTGGCGTAAGGGGCATTTCTTTACGAGTTTTAGGGATAGTATTCATTGAATTTCACCATCCTTTTATCAAACGTTCATAAGCTAGTTCTGCCGCCCTAGCGTTTTTCTCACCAGCACTGCCCGGCCACGTTTCTTTTATAACCTTTAAGACGCTAGCTAACTTCACCTCATCCGTTGCTTTGGCAAAGGCCCCCAAAATTGCAGTGTTAACAACAGGTAATCCGGCAACAAGCAAGTTCAGTTCAATGGCAATTCCGGTCGCATCAAAAGTAGCAACCCGCCAACCTTTCAACCCTGTTTCTTCAGGCCTCTTTGTTGTATTTATGATTATTATCCCGTCTTTTTTCAGGCCTTCGGTTACATCCACAAACTTGTAAATTGCGTGATCAAGCATTATTACGTAGTCGGGGTTGTAAATTTGACTGTGCACAAGGATGGGTTCATCGCTTATCCTTGCAAAGGCCTTAACTGAAGCGCCCCGCCGTTCCGCCCCAAAATAGGGAAAAGCTTGAACCCACTTGCCTTCAAGGAAAGCAGCATGAGCCAACAACTCTGCGGCAGTGACGCTGCCTTGTCCACCACGACCATGAATCCTAATCTCCTTTAGCACTACTTTCCCCTTCTATTAAAAATGAAAGTTGAACAGCTCAGCCTTATTAGTGTTAGCTTAAACAAACATCAAAACCAACATTAAAAGTAGCCCACTAGATGCTAAAATTGGAACGGCGACTCTCTTCGCTTTTTGAAGTGTTCTATCTATGAGAAGACATAGCGTTTCCAACAGTTTCTCCCCAATAACCTTAACGTCAGGAACTGTTATTCTGCGGCAAGCAACCTTAACACGTTCCAAATCGGATAAAGCAGCCAGCGTTGCCTCTTTAATATACCTGATTAAATTCTCATGATCCATAGCTTCACCTACAGGATGGTAACCACGTTCACCTAATATTACAGCGCTTACCGAATGCGTGTCTGTTGTGAAAACCTCGCCTTCACCAATTCCTATGGAATGAAGAGCCGAAAGGATTCTCTCACGTAATCCAGAAACCATATTGTTGCCGTCGATAACCACATAAGCAGTTTTCTGCTCACCAACCTTAACTACGACTACGGTGATACCGCCAGATCCCATACCTTCTTTAAGACTGAACTCTTTAGGAATAACAGTCGCAGCACCAATCTCAAAAGGCAACTGCTTCAGAGAAACAGCCTTTTCTAAGCAGGTGGTTGCGACTGTTTTCAACGCATCTAAAGCTTCTTGCGTATTTGTCGTTCCATCAATGCTGTTGTGTGCGTTAACAACAACACAGCAAGTTAGTCCATGCTTTTCCGCTTCTTGGCGAACAAACAAACCCGCTTCTCGTGGGATGTCTTCGGTTGTCTTAGGTGCGAGAGTGAATGAAAGGAAAGCGAATTTATCGAAAATTTGGCAACATGCAGTAGCCAAACCATTACTAGCCTTAATGAAGGGTGCCGCCTTTGCTTCAGAAGCCTCGAAATTCGCCAACTCAATAATGCGATTGATTATTTTTTGGTTTTGAAGTTGAGAAGCCAAATCAAACTCGTGACCAAACAAACCATGAGGAACGCACACAACACAATTAAGTTCCTTTTCTAAAGCAGTTTTAAGCATGGAAGGCAAAAGACTACTCCCAATGTTTTTGAAAGGTCCAGGATGAATGGAAGGTACGACTATAACTGTTTTGGGCTTGGAAGAATCGAACTTTATCAAGAAAACTTCAACATCTTGCTTTTCACCTAACTTTTCCAAAAAACCTTCAAAGGGATCATTTAAGTCTACTACCCAATTAAGCAAAAAAGCCTTGAAAATGGACAGAGATGGAACCCCAAGCATTTGCTCGCCCACACGGTTCAATAGAAAAATGAAGAGTAAACTTGAGACTATGCCTACAGCCAGTGAAAAAAGGAGGAATAGGAATATGGAATAGTCGATTCTTGTCCAAATCACCAAAAACGGGATTATGCAAGAAAATGGCTGAAGAAGAGATGCTGTGAGAAGTCTTTTATAATCAGCAGAGGATGTTGAACCTAACACTATAAAACGAAAGATTAGCACCGCTGAAAACCCTAAAAGACAGAGCCTAATCCACCAGGATAAACCAAAAAGCATGGCAACAGCAACGCCTACAAAAATGAAAAAAAGCCATAAAACCCAACAAAAAAGGGAAAAGGCCGCAGTTCTTCTCAAATCATAAATTGGATCTCGCCTTAAAACCAACATACTTACAACATAGTCAACAATAAGATTTGTAAGGAGCAAGGAAAGGCCCAGAAATAATCCGTTAATTAGCCCTTTGAGAGAAAGCAATCCTCCACTTAGGCAAATAAAAGCTAGAAGTAAAACCACTTTTTTGTAGGATGGAAGCTTAAATAATGACGAATAATGTTTAACTGCCTTTTCCATAGACTGACTTAAGGGATCTTCAGCCGTCACATCCATCCTCTCATGTGGATTTTCTATGAGAGAATCTTCAAGCATATTAAAGTGTCGCGAACTCGGGATGATTGCCATGAAAAGTTGAGACATTCTTTAAATAATCGCTCCATGGTGTAGTCTATCGGTTTTAACATAAACACTGAAAAAAGGGAAACAGTAAAGCATAGCGCAAAGAGCACCGCAACATTGGCTTGATAATACCTTGAGAAGGGCAACTGTTTTATTCATAAAGCTCAATTATAGAAGTTTGCGAGCCCTATGCCAGAGCAAGGTATACCTCCAACGATATTTCATATGCTCGAAAAAAATCTAGGTAAAAAAATACGTGTGATTTTGGACCCCTCCTATGGTTTCGAAGGGACCTTAACGGCTGTAACACGTGAACCCGCTGGAATATGGCTTTCAGAGGCCGAAGCTGTTATACTTCGTGCAACCATTGCTCAGCCCATACCACAGGTCGCGGGCAGAGAAGAAAGAAGCGAAACATTCGTCCACCTTAACTCTGTCCAGCGGATAGAAGTTTTGCACACACCTTCTCGTCGTTAAAATGTAAGGCTAGAATAAAACATGTGCTAGAATACATACAATGATTAATGCTATTGTTAAACCTACAAGTATTTCTGGTTTAACCTTGATTCCTTCTGTTTCCTCTTCAAAGAATCTGAGTAGCCCTGCGCTTGCGGCGGGCATCGGCGCTGATTTCTCTTTCTTTTTCTTGCTTTTACTCATCAATGAAACCCCGTTTACAACATCAATTAACTCCTAATATTTTCTCCATTATTAATGTTGCGTATCTCAAAAGAACTTTTATTTCTGAAAATGTGATAGTGTGATGCAAAGGTGTTTGCAATGGCAACTCCCCGAGATGAATACAATCACATGTTTGATCTTCTCCAACAGCATCACAAATGGTTCCGGGAATGCATCCCGCTTATAGCAAGCGAAAACATTCCAAGCCCTGCTGTCCGCGAAGCCCTCACAACGGATTTTGGAAATCGCTATGCTGAAGGTTGGCCTGGAGAACGCGTTTACGCTGGCTGCCGCTTTATAGATCAAGTAGAGTTCAAATGCATTGAACTTATGAAAAAACTCTTTAACGCTGAATTTGTGGATGTCAGACCTATTTCAGGCGTTGTGGCAAATTTGGTTGTTTACACATCTTTTACAGAGCCGGGCGACACCATGATGGCCTTATCCATTCCATGCGGCGGGCACATCACAATGGGAAAGAAGGAGTTAGGTGGCACAGCTGGCGCAGTTCACGGTTTAATCGTTGAATATTTACCCTTAGATTACAAGGAACTAAATGTAGACGTGGACAAGGCGAATAGCAAGATCAAAGAACTCGCAGCAAAGGGCAGGCCCCCCAAGCTTGTCATGTTTGGCGCAAGCGTTTTCCCGTTTCCGCATCCAGTTAAGGAGTTAGCCGAAACCATTCGCTCGGTCGGTGCAACTGTAGGATATGATGCAGCACATGTCGCGGGTTTAATTGCTGGACGACAATTTCAAGACCCGCTTAGAGAAGGGGCAGACATCGTTAGCCTGAGCACGCACAAAACATTCTTTGGACCACAACATGGCGGAGTTTTATCATGGGAGAAATATGCTGAAAAGATAAAGCGTGCAACCTTTCCCGGAATGGTGAGCAACCATCATTTGCACGCAGTTGCAGGCGTCACAATCGCATGTGCGGAGATGATTGAGTTTGGAAAGGAATATGCAACCCAGATAGTGAAAAACGCCAAAGCCCTAGCCCAAGCACTTTATGAGAGAGGGTTCAACATTTTAGCGGAACATAAAGGCTTCACGCAATCCCACGTGATTTTAATAGACATACTAAAATACGGTGACGGCGGCACGATTGAAGAGACACTGGAAAAGGCGAACATAATAATAAACAGAAACCTTTTGCCGTGGGATATTAAAGAGGGGCGGCATTTCATGCATCCAGGCGGAATAAGGCTGGGTGTTTCAGAAGTTACAAGGCTTGGAATGAAAGAGTCCGACATGATTGAAATCGCAGAATTCATCAAACGCGTAATAATAAACAGAGAGCCATTAGAAAAAGTAAGAGCAGATGTAGCGGAGTTCCGAAAGGATTATCAGAAAGTGTATTACTGCTTCGAAAATGCAACAGAAGCCTACAAATACGTAGAAATCCGCTAAATATTCTTTTACTATTCTTACAATATTAGATAGAGAAAACAATGAAAGAAAAGCGGAAAATATGGACGATTGGGCATAGCAACCGTTCAATAGACGATTTTCTAGAATTATTAAATGAGGATGGAATTCAGGTTCTTGTGGATGTTCGCAGTTTTCCAACATCCAAAATTGAACATTTTAAAAAAGAGCAAATGGAGAAATGGCTTCCAGAACATGGCATAGAATACGTATGGTTTGGTAAGGGGCTTGGAGGCTACCGTCGAGGCGGATACAAAAGGCATATGCGAACAAAACTTTTCAGAGAAGGAATAAAAAAGCTCTTAGAGATTGCTAAGGCTAAGCGTACATGCATAATGTGCATGGAGGTAAACCCAAAATACTGCCATCGAAGATTCATCTCAGCACATCTAGAAAGGAAAGGTGTAGAAGTTATTCACATAATTGCAAAGGGACAGAAGACTCTCCTTAAGTCTTAAACATGGACAAGCGTATATGCATTAGACTGAAAGCGGTGTATGAACATGCATATACACGAGTTTCAAGAAATGATGCGGCGCATATACTTTCACCGCGATTCTAAACGCGGCATAAAAGGGACATATGATTGGCTTATGGATGAAGTGAAAGAGTTAGGAGAGGCATTAAAGGCGAATGACAAGGGTGCGCTAGAAGATGAGTTCGCCGATGTCATTGCATGGCTAGCTTCGCTCGCAAACATTACCAACATAGACCTTGAAAAAGCAGCCCTCAACAAGTATGATAACAAATGTCCTAAATGCAGACACTCGCCTTGCCAATGCACTTTTTAGCCCAAGTTTGCCAAACGTTTCTGCCCTAAACCAGTAAGTACCCAAATATGTGGTTTGCTGCCTTTTCGCTCAACCATCCCCTCCGCCTCTAAAAGCCTTAGATGGTGCATAACAACTCCGTAGGGCATTTCTGTTTCCTTGACAATGGTTTTAGCGTCAACGGAACGCCTTTCCAAAACGTTTAGGATACGAGTTCTAGCTCTTAGACCAAGCTTGACGTTTCTGATATCGGATAAATAAGCGTTAGGATGATAAGCCTCTTTAAACATGCTCACCGAAGACAATTATGTTGTTTTATATAGAAAAGTTTTCTTTAGGCAAAGTCTGTTAAGCTGATTTGTCGAGGCTTTTTGCCCTCAAACAAGGCGTTAATCTCTTCTTTCATGAGCGAAATTCTTTGAGCATAATACTGTGGCAACCCATACTTTTCAATCAGATGCTGTGCTGCCTGTAAGTATTTTTCGATGCCTCCACGGTAAACAGTTAGAGTTAATTGTCCGCCACATAATGGACATTTGCCGCGGAGAGGCAAACGGCGAAAACGTTTGTTGCATGATTTACATCTGAAACCTTGTGTTGAGAAAGCCCGCAAGTTTCCAGCAATGTCTCGAATAAAGTGCGTGGTTAAAACTTTCAAGGCTACTCTTTTAGCGTCTACAGCTTCTATTTTCTCAGCTAACTCAAGTTGACTGGCCAACTTTTCAACCATTGTTTTAAACCGTTTGTATGCACTTTCAGAGTTTCCCATGTTGACGTTTGAGACGGGTATCGTGAATTTGAAGCCCTCAAACTGTGCTTCGGTGCCGAGTCGATGCTCAATGAGGTCTATGAAGCGGCTAACTTGTTTGGCTTCCACATTCTCCCATGTTTTTTCATAAAACTCAGTGGGATAGGCGTTGGCAACGTCGATATCATGCGCTTGCCTTTGAACTTCTTGGGTATTAACAATCGGGATCAGAAGCAGCGGGGCATCCATTATTCCACCTATTTGTGCGGGTAAATATTCACGGGAAAAGTTAAGCAGAGCATCTAAGGCAAGCATTAAAGCGTCTTCGTCGCCGTCACAATCCCTTCGTTTAGCTGAATGCCAAATCGGATGCGCATAACAGACGTTTAGATTTGTGAAGCCGATGATGCGTCCTAAAATGCCCACAGAAGTGTGAGGAGCTAAACCAACAATGAGATGCCCATAAAGGTCTTCCACCCGCCTGACATTGTAGTAAGGCGAAAGCCCATAAACTTTCGTTAGAAGTTCGTCCATGAAGTTTGCAATTCGTATGAAGTATTCTGCACATTTCATAGGAATTACAACATCTTGAAGTTTTAGTTCGCATACCTGGTTCGAATTCGTTAAGGGTGCACCACAAATGTCGTGATTATAGCCAAGTTGTCTAAGTTTTTCAACTGAAATTCCGATTTCGGAAGGCTTAAAGTGAGTTAATGGAGCATTTGTGGCATCGAAGCGTATTGTTCCGTCCTTGTAAACTGATAAATCATATTTAGCACGCAGAATACCTTTGCCGATGATTTCCGGGGTTTTAGTCTCATTTGTTAAACCTTTAACGCCCTTCAAAACTTTTGGGACAGAAACTCCTAGACGGGTGCATGTGCCCTCAAGCAATTCCTTAAAGTTGACAACTTGCTTTTGATAGGGTTTAGTGGACATCTTACAAACTGGGCATTCATCTTCATTTAAATTTCTCCCACATCGTGGACAACTTTTCTCATATAATGTTTCAGAACCACAAGCGGGACATCTGATTCCGAAAGTGAAAGTCTTACAAACTGGGCATTTACGTCTAACAACCTCCACGAAAATTGGTCCTTTTTTTGCTGCTTCAACAATGTCTCTCTGGGAACCCCCAGCTAAACCAACTGGAAAAAGTACGTGAACAAGGGGCTTCATCTCACGTCTTTTTGCTTTTTCTGGCCGGCCCATCCGTGCACCCACAAGTGTCGGAGCCTTCTCTCTAACTTGTACGCCTGAGATCAGGCTAATTGCTTCTAAAAGCGATTTAGCAGAGGAAAAGTCTACATTGCAGGATATTCCATGGCCAAGGGAAAATGCAAAAGCATGCGCATCCTCGCCCTCGATAATAATTTTGCCATCTAAACATTTATGCGGCAGATATATTAGTTCCAAAGCTTGTTTAACATCTGTTTCCATTTCCCCGACGATTTTACGAACAGCATCGTCTTCATTCTTTATTTCAGAGTTAAGAAGCCACCTTCTTAACAGTTTAAGCTCTTCAATTGATGGAAGATTTGACCAGAAAAATGTGAAAGATGGATGAAGAGGCGCGTGCAATGCTAACGATAAGGCTATGGCTTCTTTAACACAAGGTTTATTGGTAAATGGATTTTCCAAAAAAGCTATTAGCCTTTCCAATGGAATTTTGATGGCTTCTGCGGCGCTTTCAAAGTCTCCATTAAACCTTTCCACAATGGCTTTTTGTAAGTCTTCAGTCCACCATTCTTCGACATACCCGGAAGGCGCGAGGGGCTTGCTATTGTACAAAAAGTCTCCAAAACTTATCAAAATGTCGCCTAAAAACAGAATTTTCTTAATCTCATCTTTTATCTCACTAAAATTTTCAACAGATACTCGAACAACTGAGCTATCCTTTAACAGAACAATAGGCGGCTCTAGGACATCAACGGGAACGGCAATGCCGCCCTTTCCCGGAAGCTCCAATCGTAGTTGAGTGCCAGCAGCCAGAAAACCTTGAAGCACAAGCATGGTCACTGGATGAAGGCCGACGGCGGCTAGGCCCGTGTTTCGTGCTCTACCGTATCTTAGACGGAAACCACCACGTCTAGATGGAAAGGAAAAGATTGGACGCCCGGCAATAACGTCATCCATGAATCCAGCGGATTTCTTCTCAGATTTTTTGCGGAATTCCTTAAGCCAATCCCATCCTTGAATCCCAAGCTTCTCGATAATGGTGAAAACTTTGGAAGACCGGCCAACTACGCCATCATTTACCACTCTAAGCGCTCCGCCCCTCACGCGGTTGGTCTCTATTCGTGGAAGGTTTCTGAAAGAGGAAACTTCAATTGGATCAGATTCAGTGCCTGTTACTTCCACGGGAAGCCATTGAAGCGCCTTCCGCAACTCTTCATCTGAAACGTGATACTGGAAGCGACTTACAGAACGTTCGTAAAGCCTAATCTCTTCAATGAAGCGCGAGATTTCCTCCGCTGTAGGTTTGTAGCGGTCAAGACCAAGTAGTCGCCGCACGAAATCACCAACAACCAGCGTTAAAGCTTGATCTGTTCCACCAGCAGACCTTATTGGACCCGCAAAGTAAATAGCAAGGTAACGTGTCCGATCATGGTTTGTTTTAATTTTTACTTTTGCCACTCCTTGTAGGGGTGCTGCAGTAAGTCCTTCCGTGAGAATTGCAAGGGCTGTGCGTATGGCTTGCTCAGCTACAGCTTCAGCCTCCATGTGCCCAAATTTGCCATAAACGATTTCTTCAGCAATTTTAAAGGCTAATTCTTCCCTTGGAAGCCTTTTGCTCAATTCCCTGATGCTTTCAGCAACGGCTTTTGGTCCTACAAGCCCTTCTACAAGGTCGGCTAAGTCCTTCGCAACCTTGCATTCGGGTTTTAGCACCGGGTCAAGGCCCTTTCCTCTAGCTTTTTCGCTCACGGCATATAATTGATCAAGTTTGCTTTCCAGACTTTCTACGTATTGCCGATATGCATCGCTCATCCGGATTTCCAAGTCACGCCCCGCAAACCATTGTGGTAGTTATAGTTTATTTTGATTGTGTGACATGAACAAATCAAAAAGTGCTGCTGCGGAACACTTCTATTCCGTATGAATTCTACACAAAAATAGCGTAGACCATTTTTCCTTTGGACGACCAGTTGCCCTTTGATAGGCTTCTCTTGCAATTTTGCTTCGTTTTTCAACGCACTCCTTACAGCGCACATGTCTCAAATCAGATGGCCCGTCACACACACCACAATTAAGTATAAGAACTTCGCCTAAACCCCTCAGCGTGGCCCATGCATATTCATGCTCATCATATTGCGGCTCAAAATCCGGCCAGACATCATATACAGTCTCATTTCCCAAAATTTTCTTTAAGGCATTAAAATAATTTTCAAAAGCCGTCAAATGGCTTTTCACGACCTGCCGCGCCTTATGCCCTCAACAATCTCAGAAACTTTATGTTTAACCTCGGTGTTTTCAACAACATTGCCAGTAACGATTATGTCTGCTCCCGCAGAGGCTGCAGCCAATGCTTGTCCTCTCGACTTTATGCCGCCTCCAACAATTAAAGGAGCATCAATACAATGTTTAACAATGCGAATCATCTCTGGAGGAACTGATCTTTTGGCACCGGATCCAGCCTCCAAATATAGGAAACGCATACCCAAATATTGCCCCGCTAAGGCATGAGCAGCGGCAAGTTCTGGCTTATTATACGGAACTGGAACCGCTTTGCCCACAACACTGGCTGTGCCGCCGTCGCCAACAATTATATACCCCAGAGGAATCGGTTCTAAACGATACTTTTTGATGAGGGGGGCTCCCAAAACTTGGGCGCCTATTAAGAAGTAAGGGTCAACGGAGTTTAGGAGGGACATGAACCATATAGCATCAGCGTAACGGCTTATACCCGTCACGTTGTTTGGAAAAAGAATTATTGGAATTTCCACGGTGCGCTTGACAACCTTAACAACATTATCTAGGTGTGTTGTAGAAACAAATGTTGAACCGCCAATCATTATAGCCGAGGTCCCGCTTAACTTTGCCTTGCTAGCGATTCTAGAGGCTTGGGGAGAGGTCACTTTTTCAGGGTCTATAAGAGTTATGTGAATAGCACCCTCAGACTCGATTTTTTCAAGCAAATATTTCTCAACAGAACCTACCATAAAGATCAACCCGGCTAGAAAACCTTAATCTCCGTTGCAGAGGCCCTTCTAGAACCCCCGTAAATTCTGTCGGTAAACATGCAGTAAACGTCAACCTCGCCTTGTGCGGGTTTAACTTGAAATTCCTCCTTCAAGCCACAGCTGCCGCAACCCGCAACAGCACGACCCTCCTCACGAAAAATTTCAACCCTAACAGCTTCCTTCCCACATTTAGGACAAGAGAAGAATTTAGGTAAACGTTTCTTAGGGATGCGGACAACTTTTCTCCTTCTTCGCCCCATATCTAAATCCTTCCATGCCTTAAAACTTACATCACTCCAGTATTTTATGTTTGTCCTTAAATACTTGCCTACGACCATAAAACAATGGGGATGCCTCTCTTGGAATTGAAACTTTCTATTCTAGATTTAGACTTGCAGGAAGTGGAGACGAAAATTAAACGGTTCATTAAGGACTACGTGGAAAAATCAGGGGCAAAAGGCATAGTTTTGGGGTTATCTGGCGGAATTGACAGCTCCACGGCAGCGGCACTTTCTGCATTAGCAGTAGGCGGAGACAAGGTCATAGGGCTTATACTGCCAGAAAAAGAAACATATAATGCTAAAGATGTCGAGCACGCAGAGCTTGTTGCCGAAAAGTTTGGCTTTAAAACAGAATTGATTGATATCACTTCAGCTTTAGAAGCCTTCTACAATTCAGTACCCGTTTTTGACCCATCGGACAGCATGTGTAAAGGCAATGTAAAGGCACGGACACGAATGGTTTACATTTACTATTACGCTAATAGGCTTAACATGCTTGTTTGCGGAAGCTCAGACAAATCAGAAACAATGATGGGTTACTTTACGAAATGGGGAGATGTTGCAGCAGACATATCACCAATAATGGACTTATATAAGACGCAAGTTCGAAAACTTGCACATAACATAGGCATCCCAAATGAGATAGTAGCAAAACCATCTTCACCAGCATTATGGCCAGGCCAACTCGCAGAAAAAGAACTCGGCATAAAATATGAACAACTCGACCTCATACTTTATGGGCTTGAACATTTCATGGAGACAGAGGAAATAGCAAAACAGTTGGGTATGGAGAAGGAGCTGGTGGACAAGATAAAAAGCAGGTGGCTTTCCGCAGAACACAAAAGGCGAATGTTACTAACAACAAAGATTGAATACCGGACAATAGGGACAGATTTCCGACTCCCACGAAGTTCCTATTAGAAGAGGTTAGAGAGGATAACAAATGAAAGAGAAAATCAAAATAGCCCTCGCACAAATAAGCTGCAAGCGTGAAGACAAAACAGAAAACATAAAGAAAATGGAGGAAACAGTGGCTGAAGCCAAAAAACAAGCCGCAGAGCTCATAATTTTTCCAGAACTTTCATTGACGGGCTACGTGGTTAGAGACCAAATCTATGAACTGGCGGAAACTATACCTGGGCCATCAACCAAAACCATAGAAAGCATAGCCAGAAAAACAAAAACACATATCGTTTTTGGCTTGCCAGAACTGAGCGAAAAAACACAAGCAACTGTTTACAACGCCGCGGTTCTCCTTGGGCCTGAAGGCTTTATTGGGAAATATAGAAAAATGTATCTTCCAACCCACAGCATTTTCGAAGAGAAAAGATATTTCCGTCCAGGATACCAAACGGCAGTATTTGACACGCAGCTTGGAAAGATAGGCTTAATCATATGCTATGACATTTTCTTCCCAGAAGTGAGCCGGCTAACACGCCTGAAAGGAGCCCAATTAATAGTCTGCATTTCAGCTTCACCAGCAGTCCGAAGAGCATTTTTCGAAACGTTAACGATGGCAAGAGCCATAGAAAACACAGCTTTTCTGGCCTACGTAAATTTGGTGGGCATAGAAGATGGATTACAGTTTTGGGGAGGAAGCAGGCTCATCGGACCTAACGGGAAAGTTCTTGCCCAAGCAAAGTGCGATGAAGAAGACCTTGTGATGTGCGATGTTGATTATGCTGACATAAGGCCCGTAGAAGCATTTGCCTCCACTTTGAAAGATTTGCGTCCTGAACTTTTTGATGAACTTAAAAAACACGCAGAAAACTTGTAAAAAAGGTTGAACGTTTCTTACGGGGGCTATTTGCGCTCTTTAACGGCCTTTTCTATGCGGTTCAAGGCTTCTTCCAACTGTTCAAAGGCAGCAGCATAAGAAATTCTTATGTAGCCTTCTCCATAACTGCCGAAAGCAGAACCAGGAACCGTTGTGACACGCGCCTCTCTTACAAGAAATTCTGCAAATTCCTCGGAAGACATGTCAAAATCTTTTATGTTTGGGAAAACGTAGAATGCTCCTTTCGGGAGAATGCAATTGAAGCCTCCAATTTCATTGAGCCTCTTGTAAACCAATCGCCGTCGTCTATCAAACTCTTGCACCATATCATTAACAAAGCCTTGCGGTCCTCTCAATGCAGCTAATGCAACGTATTGTGCTGGGCTATTTGCGCATGCAACTGTGTACTGATGCGTAAGCCAAAGAGGAGAAATAAGCTCCTTCGGTCCGTAAACAAATCCAAGCCGCAGACCTGTCATCGCATAAGTTTTAGAAAAGGAATTAACAACCAGCGTACGTTCGCGCATTCCTGGAAAAGTTGCAAAGCAATAGTGCCTCGCGCCATCATAAATTATCTTCTCGTAAACTTCATCAGAAATCACAATCATGTCACGTTCAACGGCAATCTTCGCTAAAGCTACAGCTTCATCATAAGAAAGAACGGTGCCGGTGGGGTTACTAGGATAATTTAGAATCATCACACGTGACTTATTCGTGATGCGCGACATCACATCATCAATGGATGGCTTAAAATCATTCTCCTCTAATAAGGGGAAAGAAACAGAAACACCGCCTGCCAAAAGAACCATGGGTTTGTATGCTACAAACCCCGGATTTGGGATTAACACCTCATCACCTGGATTTACTAAGCCAAAAAGCGCCAAGAAAATTGCTTCAGTTCCGCCAACGGTAATTAATATTTCAGAGTTTGGATCGTAGCTAAGGTCATAATCGCGATAGGCCTTCTGCGCTAGGGCCTCTCGAAGTTCAGGAAAACCATTTGTTGGTGCATAATGCGTTTTACCTTCTTTCGCAGCTTGCCAACCAGCATCCAAAGCGTACTTTGGAGGTGTAAAATCTGGTTCACCTACACTCAAGTTAATAGCATCAGGCGTTTCTTGAGCTATAGCAAAAAATCGACGTATCCCAGAAGGCTTTATGTTTTTTAGGCGATCTGCAGGTTTAAAGCCTGAAACCAAGAGATATCCCTCACTATGCACTATTTCCTTTAGCATAAAATGTTTACGTTATAAAATCACTGTTGCAAACATGAAAATCTCGATAATCTTAAAAGGAAGCCCGTATACAAAATTGTATCCATAGAAATAATCTGTGGAGAGGAAAGTTTGAAACTTAAAGAAAGCATTCAACCGTGGCTAATGAGTTCTTTAAATGACCCTATTGTAAAGATACTCGCCGAAAATAGCCATTTGACGAAAACACAGCTTGAAACGTTGCTTATTGATATTTTAGCTGAAAATGCTTCAGGTAAACCGCTAAAATACGATGAAAAAGCCAGATTACGGCTAACAAAGGCAAAAATAAGCCGCGGAGCCTTTAACAGGACTTTAAAACAAGCAAAAGAAAACGTCATAAAAGCAATTTATACGGTACTGATTTTAGGGTACTTAGGAATATTCGAAAGCACAACTCTCGACCCCTATCTGGAAATAGCCAACAAATTACACGAATACGTAGAAGCGTATAAGAACATACCAAACAAAAGCGAAGAACATCTAAAAGTCATAGAAATGATCAGAGAAGAGCTTGAAACAAGTCTAAAACAACTCTCAAACCCGTCGGAAGGCATAATGTGACGTCACACATCACACCAGGAGTAAACTAAAACAACATCAGTAACAGTGTACGCACGCTAACCAGAACACGGGAAACGCTGGAAATTCAAAAATAACCTAAAAATGAAGAGTTTACGTACACCATGAATTTTACCTCAGGCAAACGTATGTTTGTATTTTGAACTGTGATGTGTGACATCATAGAAACTCTAAATCATGCGGCACACCATAAGCCTTAAATCTTTTATGGTAAAACTGTGATGTGTGATGTAACATGAGTGAATCACGCATGATCACATATGAATCACAGAGGTGTGCGATTTGACTGAGGTTTTACTTATTCTCGTGGGTGTTTTGCTTGCTGTAACTGTTAGCGCCGCGGTTGAATATTATAGGCAAATCCGCAGAGTTCAGAAGGAGTATGAGAAGGCGAGGGAAGCTGTTGACGACATTGTTTTGAGTTTTAATAGGCAGCTTAAGCAGGAAGCCGAAAAGCTGGAGTTTGTTGCACACAAGGTTGAGGCAGTTTCTTCTAAAAGTGATAGGTATTTGAGCAAGGCGGAAGAAGTCGATAAAAAAGTGCAAACTTTAGAGGCAAAGATCGGTGCTGTTTTAGAAGATAGAGAGAAGATGTTAGCAAGGCTGGGTGAAATTGATAAGATAGTACGTGATGCTGCTGCATCACAAGAGGTGTTAGCCTCGAAAATTTCCAATATGGAAGAGCAAGCCAGGCAGTTCTCCGCCGTTTCTGAGGCAAAGGTTGAGGCGGTGATACCCATAAAAAGAGAGAAGGCCTTGGCTCCGCTGACTGAAACCGAGGTATCTGTACTGGAAATGCTGGCTTCGGCAGGTCCTAAGACAGCGCCTGAGATTAGGGAAAGAGTCAAACTTAGCCGGGAGCACACGGCGAGGTTGATGAAGAAGCTTTACGAAGAAGGTTATTTGGAAAGAGATTCAAGCAAAATTCCGTTCAAGTATAGTGTCAAGAAGGAGATGGAGAAACTTTTGAGAAAAACGGAGAGCGAAGCAGCATAGTTACTCTAATGAAAGTTTTCCTTGTTCACTTAGCTGCTTGAGATGCTTCTCCATATCCAAAAGTTTCTGCGATTCAGGAAGCCCATAGTCTTCTTTTCCCCTTTTGTCTAAATATTCTGGGTAATGTGGGACCTTTATTGGCACGGCAAACCTGATTTTTGGTTCAGATATGAGTAGAGCCTCGCCAACGTCAAGCATTTTTATTTCCGTGTCGCTGTACTCTAGATAAGGCGTGTTTTCGGTTAGGTATGCTCTGTCTTTTCGTAGCTCTGTCTTCATAATGACCTTTGTCCACAATTCAGCGAAAACATCAAAGTTGATCCTTGAGGGTCTGGGTGTTACAGCGTTGAGTCCAACTCGGTATTTGCGATACGTTAGGGCGATGTCTGAAAATATAGTTCTCGGCTTGTTTGGATCAAGAAATTCATGTGCCTCTTCAAGCGTTATGAGAAGCGTGGGGAGTTTCTGCCACCCTTCATAATTTTCTTCCCACATGCGTTTATAATGGTTTGCAACCGTTGAAGCTGTGAGACAGGTTATTTTGTTCTGTTCCTCAGAGCTGATTCCTGAGATGTCAACGAGGCATGTTATTCCCTTGCATATGTTCTGAGTGACGCTGTCAACAAAACTGTAATCGGATGCCGGAAAGAGATCATGGGAGAGCGATGATAATTTAAGCATTAGGGCTTCAATCACATGCTTCATCTTGTATTCTGCGAGACGTCCCACCCCAGCATGACCTTCTGCACCGTAAACCTCTCGCGTTTCCTCAATCCAAACCTTGCCTAGCTTCTTGTAGAGTTTCCGAGCAAGCCTAAACTGAGGAAGCCCTATGTCAGGAAAGAGAGTGAGAAGCTTCTCCGGAGTGATCGTGAGTAAACCTACAACCATTTTCCCATCTCTTGCAGAATAATATTGGACTCTACTGTGGAACAATGGATGGTCTTTCAGGCCTTTTTGTGGCTTGATTCCCTTTCCTTCAAGGAGTTGGCCGGCGAAGTCAAAAATGAGGGCGACTGTTTTAGGGCTGTTGTCGATAATCTGGGCGTTTAGAATCAGTTCGGTGTTTGTTTTTCCAGAGCCAGTCATGCCAAACATGCCCATCATTAGCGGTATGGCTTCAATGTTTATTCCAGTCGAACCCAATAGTTGCTCTCCTGAGCGGAGGCGCCCAACTTCTAGCTCTCCTGAGAGCTTGAGGACTGAGCAGTCTTCTTCGCTGGCGGTGTAAACCTTGTCTCTGTAATTTGGGTTGAACGTTGGAGAACGCACCTTACTGGCTCTCTTCTCTAAGAAAAGAATAGCCTCAACGCTTCTGTAGGCTGAGTATGGTCCAAAGGCTTCTTTGCCTTCTGCTTCCCGCAGTTGCTCGATGGTGTCAAGGGTGGAGCTACTCTCGGCGTTAACAACCCTCGCGTAGAAGCTTCTTTCACCTGAGTCTATTCGAACAATTTGTCCAAAAGAAAGATTGACTTCCTTATTGAGAAAGAAAGATACGGAGTCTCCCTTCGTCCCGCACACAAATCCTATAGGTTCAGAACTGTTCACCCCACCACTCCCATTCAAATGCATGCTTTATTCCGTGAAGTTCATCGGCAAATTTACAAGAAAGCTCTTCTCTTCGTAAGGCTTCTAGTAGACCAACATTGCCCAATGCTTCCTCAATTTGGTCGTGATAAGAAAGCAGCATGGAGTCAGAAGGCGCAGAAAACTCGTGCGCCAGCCAAAGAGCTATAGGGTATCCAACACACCTCGGGTCCTCGGATATGCAGGTTAAAGGTGAAAGCAGTTCACTGATTTCTCGGTTAGTCAAATATTCCATAATGTCACAACGAAAGACACGAGGACTTTCCCCACACAATTTTATAACCGAGATGTCTCCGTATAGACTTTTGTCTTTGTCGGCTTTTCTCACTGGATGGTAAACCCAAATATCGTAAGGAGACATAGTGTACGTAGTAGCAACGAAATCTCTTCCTTTTTCATCATGCAATGAAGGTGAGTTCTTGCTGATGGCAAGAAGGTTTATTTCATCTTTTTCACATTTTTCATAAAGCGACACTCGAAATTTCCTTTCTCCGCCAAAATATCCGCCACCATCAAGCAGGAGGTACATACTACGTACATCCTCATGTACGTGGTGCGTTTTGAATGTCTTGCCCGTCAGAAGGTTTAAGGCAATTTGACTTTCCATCTCAATTCTAAAGTCCTGTAGGAAACCCCTACGTACATGCGCATCTCCGATAACTGTGCATAATCTTTCGTAATAACTCCAATCAACGTCACGCTCTTTAACTGAGGCGTATGCTGCCCGCATGAGGTAGATGCCCCAGTTGTTAGCTCTCTTGAGCGTCCTCGTCGAACAATCAACAGCAGCGAAACTTCCAGAAAATCTACTCATTTTTTTCAAGGGTTTTATCCAAGACGCGTCTGGTTTGACCGATATCACTGGCTCTTCTCTCACCTCAACTGAGCCAGTAACTCTTCCTTTGTCTATGTAAAACTTGAGTTTCTTCTCCATCTCAGCGACGTCTGCTTTAATATTGTCGTTCATCTACGGTGCCTTCTACACCATGAGTTTAGAGCGTAAAATGTTTTATTTATAATAATTGTTGCATTTTTACTTATTATCTTTTGTGAGGTTTAAGGAACTTTGCATTGTGTGTCTCTTTCCTACCGTATTTAAACAAAAACTTGGTAATAACCTTATCAGGGCATTTGCTGTTTAAGCGTGGCTTGCGGAAAACTTGGCGCCACTTTGTATTTTAAGCGGTTAGAAGCTCCTGCCTTCACAAGTATTCCTTTGTTTGTCATCCTAGCGAGATAGGTTGCCACAGTGCTGAGGTTTATTGGTTCTTTAAATTCTTGTTCATAAACTGACTGAACCTCTCTTGAAGAGAACCAGACAATCGGAAAATGTTTTTGGACAAGCATACGAACTTTATCGCACTTAGAAAACTCGTTGCCCGCAACCGCAACATTAACTCCAGGGTTGCCCCCGCCGCTTGGCATCCCGCCTAACAACTCCACTAAATCCAAAAGGCGAAGAGCCTTTTCTCTAGTTATTTGCCCTTCAAAGACTACCGTGTATCTATTACCTTCACCATCGAATAGCTCAACGCGCATTTTTCTCGTCGGCATTAACAGTGTACACCTTTAGGCGTGTGTTCACAATTTTACAGTTCACAAGTTATAGGTGTTATGGTGAACAAACAAAAAAGAAAAGGTGTTGTTTAAGCAAAAAAACAGAAAAGAAGAAAATATTCCACCGCTTTTATCTTTACAAATTTCACAATTTCTCTAAACAAGAAATCGAAACAAATGCGGTGCTGGACTTAAATCTCCAGTAGAAAGGGAGGGGGGGTTTTTCACAGAAAAGAGACATAAAAAAGGCAATAGTGGGGAAAAGAAGGTTGAAAAAGCTGCATTATCAAGTCAATTTCACAAGGTTCTCGCAAAATGTGATGCGAAAATGGAAGCAGAAACTTTGCGTTAGTTAATCTGTCAAGGTTGACTGAAAAAGAATGAGATTGAAAAATTCGCACGACGAAAGCGAAAAAATTAGAAAAATGTTTTAGACTGTAAAAAAATATTGAAGAGAGTGACACCCCTCGGTTTCTATTGGAAAAAGAAAATTGTGCAGTATAAGCCTTATTCTAGGTAAAAATTTCTGGTAAATATCTAAAATCTTTAACAATAATAATTATAATTCCCGTAGTTGACTTACCGTTCAGAGTATACGTCTTCTAAAGATGGAAATCAACATTACTTACAGCGATTAAGAGAGATTTCCACTAGAAATTCTGGGGTGGGCCTGCCATTTTTCCGACTGTTCCCTATAGCATGTCTGCTTTTCTTTTAGGATTCTTGTGTTGCAAATTTAGTTTTCTGTACTGCAGAGCTTATTTTCTCCGCAAGAAAATGAGGCTTACCTTTGAATTTCAATGAGGGATTACAATGGACGACACTAACATACTTGACGAGGTTTTCGAAAAATTCGTTAGCAACGCCAAGATCTTCAAGGATAGAGAGGTCTTACGTCATGATTATCTACCTGAGAGGCTACCTCATCGTGAAGAACAGATTAGGCAACTTGGAGAAACAGTGGCTCCGGTTCTAAAGGGTGCGAGAAGCTCCAACGTCTTTATCTATGGAAAAACCGGGACAGGTAAGACCGCTGTAACGAAATACGTGTTGAATCATCTTGAGGTCAAATCGAAGGAATTTAATGCGCCTGTCAAGTTCTATTACGTGAACTGCCGTATGGCGGGGTCTGAATACCGTGTCTTTGCGGGTTTATGCCAAAGCATAGGCATATCTGTTCCTTTTACAGGCCTGTCTGTTGGGGAAGTTTTTGACAGGTTTAAAACTGGTTTGGATGCTTCTGAGATTTTTTTTATTATTGTTTTGGACGAAATTGACACTTTAATAAAAACACACGGTGATGGCCTCCTTTATGAATTAACAAGAATAAATGAGACTTTATGTAGCAGCAGAGTATCTCTTGTTGGCATATCCAACGACCTTCGGCTGAAGGAGTTTCTTGATCCGCGTGTTTTTAGCTCGCTTAGTGAGGAAGAGATTGTTTTTAGGCCTTATGACGCCAGTGAATTGAGGGGCATTCTTCTTGATCGTGTAGAATCGGCGTTTTATGATGGTGCTTTGTCTGATGCTGCATTGAGCTTGTGTGCCGCTTTGGCTGCTGCGGAGCATGGTGATGCTAGGCGGGCTTTGGATTTGCTGCGTGTCGCCGGAGAAGTTGCTGAAAGAAACGGTGCAAGTGTTGTGGTTGAAGAGCACGTGCGAGATGCTGAAAAACATATTGAGCACGATCGTGTTTTTGAAGCCCTTAAAAATCTACCTTTGCACTCGAAACTTGTGGTTTTAAGCGTCTATCACTTGAATAAGGCAAACGTTCACCGCGCTATCACTGGCGAAATCTACGAGGTTTATAGTGAGCTTTGCGGAGAATTGGGCGTTATGCCCTTAACACAACGCCGTTTAAGCACGTTGGTGAATGAACTTGATTCCATGGGTTTGTTGAATGCGAAGGTTATAAGTATGGGAAGGTATGGTCGCACAAAAAAGATCATGTTGGAGATAGCCCGTACTCTTATTAGAGATGTTTTTGCTAATGATAGTAGACTTGGACGCTTGGTTGATTATGAGCCGAAATGCCTTTCGAAACATGCTGGTAGTCGGGGTTGAAGACGGAAGTTTCCAAAAAGGCATAACGCGAAAAGCCCTTCTTGCTGCAGTCTTGCTTAGAGGGGTAGAGATTGAAAACGTAAGAATCACAAAAATAACTGTTGATGGTCTAGATGCAACAAAAAAGCTTGCTGAAATCTTGATTGAGTGGGAATTCGCCGTTGTTCTGCTTGCTGGTGTATCTTTTGCAGGTTTTAACTTGGTAGACCCAACAGTAATTCATGAAAAATTCGGCAAACCAGTTATCATCATATCCCGGACAAAACCCGACAACAAAGCGGTGAAACAAGCTCTACAACGGCATTTTGAGGACTGGAAGATACGCTGGGAAGTGTTTGAGCAATTGGGTTCGGCTCATAAGATTATTGTTTTAGCTGGTGAACCACCAATCTATGTTGAAACTGTAGGGATGAGCGTTAAATGGGCTTGTAACCTTATCCGGGCTTTGTCCATCTGTGGCAGAATTCCTGAGCCAATTCGAGCTGCGCGGTTAATTGCACGTGGTCTCTCCTAGCTAAACGGAATAACAGTAACTTCTAATGTTTGAAGATTTACCACTGGAGCTTTTCCTGGTGTTGGAACTAATCCAAGCCGTCGCATATAATCTGTTTGTTCCTGCCATCCACCTGAGTTTACAACCAAAACTCCGCGGTAATTGCTGTATCCTAACACATGGATGTGCCCAGCGTGGAAGATGTCGGGAACACGTTCTATAACTAGGGAGTCTCTGTTTTCTGGTGACAACGGTGTTTTTCCACCGTATACTGGTGCTAAATGGCGGCTCTGCAACAGCAATCTCATTGCTTTTTCTGGATGACTAAAGTCCATACCTGGAATCGTGGATATAATATCATCTAAGCTGCGGCCATGATATAGTAACACTTCTATATTGTGAAGGCTGAGTAGGCATGGGTTTCCAAGAGAATAGACACGTCTTGATTCTTGTAGCGTCTTAAGGAGGGTGTTTGATATTGCGGGCTGGGGCAAGGCTTTTCTGGGAGCGTCATGGTTTCCAGGTATAATTATAACTTCTATATAGTCGGGGATTTGTTCGATATATTTTGTAGCAAGCCTATACTGTTCATAGACATCTTTTATTGCCAGTTCTTTTATCTGATTGGGATAAACTCCTATCCCATCTACAACATCGCCTGCTATAAGAACGTATTTCACGTGTCCTGCCATAGTCCTCATTTTTTCGTTTCCATATTTGCCGTTAAGCCACAATATGAAGCGGTTGAAGGCGTCTCTCTGGAATTTTGTGCTGCCCACATGCATGTCCGAGGTGAGTACAGCATAAACAGGAATTGGAGCTTTGTTTTGAGGCTTTTGGGCTATGTCGGGAAAGATTATGTCTTCAGCAATTAGAAGATTACTCCTTGTTTTCACAACGCTTAGGCAGACAACTTGGTCAAGTAAGAGTAACCGTGCTTTTTTCAGAAGATCCTCTGAGGCGTTTTGTGGCACAAGAACCATGGTGTTTGAGTACAAATCTTCAACTATTAGCAGTATTCTTTGTTTTGCTTCTCTCTTTTCCGTTATCATGCCAATTATTTTGAGTCTTGTGTTCGCTGGAGCTTTTAAGGCGTCCATGATGGACGCTGCGCTTTTAACGTCCATCCGTTGTCTCAACAGCTTTTCTATTCGCTTGAACCTATCTTGGAAGTATTCTAGATAATCCTCGATTGTTCCGCTTGAACTTAGTTTGCTAGTTGGGTCATCAATTATTTTGATGTCTGCTTCAATTTCTTTTGAAAAGGGGCGGAATTGCATTTTTCCTTCTGTTATTTGTGGTTCGGGTAATGTTTCGAGTGGCTCTTCTAATGGTTGGATAAGAATTTCT
>Ga0315308_1000474_pt1 | contig 22447 bp, 37 predicted proteins | sample TDP3_MG_FD_203078 | JGI IMG/M metagenome (GOLD analysis project Ga0315308, IMG submission 203078) | Freshwater sediment microbial communities from Lake Towuti, South Sulawesi, Indonesia - TDP3 | ecosystem: Environmental > Aquatic > Freshwater > Lake > Sediment | place: Indonesia: South Sulawesi... | reverse complement strand
CGAGAAAGTGAAAGAACTACGAATTCGGAAGCCCTTCCCGATCCTCAAACGCGAGCCACTATATAACATAATGGAAGACTGGGTGAAACGCAACCACAGCGATCTGCTCTTTCCATCTCCTAAACAAAGAAAGGATGGCGTTCGCTACATGACAACAACCAACGCTTGGGTGATCATAAACCGACTGCAACAAATCACAGGCATAGGTATGTGGGATCACTGGTTCAGATCGCAACGAGCCAGCCAACTCAAAAAAGAATACCAGTTCACCAGAGATGACTTAAAAGACTGGTTCCAATGGCTAACGGACCCCATGGCAGCCAAATACCCCAAAACCCCACCAGAAGACATGGCCCAAAAGATGCTACTCAACATTACTCCCGTCCGGGAGCTACACATGAACTGAAGAAGCAGACTTAAAACAAGCTTCTTTCGGGCTTAGGTATCTCCATGTTCAATTTTATGCTTCCGCGAAAGCTTAAATATGTATTCATACACACTAATACACACGGAAGTGAAAGAATGAAAGTCAGAACAAACATCCTCATAGACAAAGAGATTCTGCAAACAGCCCAAGCGTTAGGACTCAATATTTCTAAAACATGCGAAAACAGTCTAAAGCAATACATAGCCGCAATTCAAAACATAAAACCCGAAACAAACCTACAAAATTCAAGTGGGGCTGAGGGGATTCGAACCCCTGTCAGGAGAGCCCAAGTCTCCAAGCCTGATGTCTCTGCAGGTTCCGTCTTGGGCTCTCTAAGCGTGGCGAAAGATGTGAACTGGACCAGCTTTGAGACTTGGTTACAGACTGACCATGTAGCTGCTTATGCTAAGAAAATGGTGAATTACGCGAAGGAATATCAAGCACTGTTATTGGATGGAAACTTGGGGATTTTGGGTGGCTTCAGTAAGGGTAAACGCAGAAATGTTATGGCAGCCCTGGCGAACTTGGCGAAGTATTCAGGCCTCTATATACATTGGAAAGATTTGGTGAAACAAGCTGGTTTGAAGTGGGAGAAACGATCTTCAATCGAGACTTTTCTGAGCATCATGAACGCGGAGCTCAGTCAGACAAAGGATTGGCTCGTGGATGCGATCTCGAAAGTGCCGAAGCAATACTCGACATTGCTGGTTTTCGACTTAGCGACAGGACTGCGAGAGTCGGAATCTTGCCACTCAGCTCAGTTACTTTGCGAACTCGAAGAGGAAGGGAAAATTCAAGACTACTTCAATGCCGATCTTCAAATGCTCGAACATTGGAAATATCCAAAACTTTTCCTCCGAGGAAGCAAAAACGCCTACATATCATTCGTGCCCAAGAACTGTTTATCCTCGCTTTTGGAACTGAAACCAAGGCTGACAGTTAACGCTTTGAAGAAGGCTCTTTCCAGGTATGGTTTAGTAAATAAATGGATGGAACTGAGGAAGCTACATGGAACCACACTTCGAAATAGCGGCATCCCCTCAGAGATCGTGGACCTACTACATGGAAGGATTCAGCAAAACATTTTCCTGCAACACTACTACAGACCCGATGTCCTCAACGCCATAAGAAACAAAACCTTACAAGCCATCGAACCAATTGTGAATGAGCTGATCGCCTAACCTCTTTCCCCTTTTTCTCGGTTGAATGTTCAGGAGTGGGTGTTTTTGAGTCAAATGGGTAGGTTAACTGCTCAAAAAGTGTTAGATCGTTTCTTTTTGATGTGTTGCCATGTTTTTCTATGAGCCAGAAGATCGCCAGAATGACCAAGAGCTGCCAAGTAGGTAGTGCCAGTGCTCTCATGAGAGCGGTAGTCGATGTTCCGCGAAGCGTCCAAGTAGGTAGCCGAATGTGTAAGTTGTGTTTTTCACTTTAACTCACCTCTCTCTCCAAGTTGCGAAAGGTTGTTTTCTGGAAAGTGTTTTATTTGGTTTCACCGGAGAAAGCCTTGAGAGATTCGATATGAAGGTTAGTATTCGGCAAGAGATGGCTAAGAAACTATTGGAAAAATTTCCAGATAGAACTTTGGAAGAGATTGTTTCGGACATTATTCTTTCGCGCACTTCTCCTCAATCCAAACAGAAACCAGCTTAGACGTTGAGTTGATTCCTCTTTTCCGCAATTCCTTTTTATGTTCACTATAGTATTGTTGGGCTTTCTCCCACACATATTTCGCAATGGTGACGGATACTTGTCCTTCTCTCGGCATTCCCTTCTCCTATGAAATGTAACGGTTACAGAACTATTTAACCGTTATTTCCGAGACTGTTCCATTAACCGTTACAAGTTTCTTTTTAAAAGATGTTATATATGAGGAACGGTTATAAGAACGGTTCGAAAAGAGGGAGTTTTACATGCCGAAAGCAGGACAGAAAACGGTCACCATTACAGAGGAAGTTTATGAGAAGGCTAAGAAAAAGGCGCGGAAAGAAGGCAAATCAGTAGCAAGCTTCGTAAGTGAACTGATTCTTTCCAACTGCCAAAAAATCAAGGAGGCTTAGGGAAACATGACGCGGTATAGGGATATGACAAGGGAGGAACTACTGAGAGAAAGAAAAGGGGCACTATTTTTCGTTTGCCTCGGCATTGGAGGAGCTGTTCTATTTTATGCAATTGGCATAAGCGCGTTTCTTTTGAGACAAGTGCAGGCCAGCTATGAATGTATCATTATGGCGGTACACATGCTATTTCTGGGGATTGTAGGCATTCTTCACGGTATGATGCTAAATATAGAGGAACGATTCAGGAGTTTAGAAACGAAATGAGCATGACTGAATGGAAAAGGTTTGTTCACAGCGCCAAAAGATCCACCTTAAAAAAGTTTGGCAAACACGTCACCAAGTTGGTTGACAGCGAAAGGAACAAGGTGACTTAAACATGAGTGAATACCTACCTATCGCCATTTACATCGGCGCAAGGATTGGTTTGATAATTATGGGAATCTGGATTCTTTATTGCATACATAAGTTGGAGACAGAAGAATGAATCCCTTCCCCCACACTGCCCCGAAACAGTCCAAAAGTGGGCAAGCGGACACAAGAGAAGGATGGAGGTTTTAGGCTGATGCGTTTTGTTGGCTGTGTCTTGCCCATGAGGAAAAACGATGTTTTCCATATCGAAGGCTTCAAAATCAAGGCTGACAGGCAAAGTACCGATGGCTACGGAGTTCTCGCAATATTCGAGGCTCCAACAAAACTTGACATAGACTTTAGAATCTTTCTTGCCGAAAAGTTTGGTCCCCGGTGCTTCGCATGGTTTCCATCAGCCAGAGAACTTGATGTCATCAAGCAGAACTTGGATTTGAGCGATAGGCTCACTATGGATTGGCTGAGGCAGGGAAAAGGCTGGACAGACGGACCGAGACCGTTTCCGAACAAGATAGAGGAGTTTGTGTAAAAATGGTTTATTTGACGAGTGATTGGGATGCTTTTGAGGGGTATGCGCGCAACTGTAGGGTAGGAACGTATCAGATACGGGATCATGTTGATGGTAAGGAGTTGCGCGTTAAAGCTGGCAGACTCGGATACATAGATGTCTTCGAGCTCACAGACGAGGTAGAACACAAAGCTTACGATCAGATTTTGGAATTTTGCAGGATTCAAGGCTTCATTCAAGTTTTCGGCAGCATAGATGATGAGGTGTTCCACGCATGAGTGCGGTTAAGGCTTGGAAAAGCAAACTGGACACAGCCGAACTACGCTTACGTGCGGCAGAAGTAGCGCAACTTCAAAACGAAGCTGAATGCTGGCGACTCGCCAAACAAGTCTACCAAACAATTCTCCGTTTAGATCGTAGGCTTAAACAAATCCAAAACCGGGCCTCTCCCACAGCAACAATCTTACCTAACCATCACACACGAAACCCTGGAACCAACGGGGAGTCGGATGTACTAAGTATAGACCCACATCCGCCAGGGAAGGCCCGACCCTAAAAACAAAATTGTAAAGGAGGCTAAACCATGAAGCCTGAATGCACCACTCGTTACTGTCCCCGGGACCCTCGGGATGCTACTACTGGGGCTGCTCGGAATGCTGCTGAGGCTGCTGAGGCTGCTTGGGAGGCTGCTTGGGCTGCTGGTTGGGCTGATGAAAGAAAATGGCAACACGATCTACTGAGAAAACTGATAAAGGAGGTTTAGGGTTTTGGAAGAGCGTTTTGATTGGGAAGGCATCAGTATTATTTGTGATTATTGCCATAAACGTATCGACAAAAATAACAGCTTCACTTGGCTTGTTAATGGAAAGCCAGCGAATAGGCGATTTTGTTCCGCCAAATGCCTTGCCCAATATTGTGGTATCGATATTATGAAGAGGGTTTAGGGGCTGTGGTTTTGGACTATCCGAGAGTTGGCATGAAGCCTGTGTGCACCGCCACTTACTGTCCAGAGAATCCGCCTACGGGTGCGCGTCGGGTTGGTAGAAAGTGCAGTTTGTGCTATTGGGTGAGGTGGGTGGAGGCATGGAAAAAATGAAGCCAAAACTTGAACATTACAAGACAGGATATGAAAGCCTCTATGGTTTTTTGAGGCGAAAACATCCTGAAGTATTGCAAGAATATCGAGCCTATCTCTTGAAAGTTAAGGAGGAGATTGAAAAGGCGCTTTTGGGGGTTTCTGAATGAAGTATAATCTTGCGAACTTTCCGAAGATTCCAGACAAGATGCGTAGCGAAAGAGATGCTGAAAAGTGGCTTGAACAGTTAGATGAGTGGCTTGACGGTTTCGAGAAAGAACTCCGAGAAACTGTAGATTCGCTGGTATCAGAAGTTGCAGTGCAAAGAGCGGAACTGGAGCTAATTAAAGAACAATATGAATTTGAAGGCTCACAAAGGGAAGAGGCAATTTTCGACAGTGGATATTGTAAGGGTGTTTACGAAAAAATTAAGGAGATTTTGGGTGATGTTTGATGTTGAAGGGATATGTTTGTCCGCACTGTGGCGACACGATTTACGGTTATAATCGTTGGATGAGCCACAAAATAGACTGCAGAAAGAGGAGGTGAAATGATTGGAAGTTGAGCAAATCGCAGTTCCCAAGAAGAAAGCGCAAGAAGAATTCGAAGAATGGAAGGAAATGTTACGCTATGCGCCAATTCAGTTGGCGAAGGATATGGCAAAGTTGTATGGGCATATGCGTCATGGGGGCAAAGTGATTGACATTTTCGAAGCTATGAAGCTGGCAGGAGTTAACAATGAGGGGGACCCGAAACTGGCGATTGTTCAAGCAGACTCAAAACAAGTGCGATTCGTTAAGAATAGCAGATGGGAAAACGGGCAAAATTTTGCAAACGGCGGCGGGGTGTTTTGTCGACAATTGAATAATCGATGGCGCGAGTTCAAAGAGGATGTAAGAATCCCACATGAGTTCTTTCCATCATGGGCTATTGAAAATGGTCAAATTGTGCGCGTCAGAATCCAGACTCCGACACCTATAATTCCAGCGAAAATACTGAATCCGCTCCGTAGCCACAAAATCGAAAACTATCACATTCTATGGGAAGTTGAAAAGTGGAATCAGGTGCCTAAAGACCCGATACTGCTGAAGCGCATTACGCCGAATATGTTCTTGGTATTGGCTACTTGGGATTTGAGTCCGCTTGAGAAAGCAGTGATCAGAGGGAGGGCTTAGGGTGACTTTCAGCCGCAATGTCCACAAAATCCAACAAATGAAGTTCGGCAGCTACAGCTTCAAGTTTGTTTACCAATGTGTGTTATGCGGCTGGGTCAAACCTGACAACTGGGAAGGGCGCATGTGCAAAAGGTGCGGAGCGACCCTCATCAGAAAAACCGTCAAAACAAGAGGAAAAAGGTGACTTCATGAAAGAGTTCAGAAGCGAACTTGAAAAAGTCATCGCAACAGAAGAACTACTGTTCCACCCAACCCCTGGGTTTGGACGCTACAGCAAGTTCTTGTCTCACGCGATCGCTCATCCAGCAAAAATGAACACCAAACTCCTGGAGTTTCTGATTAAAAATTTTACGAAAGAAGGGGAAACTGTTCTTGATCCGATGTGTGGTTCTGGGAGCACGGGTGTCATTGCTGCTCTTTGTGGCAGAAATGCCATTCAAGTGGACATTGAAGGAAAGTTTGTGGCTTGGGCTGAAGAAGCAAAACAAAAAGTAGAGAAACAAGCCATTCTCACGCCTAAAGGCTGGATAAGAAACGTTCTGGGAGACACAAGAAAACTAAGCCAATTACTCAAAGAGGCAGATGTAGTTGTAACTTCTCCACCTTATAGCGAGACTTTAAGCACGCAAGCTGGTGGGGGAAGCAAAAAAGGAATTGAAGGAAAAAGCAAAATCCATGAAGAAAAACGATTAACAAAACCTTATTCGCTCGATAACAAACAAATCGGGAATCTTCCTCATGGAAACGTAGATGCGGTAATCATGAGTCCACCTTATGGTGAAGCGCAAGATGGTCACGGTATAGCTAAAGAAGGATATCGCGGCAAGAAACATTCGCCAACCGATTTGGTGGGAAACCGCAGTTACATGCCCAACAAGTTTGAAAGCCCGGAAAACATAAGCAAACTTCCTTTAGGCAACGTTGATGCCGTTATCACCAGCCCGCCCTATGAGGGAAGTTTAGAAGCAACATCAAGGCACACTAAAGGCGGAATAGCATCAAGAGACAAAAAACTGGCACAAACAGGAACCTATGCGGATGTAGTGATAACAAGCCCACCCTACGGTGATACTAATAATCGAAAGGGTAGAAAAATGGATGATGTAAGAGGGGTAAAGGGTCGTGCTTTTGACCTTCCAGAGAACAAAGAGAACATTGGAAATCTTAAAGAGGAAACCTACCTTGAGGCAATGTTGAAAGTCTATTCGGAAATGTGGAAAGTGCTAAAACCAGACGGACTATGCATAATCGTCATTAAACCGTTCATTCGCAACAAACGCGTTGTTGACCTGCCTTGGCACACATGGCTGCTACTCGAAAAAGTAGGCTTTAAACTGGAGAAGCTTTTCAAACTACGATTAAAACAGGAAAGCTTCTGGCGAGTGCTATACAGAAAAAAGTACCCTCATGTACCAACAATCAACCACGAATATATCTTGGTGGTAAAGGTGACTTCTTGAAAAAAGGAGAGGAGAAGGCAAAACAATGAAATGCCCAAAATGCGGAAGTGAGGATGTTAAGGCGACGGTATTTGGTAGAAAATGGCAATATTACCTTTGTCTCCATTGCCGAAAACAGATAAAAATACCGTTAATGCAAATCGCAGCCCAAGATTACTGCGCAAGTGAAAGCCCAAACAGAAGGATTTTCTGTCAATTACCGAAAGGACATAGTGGTAGTCACCGAGCGGTGATATTCTGGGAAGAGGAAGCTGTTTGAGCTTGTATTGGCATGGATGCTGGTTTAGATGCGGAGGGTGTGGCAAGCAGTTCTTCAGTCGCTATTCTAAGTGTCCGTATTGCGGAGGGAAAGGTGAAAGGGAATGAATGATTTGGGTAAACCTTGGCTTGCAACACCAGACCGTATAATTCAATATTGTCCAGTAACGGCCGAGGACATGTTAAACGCAAAACTGGTGAAGTTGATAGATAGCTACGGCTCCGCTTTTGACGACGATTGGTGTTACTACAGAACGAAAAAGACGAAGCGTAACAAAGGTTATCGACCTATCAAAAGAAGCCCTATATGGTTCGGTCAGAAGCATATGGCAGCTGAAAAACCCAAAGACCCTTTCCAAAAAAAGTTGTTGACGGTGGATTCTGAATGACTCGGTATAAGGTTTTGTTGAAACCTATGGATTCTGACTTAAGCTTTGTCGTAAGCGAAGAAGTTGGAGAGCTTGAGCTTACTCCGGAGCAGAAGGAACAGTTTAAAGAGCTACTTAGAAGAGTCAAATTTGAAAAGAAGGCATAAAACATGAGAGAGAAAAATGGGATAGAATACGTGCAATGTGTAGACTGTGGTTTTGAATTTCCAATTGATATGATGGACGACTGCATCGAGTGCTTTGATGGTCCATTTTGCCCAAGCTGTTTAGATGATCACGAAGATATGGAACATCTGAATAGATGTGCTGAATGTGAAAAAGAATTAGACGATGATCCTCCCTGTCCGATATGTAAGGCAGAGCTTTGTGATGATTGTTTCGGTAAACATGTCAAAGAATGTAAGTGGCAACATGAATTAGGAAAGGCGCAGCGACTTCTAACACAATTCCCACCTTTCAAGCTTTTAGAGTGGAGTGAAATATGAGAAACCAAACAGTAAAAGTTCCTTCTCATTTACAAGATCGATTTCAAACTAAGCTTTTGGAAGTTGAACGCAAATGAGTTTGGAGCAGGATGGGCTTTTAGAAGTTAAGGCTGAAGACGAATGGCAATGTTTGCCCGCATATATCATCAAGGCCCACAGTGTCTCAATCGCTATCCCCAAGGCAATTGCGGCGCATATGAAACTGGAAAACGGAAATATTATAATAGTCGCTATTAAAAAGGCACGGCCCAGAGACATACGGGAAGCTTTTGGATTTTTGCGGCCCACAAGATTTCCTATTAATGTCAAGTGCCCCAAATGCCAAGAGTGGGGACTTTTGCAGTTTGCATATTCTTGGGGGTCTGGTGTAGCTGTGCTACATCGAAAATTCGGAAAGACTTCCTACCATGGCGTTAGAAAAGACAAAAATTGGCATCGATTCAAGCGTTTGCTTTGGCGTTACAAACGGATCAAAATCAGGTAAGCATAGTGAGGCATATCAGATATGACGAGTGATGAAGATTTAATAAATCTTTCAGAGGGGAGAGAGAGAGAGAGAGATAACAGAGATTTATTAAATAAACTATTAAATAAACGTTTGATTATTAAATCCTTCAGCGTGAAGAGAGAGGATTTATTAATCCTCGGCCAGTTTATGGAGATTGCTCGCCGGGAACGGAAAACTTTTGAAGAGAAGAATGGCTTCAGCAGTGCTGTTGTGAGAGCTATCAGGGAGTATGTGGATCATCATCCGTTGCCGAATCCGCAGGTGACATTGGATAGAAGTTTTGCGGTGAACATGGCTGCGAAGCCGAGTGGAGTATGCTGTGTTGAAGCCTGCAGGCGTAAAGCGGAATATCAGTTATGCCTCAAAGATTTCAATGGTGAAAAGCAGCTCTTTCATGTTTGCAGTAGGCACTTCAAATGGCGGCATCCGCGCTTCCGATTCTTACTAAGTTACAAGTTAATCTATACAAAGGAGAAAAAGCAAAGATGAGGAAAACGGGAAAAATTTGGCAATTGTTAGATGAGTTTTACGATAGGCATCCGCTTCTGTTTCTGGTAACTTTTCCGTTGACCTTAGTTCTGCTGCTCGTGTTTACGCCTAAAACTGATGATGAGATTGTCGACACCCTATAAAATTTCAATATGAAAAACTTCATTTTTCCCATCAAGCTTATTCCGAAGCTGGCGTAAAGTCCAAGCCAATATATAGGGTGCTGACATTACATATGGCATATGCCCATAGAAACTTTTTTATGCTCACCAACATACTTAAACTATAAACACGTTCTGAAGGAGGTGAGCTGGAAAGAATGAAGTTGGGTCGCAAGACTAAAATCGGCTTACTCTCCCTCGGGCTTGCGGTACTTGTCTTTTTCACTTTTGCGTTCGGGGCTGGAGTGGGCTATAGAACGGGTCTTGAGAAGGGCTATTTCAAGGCTATCACGGACATCCAAGACTTCACCGGGATCGAGTTCAAATGGACATATCGCGATGGTACATACGTTATTGAAGCCTACTTCCAAGGATCCTTAATTGCGCGCAGTAATGCCACCCTTCACTTGTGGATTGAGCATTGGAGAAATGGAGAACTTCTGAGTCAGGAGTATGGTGCTGGTGTCCTAACTAACATAGGCAAGGACTGGATTGAACAGCAGTTAGCAGCTTCGGACGGGACGCAAGAGGCATTATACTGTGCCGATAGCAATAATGATACTGACCCTCCATTAGCGACTTGGACGATACTTCCGCAAGAGATTACTACGAATGGTTTAGACAGGCAGACTGGAACTTATACCTCGACTGGCGTAGGAACGTGGAACGTAACCGTAACGAAAAGCGTTACTGGAACGCAATCTACACAGCTTTGGGGATTGCATTGGATAGTAACAGACGCCAGCGATAACAACTTACTGGCAGCCGATAGCGGACCGGCTCAAAAGAACTGCGTAGCTGGAGATACGTTAAAGGAAACGTGGCAAATAACGGTAAGTTAAGTTGAAGCACAAACTTCCTCTTTTCTTTTTCTGGAGAAATAGAGTATGATTAAACATAACGGTTCGATTAAGCGTCTTTCTCCTATCTTGTTAGTTCTCTTAATCGCATGGTCATTGTTCATTCTCACGCCTTTTCCAGTCGTTCATGCCAGCCCTGTATTAATAGACAGTTATAGCGAGGCAAACTGGAGCGACAATATCTACATCATGAATCTGCATCCATCAGACTCCATCTATAATAGCGCGGGTGGACAGAGCTTCCAGAACTTGGCTGACGCGTACAAACTCACGTCATGCAAGTTTTACATGCGCAAGTACGCATCGCCCACAGGCACCATGTATGCTGAACTTTTCGCACATTCAGGCACGTTTGGCAGTAGCAGTAAGCCCACTGGTAACGCATTAGCCATAAGCACAGGCATAGATGTTTCAACCTTAACCACAAGCTTAGCTCTTGTCGAGTTCACTTTTCCCGCTGGACAACAATACGAGATGCAACCGGGCACATACTACTGTATCGATGTTGGATTTGTCGCTTCAGGCACAATAGACACGACTAACTATCTTGCCATAGGCATGGATTATACAAGTCCCACACACGCGGGCAACGCTAACCGTTATGCAAACGGCGCATGGACTTCTACAACTGCGTATGACATATGCTTTTACGTTTACGGAGAGCTTGTTGCTGGAATAAACTATGTTGCAGATTTAAGTCAGTCCGTAAGTTCTACGTGGAACGTATTAACTAAGTGGGACGCTATAACTGATTTGACGCAAGCGATAACAAGTTCATGGAGTATAATATTATCTCATGGGATGTTCGTTGACTTACCACAAGCCTTGACTTTTTCTTGGACAGTGGATATTGTACACACACTGGCAGAAGGAATAAATTACATTGTTGATTTATCCCAAGCCGTTTCTACAAGTTGGAACATTTTACTTCAATGGAATATTATTGCAACATTAAGTCAATCACTGACAACTACGTGGGCAGTACTAACTCAATGGAACGCCATAGCCATATTCTCTATACCTATAAGCTCATCATGGCTCATCGAAATAACTCAAGGGCTACAATACTTCGTAGAGTTGAGTCTAAGTATTTCAACCGAATGGATAGTAGAAACAATCTCAGGCGTTGTACCACCCATCACAATAAGCACTCCATCGGCAAGCTTCGGAATAATCTCCATAGTTATCGCGTTGGCAGCGTTAGCTTTAATACTTAAAGCACGTGAAAGAGAAGGTGAAAAGGAATGGAACTTGTCGGAGTAGCGGACCAATACTTAATCTTGGTGTCCATCACGCTTCTTCTAACGATTCTGAGCATCGCATGGCGCGACAGTATAACCCTTTCAGTTTTAGCTGCGGTTTCATGGTTGGCAAATGCTTTAGGCACATTCGCTGTCGGAGACCAAACCAGCCCTCTAACAACAGTTCTCGCCTACATTTCATTTGCGTTCGCCTTCATCTTCACTTTGAAAACCGTGCTTATGGCAACCGACTCCTTGAACGACAGAAGAAAGAAAAGGTTTGAAGTGGTGGTCGACTGATGCCTTGGCCGTTCAGCAGAAAAAAGAAGGAGCCTGATCCCGATGAAGAGTTTCAACGAAGCGAAGTGTTAGCGGAGCAACAGGCTGATGCTGCTCGTTCTGCTGATAGGATAGCGGATGAAATGCGTGCAAGCCTTGGCAGAACTATCTACATGGTGTATGACCCCGATGTCCAAGATACTTTTGTTGACGACAAAAAACCCATCTTAAACTCTATGTTACCAGCCTTCAGCTTTCTGAACCGCACTACAAACATTGATGAGAAAGAGAAGAGGCTGTTGCAGCTGGAGTACGAGCAACTTAAAATTCTTGCGGAGCTCGGTATGAAAGAAGAGGATTATGAAACAAGGGGCTGGTTGGAGCAAGAAGCTTTCGGAATCTACGCTATGGGAATAATGAATGATGCCGAGGGTGGCTGGAAGGGAAAGCTCTTAACCGAGCAGATCAAGAAAATCATCACCGAGTTAAGGCAACCCGAAAAGAAGAGGAGTTTCCTGTAGATGGATCCATTTACCATTTTCTTTATAGTGTGGCTCATTGTGCTTCCCATCGCCGGAATGATCTTCATTGTTTTTGGACCCATCTTCTGGTTTTTGATAGTGCCGAAAATCGCGCGCACGCTAACGTGGAATCGTTTCAGAAAAGTGCATTTTCATTTCATCAGCGATGATGTAGGCTTCGCACATTTAGTTCCGAGCACCACAGAAGTGATTCCTGAGGGAGTTGTTAGAGCTGAGAAATTTGGCTACAGACTCTTGCCTCGGCTGACAAGTGGTGGCAATCCAGATGGTGATAACTTAATCAAGAGGCTTCTTTTGCGGAAGTATATTTGGGCGGATATGGGGAAACCTATCTGGTTTGACTACGCTGGAAAAGTCGGTAGCTTCAACCCTGCAACTTTAGCGATTTTGGAACAATCCCAAGGCAAGAACCCTGTTGGAAAGCCTGACGTGATTCTAAACGAGATGAGCGATTATGTGAAGGCTTTGCCGAAAGCCTTGGTTTTGAAGGACAAAACCTACAGTCTCCGAGAAGATTTGGCCAAAATGTTGGAGAGGCTCAAAACCGAGATTACGATTCAAGAATTGACTGTGATGGACCCATCTGTAGTCAAGTCGCTTCTGCCTACCATGTATACTCCGAGCCAGTTGAAGGCATTGGCACTGAACCGTGAGCAGTACGGTATGGAGAAACGCGGTAAAGAGTATGGTAGGCTCATTTTGGGTGGTGGCTTAATCATTGCGATTCTGATCTTCGGTATTGTTGCGCTTGTGCTTATCACAAAGTAACTTCTGCACTCCGTTCCATTTTCTTCATTCTCTACATTCCGCTTCTGAACAGAACTTCTAAGGTGAAGTTTGCGATTTCGACAGCCAAAAACCCGATGAGCAAAAGGCCCAATCGCAAACGTTTCTCTTTGGCTTTCCGGCTCGTACACATAGTGTAGAATCCGAACACTCCGAGCCCATAGGTTGTGGCTATGACTGCGGGCTTCATTGGAAAGTTGGGAAATTCGTCGTTGAATATGCTGTGCATGAAGCCAGACGCTAAAAGGATGGCGCAACCAACAGAGAGCAGTGCAACAATCTGCAAGCTTAGGTTTTCCATCGGAAGATTCTTCTCTGGTTTCCCTCTTAAATGCTTTGGCACAACACAAAAAAAAGGGGAGATTAGGGAGTTTGTTTACATGCCTTTTCGGACGTAGCTCAAAATTATGACCGCGCCGACGATTATTGGCACAATCACCAGCAAGGTTAGAGCAACCCAAATGTTGCTCTGTAGGCTGATCCAAGTGTCGTTAGCCGCTTTGCTCCAGCCCGTCTGGGTTTGTGAGCTTATGAGAGACATCACGACAATGATGGCTATGAGCAACGATACCATTATGCCTACCAGAGTGCCGACAACGCCACCTGGTGCTTGTGCGCGCTTGTCTTCAAGGAACCTCTTAAGTCCTTTGAGCATTTTTCTCACGCTTGTTTCTTATGGGAGAAAACATTATATAAACAAGATAGAATGATACCTATATTGATAGGGCTTGAAGGAAATAACAACTTGGCTTAACGAAGAGGAGTATAAGCGGTTTTTGAAACACATTCGGAAAAGAGGAACTTCGCCCTATGCGTTCACGAAACAGCTTATTCTTGGGAGCATAGAAAGCCCAAAGGAGTACCAACGTAAAATGAGCGTGTTCTACTTCTTTCTCCTCTACAGCCTATCCGCTGCGACTGTCCTGCTTGTTTTTTAAGAGTAGCTACCTCGTACACGCATGAAAGCCATATACAGCATCGAGCCAATTCCCATTATTAAAAAGAAGATGGCGAACGCGCTTAGGATGGGCATGGCAACTATGACAAGGCTGCCGAGCAGAATCCATGCGATAGCCAAAACCGCAAGATTATGCAGTCTGATGTAAAAGCCCAAGGAAAGAATCATGGCGACAACGCCATAAAACAAGTCTGCGTTACCGAATGCCATCACATACAAGGCTTGAAGAAAACCGAAAATGTCGCCTTCCCAAATAAACTGGGTGAGACTCTCCACGCTCATTCCGTCAATTGCCTCCCACTAATGAACTCGACAACAAACAAGGTTCCAAGTATGGCTTGAATCGCCACAAGCGCGTAAACAACGACATTATAGGCTGCTCGTGCTGCACTGTCAACGATGAACGTGTCTCCGAGCCACTGTAGGAAAAGCGGGAAACCAGCAAACAAGTATTGGATGCAACGCCACGCAAGTTGAAACGCGCTGAAAATATCCCCTACAACTGGAATGCCACTGTAAGGTGTTGCTTGCCAGCCTTCGGCTGTCTCTGTTGCGCTGAAATGTCCTTCATAATCGCTACTGTTTGAGGCTGGCGTTGGGCTGGCATATTCGGTTCCAGCCAACCCAAGCTCTCTAACTAAGCCCGTTGCCAAGTTTAGACAAACGATGAACAAAAGTATCCGCATGACAATCCTCAAGTTTCCACTCTCCTCTTAGCATATATGATGGCTACTAAGACACAGAAGATGAGAGCCACAGTTAAGGTTGCTGCTGGAATCGGAATCCAGCCCATGTAGGCAAGAACGATTGCGGTTACGGTTCCAGCGAAGGCTCCGATGAAAGCGTTCAACACGCTGAAACAAGCGAAGGCGCATAGGATTAGAAATGCCGGGATCAGTATGGATGTGTCGAATGGCAGGATGCCTAAGAAGTCTAAGCCCCATGGAGCTTCAAAGAAGCTTCGCGGAAAATATTGTTTCCAAGAATACGTTCCGTAGCGTTCATGGTCTATGGTGCAGACGAGAGCGTAATCTGTGTCATTCAAAGCGGAGTTCCAACTGTGAACAAAGCTGTCAGCGGTTTCGGTGGCGTTGTAGGCGTTCGTACCATTCTTATAATTGAAGTAGATCACTACACTGTTAGTTTGACCGAGTGTATCTTGATAGGTGATTGTGATATTGCCCAAGGGATTGGCGAACCCTCTGGTTGCGTAGATGCGCACATATTTATAGGTTAAGAGCGTCTCTTTTGGGAATTGAACCCCCCTTAAAGTCAAGGTGACACTTGTTGTGTCGGAGGTTAAGAAGTCTCCGAAAGTGTAGCTCACATCTTCGCCACCAATCACAATCGTGTAGTGTATACCTTGGATGAGGTTGAAAATGGTTTTCTGTTCCAAGTCCACTTTGCGCTTTTCAACCACGAATAAAGTGCCATTGACATATCGTTTGGCTTCAACGTAAGGATGCGTGCAGAGTAGCCCTGCCAAATCCAAAAAGGCAACTGTGTAAGATGTTAAGGTGTCGTTGAAAATGTAGAAGGTACCACCATGCTCGTTGGGTACAAGCCAATATTCACGATCGTTAACTCCGAGGTCGTAATGGAAGTATAAGGGAATAGTTGAACAGTTGTAAAGGTATGTTCCGTTAACCACGAATGTTTCATCTGGGTAGTTGGCAAAGTATGCCGAAACATTTACGGTTCTCTCGCTTGCAGTTTTCAACAATCCCGTTGATTCGTCGAATACTCCATTAAAAGAGTAACGGCAGGATTTTACAAAGTACAGTGGTTGTGGACTTGCCCCTGTCCATGCTATGCTTACTTTTCCATCTGTGATATTATAAGGTACAGAAGTCGAACCAAGAGCAATATCGCTGACTGTCGCAAGTGTATAATCTTCATGCCAAATCTCACCTTCGAGGATCCTATAGTGCAAAATGGAACTGTAAGTCCAAAAAACATATAGTTGAGCTGAATTATCTGTTGCCATCACAGGTTCCGTTGTTGCTGAACCCAAATTGGTTTCGCTTCCCCATGCACCCGTTTCATATTTGCGATAGCAAGCTATATTGTTTCGATGATAAACTAAGTGTATAGCATCGCCAATCGCAACTGCTGAATGTAGGCTCGCATACGTTATGTCTTCTTGGATTGTTACGGTTGTTTCAAAACTCGCTCCATTCCAAAGCTTACCGTATAAATCGCTGGTTGTCACGCCACCAAATATCAAATACATTTTTTGAGAAGCTAAACGGATAAGTGCAGCGTCATGGATTCCAGTAACTGGCAGTTGTATAGGAAATCCAGAAGCTGTAACCCATGTTCCGTTTCGGCTACTTGACTTAGTAACACATAACCTGTTGCCTGAAGAGTTTTGACAAATAACCCAAGGATAGCCTAATGAGTCAAGTTCAACATCTGGTACTGTTGTGGACACGGTTGAGTATTCCTGTTCTGGTGCTGTCCAAGATATTGTTCCATCTGCGTTGGTTGTTCCAATTCGATAATAGTTAGCACGTGCGTAATAGATATGAGTTCCGTTATGTTTGACGCTAAAATAGGTTCCACTGTAGGACACATTTATGGCGATGTGACTTGCCCATGTTTCACCATCAGTAGAGGTTTTATAAACCATTGTGGTTCCGTTGCTGTAAAATAGCCAGTATCGGTTTTGCGCATAGAAAAGTTTTCTTTGGCATGGTTGAAATGTGGCTCCTGTGGTGGTGCTGGAAACTACGGTGAAAACATTGTCGCTGTTTGCTGTTGCGTTTGCTTCTCTAATGTTCCAACAACTTAGAAGTGAAAATGCCATTAGCACACATAGGAAAGCCAAAATGACTCGGTGCTTGCTATCCATAAACCTCTTAGCCATATGCTTCACTTTCGATGTCCCTCTTCTGACTACTGATAACAGCCCAAAGCAATATGAAAATGCAGACAAGCGGCCCCCATGCATACGCGGCATACTGCACTCCAGTCGAGACGCTTCGTCCAGTCGGTTCGCTTATGCTATCGTTCAAGGCAAAGCTAACTCCTATTATGGCTGGCAACGTAGCCCACCAAGACACGCTTATGACAAACAACAAGAAAATAGCGGTGAACCAAACCGCTATGATCCTCACTCATAAACCAACTCCGCACGCTTGTGCTGGCTGTAAATGTAAACCCAATAGCCCACTCCCAGAAGTAATATCACAGGCATGAACTTCCAAAGGTTAACCATGAAAGTGTTGGCCAGTTCATAGTTGGGATAGCTGTCCAAAGCAGAATAGTCACTCATCTGGGTGGCAATACTTGAACGGATTTGGTCTATCGCCGAGTAGCAGACAAACACGAGGAAGCCACCTAAGAACACCATGAGCAACACAACAGCAGTGACATACAGCATGCGTTAACGCCTCCTCCCTACCCTTCTCTTAGTTCCTCGTGGCTTTTGAGTTTTACCGTAAAAAGACCTCCAGAGCTGCTCTGGGCTTTTAATCGGGTGCATTCGCTTGAACCATCTGCCGAAAAGCCCTTTATCCATGCGTCTAATATCTCTTCTGCCTGGTCTGAAGAATAATGGAGCAAACCGGGTTCTTTCCGTTGCGGTTATCTGGCGTGGCATGGGTGGAACCAACATAGCGACTTGCTGTTGTTTGAGTAGCGTTTTCTGTGAGAGTCGTAGCTCCAACCTTTCGGTTAGGCGAGGTGCCATAAAAGGCATAGCCCTCTGCCTCGCCCTCTCTCTCGGAAACACTTGGGGAAACATTTTCAACCGCGTTAGCGAATATGGCTCTATCCATGCTTTCTTCTTCAGTTTCGGAGTTACATGGGGGAAGCCAGCGAGTGCGAACGACAGCCCGAAAGGTGCGATAAATGTGGGTGCTTTTGCCATTCTGAGCAGCGTTATCGCTGTGCTTGGAGCCTTGGAGAGTCTGAGCAAGGTTGTCTCGGCTGCTTCGCTTTTGACAAAGCCTAATTCCTTCGACACAAAACCTATCGATAGTGCGCCTTCTCGGAAAATCAAGTGACGGTAGACACGCATATGAGCCTCAAAGATGGGCCTGCCTAAGCTCAAGGCAGAGGCTCTCGGAGTTGTTTCAAGCATCCATGACATTTCTGCTGCCTCGCGCATTCCCCAAGAAGGATAAAAGAACCTTCCCTGCCTAACCAGGGGAGTTCCGGCAGCTCCAACTACTTGAGGCTGAATCGGACGTAAACTTCTCCAATACTGTGAGTGGGCATAAAGCCACTTGTCTAAGCGTGTGCCCACAACGGGCTTAGTGACTTTCTCCATCACCTTTGTTTCAAACTTTCCCAAGGCTCTGCCGACTGGAGTTTTGGCTAAAGCCTCACCGATTAGGAACGATGTTCCAACCATACCTAAGACATATCCATAAGTGTAGCCAGGTCTCTCTCGCCAGACTTCGAAACCTGAAGGTATGGATGGAGTTTTGAAGCCTGCCAACCTACCAACGGTATATGTTAAGGCTTCTGGATAGGCTATGATGCCAGCTAAGACTTCTTGCGGTCTGGCCCATTTCTCCTCGAATGGATGGCGCATTAAGGCTTTTACCCTTGGCGAATACTGTCTACCTGTTATTGCAGCTTGCACATCAAACCCAAACTGCCAAATGTCAAACTGTGAGATGCGTTCCGCTAAACTGGGCACTTCTGGTTCAAGTTTAGAAGGCAGAAGAGTTACTTCCAAACCCTCACGCTTTTCTTGGACAGCGAAGCCATAGCCTACGGGAAGTTCGAAAGGCGCGTATCTGCCAGCCAGTCGGGGATAGCCCAGCTCCGTGTAGAACCGCACGCTTTCTTTAAATTGTTCCGGGGCTTTCTTTTCGTAGTAGCGCATCAGCCAACGTTTCTCTTCAACCTGGCGACTTTTCTCCTCTATCCTCTGTTGCGTGGCAAGCATCTCTGGTTCTTGCTGTTGCCTCAGCCTCTCCTCATAACGCTTTCGCAACAAGTATTCGGCTACCATTCTCCTCTCCTGAACTGGAACATAACCGCTCTCTGGATAATCCTCACGCTCTCGGAATCGTGGCATATCAAACCTCGTCTCTCTTCTTCTTTTTGCGTATGGTGAAGCCGAACTGTTGTTTAGCCAAGCGTATGAGATCGCGTTCTCGTTTGCGGTAGTCTCGCATGTAGACCTTTATGTATTCCTTGCGTTTCTTCCCATCCTTATAGGGCATCTACTTTCTCACCTTCCAAATGTGATCTGGAAAACTAAACACCTTCACTCCCTTTATGTTCCTTAGCCTTCGCATAGTTTTTCCGGTCCGTTGAATGTGTCGCTTCTTGTGTTTTCCCTTATGCGGCATCGACTTCGGTATTTTGAGAAATGCAGACATAGCGTCATACTTTCTAAATTTCTTGGGTGTACCTCGGATTGCGCTTCCAATGTCTAAAGGCTTACGCAAACTAACTCTCTCCGGCTTCTTCTCGTGTTTTGTCCATCCGTTAGTCCACTCGTAACCAGTCTTTTTCTTGATAAACTGCAATTCCTTAACTGGAATCATTTTCAAACGCATATCGCCAGCCATCTCATTCAGATATTTCAGTTGCTCAGAAACCATAGCAGGATCACGCATCAAATCTTCTCTTGCTTCTTGGAAAATTCCGCTTTCTTTTAGTTCGCTTTCTTCTGGAGTGATTCCAGGCATACCGTGGCGTAGCTGTCGCTCTAAATCCTTCTTTACCGCTCTTTCGAGAATTTCAGCCTTTTTGGGTAAGACCATGGGCTAATCCCAACGCTTGCGTCTTCCGCTTCTGTCCCTATAGTATCCTCTGACATGAACTCTTCTGCGCTCTTGGGCCGTATGCCTAAACTTCTTACCTTTCCTATCGCGGATTCTGCTCGTTGGCGGATATTTGTGCCATCTTCCTGTGGGATGTGGATAGGGATGGCTTGGGTGTTTGTGCGGTTTCTTTGTGCCGTGTCGAACTGCCTTATGCTTATACCACACCATCCGTCTTCACCCCCTTCGAGTCCTACTTGAACCCCCTAAGTGTATGGGCTAAAACTGCTCTTTTCTTCAAAAGCCCAGTAACCTTGATTCTGCGCTTCCCAGTCTTCGTTGGGTTCCGAACTCTTTTGCCGACTTCCGCACTCTTAATCTTGCTTAGAAGCTTCTTCGGAATACGCTTCTTCATGGGAACGCCAAGTTGCTTATGCAGGGTGCCGCGCTTGTGCTTCTTCAACGCTTTTTGGATCCAATACTGAGCCATATTGTGTGTTCCTCTCTACTAAGGATTTACGTAAACCCCTTAATAACACTTGCGATAAGAAAGGAATCTTTATAAAAGCACCCATCAACATTAGAACCATGCAGAGACAAGTCAGAGGCTTAATATCTCCCTATGTCGGTTTCCTCGTAGATAAACTTGACAAGATTTATGACGCTTGGGATGCCCAAGAAGAAGAACTCGCCTTAAGCAGAGCCATAAGACTGTCATACTTCCTCGTAGAACAACTAAAAGAAAAGCTAAAGCCAGACGTAAAACAAATCTTGGAGGAAATGAACAAGGCGACTGCCGTAGAGAAAACGGGCTTTCTGAGTCAGGAGAATGTGAAAAACTGGCGAGCGAAGGATGTAGCCCGGAAATGGTTGCCAATTTTCTTGGATAAGCTTACAAGTTTGTTCGATGAGAGAGACTATTTTGAAATACATCCAAGACCTCTCCCCCTTGGTGGAGAAGGAATCTCTCCAGCCGTGGCGGAGGAGTAACCATTGGGTTTCATAACCGCACAGGAAATCGAGACAGCTTTCCGGCGTGACGAATGCCACATCTTCCTGCCTTATGGTCCATTAGGTATAGGAAAGTCAAGTTTCGCTATCAAGGTTGTCGCGGAAGTCTATGGAAAGGATGGACAACCAAATTATGAAGCGGTAAAATCCCATTTAGTCTTTCACCCCCGCGATTTTGTGGCGAAATGCAGTCAGATGATGGAACGAGGAGAAAAAGATAAAGTCTTAATCTGGGATGATGCGGGCCTCTGGTTGTTCGCCTTAGATTACCACCATCCCTTTGTTAAAGCCGTCATCAAATATCTCAATGTGGCTCGCACAAACTGGGGAAGCCTAATCTTCACAACGCCCTTACCAACATGGGTTCTTAAGAAGATCAGAGGATTCCCACAAGCCACAACCCTGAAGATCACCAAGTCCGAAACCGATAGTCGGTACCCATACCGCCCCAGAATAGCGAACGCCTATCGTTACTGGATTTCACCAGACATGAAGAAAAGCGGAGTCAAAGGAATATACCAGGACAAATTCAACGCAATACTCCCCCAAGTGTTCTATTGGGAATGGTATAAACCCTTGCGTGACAGCTATGCAGCTCAAGCAGTGGCCGCGATGAGCAAGCACTTAGCCTCATTAAAGTTAGAAGAAGAGGTAAAAATTAAGTGAATATGAACCCGTAGAAAGTCGTGGCTTCTCATTCCCTTTGACTCTAAAAAACGATGGCAGATGTTCCATTTATGGTTAAATACATAACCTTAAATCTTAACCAAAGTAGGCTTAAATAGTGCTTGGAGTGAAGTTTATTTCGGAGACCTTTGACATCTTCCAAGGTGAAAAGAAAGATGGAAAAAAAATATCTGCTGTTGATTGGAGTGAGCCTTCTTTGCTTTGTTAGTGCTTGGCTTTATTCTTATGTTGACTCAAGACAACCAATAGTATTGAAGTTTTATGTGACGATTCAAAGCTATGATGTTACGCTACACTTCACTGAAGGAACAATCGAGAACTTGCGCTTGCTTTCGGTTATGCGTCAAACGGACTCTGGAAAAATGAAGGATGTTTTTGACCTTGAAATTTCTGTAGTAGCGGGAGACAATCTAACATTAAAAGGTGCGCTTACGGCAATCGATTACATACATTCGCCAACAATGCTGACATTATACTTTCAATTGCCAAATGAAGATAACATTAGAGAGTTTAGTTTCAAGGTTGCGGAGACGGAGTTTGCGATAAAGAAGCCGGTTGGTGCTTGACTTGGCAAAATGCATAAGAGCTACAGACGGAACATGGCAATACTACCACAAGAGAAGCATCGCTGAAGTGCCTCCATTTGTAGGTTGGGATACTCTGCTCTCAATTGTGGATGCATGTAATCAAATAGACTATGATGAATATTATCTGCACTTGCGAGAACGAGACAAGGCTTTAGTAGCCACGCTATTTGAGACCGGGGGACGTATTGGAGAAATAGTGCCATTGACGAGAAGCAACTTTGACTTTGACGGCCACACGGATTTCTGTGTCGTTTCTCAGATGCTTTTGGAAAAACGCTACGAGAAAGTGGGTAGTTATATAGAAACTGTGACCGAGGAGCCTACAGGTGCTTTCGCCAGGCTTTATGAACCCATGCTTCTCGGAGATGGTAGGCAAATCTGGAAACGCAAACGATGGCTAACGACA
>Ga0315308_1000473_pt1 | contig 22453 bp, 23 predicted proteins | sample TDP3_MG_FD_203078 | JGI IMG/M metagenome (GOLD analysis project Ga0315308, IMG submission 203078) | Freshwater sediment microbial communities from Lake Towuti, South Sulawesi, Indonesia - TDP3 | ecosystem: Environmental > Aquatic > Freshwater > Lake > Sediment | place: Indonesia: South Sulawesi... | reverse complement strand
GAATAAGACAACAGATTCTCAAGGATCCTCCACACTTCTCAAGCCTCGAGTTGATGAATAGGTATAAATCAAGTTTGGAAAATGTTAATCAACCTCAAACCTAGACTTGTCAATATGGCTTCTCGCTGCACCAAGTGCGGTGGAACGGTGCCGGCCGATTCAGTCTACTGTCCATACTGCGGACACGGAATCAAACCATCAGCGAAATCTACTCAGGTGTCTGCTGGCGCCACATTAATCATTGTTGGCGCAGTTGCCGACCTCATATTCTTCATTCTGTCAGCTCGGATGCTCGGACAAATCTATACGTGGTATCCACCACTCGTAGCCCAGAGCTGGATCATCTATGATCAAGCGCTACTGGCTTTGTCGTTTATGGGCTTCGTCTCAGGATTTGCAGGAGGCGCACTGTCTCTGGCACGAAGAAGTTATCAGTGGACTGTGATCTCCGCAGTAGTCTGCACATTGATGGGAGCCGGATCTTGGATTCTATCAATGATCCTGCCCTTCTCTAATCTCTCTTCGTCGTTTTTCTATTACTTTCTGCCTGTGTTCACGCTTCCGCTTGTTGGCACGGTTCTCGTCGCGTTCAGAAGGGTCGAGTTTGATGTACGGGTATTAGCCCAAGATTAGCAGAACAAACGTCAGAATGTGCCCTTGTCGCCTCAAAACTCTTACGTATTGGTTCAGAGCTATTCAAGCTTTCTAATCAAAGTAAATGGGAAGGGTTCACATGGATTTCAGTTTGACGCCTGAGAAGGAGATGTTGAGGAAGATCGTTCGAGAGTTTTCTGAAAAAGAACTGCTGCCGAAGGCAACGCACCTCGATGAAACTGGTGAGTTTCCAATGGACATCATCAAGAAGGTCGCTGACCTAGGCCTAATCGGAATAGTCATACCAGCGGAGTATGGCGGCTCACCGATGGGGCATTTAGCCAGAATGATCAGCATCGAGGAAATCTCGCGAGTCTACGCCTCAGTTGGATTGTACCTTCAGGCCACACCATTGGGCTTATGGACTATACTGCACTTTGGAAATGAAGACCAGAGGAAAGAATACATTCCACCGGTTGTGCGAGGACAGAAAATCATGTGCATGGCAGTTACCGAGCCAAGCGGCGGCTCAGATCCGCAGTCTGTTGCGACAAAGGCACGATTAGAAGGCAACCACTATGTAGTGAATGGAAGCAAGTGCTTCATCACTAACGGCGCAATATCCGATATCTGCGTTTTCCTCGCTAGGACAGGTGAGGGCGCCAAAGGTTTGAGCTGCTTCGTCGTTGAGAAGGGGACATCGGGTTTTGAACCAGGAATGAGGGAGCTGCACGCTGGCATGAGGTCGATGATAGTTTCAGAGGTCGTGTTCAAAAACTGCAAAATTCCAGAAGAGAACAGGATCGGCAACGAGGGAGATGGACTTCGAGCCACCCTGAAAACGGTCTCAGAGATCGGCAGAACTGGCAACACTGGCGTCGCCTTAGGCATAGCCAGAGCGGCCTACGAAACGGCGTTGAAGTATGCTAAAGAAAAGCAACTGTATGGAAAGCCCATTGCTGAACTTCAAGCCATACAATTCATGCTCGCCGACATGAACATTGAGTTTGAGGCTGCAAAATGGTTGGCCTACTATGCAGCTTGGTTGCTCGACCAAGGCAAAACCAGCAGAGAGATTTCAAAGGAGATTGCATCAGCCAAAGCCTATTCGAGTGAGGCGGCAAGGAGAAACGCGTTGAAGGCAATTCAGATTCATGGAGCCTACGGGACTCTGCCTGAATTCCATCTGATGCGCTACCTTAGAGACGCCTTAGAAGCGATCTCTGCGGGTGGAACAAACGAGATCATGCGCACGGTCGTAGGTCGGGAAGTAACCAAGTAAAAACGCAAGTCAAGTTGCGATTTTCAGATGAGACCTTTCAAGACCTGGATTACGTCTTCGACGCTGTTGTAGCTTCCCTCTGGCAGTTTTTCAAGCAGGTCTGATGCATGAACCCGTGAGTCTTCACTCAAGTCTATCAATTTCCAGCCTTGGTCTTGAATTAGATCTTGTTTCGAGCTTGGGAACATTGCGTCCTCTCTCAACACCTCGCCTAGCGACCTAAGCCCCGCCGCCCTAGTCACCATGGGAAACTTACCCGTTTGTTTGTACCTTTTTAGCCTTGCCGCGTCTTTGTACATTCTGATAAAGTGGAAGCTGACTACAGTCTTCTTGCCTGTTTTTGCAGCCTTTGAGGCTCTGTTGTCGATTCTTTTCAGCTCTTGATCAGTTGGCTGATAGACATTGTGCCAGCCTTTCCCGAATAGTCTCGAGTAAAAGATGTCTGACTGGTAGGCTGGTTCCTCGTCTCGGGACAAGTCGACACTATGCACCATGTTGTGGTCCTGCATCGTTTTGACAAAATCAGGACTGAGCGCTAGGTTCGATCCTCTGACTTCTAATGCTATTCTGACGCCCTTAGGGTCAACCGAAGACAGAAAACCATGCATTAGATCGGCGTTTTCTTTGTTGGCTTTGAATGTTGTCGGTGTCTGCATATGTAAAATGTCTGCTCTCAAGGTTTTGCAGACAGTTATCATTTGCTTGAAGATGGTGTAAGCCTGTTCATTTGGCTGAAAACCATATTTGTGGGTCAGGTCTCTGTTGCATCTCACAGAAAACACAAAGTCGGGCGGAACCTGTCTCCTCCACGACTCAACCGTCTTTAGATTAGGGATTTGATAAAAGGTTGAGTTGACCTCGACAAAGTCAAACAGTCTAGAATATGCAACCAGAGGTCGGAGTCCCGGTACTCTGAAGTATGCCCATCCGCCCGTGCCAATCAAATAGTCGACCAATTCTATGCACTGCCTCTGTTGTGTGGGCTTTCTATGGAATAAAGTGTTACTTTGGGGGTGATATTAGTTTCACTTTTCTCCCTCTGCAAACCCGCTTTCTCTTTCGGCTTAAGGCTTATGAGGCTTCATCTCGCCTGTTTTAAACCCCTAAAGCGTTGTGATCACATTGTTAACCAAGGCTGAGCAAGCGTTATCTTTCGGTCTTCAACATGTTTACCATGCTTTTCCACGTTTCAGGATAGGAGAATTTGCAGTTCTCTATGGGCATCAATTCTGTAAAACCTTGACCTTCATGCTGTCTGTTCGCTGTCAGCTTCCCAAAGAATTGGGCGGTTTTAATTCCAGTTGTATTTACCTCGATGGTGGAAACACGTTCAACCCTTACACTATCTCAGCTGTGGCTCGGCAACACGGCCTTGACCCACGATTTGCGCTTGAGAGAATCTTCATTTCCAGAGCTTTCACCGCTTATCAGCTGTCGGCTCTCATGTTGGAGACTTTGGAGAAAGCTCTGAAACAACACAGATCCAAACTTGTTTTGATATCAGATGTTATGTCACTGTTTTTGGACCGCGATGTACCAGCCAGAGAAGCCTTGGACATTTTCAAGAAAGCCCTAAGTTATGTTTCTGAGTTAGCGGAACAAAGAGAAGTGATAATTGTCGCCTCTTATTTTCCTCAAGGAAGACTAAGACGAAGGTTCTTTTTGGAGTCTGCATTGTTCGAAAAAGCTGGATCAATTATCAAAGTAGATGAAATCAAAGGTAGCAGACTACAGTTTAGTTTGGAGAAGCATTTGGTTCTGAAGCCTATGATTATTGATGTTTCGTTGAATGCTGATACTCTAGAAAGGTTTGTGGGGCTTGAAAATGGGTAGAACCGTTGCTTCCTACAGGCAAGCGTTGGAAACTGAGGTTGCAAAGTGGGAAGGTTTCAGGAAGGCGTTGAGAATGACTGACATTGAAGCCTTTGATAGGATGATGAATGCCTGTCGAATGCATGCTTCGGCGGGCAGCATGGCCACAAGGCCAGTTCTGTTGGAAGCCATGTTCATGTCTATTCTGCTGAGTCAGGAGAGAGAAATGGCAGAGATTAGGGAAAGAATTGACCGAATTGAGAAGCGACTTCTCCAGCCTTAACCCAATACGCGGCTGGATACTTGACCTCTACTCCTCAGCGCCCGGCGAGATGACCGTCTGGATCATAACTGAAAAAGGCGAGAGGGTCAAACTCATCGACGAATTTCAACCAAAAATGTACGTTTCAGGAAACATCGCTGACCTCTCGAAGCTTGCGAACAGGCTTAGAACCAGCAAATTCGTGGCTAAGTGGGCCTTCGTGGAGAAATACGCAGATTTTATGGGCGACAAAAAATCGAAGGTGCTGGAAATCACAGTTGCTGATTGCAGTGTAAGGCAACGTTTAGCTCGCCGAATGCAAAGACTTGGCGGATATGAAAGGTTCAGGTTGCACAATGTAGATGTAGCAGATGATCAGACGTATATTTATGACAAAGACATCTTTCCAATGGCTCACGTTGGAGTCACCGCTCAGGGCAAAAGACTGGCTTACTGGCTGCTGGATTCAGTTGAAAGCGTCGACTACAAACTGCCACCGCTTCGCCAACTAAGGTTGCAGGTTCAAATAGCGAAAAAGAAGATTATCCCAGCCTTCAGCGACACCATTGAAAGCATTTCACTCGAATCCGACGGCAAAGAAATGATCATTGATGAAGGCGATGAGCAAAAGAAGATTCTCAGCATGATTGAAGCTGTGCAGAGAGAAGACCCAGATTTTGTTTTAACTGAAGGCGGCGATTCATTCCTGTTCCCATATTTGGCAAACCGTGCATTGATCAATAAGGTGCCTGATCGCCTCATCCTTGGAAGAGCCGCTATTCCATTAGTGGCTCAGCGGAAACGCGGGACCAGCTTCTTCTCTTACGGTAGGATCTACTTCAAGGCGCCAGCTCGCAGGCTGTACGGACGCATACACATTGACACTCAGAACACCTTCATCTATTCTTCATCTGGCCTACAAGGCCTAATTGAAGTGGCCAGAACCTGCAGGGTTCCGTTGCATCGAGCTGCAAGGGCTTCAATCGGCACCATTATGTCTTCACTGCAGCTTTATCAGGCTACAAAGGATGGTATTCTGATTCCTTGGAAAAAGAGTGAACCCGAATCCTACAAGTCGGGTTGGGAACTTCTTGTGGCCGACCGCGGCGGTTTCATCTTCGAACCCAAGTTGGGGATACATGACAACGTGGCCGAAGTGGATTTTGCTTCGATGTTCCCAATGCTTATGGCCACTCGGAACATTTCGGCGGAAACCGTTCTCTGCCAGTGCTGTCCAAACTCATCGATACGCGTGCCAGAATTGGACTACAATGTTTGTCGCAAGCGTGAGGGCATAGTTCCGAAGACTCTGTGGCTCATCCTCACAAAAAGAGCGACATACAAGGAGCTGAGAAACGAAGCTGACGATGCTGAACTGAAAGAAACTTACAACCAGAGGCAAAGCGCCTTAAAGTGGATTCTGGTCACATGTTTTGGCTACTTGGGCTACAAAAATTCGAGGTTTGGCCGCGTTGACGCGCACATTGCCGTTTGCGCCTTTGCACGAGACGCACTTCTGAAGACGGTGCGAATCGCTGAGGAACGCGGGTTTGAGGTTGTTCATGGAATTGTTGATTCACTGTGGCTGAAAAAGGAAGGCGCCACTCCAAAAGACTATGCTGAACTGTGCGGTGCGGTGAGTCGAGAAATCGGAGTGCCATTGAACATTGAAGGACGTTACAGGTGGATTGTTTTCCTGCCATCCAAGACACACGCGGGAGTTCCAGTTTTAAACCGATACTACGGGGTTTTTGATTCTGGAAGAATCAAGATCAGAGGCCTCGAAGCAAGGAGAGCCGACACACCCAAGTTTATCTACGATGCGCAGATGGACATGATTAAAGTTCTGGCCAAAGCGCGCAACTCCAAGGAGTTCATGGAGAGAATCCACGAAGCCTTAGCTGTGCTTAGAAACTACATGAAAAAGCTGATCGAAGGCAAGGTTTCAACCAGAGACCTGTTGATTGCTAAAAGGCTCTCACTGCATCCATCCAAATATTCTCATGACGTTCTTCAGGCAATCGCAGCCAAACAACTGGTGAAGGAGGGTGTTGATGTGTCTGAAGGGCAGACAGTGCAGTATCTGATAACCGATTCAGACAACAAAATCACTCATCTAAGAGCTAAACCAGCGCAGCTTCTAGGCGAAAACGTTCACTTCGACGTTCAAAAATACATTGAACTGCTACTCTCGTCAGCTGCAAACATGCTGAGCCCATTCGGCTACACGACCAGCGATCTCTACGACTCTTTAGTTCTCAGACAGAAACAAAGGCCACTTGATCGACAAACCACGTTACGCTGACGGTTTTCGCCTGACTGCGACTCCTTCCGAACATTCGCAGTTTTCTGTCAGCTTAAGAACTCGGAGACCGATATTTAACCAGAGCTCGTGCAACAGCAATGGTCGCAGTAGGTCTGGACTTGGCTGGATCTGAGGCGAGACCCTCAGGCCTATGTATCCTTAGAGACATGAGCGTTAAGACTCGTGTGCTCTACTCTGATGAAGAAATCTTACAGAGCATTGAACGTTCAAAGCCCGAGATAATCGCCATTGATGCTCCTCTGAGTCTGCCAAAAGGAAGAAAATCACTCGAACAGAGAAGTCCGATTCATCTGAGAGAGTGCGACCGGGAGCTGTTGAGAAGGGGAATACGGTTCTTTCCAGTGACCCTCGGTCCTATGAGGAAACTCACTGCAAGAGGTATAAGACTCAGAAAAATCTTGGAGAAGAAGGGGTTCAAGGTCATTGAGGTTTACCCAGGCGGCGCACAAGACGTGCTTGGGATACCCAGAAAACAACATGGATTAGATAAGCTGAGAAAAGGACTACAGAAAATGAGAATAAAAGGACTAAGCGAAAGAATGACACACGATGAACTCGACGCTGTAACCTCAGCGCTCGTTGGGAAAATGTTCCTTGAGGACAGGACCGAGGCTTTTGGCAAAATCGACGGACAGATAGTGATGCCTAAGGCTTAGTCTAGTATTCAAGTGTTCTCTTCAAGTTAGCAGTTTGATGTATTCTGCGCCTTTGCCTTCAGGTGAGCCCACCAGAACTCGGTGATATCTCCTCTTGCTTTTCTTTTCTGTGACCTGTTCCAGCTTTCCTTTAACGAGAATCGTCTCTCCGACTTCAGCAATGTCTCCGTACAATCCCTCGTATGACACGACCTCTTCGATGTCGGTTGCTGGAGGACCCTTGATCACTCTAGCCTCACGCACCTGATAAACTGCGGGGAGGAACATGGATTCGGAGTTTTGATGCACCACAGCGCCGACTGTCACGCTCCCAACTGATTCATAGACCCTGTCGGCGTATTCCTCAGTCACCTCATCTTCGGTTTTAACCGGATGAATCGAAAACTTAGTGCCGTCGAACACTCCAAGATTCCACTTTCTCTGATAAATCAACATGGCCTCGTCAAGGGTCAGGGGGTGAATGCCAGCTTTGTTCTTAACCCACGCGGCCAAGTCTGCATTCTCAAACCGCTTAATCTTCGAGCCTTTGACCACGTATGCGTCTATGAGTGCCCTCTTCACAGCCAAGCTGTTCTTATCACCATAAACTGTGACGTCCAAATCAGAGATGGTTAACCTATGAATGCTTATGAGCAGGGATCCCGTAACGCCAAACGATTCAATCGACACTCCACTTCTTTCAGCGAGAATGGACACGAAGCTCCTGAGCTTCTTTTGAAGCAGGTCAGGCCTGCGCGCCTTCATTATTTGAGTGAGTTTCTCCTCTGGTTTGTAGTGCCTTGCGATGTACTCAAGCGGCACGGCAGTCATGAGAACATTGTAAAACGGTGAGTAGAAGAGATAGTGGGGATGCTCCTTCTCTAAGAGTCGAAAGGTTTCCAAAAGGCTCGGGATGGTGTAGTCTTTCAGGGCTCGTCTGAAACGCCACTTTCCTCTTCCCCACTTGCCCCGCCTTGACGGTGCGTACTTGAGATATGATATGACACGGTTTGGTGGGTGAATCGGGCCGACAACACAGAAGAAAAAGCCTTCCCCCGTGCGCAGGTAGTCTCGGTCTCTGAACCCTCGCATAAGCCTGACCTTTAGAACAACCACGTTTGATCCCATTCCGTTTAAATAGGATGCGCTGCCTCTCATGGCTAACGCACGTTGAAGGTTAAATATTTGATGTCCACATGATACTGCTCCCCACGCGCAGAGGTTCGCTTATGGGAAAGCTGAATTTCAACCAAGCGACAGAGGCTGTCAAATACATAAAGGAGAATGACATCAAGATTCTCAATCTTTGTCACATTCCCGAAGACAGCCGCCTCAAAACCCTAAGCTTCACCGCCTCTGACATCAAACAGGTTCAATCGATTTTGGAGTTCGGTGAAAGAGTCGACGGCTCAAGCCTATTCTCATACGTAGACCCCGACAAGAGCGACGTCTACATAACGCCGAGGCTTGACACCATCTTCTCCAACCCGTTCAGCTCTGTGCCAACACTGAACATCTTGTGTAAGTACTTGGACCAGAATGGACGCCCTTTGGAAATCGCCCCGGAGAACGTCCTGCAGCACGCTGAGCAGAAACTGCGTTCCTCAGCAGGTGTGGTACTTAAGGCGCTGGCTGAACTTGAATTCTACATCATCTCCGGAAAGGAGACGGAACCATTCTTCGAATGTCCTTCAGAAAAACACTACCATGAGTCTGCTCCCTTCAGCAGGTTCCACAAAATAAGAGAGCAAATACTAGTCACTTTGGAAAACATCGGGATACAGGTCAAGTACGGACACGGTGAGGTGGGCCAGATACGAGGCGGAGACGGCACCCTAATGGAGCAACACGAAATAGAGTTGTTGCCCCAAACGCTGCTTGAAATGGCCGACGCCATCGTAATCGCAAAATGGGTAATACGCAACGTATGTGCAGGGCATGACATATCAGTCTCTTTCTCACCGAAGATCGCCCTTGAGCATGCCGGAACTGGAATGCACGTTCACATTTGTGCTTTAAGGGATGGCGAAAACATAATCGCTGAGTCTGGAGGAAACTTGAGCATAGAAGCCAAGCAAATAATGGGCGGCATCCTCAGGTTCGCACCAAGCCTCACGGCATTCGGCAACACAATCCCGGTCTCTTATCTGCGCTTCATTTCACGCAAGGAATCTCCGATGTACGTGTGCTGGGGTGAAAGAAACCGACTGGCCTTGATTCGCATACCCTTGTGGTGGGACTTCAAGAAAAACGACGAAGAAGTGGACCCGTGCAAGCGAACTTTCGAGTTCAGGGCGCCAGACCCGTCGGCAAACGCTCATCTCTTGTTCGCCGGCATCGCAGTTGCAGCGAGGTATGGACTGGCCAACTCGGAGGAATCGTTGCGAATCGCTGAAGAGCTACACGTAGAGAGGGCTGGTAAAGGAAGAGCAAGGCTCAGACCTCTGCCGCAGTCTTGCAATGAATCAGCTGCAAATCTACGAAAAGACAGAAAATACTACGAAGCTGACGGAGCCTTCCCGAAAGCTGTCATCGACGGCACAATCAGGAAACTTGAATCCTATAATGACGGCGGGCTCGTTCAGAAACTGAGAAGTCAGCCCAAAAAAATCGAGGAACTGATGCAGAGGTATCTGCACTGCGGATAAAGCATTAGCACATCCAGTGAAGCGCTTGACACTTCCAAAGCTGAGGGATCGTGACGCCATAATCACGGCTGAAGACCTAATCTTCCGAGTTTACGGGAATGCTCATCCGCCCGAAGCCTACGTCTGCGATCCGGAATATGCACCAGCCAACATATTCAAATCCAAAGAACCTAGGGCATATCGAGTCACTAGAGACAAGCGGGTTTACTATAAATTCTTCGCAGATGAAGGCCTAAGATTTGTGACGAAGGAATTTCCGAGATACATGGTTTGGCATCCTCCACTGCAGCAGAACATCGCAGGAGTCGCTCAAGACGAAATCGTGAGAACCAGACAACCCGGCAGCGGTCTGGAATCTCTACTCAGAAGAAGACGGACAGATCCTCTGCTTCAATCCCTTCGTTCACTTCTGAACCTACTGAGGCAGAGGTTGGGCTTGTCGGAAAACGACTTTGGAGTTTTCGGCTCACTCTTGCACGATTTCTATAATCCCATGTTCTCGGACCTAGACCTCATCATCTACGGTCGGACACAACTCAACCGTTTGAGAGAGAACCTGCAGGGACTCTACGCTGAAAGAGACACGTCCATTCAGAATGAGTTTGCTGGCATGAAGGCAGTGGAGGGAAAGAACTGGAAGTTTCGCAACTACAGCCTCAAAGACTACGTCTGGCATCAAGAAAGAAAGCGGATTTATGCATTATTCCATGATGAAAAAAGCAAAAGAACGACAAAGACCGAGTTCGAACCAGTTAAGCGCTGGGAAGAAATCCAAGACATATTTGATCCAGATGCGCAGATTCGGCAGCGAGGTTGGATCAAGCTGACAGCCCGTATCACCGACGACAGCGAAGCGCCGTTTATGCCGTCTATTTATGCGATCGAACCAACAGAAGTCCTGAGAGGTGAACGAAGCGATAGCGTTCAGCGCGTTGTATCGTATGTTGAGGAGTTTAGACTTCAGGCTAGGAAAGATGAAGTAGTCATTGTGGAAGGGAACCTCGAAGAAATGAACACGCCTAAGGAAACTTTCAATCAGATCGCGCTGACGTATTGTCCCCGATACTATGAGCAAACAATGAAAGTCGCTAAGCATGATTAGGCAAGCATCATAAAGTCTGACGGTCTGTTTCCTAATAGCAGGCGGAAGTGTTCTTTTCTAGCAGGTTCGTGAACCTGTTCCACTTTGCCTTTGGCTATGATTTTTTCGCCTTTCCTTGCCTGCTCACAGAATCTGCCCCGGAACGAGACGATTTCAGTAAGAGGCCCAGGTGTTTTGCGTTTGAGGGCTTTCACGTTCTCAATGAGGTAGGTGCATGGGGTGAAGATCATCTGCGAATCATCTGCAATTATCCCTCCTATCGTTGCCTCTCCTAGGGCTGTATAACGCACAGAACCATAATGTTCAGTTGTCTCGTTCCGCTCCTTGACGCAACGGATAAAAAAGTCTTTTTCAAGGAATTTGCCTTGCAGCGCCTTTCTCGATTCGGTTCGAACAAAGTCTTCGAACTCAATGGCGGTGTCTTTCGAACGGAAATCGAACAGTGCCTTCAGCTCTTGCCTTGTGTAGGGTCTCAAGTGACTCCCCCTGTCCTTGAACAATAATTGCAGTGCGTTGTAGACCTTCCAACTGTTGTCTGAACCGTAAATTACGAGGTCGATGTCTGATGACGGCATGTGCAGACCAACGAGGAGCGAGCCCGATATTCCTAGCGACGTCCATCGTACTCGTGCACGTGTCTGAAGCAACTGTGCTAGTTTCAGCGACTGTTCACTCAGTCCTCCGAAAGTCTTCTTTCGTCTCAATTGACTCAGGTATTCTTTGGGTTGGTAGTGTTTTCTCACGAGTTCAGCGGGCACTTCGCACAGCCATTCGTTGAAAACCTCGTCAAAAACAAGATATTGTGGGAATCTCTCCTTCAGCAACGTGTAGCGTTCGTGAAGCGGATAGACCTTCCTGTAACGTCTATTGCCTCTCTTTCTGTCGCCCTCAGGGTCTGGTGTGTACCTTATGAAAGCGATGATCCGGTTTGGTGGATGGACTAGTCCTTTCACGTCGAATATGTTTCCGTCGAGAGTCTCGATGAGGTCGCCTTCGCGTGCTTTCATTATGAGCTTCCTTAGTGCTTTGAAAAGAGATTCATGCATCTTCTGTCAAATACACTTTGTGTGAGGTAGAAAGTCAGAGACTCGCGAGTTTGTAACTTCAAAGCCTCAGTTTGCGTAGACAAACATAAAAGACCTGTGAAATAGAATGGGTTCCCCCGCGTGTATAGGAATTGAAGCGTGCCGGCGCCAAGGGTTTGAGCATGAATCTTGAAGACATGATTGAGTTCGCAAAAGACGGCATTGTAAGCAAAACACTTGTCAAGGCTGTGGGTCGGGAGGTAAGTTTGTTCTGCATGTCGACAGGGCAGACCATTTCGACGCATAGGTCAAGTTTTCCAGCCATAATCCACGAGTTGCACGGAAAGGGAGAAGTTACGCTTGCTAACGAGAAATATGAGGCTAAACCCAATGCGTGGTTCTACATGCCTGCAAACCTGCCACATGCCATACGGGCAACAGAAAACCTAGTCTTCTTGCTCACCTTATTCAAACACACAAAAAAGATGATGCTTCATCCTGCCCCTCGAAACTCATAAAAACGATTAAACAATCATTACAAGCGCATGCAAAGAAGCACGAAGGTAGCACTAACAGCCGTTTTCGCAGCACTCCACGCAGTATTGTATTTCTTCTCCTTTGATCTGTGGCGGAATTGGGCAACTTACTTAGAACCAATTGAAGGAATTGTACTGGGTCCTTGGGCAGGTCTCTCCGCTGCACTTCTCGGGAGCGTGATTGGTAGAATGGTGAAGCCCATCGACTTCTTTATGTTCGGGATAATCGCTGAACCACTAGGAGTCTTGGCGACGGGATTCCTAGCTAAGGGCAAATGGAAGCCCGTGCTAGCCGTTTATGCCGTCATGTTAACTGCGTACTTCATTCATCCATTCGGACGATGGTTGCCCCTGTGGACAATTCTTGACATACTGCTGGCATTGGCTCTCATATACCCGGTTTCAAAATTGAGCAGGAATCTCTACGAGAACGTGGGACGCGTGCCCGTGTCTGTCCACATATCTTTCATCGGCACTGTAACTGATGCGTTGACTCGTGTCTTCCTGTTTATCCCAGTCGGGTTGTACACTTGGTTTTTCCAGTTGTCTGACGAAGCGGTCTATGATATCTACGTGTTAGGCGCCATCGGCTCTTATATAGAGGATGCACAGGTTATCATCATCTCTATACTGGTCGGTGTTCCACTTTTGCTTGCTATTCGAAGAATCCCAGGTTTCAAATATCCACTAACTTGAACGCCTTTCTACCCCATCTCTTCCTGGAATATTCTCTGCAGCGTTTCCTTCTTCACTTGAAGACTTACGGAAAGGTCCTTCACCCACTTTATGTATGCCCTAAAAATATTCTGAAGTATCTCAGCCTTCTCTCTGTCCGACAAATCCTTCTCTGCAGCGAGCAGCAGAGCAAACCACTTGCCCAAATCCGAGAGCTGATAGGATTTGACCCACACAGTGCGGCCGTCTTTCATGGTCTTCTCCATGGCTTCGTTCAAGACTCTGAGCCTTGTCAACGATTTCAGATTTTCAATGATGGTCTTATTTGAATAGGCAAGTTTTCTGACGAGGTCTTTTTGATATATCCTATTTGATATACCCTGCGTCAACGAGTACTTCAAAACATTGACCGCCGCCTTTGAACCAAAAATGGCACTAAGTATCTTGTTCTTCTCTTCTGTTGGAAGAAAGACAACATAAGGATGTAAGTCCGCGCTCACTCTGCCTCACTACACCTGCTGTATGCCAAACACATCTTAAGCATTATCCGTCGAGGAGAAATTTCCTCGCTTTAAAAGCAGCAAGTCAACAGCAAGAATCTTCAAATTGGCCCGCTTCAAAGCCAGAAGAACACTTGTACCGATTATGGCTCCTGCAAGGCAGGTCAATGAATCTGCAATGGCATAGTATATCGTCATCGGAACCCAATATAGATAAAAGTCAGGAGCACCAAAGCCGAGAACCCACACAAAAATATTGTTTCCAGTCGCTACATCTCCTCCAATTCGAGCAATCCATGCAATGCACCATAAAGCCAAGGTCAGAGTTGCAGGATTTCTAGCAGTTACAGAATTAATAATCCGCTTTCGCAACGGACTTATAACAATGAAGGCGAGTGCAAGCCAGTACTGCCAAGTTATTAGCGGCATAGCTTCGTACCAAGCAAACGGATGGGAGAACCATACGATCATCTGCACAGCAAAAATCAACGTCGCTTCCTTCCACCTATTGAACAAAACGAGACCACTCATTAATGCGGCCATTGTTGGCGGGAGAAAAGTAAGTAGCCCAATCGATGTTGTTGGATTGAAGTAGGGGACAAGCCACCCAAAGGCAAAGCCTGAAATAGTGCCCAAGATGGGCCCCAGCAAGGGCGAGGTCAACGCTGACAGTAAAGCGCTTGACAATGTGATCACCGCGGAGGTGCCTAAGATTGGGTAAACAGGAATCCAAGCACTAGCCAGCAATAGTGCAATCCACACGCCAGTCAAGGCCAGAAGAACTACGTTTGCCACATGCTTTTGAACCATCAACAACGAACACCAAGTGTAAGATTCTCAACTGGTGTGTAAATTTTTACACAACATTATTAAGTTTTTCTGCACCAAATCCATAGAAGGAGCCACGTATATGCCTCCTCTTAGAAAAAAGACCCCTACCTACGAAGTCCATCAGGAATTCGAAGATTCAGGTTCGGTGCCTTCAAATGTCTCTAAAAGCCTTCAACTCGCCATTCTCTTAGAAGTAAGCGCCTATCCGAAGCCGGGTAATGTTCATAGAACAGCCGACTTTTCTGAAACCAAATACGAACACTTCCTAGCCTCGTCTGTTGCTGTCGGTCCTCTTCTTATGTATGGCGCCGAGCAAGGGGTAAAAGCTGTCAATGGGGAAATAAATCTGGGTCAAATCGGCATAGGCAAAATTATCAAGGATGCTGTTTCGGACACTCTCTCCTGGCAACGCGGCAAGAACACACTGCTAGGGTCGATCATTCTATTGGCTCCTATGGCAGCGGCTGCAGGTCTGACCATGACCAAAAACTCGTCATTCTCCATCACCAAGTTTAGAAAAAACATTAAGGCCGTAGTCGAATCATCCACTCCGAATGATGCTGCTAACCTCTATGATGCCATAGCTCTTGCCCAGCCAGGTGGTCTTGGCAAAGTTCCAACATTGGATGTGACGGATGCCAACTCAAAACAGAAGATTTTGCATGACCGTATTAGCCTCTATGAGATATTCAAGATCTCATCTTCTTGGGACTCAGTAGCCTCGGAATGGGTCAGTAACTACGGTATCACATTTGACATTGGCTACAGATACCTCAAGAAACAGCTCGAAGGGAACGTCGACATCAACACCGTGACTGTTCACACCTACTTGAAGGTCTTGTCCAAAGTGCCAGACACTCTCATAGCCAGAAAAACCGGCAAAGCAAAGGCAAAGTGGGTTTCGACAGAGGCTGAGCAAATATTAATGGCAGGCGGTTTGACGACAAAAGAAGGCAAAAGACGTCTCCTCGACTTCGACAGAAAACTGCGAGACCCCAACCATACACTGAACCCAGGCACCACGGCTGACATTACAGCCGCAATATTGGCGGTGGCAATTCTCAACGGATACAGACCATAGCTATATGATGCAAACAGAAGATTAAAATGGAAATCCAACCATGAGAAGGTAAGAGGAAATCATGTCTCAGCCAGCGCAGATACAGCTTAAGGATACAAGAGATTGGCTGAGCAGGGAAACTCGACCTCTTGTCGACCCCTTGACGGACAAGGCAACAGGCCTTATCAATGAGATAAAAGACAGAATCGATGATACGCTGCAGAGTAGCCAGAGAATCCTCGAAAACAGCCAGGGAGAAATGAACAAAAACAACCCGAAGACTTATCGTTTTGCCAGAAACGCCAGCAAGTTCGCAGATAACGTTTCTCATATAGTACAGGGCATAACAATTCCAGACAACTTCGATTACCAGAGACTTCACACCTTGCACGGTGAGCTGGAAAAGGCGCTTGCCTCTCTAGAGCAGTTGAGAAGAAGCGCCTACCCTTACATCTCGCCCTACTTCATTTTTGACCGACGAAGGCTCGACGTTTCATACAAGAGACTGTCAGACATAATCCGAGATCTACGCAACTTTCTCTCAACGAAGTATGATAAGGCAAAGGCCATTGAAGACGCACAGTCCATAATCGACAAACTCACCAGCACAATCAATCACATGGAGCAGAACAAACAGAACATAAAGTTGGTCGAGGAAAGGAAAAGCGCAGTTGAGAAGCGAATTGCAGACACAAAACGCGAAATAGAACAGGTTCAGGCCAAAGAAGAATTAAAGGAGCTCGCTGGGCTGAACCAAGAAATGGAAGAGCTTAGACAGGAGGTCAAACACAACCTTCGCTATCTGCAGAAGCCATTCTACAAACTTGAGAGCCTAGCAAGAACGGGACAGGTCGTTGTCCCCCTTGATGAGATGAACAAGCTGCGGGACTACCTTGGCAAGCCTTTTCTTGCCTTGGCAACCGAAGATGATGGCTACTCTACTCTGAAAAGCATTTTGAGGAAACTTGACTCGGCAATCGCTCAGGGCAAGCTCAAGCTGAAGAGCACCCGGCTCAGAAAGGCCCAAGACCAGATCGACGCCATACTGAGCAAAGATTCCCTCAGCCAACTACACAAGGATTGCCATGAAACTCTTGTTCAAAGAAGACAACTACTGGCCAAAGAAGACGTACCGAAACATCAGAACCAGCTGAAGCAGCTCCATAGCCAGTTAAGTGAACTGCGAAAAGAAGAGGAACTAGTGAACTCACAGAACAAGGCTCGTACAGATGACCAAGTGAAACTACAAGAAAGAACAGAACAGTTGAGGCACGAGTTAGAAAAGAACATAGCTCAACTAACCAACAAAAAAGTACAGATAATCTTCGCGCAATAACTTATCAGCTATGTTTTCTCTTTCTTCGCGACAGCTTAACCAACAAGTCCAATGCAGCCTTCTCTTCATCAACAGCCCTAACCTGAATCGCTCCAGCCTCTTCCGCATCATCGAAGATCTGTTCGCCCTTTCTTGTGCGAATTATTGTGAACGTCCAGCCATTTAGGCCTAGGCCTCCCGCTGATATGTCGGCGAGTTCAGCTGAAAAATCGGTGCATGGCAGACAACCCTTTCTGGTATATTGCTTTGCATCCTGCAGGGGTATTGCTTTCGTTTCATCAGACTTCGTTGTGACAAGAACTTTTCCTTTGATGTTCATTTTTTGCACGTCGCTTGCACTAATGCCTAAAACGCCTTCGATGTGCCTCTTGACTAGTCCGTTGTAGGTGAAGCTCTCAGTGCACATCAAACCAACCGTAAAGCTGACCAGGCTAGAGTACTTTTTCAGTGGAAACGCCTCGATCTCGCGTATCGACTGGATCTGGCACGGTGTGCTTACAAAAGCCACACTCTTTCTCTTCTGCTTAACAGCCTCCTGCAGCGCAAGAAGATTCGGTGAGTATGTGTATTTGGTTCCCGCGCACTGCAAAAGTTCTTCTGCAGTTGACACAAGCCTGGGCACAGGGAACAATGGCTTTTCCGAACTCGTTCCCGAGACGATTGCCGAGTCGATTATTCCATTGTTTAGGGCAAAGGTGAGAAGAGCCGTGACCACTCCGCCATCCTGGCAGACCTTGAGAGTGTTTTCATCTTTGGCTCGGGCAATTGCCAAGCGCTTGAAGACCCCGAATTCCTCATCAGGTCTGCGTTCTCTGTCAAACACAAGCTTCTCTAAAGTGGCCTGACTGAACTCGAATCTGGGACAAACCTTGGGGCAGATGCCGCAGATCTCGCACTTCTTGATCAGGTTTGGCTTATCTTCAAAGTACTCCAAGCAGCTGAACGGACAAACGAGGACGCAGGCGGTGCAGCCTGAGCAGATTTCCCTGGCAACCACGTTTTCCAGAAGGCTCTCTTCGAAGCTTTGCTTTTGAGCGCTCATAACCTTTTGACCTTCTTCTAGGCTTGCAGAACAGACTCTAGCTTAGTATTTCGTGTTTGATATAACCGTTTCATCACACGCAGGGCGTTTAAGGTTATCCACTTGCTTGGTTTACCCACAGCTTCGATGTTTGTTTGCATTCTGCCGGTAGGTGCTCCTTCCAGAACCCATGTGCCGTCAGAACGACGCTTTCTTACGAGGACTTTTACAGCGTCGACCAAGCGTTCATCGTTGATGTAGCCGAGTTTTGTCAGAACTGCTAATCCTCTCAAGATGTTGTAGCCGTAGAACCATGGAAAAGTGAACTTCAACCATTGCTGGTTGATAACCCTGTAGCCGTGGTGGTCTGCCATGTAAAGGCGGTGCATCAGCATGAACTCGGCTGCCTTTTCGATTGCGTGTTGTATCTGGGCTGACCTTAGGTGTTCGGGAACCTCTGAAAAACCTTCAAGCGGACATATCGTGCCGTAGAAGCATCCGTGTGTATCTCGGATGTGGGCCTTCCAATAAGGGCACAACCATCCACCATCGGTGTTTTGAATCTTGACGAGCCAGTTTAACGCGTTAGTTATTCTGGAATCTCCGCTGTAGCCCATTCTGAGAAAGGCGGCAGTGACATTGCCGGTTAAACAAGAATATTGATGTTCTCTAACAAGGGATTCTGTCCATGCCTGCGGTTCAGGCTGCAGGTTTTCCTTTAGAGCCGTCCTGCTTCGCATCCACTCATACTTTTCCAAGGCTTGTCTTGCGGTGTAGGCTGAAAAGCCGCCCTCACTCAGTTGCAGTTTCAGAATGAACTCGCAGGCTTTTCTCGCTCTTTCGTCGCTTTTGTCCATTCCGAGCTGTCCCAGAACCATGATTTGCCAATAGGTTGACTTGTATTTCGGGAGATATGGGCTGTGGGAGTCCTCCCAATACCCTTCAGGCTTCTGTTTGGAAAACAATTTCTTTATGGTATCTGAGGAACGGATGGCAGCTCGCGCATCCTGAAGCTCAGAGTCTGTTTCCTCTCTGTCCAGCAAATCCCTCAACGTAAAGTAACGCACTGAAGGATTCTCTTTCTCTAGCAGCCATTCAACTGGGCTGTCAGAAAGAAGCTGTTGCCAACTAGCCATCGAAAAGCCGCCATGTGGACGATGTTCTGAAGCATTTTATACATTGGCTGGATTATAAAAACCTATATGAACCGTTCGCGCCGCACTATTCCAAGCCAGATCAGAGCTCTCAGGAGCTACAGATAATACCGTAGAAAACAAAGAGAGAGTGAACAAAAAACCGCCCGGGATAGCTCATGACCGCTCATTTTGCCGAGCCACTTCAGCTCGTTAACGATGCCAAGTCGGTCAATTTGCAGGAATTCGTCGAATTGATCGACGAAGTGACTGAGACGCTGCGCAAAGAAAGCGGAACAGTTGGAAACATGAGAATAACGGGCAGGCTGATAGAAGCCACGTCAGAAGGAGAAGCCATAATCGTGGGCGACATTCATGGAGACATGGACAGTCTCGCTCAGATACTGAGCAACACAGATTTCGTGCAGAGGGCAAGAGAAGGGAACAGGCCTTTACTGATTTTTTTGGGAGACTATGGAGACAGAGGCGTCTACTCACCGGAAGTCTACTACGTTGTCCTCAAGTTGAAGCAGGCGTTTCCTGAAAACGTTGTTCTTATGCGTGGGAATCATGAAGGCCCGGATGATCTATTGGCCTCTCCGCATGACCTGCCCATGGACCTGCGTATGCGCTTTGGTGAAGAATCATCAGAAGCTTATCGCAAGCTCAGAGAACTCTTCAACCACCTCTACATTGCAGTGATCGTTGAGCATAGATGCGTCATGCTGCACGGAGGCGTGCCGAGTCGAGCAAAATCGTTAGATGACTTAGCCTACGCTCACCTGAAGCATCCGAAAGAGAGTCACCTAGAAGAGATTCTTTGGAGTGATCCGGAAGAAGGCATGAATGGCACCTATCCGTCTCCAAGGGGCGCTGGAATGCTCTTCGGCCAAGATGTGACAATCAGGTTTTTGAAGATGCTCAACGCAAAGGTCTTGATTAGAGGACACGAACCAGCCGATGAAGGATTCAAGGTAAACCATTCTGGACGAATCCTTACACTATTTTCTAGGAAAGGCGAACCTTACTTTAACAGCCAGGCCGCCTATCTGGAATTGGGCTTGTCAAGCCGCATAAGCGACGCATATGGGCTAAGGCGATTCATCAGAACCCTTTGAGGCATAAGGTACTTCTGGATTACTCGGCGAACTTGAAACCTGCAACGAAACAAAATCTAAAGGTAAGCGATAAGATAATCTCTCACCAAACAAACCTTTGCTAGCGGGGACAATGATTGAAAATCGGCGTTATTACCCGAAACCCAGACGCTTGGTGTTCAACGCAGCTTCGCGCAGCCTTGGAAAAGCGAGCCGTGACGCCAGTTTTTTTTGGGCTTAGGCAGCTTGCCGCTCGCGTGGTGCTGAGGCCTGAAGCTTCACTGGACGAAGTTAACATTCTCAAGGAATTGAGCGGAATAATTGTGCGTCCGATTGGGCGAGGCTCGCTGGAGGAAATCGTGTTTAGGATGAATCTGCTCCACAGGCTTCAGCGCCGAGGCATGCTTATCATTAATCCACCGCTGTCCATTGAACACTCGGTTGACAAGTATCACACGCTGGCTCTCCTTGAGGAGCAGGGCTTGCCCGTGCCTCCGACAATTGTGACTGAAAGCCCGGAAGAAGCCTTGAAGGCTTTTCACGAACTAGGTGGTGACGTAGTGATAAAACCGTTGTTTGGTTCACGTGGAATCGGCTCCACGAGGGTATCTGATCCAGATGTAGCTGAAAGATTGTTTAGAGCTATAGTCTTTTACCACGGCGTCCTCTACTTACAGAAGTTTATTCCACATGGAACCTCAGACGTTCGTGCGTTTGTTGTGGGCGATCGGGTCGTGGCGGCAATGCACAGAGTGTCCTCAATGTGGAAGACAAACGTGAGCTTAGGAGCTACTCCGGTTGCCCTAAACCCGAGTCAAGAGCTAGAAAAACTGGCTGTGAGAACTGCCCAGGTTATAGGCTGCAAAATAGCAGGCGTAGACATTCTCGAAAGCGAGGAAGGACCAGTTGTCATTGAACTCAACAGTCAGCCGGGTTGGAGAGGTTTGCAGTCTGTGGCAAACGTCAACATTGCGGATGAAATTGCGGGTTTTGTTGTTTCAGAACTGAAAACGTGACGAGTATGGTGAGGTCTGGATGGTTAAGGTTGAAGTTTCTAGGATAGATGTTAGGGCTGGCAAGCTGGAGCATGTGAGAGATCAGGTTGCGGAAGAAAAGCCGTTTCATATCTTCTTAAACCAAACCCACTACGTGACGATTTTGTGCTCTCCGACTCTGCTGAAGGAACTAGCTGTGGGTTATCTGCTCTCAGAGGGAGTTTTGAAGTCGGTTGCTGAAGTTGGCGACATCAAATTTGAGAGAGGGGGTAAGTGTCGAGTTCAAGTGAAATCTGGAGTTGACGCAGAAAAGCGCGTAGCTGTTTCGCAGCCTTTTTCAAGGCTGGTTTTGACTGCGTGTGGGTCACCGGATTATTGGCCCCTCTCCAAACTGATAGACAGACTTGACCTTCGCAAGCTGCCTTTGGGCTTCACAGTGAGAGCCGAAGTTGTTTCAGAGTGCGTTAGGCGTTTGAACACGCTGGCTGAGACATTTCGCAAGACTGGTGGAGTACACGTCGCAGCTTTATACTCTTCAAAAGGAGAGTTGATGACCTATGCTGAGGATGTTGGTCGCCACAACGCAGTAGACAAGGTAATAGGCGCCTGCGCCATGTGCAAGTCTGACTTTTCTCGTTGCTTTCTGACCTCTAGCGGTCGTCTCACCGGCGATATCGTGTTGAAGGCGGCTCGCATGCAAATTCCAGTCATCGCCTCCCTAGCCGCTGCTGTTGATTCTGGTGTTGAAGTGGCGAAGAGAACAGGCTTGACGCTGATCGGTTTTGTCCGGGGCTCGCGGATGAACGTTTTTTCCTTTGCCCAGCGCATACTCTATAAGAAATCATGATGTTTGGGGCGTTGTTTTGGACAGAGCTGTGGTCATTCTTGCTGGAGGTCTTTCTAGGCGTTTTGGTGAGGACAAGTGCCTGAAGAAGCTAGCAGGCAAACCACTTGTTGCTCACGTTTTAAACCGAGTTTCAGCCGTTTCCGATGAGAAGTTGATTGTTGTCAGCTCTGGAGCACAGAGAAGCGTCCTTTCGCCCTTGTTAGAACCGGATGCGACTATTGTGATAGACAAATACGAAGGTCACAGTCCACTGGTTGGCGCCTTGACAGGTTTTGAGGCAGTGCAGGCCGAATGCGCTCTCTTGTTGCCCTGCGACGCGGCGTTCGTTTCTGCAGAGATCGCGGCGCTGCTACTGGACCTTTGTAAGAGTAAGAGCGCCGCTATCCCACGCTGGCCGAACGGTTACATCGAGCCTCTTCAAGCCGCCTATAACGTCACTCATGCGTCTGAGGCTGCTAGAGCTGCACTCAAAGAAGGGAAACGTGACATGTTGGCTATGGTGGCACATTTGCACGGAATTCGGTACGTTTCCACCTTAGTTCTGCAGCAGTACGATGAGAAACTTACTACGTTCCTTAACATTAACACGGTCGCGGACTGGAAAAAAGCTGAATCCATGCTAGCGAAGAGGCAACGTCAGAACCACTGACATAGCTCGGATGATCCTTTAAAACAAGTGTGCAGGTGGCTGTCTCTGACTTATTTCTAGCCTTAACCGTTCTATTCATTTCCGGAT
>Ga0315308_1000472_pt1 | contig 22457 bp, 17 predicted proteins | sample TDP3_MG_FD_203078 | JGI IMG/M metagenome (GOLD analysis project Ga0315308, IMG submission 203078) | Freshwater sediment microbial communities from Lake Towuti, South Sulawesi, Indonesia - TDP3 | ecosystem: Environmental > Aquatic > Freshwater > Lake > Sediment | place: Indonesia: South Sulawesi... | reverse complement strand
TTTCTCCATCTCGCGTCTGGATCGGTCGTATTCCCCGGGATTCAGGTAGACGTATGCGTAGAACCTGCTGTCGGTTCGAATGAACTGAGACACCTCAAGGTTGCCGGATTCCATGTCATAGGTTATGGCCCGCGAGGATGAGAAGACGGCTTTCTCAATCCCGTACCTGTCGCACAGTCGTGCGACCTGTCTTGGGCTTTCGCAGAAGATGGGGAAGAACCATTTCCCGCAGTGGGCATGGGCATCGATTATCATTTGATCCCCAGGATGCGAAGGGCGTTCTCCCTCAGTATGAGCCTCTTGTGTGTTTCCGGAATCTCCGATCTTTGCAGGGTCAAAAAGGGGCCCGAGAAGTACGTGAAAGGATAGTTGGAGCCGAAGACAAGTCGCTCGGGCCCCGCCTCATCGGATACGAGCTCGATCGCGTCCGGCGTGTCAAGCATGTCCGTGCCAATGTACAGACTGTCGTATTGCGCCATGAGCACAAGGGCCTCGGAAAGCGTCGAGTAGCTGACGGAGTTCAGTATGACGACCAGTCCAAATGCTTGGGCGGCCCGGACCGTCTCGGTGCTTCTTCCAGGCCCCATGGCCGGGGCTATCAGGGGGATCTGCTGTGAAGCAACTTTCTCTAGGATCTTGTGGAAGGGCGCGTAGTCAGCGGGCCAGCCTTGATGGTCGGGGAAGACGCGGAGGGCGGCAAACCCCTCTAGGCTCAGGGCTTCGCTTCGCCGTGCGCAGAACCTTCTGGGGTCGATAGTTGCCGCCGGAATGATGAAACGAAGCTCACGGGAGGCTTGAAGGGTCTCCTCGTTGCCCTGACCGTAGTCGTAGTAGACCCCCTGGAGCGACAAGGCCAATGCCCTTTCGACACCCCGAGAGGACAGCCGGGAGGCCAGATCTTCCGGGGAGACGGGCTTGCCCCTCTTGGGACGTGACCCGAAGAAGGCGTTGGAGTCTATGATGCCGAAATCAGGCTTTTCCGGCTGCGTAGTACTCCGCCACCTTCGTGATGCCCTGGGCCATGTCCTTCACGTCGCCTTCCGTGAAGCACTCGCGCATGGGAAGGGTTATGATCCTCCTGAGGATGTCCTCGGTCGTGGGGCACAGGCCCTCCTTGTACTCTATGTCGCGGCCATGGATAGGGCATTCGAAAGGACAGTGGGAGTTTCCGTAGGTCCTTTTGTCTCTGAGGATCGGGAACATGTAGAGGGGTAGCTTGATGTAGCCATGCGAAGCTGGAATGCCCTCGCCCGAGATCGCCTTTGTGAACTCCTCGGGCGTGGTCTTGAGGATCTGCTGGTCGATGGTTATCGGGTAGAGCCAGAAGGAGTGCTTGCAGTTCGCAGGGATCTCGGGTGGCTTGACTCCCGGGGCCTTCCGCAACAGCCGTGAAAGGCGCATGCCCAGGGCTCGCCTTCTTGAGACTATCCTCTTTGCCTTCCCCACCTGGGCTAACGCGACGGCGCCCTGGAGCTCGGTCATCCGGTAGTTCATCGCCAGGAAGAGGTAGCCGCGTTCCCCCCACCCGGCTTCCCTGGGCCAAGCCTTGTCGGCGAAGAGGCGTGCCCTGGATGCAAGCTTGTCGTCGCCGGTGATGGTAATCCCGCCATCGCCGCAGGTGATTTGCTTGGATTGCTGCAGGCTGAAACAGCCGAAGTGGCCGAACGTCCCTGCGAGCTTTCCATCGCGCTGTGCCAGATGCGCCTGGCAGGCATCCTCGATTAGGTAGATGTCGTGGTCGTCGCAGACCTCACGGATCTTGCCCATGTCGCCCATCAGGCCGAAGAGGTGTATCGCGATCACCGCCTTGGTCTTGGGCGTGATCTTCTTCTCAAGGTCCTCGGGGTCAATGGAGTAGGTGCGGGGATCAAGGTCTGCAAAGATCGGGATGCAGTTCTGGTAGAGGATCGGTATTATCGTCCCTATGTCCGATATCGCCGTCGTTATGATCTCCGCGCCCGGGTCCGGGTTTATAGCTCCCAGCGCCACGTGGATCGATGCGGTCCCGGATGTGGAGGCTATGCCGTGCTTGGCCCCATAGAGCTCGGCAAAACCTCTCTCGAATGCCTCCACCTTCGTGCCTCCGACCCGGTTCAGTCTCTGAGACCATATGACATCGACAAGCTCCCTGAGCTCCTCCCTTCCTATTTCCCGGGCCTCAGGAAAGGGGGTGAGCCGGGTCTTTTCCCCTCCATGAATCGCAAGCTGGGCCAAGCGGCCACCTCAGGTCCCGGCAACCCCTCCGTTCGCTAATTACTATTACCCCAAGTGGCCCAAGTGGGCTGTCCTAAGCAAGCATTTCGGCGCGACAAGTTCCGGGACCAAGGCTAGGCAGAGGGACAATGTGTCGAGGAAGGGCGAGGTGGGGGCGCAGGGCTGCGCGCCGTTAAGGCTCCGGAAAACACCAAGACTAGGGTGCGATCGATACGCCTTTGCGCAAAATACACAATTCATGCCGGCTGTGCCAAGAAGTATTTATATGAATATCGAAAAGAGTAGGAAACTACAGCCCATTCACCAAAAATCGTGGTCCCAATGGACGAAGCAGACGTTGCCCACATATTCGAAGGTTCTCTGATGTCTCCCCTCGACAGGGACTACGTCGAGGCTCTGATCAGGCTCGGATACAAGGACGACGCCAAGAGAAAGCTGGACGAGCTGTACAATGGCAAGACAAAGGAGTCCAACACCCTCTTCACTCCGCCGGAAAAGGAGTGCTTCGAGGCCCTCCTGAAGGCCAAGCAGGTCGAGGAGGCAGAGCGAGCCCTTGAACTGGCGTACAAGAGGAGAAGGGACGTCGATGCCAAGGGCCTGTCGCAGATCGAGCGCGAGTATGTAGACATGCTCCAGAAGATCGGCGAGAAGGAAGCCGCGGCAAGGGTGATCGATCAGGCTGCCCAGAGGAACGGGGCCCCCAACGGGACCGGCTTGCTCAATGGGATCGACAAGGAGTACGTGGACGCGCTGGTGCAGTTGGGCAAACGGGACAAGGCAAGGAAGCTTGTGGATTCGATCTACGATAACAGGAAGAGCCGTGAGCAAGCCCTCATGATGGACCTGCTGAGCAGGGCGCGCAAGCGTTAAGCGGCCCTGTGGGAATTCTTTATCAACTCACTTGTGGCTGAGGCTGCGGAGACCCGAGTGGTGGCTGGTTTCCTGCTTCTAGGCCTGGGATTGGCACTGTCCTTCTACCTCGCTTGGTGCCTGGGCGCAAATGATGCGTCGAATCCGACCGAGTGCGCGGTGGGCTCGGGGGTGATCACCCTGCGGGGGGCCCTCCTCCTTTTCTGTTTTTTTGCTGCACTGGGAGCTCTGACGCATGGATTCATGGTCATAAAGACGATTGGGATGGGCGTCGTCCAGGAATTGAACCTGCTGGGGTCGGTCACGACAGTTCTCTCGGCGTGTCTTTGGATTACCTTGTGCACATGGAAAGGACTGCCCATTTCCACAACCCATTCTATTGTCGGGAGCGTCCTTGGGTATGGTCTGTACGCGTACGGAGCTGCGGGAGTGAAGTGGGGAGTCATGGGAGGCATAGGGATTGCCTGGATTTCCTCGCCCATAGCCACGGCGCTCTTGGCTGCGGTCCTGTACCATATGATGGTGGCATGGTTGCCATTGACGCGGCATCCCGACCAGGTGGCTAGAGCTATCCTGCTCTTTGCACTCTGCTTCTCTGCCTTCGCCTTCGGCGCGAATGATGTCGGAAATGCGACGGGGGTGTTCTTCACCGTTGCGAAAGACTCTGGGCAGGTCTCACAGACGATATCCCTTCTGGGACTCGCTGCCCTGGGGAGCACGGGGATCGCGGTTGGGGCCTTGACGTGGGGCTACAAGGTGATTGATACAGTGGGCTTCAAGGTAACGAGGTTGGATCCCGTGATGGGCGGGGCAGCGGAGATCTCCAACGCATTGGCGGTATATTTATTCACAACGATCCCCTATCTGATCTTCGGATGGGGAATGCCCATATCAACGACCCTGGCAAGCGTCGGGTCGATCATTGGTGTCGGGGTGGCAAGGAACTACAGGACGGTATCCAAGGGCACGACCCTGCGGATAGTCGGGGCATGGCTGGCCACGGTGCCCATCTGCGCCGGCCTTAGTGCGGTTTCCTACTGGATTGCATCTGCGGTTGTTGGCGCCTAAGGTGAGTAGATGAAGAGAACCCGTAGTCTTGGCATTTGGCTCGGCAAGCAAAGGGAGAAGGAGATCTTCAAGCTCTGCAAAAGCCACATAGAGAAGATCATCCGGACTGTGAAGGAGATGCGTGACAGCATTCGCGCCTACAATGAGGGCGACTTGGAACGGGCGGGCGCCTTGGCGAAGGCCGCCTCGCTGGTGGAGAAGGAAGCTGACGCGATCAAGAGGTCCATTCTGGACGAACTCGTCAGGGAGATGTTCCACCCTATGGACCGGGATGAGATCCTCCGGTTTGTGCTGGAGGCGGATGGGATCGCGAGCAACGCGAAGGCGGCCGCGGGCAAGCTCTCCATGATACCGAGGAAGGCGGTTGCGGACTCGTTGGCGCGGGATCTGGCGGAACTCTCAGATACCCTGGTGGCAACCGTCGAGGCAATGGGCCAGGCCTTTGAGGCACTTGTGGAAGGCGCTGAGAATGTATTCGAACTGTGCCAGAAGGTTGAGACGTTCGAGGAGCAGATCGACGAGCTGAGGGCGGGTCTGATCAGGGACAAGTTTATCCCTTGGTGTCAGGCCACGAGCCAGGCGGGACTGTGCATAATCCTGAAGGAGGCCATGGACAACATGGAGAAGGTGGCGGACCAGGCCGAGGATGTGGCCGACGTCATCAGGAGCATAGCGATAACATCGCGCTAGGCCTGCACCGGCATGGTGCCGGTCAGTTGTTCGCTTTGGTTGGGACGAGTCTGGCCGAGTGCACGGAGTACTTGTGGCCCATTGAGGTGATGGAGAACTTCTTGTACCAACCGAAGGGCACTACGTCGACTCCCGACATCTTGAGTTCTTCCAGGAGGAGCTTCTCCATCCCGGCCGCCGTGGACGAGGAGCTCTTCTCGTCCCTTCCGACAAGGAAGGCAAAGGCGAAGAGGATCAGCTTCTTGGGCCCCACCTTGGCTAAGTACGCCCGGATCTCGTCCGCGGCCAGCCGCGCAACCTGGGGCGGATCCTGATCGTCAGCGGCCTCGGTGGAGTAGAGCGCGATCACGGCCTCGCCGAAGTTGCGCGCCTTCAGGTCCTCAGGTATCTCAACCGCGATGGGGGTCTTGATCTTGGCCTCGTACCAGAATGACTCGACGTGGATCAACAGCAGCCTCATCCTTGTCCCTCACGGGCGCAGAACGGGCCCAATGGCATTCGTGGGACAAGCATCCCGACATGCAAGGCAGAGGATGCATTCCGAATCCCATCTGAGGCCCAACTGTCCTTTGATGTCAATGATGCCCATGGTGCAGGACCTCTCGCACTTGAGGCACCTTATGCATCTTTCCTCCGTGACGGAAATCCCAATCGCTTTCTTTGACGCAGGCACGGACAGGATTGCGCCCAGCGGGCAGATATGTCTGCACCAGGCCCGTTTCTCTGTCACGACCGCAAAGAACACTGCAACGAGGAAGACCACAACTCCGAGCGCAAGCGAGTCATAAGACTCCCAGATCGGGCCGAGCGCCCTTGGGAGAACGGACATCGGGGTGACCCATTCGAGGAAGGTCCATCCGGCAAGCACCGGCATGATGAGGCCCGCTATCAGGATCGCGTACTTGACGTATCTTGACGCTTCCGGCATCCAGCTCTTCTTCCTTCCGAAGGATGTGAGATCCTGAACGAATCCCAACGGGCAGATCCAACCGCAGAACGCCCTGCCGAAGGCCATGCCTGCGGCTAACATGGCAGCGCCCAACATCAGCAACGGGACTGCGATCACAGCCCCGGAAAGGGCGGCCGGGATGCTGAGGAGAGGATCGACATACCAGAGCAGGCGTATGGGAAGGGAGTAGTTGGCGGCGGCATAGAGGACGAGGATCAGTATCTGAGCTTGGATAATGTGCCTGATGTAGCGGAACTTGATGGTTGAGAAGAAGTTCCTGCTTATTGCCGGGCCGGCGCTTGCTGAGTCACCCATCGGATCAGGCCCTCCATTCGGTTCGCTTCGCGCCCTTGCTGGACACCGTCACGGCCTTGGGCGCGGTCGGGCACGCGTTCTCGCACGCGCCGCATCCCACGCACACCTCGTTGTTGAACACGGGCCTCCTTACCGCTGCGCCGGGTCCCTGGCCCTCGCCGCCCTTCGTCGTTATCGCGCCCTCGACCGGGCAGATCTCCTTGCATGCGAGGCAGGGCTGCTTGAGGGCATAGGGAATGCAGATCCGGGTGTCGACGGAAGCCGTGCCCATCTTCAATCGGCTTGAGAGCTGGTTTGAGGACAGGCCCTCTAGGCTAATCGGTTGAAGGACCTTCGTCGGGCAGGCCCTGATGCAGTTCTCGCAGCCGTTGACCGGCATGATGCAGTAGCCCTTGCTCGGCACTAGCTTTGGTGTCATCAGGTTCTGGAGGCCGTTGTCAAGCCCCTGCAGGCGAAGCGCCGAGTTGGGACAGGCCGGGATGCATCGCCCGCATCGGGCACACAATGACAGGAAAGCTTCCTCGTCGACTGCACCGGGGGGCCTCAGAACGGGGTCCCTCGCAGAGGTCCTGGCGAGGCTTGCGCCCATGATAGACACCACTGCCCCGGCCCCCACGGTGGTGATGAATTGGCGTCTGGTCATGGCATCAAAGGGAGTGCTACCCGGCATCCCGCGTCTTCCTCCTGTCGTAGATCATTGCGGCCAGGCCGAGGGCAACCGAAGCTACGGAGAGCGATGCATAGGGCATCCATGCCGGCATCCCGGCCTTCTTGGTGGAAGGCTCACTCGGGCTGACCTCTTCCTTGACATCGACCTCGAATGTCTTTGCCAACACGCTGGAGGGATCGCTCTCCCCGACGCCAAGCTCGCCCGCAATGCGCACATAGGCGTTCCTGTCATCTATGCCGAAGTCCGCATACCCCAAGGAGTAGGCGAGGGCCATCGACGCAACATCAACCGCCACGGGGTCGACCCCCGCCACGACCTTTCCAATATCGACAAGTTCGCCGGGGCCGCGGGGGCCGTTGGTCACCAGGGTCTTGGTCGCGTCAACTATGGTGAGGTTCGGGCGGATGCCAAGGGAAAGGTCTGCAATCGTGGCGTCCAATCCATCCCTGTGGAAGACCGTTCTATCGTAGACCAGCCCCATGAGGCCCTTCAGACCGACGGAGGAGCCAGTGGCGTCATGGTGCTTCAGCACCGGCAGGTTGATGAGGACGTCGCTCTCTGTGTAGGCTTTTGCCACGTCCACCTTTCTGAGTGTTCTAGCCTGATCCAGGTCCATTGTCTCGAAATCGGACTCCTGTTGTAGGACGAGGAACTCGGCTCCGCAACCCTCTGCGGCTTCACGCAGGCCGTTGATCTGAACGGTGAGGGCGCCGGGCTTGTTGATCGTGTGGTCGGCCATGATGACCTTTGAAGCGCCTGCTTCAAAAGCCAACCTCGCAACGGTGGAGGCGATCCCAGGACTAGTGTTGGCTCCGGTCCCAGCTGGAACGCTGAAGCTTGCATTCGGTTTGAGCAATACCACGTCGCCCGCTCCAACGAAGGTATCCATTCCGCCCAGAGACTTCACCGCCCCCGATACGAGCTCCGAGGGCGTACCATTGCGGGCAATAACTATGGAGCCAGATCCGGGGGTTGACTGAGCGGTGGAAGGCTTCTCGCTCAGCAAGGCGAGGAAGGAAGCCGCCGCCCCAACTTCGAGAAAGCGACGCCTTGACAGACGCCTCATTGTCGCTTGCATCTGACTTCTCGCGCAATAAATACTGTGATGTGTCTTGGCGGCTTGGCCAGGTTTGGTCGCTGGGTGCTGCCCAGCCGATGGGCTTCTCGTGCTTCAGCTTCTCGTGCTTCACTATGCGCACTATGCGGTAAGAATTAAATACAGATTGGACTGGTTGCTGCTTCATGGCCCTCCGGGGCAGCTGCTTCCTCATGGAAATCCGGCCTGGTGACTCGACCCTGCAGAAGCTGACGGCCCTGGAATCCCGGGGGCTTCACCCGGCGGGTGCCCTGCGAAAACAGAATCTTCTCTGGGTTCGGCTGAGATCGACAACCTCGACCCAGAGGGTTGCTGAGGCCGTTGGGCCGAGCGTGCCGGTGAGCACGGAGACGTCGGTGCCCGTCTTGGAGGCCCCCCCGGGCACGGACTGGCTCGTCCGAGCGGTGGGAAGTCCGTACGTGGTTGAGAGATCGCTCGGCCAGGTCCTGAGCCTTGTGAAGGAGATCGCTGAGGAGATCGGCGGCACGGATCTGGTCGAGATGCGGCTTTCCGATGTCGAGCCTACAGTCCTCGACATGAGGCTTTCGACCGGCGCGGGAACGAGGCTTGAAACCAGAAGAGTGAAGCTGCTGGATCTGGCCGAAAGACTGGGCCTGAGCATGCTCGTGCAGCCGCTTTCGATCTTCAAGAAGTCCAAGGGCTTGGCGTGTTTCGATCTTGACAGCACCTTGGTGAGCGAGGAGCTGATAATCGAGGTTGCCAAGAGGGCCGGCAGGGAGGAACAGGTCGCGCGGATCACCCAGATGGCCATGGCGGGCGAACTCGACTACAGGCGATCCTTCATCCAGAGGGTCGCGCTTCTGAGGGGGGTGGCCGAGCAAGATCTGCTTGACATCTGGGAGGCGATCAGGCCCTCCAAGGAGGTGGTCACCCTCCTCAATTCGCTGAGGATGAAAGGAATCAAGACGGCGATCCTGAGCGGGGCTTTCACCTTCTTCACTGAAAGAGCCAGGGAAAGGCTGGGAATGGACTACTCGGTCGGCAACCAGGTCGAGATCTTGGACGGCGAGCTCACCGGCAACGTTAGAGGCGAGATCGTTGACGGCAAGGCGAAGATCAGGAAGATGCGCGAGCTTGCCGCGGGCCTGAATCTCACTTTGGATCAGGTCGTGGCCGTGGGAGATGGGGCAAACGATCTGGACATCGTGAGGGAGGCCGGCACGGGGATAGCCTTCAACAAGGGTGCCGTGGTGAAGGCCTACGCCGACGCCGTGCTGCCCAACGGTCGCCTTGGGGACATGCTTTTCCTCATAGGGTGACGAGTTCGGGGATGGGGCTTTGAAGAGGCCTGCCGTTCTGCTGTATCTGGATAGGAAGAACTGGTACAGCTTCGTGTCCCTGATCAACAGCTTGGACGAGTCTCCGGTCGGCGCGAAGATCATCCCTTTGACGAGCATCCTGCCGGGACTGAGGGAGGCCTGTCGGAAGCATGAGCCCGTAATCTGCTGCATGTCCTTCTTCACCACCCAGCTTCCGCGAGTCCGCGAGCTGATTGGACAGATCAGGTCGGAGTTTGGCGAGAAGGTCACGCTCGTAGCGGGAGGGCCGCACCCCACGGGATCGCCCCGGGAAGCCGTCAAGTTGGGTTTCGACGTGGTCGTCAAGGGAGAGGGCGAGCTGGTCCTGCCGGGACTTGTGAAGGACCTCATCGCTCTCGCGCCGGGGTCAGGACACACCGGGAAGGTGGTTGAAGGAATCCCCTTGTCCAATCTGGACAGGTTTTCGCCCGTGTCCATCAGGCGAGGGCTTCTCCCGCCCATTGAAATCACCCGGGGATGCGTGTTCCGCTGCAAGTTCTGCTCCGTCCCATGCATCTTTGGGTCCGTCAGACACAGGTCCATCGAGTCCGTGGTCGAGACGGGCAGACGGTTGGTCAGGCTCGTGTCCCGCTGGGACTTCAGGTTCATCTCATCCAATTCACTCGGCTACGGCTCGTACTCCCGGAAGCCCAACGAGAGGGCCGTGCAGGGTCTGTTGGAGTCGCTGCGGGGGCTCGGGGGACAGAAAAGGATCTACTTCAGCTCCTTCCCCAGCGAGGCACGGCCCGACTTCGTCACGGAGCGAATGGTCGAACTGATCTCCAGCCTCGCGGACAATCGCACCGTGTGTATCGGGGCCCAGTCGGGGTCGGACCGCGTACTCAAGGAGGTGAGAAGGGGGCACGATTTGGAGGCGGTGTACAGGGCTTCGGGCCTGATCTTGGACGGCGGGCTGAGGCCGGTCATAGACTTCATCTTGGGCTTCCCGTGCGAAAGGGAGTCCGATCAGCTGCAGACCCTGGATGTCATGCATGATCTGGTCAAGATGGGCGGCAAGGTCAGGGTCCATCATTTCATGCCCCTTGCCGGGTCCGCCATGTCCGGAATGATGCCCTCTCGGATAGCGCCAGAGGTTCTGGGGGAGATAGGCAGGATGGCCCTCGGCGGGTCGGCCTCGGGAGCCTTCAACGAGCAGATGAGGCTGGCCGGACAGATCGCCTCATTTCGTGGGGGGACAGGTATTTCAAGATCGCGGGGAGTCATGTCTCGTTGAGACTGCTGAGAAAGAGCCTGAGGGGACAGACTCGTCTTGGTGAGGCCGGCGATGTAGGCCCCCCGGCCGCGGGCAAGGCGGGGCCGGGATCGGACATCGTTCGGCTTGTTCTGGAGAGATCTGGGTATCAGGAATTGAACCCGCTTCAGCGTCTCTCGGTCGAGAAGGGGGTCCTGAGCGACAGGAACATGGTCATCTGCTCCGCGACCGCTAGCGGCAAGACCGCGGTGGCGGAGATGGCGATGATGAAGACTCTGATGGAATCCGGACAGAAGGCAGTCTACATCGTCCCACTCAGGGCCCTGGCAACGGAGAAATACGAGGAGTTCAGGGGGAAGTACGAACCCCTCGGCTACCGGGTGAACATCCAGAGCGGGGATCGGGACCTGTCGAAGAGCCCTTTCTCATTGAGGTTCGACATCCTCGTCACGACCTCGGAAAGGTGCGACTCCATTCTCAGATCCAGGCCGATGTGGTTCGACGACGTGGGGATCGTTGTTGTGGACGAGATCCACCTCCTGGATGCCGAGGATCGGGGGCCAACGCTGGAGATCGTCATAACGAAGTTCAGGAAGATGAACCCTAAGGTGAGGATGCTGGCCCTGTCGGCAACCGTAGGGAACCCGGAGGAAATCGCGGAGTGGCTCGATGCCGAGCAGGTTCTCTCCGATTGGCGGCCGGTCAAACTGACCCAAGGGATCTACAGGAACAGGACCATAAGATTCATGGACGAGGACAGGGAGAGGTTGGAGGAGGTCCACGGCGAGATCGGGCAAGGAGCCGTCAGGCTAGCGTACGATACGGTGGTGAGAAACAAGCAGGCCCTGATCTTCGCGAACTCCAGGCGCGGCGCGGAGAGGCTGGCCGAGGAAGCGGCCGAGGCCGTGGCCCCCCTGCTGGAGGAGGATGACCGGATCAGGCTCGCAGATCTGGCGGAGAAGATTCTGTCGGCCGTCGGCTACCCTACGGAGCAGTGTCGAAGGTTGGCCATGGTGGTGCGCCGCGGGGCGGCTTTCCACCACGCAGGTGAAACCAGCGAACAGAAGAAGCTGATCGAGGACTCCTTCAGGGCGGGGCTCATAAGGGTCGTTTGCGCCACCCCGACGCTGGTATACGGTGTGAACCTTCCCGCCATGAGGGTGATCATCCGGGACCTGAGGAGGTTCTCGGGCTTCCACTCCGAGTACATACCGGTTCTTGAGTACCGGCAGATGTGCGGCCGCGCCGGCAGGCCCCAGTACGACGATCATGGGGAGGCGGTCTCGATAGCCAAGTCGAAGGCGGAGGAGGAGGCGATCGAGGAGAGGTACATCCGGGGCGAGATAGAGGACATTCAGTCCAAGATCGCACTTGAGCCGGTGTTGCGGATGCACATCCTCGGCCTGATAGCGTCGGGTTTCGTGCGGAAGTGGGAGGAGATAGCGGGGGTGATGCAGTCCACGTTCTACGGCCATCAGTTCGGCGCCAGCGAGGAGCTTGAGGCGAAGATCGAGGGCGTGATACGGGACCTGGTGGACTATGGGTTCGTGGTGGTCAAGGACGGGATCCACCAGGCAACCCCGGTGGGCAGGCGCGTCTCCGAGCTCTACATCGATCCGGATACCGGCCACAGGCTATGCTTGGCGATGGCTGAGCGGAGGAAGAGAAAGAGGCGCATCGGGGCGCTGCCCCTGCTGGTCATGACGTGCTACACGGTGGAGATGAGGCCGCTTCTGGGCCTCGGCGGGAACTGGGAGGAGATCGAGCAGAGGCTGAAGGAGTTCGAACAGGACAACATCGTGCCCGTGCCCAGTGAATGGGGCTACGAGTACGAGGAGTTCCTCAGGGCGTTGAGGACCGCCCTCATGTTTGAGCGTTGGATCAATGAGGCTGGCGAGGATGTGATAATGGACGAGTTCGGGGTCCCGCCGGGGGGTTTGAGGGCCAAGCTGGAGACAGCAGACTGGCTCCTCTATGCCGCAAGTGAGATATCGAGGTTGCTCAGGGCAGGGGGCAGGCCGGAGCTGGAAAGGCTGCGGCTGAGGATGAGATACGGCGTCAAGGAGGATGTGCTGCCGCTGGTAGCCATACCGCAGGTGGGGAGGGTGAGGGGCAGGGAGCTCGTGAAGGCTGGCTACAGGGGCTTGGACGATCTGAAGAAGGCCTCGCTGGCCGATCTGGGCGCAGTCCCGAAGATTGGGGCGGGGCTGGCAATGCGCATCAAGAACTGGGTCGAACAGCAGTACCCCGGCGACTGATCCGCCCGACACTCATCGTGGGTCAGGCACGATTACGCTTCCGTCGGCCTTGCGTGTGGTTCTGAAGGACCTGGCCCCCATCGTGTATGTCGTCCCCCGCACAACGGGAACCGTGGCGAGGCTTCCGGAGAAGATTTATATATAACCAATAAGCTATCCCCGCTTCGGCTATTGATCTGGGCTTTCAGCCTGTTTGAAGGTGACATCCCATGGCGACACAGCTGGCAGGCACGCCCGTTCTTATTCTGAAAGAAGGGGCTGAGAGGAAGAGAGGTAAGGACGCCCAGGCCAACAACATATTGGCCGGCAAGATCATTGCGGAGGCGGTTAAGTCCACCCTCGGGCCGAGGGGCATGGACAAGATGCTGGTGGACACGCTGGGTGACGTGGTGATCACCAACGATGGGGCCACGATCTTGGGCGAGATGGACGTTGAACACCCGGCGGCCAAGATGATGGTCGAGGTGGCGAAGGCCCAGGACGAGGAGGTCGGCGACGGAACGACCACGGCCGTGGTCCTGGCCGGCGAGCTCCTCAAGAAGGCCGAGGAATTGATCGAGGAGAAGATCCACCCGACGATCATCATACAGGGCTTCAGGAAGGCGGAGGAAAAGGCGCTGCAGGCCCTTGACGATCTTGCGGTCAAGGTCGACCCTGAGGACGAGGAGACGATGAAGAAGGTCGCCATGACCTCCATGACCGGGAAAGGGGCAGAGAGCGCGCTCGTCGAGCTTGCGGACTTGGCCGTGAAGTCGGTCAGGCAGGTCGTGTCGAAGAAGAAGCCCAGGAAGGGCGAGGCAGCGGCGGAGTACGACTTCGACGTCGACTACATCAAGATCGAGAAGAAGCAGGGCGGCACGACGGGGGACTCGCAGCTGATACGGGGGATCTTGGTCGACAAGGAGAGGGTCCACCCCGGCATGCCCAAGAGGGTGAAGGACGCCAAGATCGCCGTCCTCAGCTGCGCGCTCGAGGTAAAGGACACTGAGACTGACGCCAAGATCAACATCTCCGACCCCTCCATGCTGGAGAGCTTCCTGGCGCAGGAGGAGGATATGCTCAAGGAGATGGTCGACAAGATCGTGGCGAGCGGCGCAAATGTGGTCATGTGCCAGAAGGGCATAGATGACATCGCCCAGCACTACCTGGCGAAGGCCGGGATCCTTGCTGCCAGAAGGGTGAAGAAGAGCGATGTGGAGAACCTGGCCCGCGCCACGGGGGCTACGATCGTGACTAACGTGCAGGAGCTGTCGGCCGATGACTTGGGCTACGCAGGGCTCGTCGAGGAGAGGAAGATAGCGGGCGACGACATGATCTTCGTGGAGGACTGCAAGGATCCCAAGGCGGTGACGATCCTGGTCAGGGGAGGCACCGAACACGTCGTGGACGAGACCGAGAGGGCGTTGCACGACGCCGTGTGCGTTGCTGGCGACATCGCGAAGGATCCGCGGATTGTATACGGCGGAGGGGCCATAGAAATCGCAGTTGCCAACAGGCTGGGCGAGTTCGGCAAGTCGGTTGGGGGCCGGGAGGGCCTCGCGGTGCAGGGGTACGCCGATGCCATAAAGGAGATCCCCAGGGCCCTGGCTGAGAACGCCGGCATGGATCCGATAGATACTTTGCAGGATCTGGTTGCCCGGTCAAAGGAGAAGGGTGCATCGACCGGCCTGGATGTAATCAACAAGAAGGTGGCGGACATGGCCGCCCTCAACGTCGTCGATCCCCTCGCCGTCAAGAGGCAGGCTATCAGGTCGGCCACGGAGGCCGTGGGAATACTGCTGAGAATAGACGACGTCATATCCTCCAAGGGAGAGGCGGCCGGCGGAGCTGGCAAGAAGCCCAGCGGGGAAGGCGAAGAGGAAGAGGAGAAGGAGACCGACACGGATTTTGACTGAGGGCGTCGGTCGGCGTTCCGCTCCGGGTTCTGGCCTTGCTCGAGGAGGCAGGCTAGGGCGCCTACATCATGCCGAGGTCGCCGAGCTTCTCAATGAGCCCTTTCAGTATCTCCTCTGCGTCGGATGCCTGCTTCATCCCGGCAAGGACCAGTTTGCCCGTGCCGAAGACTAGGACGGAGATGTTGGATCCGTAGGGCTTGTAGACCAGGCCCGGGAACTGCTCCGGTTCGTACTCGACGTTCTCTATGTTGAGGGCAAGCTCGTCGAGGTTGAGGGTTACCCCCAGGTCCACCGTTGCCACGACGTTCGTCACGACGACCTCGGGCCGCTCCTTGATCTTGATGCCGAGGGATCCGAGGCGCTTCACCAGCTCCGCGACCCCCTTCTCGGCCACCCTGACGCTCTTGGCGCCGGTGCAGTTGATCTTGCCGTTTCTGAAGACGAGGAAGGAAACCTTAGGCTCCTTCAGCTTGACTATCAGGGCTGGGAAGCTGTCGGGATCGTACTCCGCTTCCTCAAGCAGGGACGCAAGTTCCACCAGGTCCAGGTCCGTCTTGAGGTCCACGGACGCTACTATGTTCTGGACCTCGATCTTGGGAGGATTCTTCATGGCCCTGGTTTAAAAAGGCCGGCCAAAGCTTTAAAAAGATTTCGGGGAGGGGGCGGGGGCGGGCGTGGGCGTTCCAATACGAGATTGAAGACTCACTCCAACGTGATTTGGGCGATGAAGATGGCGGGCATGGCAACGAGGAAACAACCCAGACTGAGGCAGCAAACCTTGGATCAGTTAATATCCTGAAGCGGAACTTGTTCCAGCAGGATACTGTTCTACTGAGCACCTATTTCTCCAGAATGATTTTCAACTTCTTTAGCTCTTTCTCCACACTCTTTTCGCCTGATCCGCGCCCCAATTTGTCGAGGACCTTGCCGAGAATCCCCCACGGCATTTCATAGTCTATCGCATAAGTGAGTTTAGTTCCCTCCTTTACGGATTCCAAGATGTATGTTACCAGGGTGTATCCCATACTTTTCGAACGAAACGTAATCTTCTCGTTTTTGAGGCTCTCCGTGATCTGAAAATCATACTTTATGCGCATTCCCACCCGGTGCTCAGTTATATGGGCGGATGCACCCAGTCCATACTTGTCCTCGGGAGTGCGGACCTCGGAAGTGTACTGCGCGTCCTTCCATCCGTCCATCCATTCTGGCCATCTGTCCACAGCAAGCATTTCCCAGACTTTTTCAGGTGAAGTCTTTGTTTCAATAGACTTCTCTATCCTACCCATAGTATCACCCGCCTACTGTCGTTTTGTGGACATCACTAGCCATCTGTGCCCCATCACGTGATCACCCCTTTCTCCACTTCGAACCCTTCAAGTATCTTTCCCGCTACGCTTGGCCCGCATAGCTATACCCTCCGGACACGCTGAGGTACCCCTGTTCGTTTGTTTGAGAATACCCGTCATTTCGTTCACAGTCGACTCGTCGTGTTGTGGTGCCACGCAGCACAGTAGTCCACATGCAGGAGCGAAGTCAACCGACACGTCTTTTGTGGAGCAGATCGTTTGCCCCGCCACCTAGCATCTCAGGGTTCAGATCGACTTCGGAATTGCGATTGCCCTCTCCTTCGGAGCTGGTGCCAGGGTCGCAGACAGGTCCCGTCAGCTTCCTTCCCGCGCCGTCAACCGTGGGGCTTCATGGTTATCTGGCTGAGCCCCATCATGCCCGGGTCGCCGTCCATGATCTTCTCTAGGATGGGGGCCGCTTGGCGCAAGGGCAGCCTCAGGGCCTTGTACCTCCAGGGTTCAAGCCTGGAGTAGCTCATGGAAATCAGGGCCATGTCCATGTAGGTGGTGAGCTCGTCGAAGGGCACCATCGGGCAATCGTATATGGTGACCTTCTTTCCCTCTATCAGGCTGTGCAGCCCCCCTTGGTCCTCGGCCGCGTAGGCCACATCGACGAGGATTGCGTACACGTCCATAACCCTGTAAGCGACCTCCATGGATCGCCTGGTGCCGATTGCATTGAAGATCATGCGGATGCGCCTGCCGGCAAGCTCCAGCACCTTTGAGACGGCCTCGCTTGTGGAAGACGCAAGCACTGGGAAGATCCTCCTGCCCAGCAGTTCCGCAGCATCGGGAAGTCCGTTGAGCCGGGCAAGCTTCTCCTTGCTGTAGTCGACCACGATGAGCCTGTCCGAGTATCCCTCGACCAGCCTCTGCAGTATGTTCAGGGCAACCAGGTTCGTTCCCAGAACAAGCATCGGCTTCCTCAGCTGGTAGTCCATGATCCCCTTCTTCGTGAAGATCGTGCTCTTGGTTATGGCATGTTCGGCTATGGCTAGGGCTTCGGCCAGGCAAGCTGCATCGGGGCGTGAGTCCAGGTTGATCCTGCCACAGGGGATCCGGAGGACGTTCTCATCCGGGAGCTTGATGAACTGGGCGTGGGAACCATCCACGTCAACCCCCAGCTTGGATGGCTCGCTGCACGCGCCGCTCTCCATGCAGTTGGGGCACTTACCACATCTGAGTATCGGCACCCCGACGACCATGTCCCCGACCGCCAGGTCCTTTGCGTCCCTGCCGACCGCGACTATCGTTCCTGCGAACTTATCGCCGGGGACGAGTCCGTCGCGCCCTCTAGCGGCGACGCACTCCTCCACATCCGTTGCGGAGGAAAGGATCCTGATGAGCACTTCCCTCAGTCCGAGGTCCTTGGTCAGCTTCCTCTTCTCCGCCTTCAGCCTACCGTTCCGGAAGGCCAGCACGGTCTGCTCGTCCGGTATCGGGTACCGCTCGAGGATCGACTCAGCCTCGATCCTCTCCGGGGGCACCACCTTGGGCCTAGGCAGGAGAACCGACTTGACCTCCATGATGGTGTGCTCGAGTATCTGCTGCTTCCGGATTTCGCGGATCGCCTTGTTGAGAAGTCTGGCTATGCAGGGATCGTGCTCCCAGGTCCTCAGGTGGGCGTCGACCGTGTGGGGGAGCGGCATGGTGGTGACTTTCTGTATGGTGTGATCGTGGATGTGTATGGTCGTGCTCTCGTCAAGCATGAGCCTAAGCTTCATCGTGCCAAACAGGGCGTTCCTCTCCTCGAGCTTCCGGTTGAGTTCCTCTTCGACGCGGTCGCTGGCCTTCGTCGTCTTGAGGTCGGCGATCTCTTGGTAGAGGGCTTGCACTTTCCTGACGAGGTAGCCTAGGACGGTCGGCCGGATCTCGGCCTCCAGTCTCTCTATCTCCTCGTATCCGGGGTATCCTTTGTGGGGTTTGAAATCCTTCATGACCTCGGACATCGGTGGCATGACAACGGTGTCGGTGAGTTCGGAGTACCAAGAGCTACCTCGGACAATGGCCTCTACGGCCTCCGGGGGAAGGGAAAGCTCGCTGAACCTCTCGTGTAGAAGCTTGATCTCGATCTTGCTGTAGATCCTCTCCTTGAAGGCGTCCGTCCTGATGCTCGGCTCCAGCGGAATGTCTGTTTCGACCATGCCCCGCCTCACAGCGATCCTGGGTTGCTTCCTTGAACCCCCAAGGTCTAGGAACAAGTAGACGTAGATCGCCTTCTGGTGGGTCCCTATCTCGGTGCTTACCCGTGCAAGAGCCCTTTTCCCATCCATCTCCAGTATCTCGGCTGTGTAGCTTCCCTTTGGCCTGAAGGGAAGGAGATCGATCGCCTCCTTGGGGAAATCGGCCAGACGCCCCACAAGCTGAGAAACGTACTTCGGCCTGGTTCGTGCGGCATTGATCTCCTCCAGAAACTCCCCCAGCGAGATGTACTCCTCAAGGGTCCAGTCGGCACGGCTCCGGAGGTCCTCGTCCCTGGAAAGCTCCCTGATCCTTCTGATCCTTGAGCGCATCATCTCCGCCTGCTGGTCGGGGGCCTTGTTGAGGTCCCCGTATCTCCTGTACAGGCTTGCGAGGCCTGAGCAGGCTCTCGCGAGCGCGGGCGCTTCCGCCTCCCTCTCCAGAAGCGCCTGTTCGACGATCCTCCGCAGTTCCCTACACAGTCCGCAGGAACAGCTCATCGATTGCCACATTCCTCTGTTCGGCATCAACGTTTCCTCTTGAAGTATCTCTTCCCCAGATAACAACCACAGGGCAACGGCTCCCCCCTCCCGTCCGGCTACTTCTCTTTCAGATGTCTGTCACAGCGGGTTGAAATGCGCCGCTGAAGCGGATCTGCCTAGAAGCGAACGGGCCTCTTGCGCCTCTCCGACGCCTGCATCTCCGTCGTCTTCATGGAGACGATCTCGATTAGGACTGCCTGGATGTCCTTAGGGCGCAGCAGTCGGCCCAGGCGCTGGATATACTGGCGCTTGGTTGAGCTGCCTGAAACGATGATGCCCACGCTTGCATCGGGGACATCCACGCCCTCATCGAGGACCTTCCCCGATACAAGCTTTGTGATCCGGCCCTCCCTGAACATCTGGAGGATCCTCTTGCGCTCCACCAACGGCGTTGTCGATGTGATCTTGGCGATGCCGAACTTCCTAGCTATCCTGTTCACTATCGAGATGTACTCGGAGAATATCAGGACCTTTCGATCCCTGTACCGCTTGAGGATCCTTTCGACCTGGTCCACCTTGGAGTCGGCCTCCAGGGCAATCCTCCTCCCCCTTCTCCATGAGTCCAGCGCGATCCTTGCATGCGGGTCGAAAGGCAGCCTCCTTACCAGCATCTGTATCGGATTTCCCCTGAATCCCCGGGTTCTGGCGAAGACGGCTCTGAGGTTCTGCTTGTAGGCCCGCCACAGCTCCTCGTACTGCACCCGCTCCTCGGGGGTGAGGTCCACCAGGACCCTCTCCTGTCGGAAGCTCGCCACATAGCTCTTCCTCTCCAGTTCCTCCTTGGATATGCTGTACACGATCTTCCCGACCAGGAAGTCCAAGTCCCTCTCCAGATTGTCGACCCTCTCGGGCGTCGCCGTCAGGCCCATCCGCCTTGGCGCTATCGACTCCTCCGCAATCCTTCTGAAGGACTCGGCCGGCAGGTGGTGGACCTCATCGAAAACGATCATTCCGAATCGGTCCGCCGTGTGGGCGGCGTGCATAGTCCCCGACTCGTAGGTCATGACTGTTATCGGCCCCATCTCTTGGTAGCCTCCTCCCCACCTGGCCACCTGCGCCTCCCCGAGACCGAGATTGCTGCATACATTGCGGTGCCATTGATGCATCAGGTCGATGGTCGGCACGACGACGAGCGTGGCCTGTCGAAGCTTCGCGATGGCGCACAACGCGACGAAGGTCTTGCCGGCGCCCGTGGGCATCACGACCACCCCCCTGCATCCAGCCTCCGCCCACTTGAGGTAGGCTTGCTCCTGGTAGGGCCTGGCCTCGACCGACATCCTGACATCGAGGCCGAGAGGGAGATCGGTCCTCAGATCCGTTCGCACATCAAAGGCACCCTCGGTCAGGAGTCTCCTGATGTCTGTGAAATGCATCGGCAGGGAGACGTAGCTGCCGCGCTCCTGGCCGAGGTGAAGGACTCTGAAAGGCCCGCTCAAGGGGATCCTTGTCGGCGGATCGGTACGGATCTCCAGCAGGCCTCTTTCGGGTTGCAGGCCTATGTAGGCGGTGGGCCTAGTGCTCATGTCGTATCTGTATCCGGGCCTGTCTTGCTTATATGTGGCTATTCGGATGAGCTACCGCAGGTCCCTGGCGGCACACACCGTGAGAGTGGTGCCTCTTGTCTGCATGAGATGCTTTGTCAGCCTACCCTTGTCGGGGTCCTGGGCTCGGATGGCCATACGTTGGCTCGAAGGAACTTGGAGGTGCGTCCCAGATCCCAGTGAACGGGTCGCCGGGAAAGGCGCCTCAGGGGCCAGATAAACATTTAATAAATTTCCAGGGGACCGCGCGCCAAAAGGCCGCGGCCAGCGTCTTTGATTTTCACGTGTCGCGGTCTGATCGGACGCCTTTTGTGGTGGAGAGCATGGCAAACGTTCCGAAGGAGAAAAGGTTTGTTCTTTGGTTTGACGAGATTGGGAAGGAAGAAGTACCTTTGGTCGGGGGCAAGTCCGCATCCCTGGGCGAGATGACATCCAAGACTAGGGTGCCTGTGCCCTACGGGTTTGCTACTACAGCTTCTGCCTTTCGGCTTTTCATACAGAAGGCCGGCCTGGAGAAGAAGATAGCTGGGATCCTGGCCGAGCTAAAGGACCCCGAGGACACGCCGACTCTGCAGAAGGTGGGGGCCCAGGTGCGGAAGGCCATAATTCAGGCGTCCATGCCAAAGGAGCTGGCGGACGAGATCGCGGATGCCTACAGGAAGCTCACGCAGAGATACCAGAAGGATGCCAAGACGAAGGAGCTCCCCTTCGTTGCAGTTAGGTCGAGCGCGACCGCCGAGGACCTGCCCGACGCAAGCTTCGCCGGCCAGCAAGAAACCTACCTGAACGTCAAGGGTGCTGAGGAGGTTGTTGAAAGAGTCAAGGAGTGCTACTCCTCGCTTTTCACCAACAGGGCGATCTACTACCGCGTCCAGAAAGGGTTTGACCACATGGCCGTTGCCCTGAGCGCCGCCGTCCAGCTGATGGTCTTCTCCAAGTCGGCGGGCGTCATCTTCACGCTGAACGTTAGCACCGGGGATCGGGACGTCGTGTTGATCGAGGCCGGCTGGGGCTTGGGCGAGTACGTGGTACAGGGCAAGATTACCCCGGATGAATACCTGGTCAACAAGGCGGATCTGAAGATCGCCAGCAGATCGGTGAGCAGAAAGACCGAGATGTTGGTGAGGAAGCCGGGAGGAGGCGTTGAGCACCAGGAGGTTCCAGACTCCAAGAAGGAGGTCCAAATTCTCACCGACCAGCAGATCGTGGAGCTGGCAAGGTACGCCGTGGATATCGAGAAGCACTATGCCCGGCCGATGGACATAGAGTGGGGCCTTGATGAGCGGACCAACAAGCTCTGGATCCTGCAGGCCCGCCCCGAGACCGTGTGGTCCATGAAGCAGGCCGCGCCCGCGGCGGAGGAGGTCAAGGTCACCGCCGAGAGGAAGATGCTTTGCCGCGGCCTGCCCGCGAGCCCAGGCATGGCAGCTGGAAAGGCCCACGTGATAATGTCCGTCGAGGGCATCAACCAGTTCCTGGAGGGCGAGATACTGGTCACCGAGATGACCGCCCCTGACTGGGTGCCGGCTATGAAGAAGGCCAGGGCCATAGTGACGAACTCGGGTGGGATGACCTGTCACGCTGCCATCGTCAGCCGGGAATTGGGCATACCTTGCATCGTCGGGACGGGGAGCAAGGGAGTCAAGGCAACCGACGTGATCAAGAACGGGGCCTCCGTCACCGTGGACGCAAAGAACGGCGTAGTCTACGAAGGCATACTGGAGGAGGCCGTGAAGAAGGCCGAGGTAGCCGGGGTGCCGGGAGTGGTCGTCGCCGCGGAGAACGTCCCAGTCACGGGGACCAAGGTCTACATGAACTTGGGGGTTGAGTACAAGGACGAGCACGGTGCGCTTCCCTGCGACGGCATTGGCCTGATGCGCGAGGAGTTCATCTGGACAGACTTCATCAGGGACCATCCGCTGCAGCTGATCAAGGAGGGCCACCCCGAGAAGGTGGTGGACCAGCTCGCCGAGTTCATGAGGCAGACCTGCGCGGGCTTGGCGCCCAGGCCGGTTGTGATGAGGTTCAGCGACTTCAAGACCTCCGAGTACAGGAACCTGCGGGGCGGCGAGAAGTTCGAGCCTCTGGAGCCGAGTGCGCTGCTTGGCTGGAGGGGAGCATCCAGATATTATGACCCGAAGTACATAGACGCCTTCCGTTTGGAGGTGAGGGCGGTGAGGAAGGTCCGGGAGGAGTTCGGCCTGATCAACCTATGGGTCATGATACCGTTCTGCCGCACAGTTGAGGAGTGCGAGAAGGTGGTCAAGATCATGGAGGAGGAGGGCCTCAA
>Ga0315308_1000471_pt1 | contig 22457 bp, 18 predicted proteins | sample TDP3_MG_FD_203078 | JGI IMG/M metagenome (GOLD analysis project Ga0315308, IMG submission 203078) | Freshwater sediment microbial communities from Lake Towuti, South Sulawesi, Indonesia - TDP3 | ecosystem: Environmental > Aquatic > Freshwater > Lake > Sediment | place: Indonesia: South Sulawesi... | reverse complement strand
AACTCCTTGAGCCATAAACCCGCCAACGATACCAGAGAGCACATCGCCAGTTCCTCCGACAGTCATCCCTGGATTACCCGTCAAGTTCAACTTCACCCTCTCGCCATCCGATACTATGTCTACATGACCTTTCAGAAGCACAACAGACCCTGTTTCTTTCGCCAATGACTTAACATCTTCAATTCTTGCTTGGAGTTCTGCTGAAGGCTTCCTGCCTGCGACAGCTTCAAACTCCCCAGAATGCGGGGTGACCACAAGCGGGAAACCGACCTTTCTTCTGATGACGCCGAAAGCCTTGAGCGCATCAGCGTCAAGAAGAGTAGGCTTTCCGAATTCCTCTAGAACCTTAAGCAACTCCTCCACTGCAAGAAAACTATCCTTGTGAGTGCCAAGCCCAGGACCCGCTACTACAGCGGTGGCCTTACCGATCATACCTTTCAATTGACTAACATTCTGAGAGGCAAAATGCTCACCGCTGAGTTTGATAGTGATGAGGTCAGGCGAGAATGACGATATAGCGTAAGCCGTTCTCTCCGGCGCGGCAACATAAGCGAGGTCAACCCCTGTACGGAGTCCAGCCAAGGCTACGAGAGCTGGAGCGCCGGAGAAAGTCTCACTTCCTCCAATAATCAGAAGCCGACCGAAATCTCCTTTATGGGATTGAGGCTCTCTTGTCTTCGGGATGATCTCAACATCTCCAGGACCCGCGTAGAGCTCAGCCTCAAAGGGAATACCTATCTCAACAACTTTGATCTCTCCACAGTATTCTCTGGCTTTCTCCAGTCCCGATTTCACTCTATGGAATGTCACAGTTAAATCCGCTCTCACAGCCTCCCCCAGAAGATCTCCAGTATCCGCATCAACGCCGGAAGGGACATCGACTGCCACGCAGAAGCCTTCAGAATCATTCAAGGCTCGAACAGCTTGAAGGACAGGTTGACGCAACTTTCCTTTGGCACCGGTCCCGAGTAACGCGTCGACAAGCACATTAGCGCTAAGCGGTTGAATGAGACTAGAGTCGCCTAAGACGCTGATGTCAACTGTCCATGCCATCTCTCTCAAAGTCTTCCAGTTCCGAACTACAATTTCATCGCTTATATCCGCTTCGCGGCCGATTAGGATGAATCTCACTTTGAAACCATCCGCAACGAGATGCCTAGCCGCAACCATCCCGTCTCCACCATTGCGACCAGTTCCGGAGAAGAAGACTATCTGCGATCCATGCTTGAACCTTGAAGCTATCTCATCGGCCACTGCTTTACCCGCGTTCTCCATCAACTGGAGAGGAAGTACACCGAGATACTCGGAGTTAATCTCCAGCATCCTCATATCCTGTGAAGTAGCGTACATTCGTGGTTGGCTCAAAATGGCTCGCCCCCTACTACTTGAAAGCGATCAAGATACTAATAATTTTAGCATAGGCGCTTAGAAGATGCTTATGAACGCGTATATTATTGAAAAGATCAAGTCGCCAAGCACTAGCGCCGATACGAAACCTATGGCTACGAACACCAGCATAGGCAGTCCAGGAGTAACCCAGATTTCACGGGGAATAACCGCCTTCTCCACGTATGGCCTCAACTTTCCGATGAGATCTTGTCTCTCGACTTCGGCCTCAACGAAAAGGTTAAGCTTTCTCTGTATTGCGCCTCCTGACTCAACTACCGCTTCCAAAGGATACAAGTAAATCTTTCCTTCAGCTTTGCTAAAATCAGCCTTGTACGCCGAGAAAAGTGCGAAAGCCTTCTTCCAAGCAGGCTCCCTCTCCAATCCCAAGAACAGACTTCCATTGGTAGAATACTTCCAGAACAGGTTGCGCCCAAGAATATACAGTGCCATCGAAACGGCAACCAGAAATGAATTGGAGAGAACAACGACGGGAAAGAATGGATGGAAGAAATGTGCAGACAGGAGCATATCTTCTGGCAAAGCCGGAGTCGACATACCGATACATATCAAACCTTTGGCGTCTGCTCCGCCGAATATACCGGTGTAGAAGAGTAGAAGAGCAAAGGATGTTGCGACAATGATTGAACCGAGGGAGATCCACAGCAATTCCGGGAATATGTACAATCGCGCGACGGTCAGAGCCGCTCCTGTCGGAGCGAAGAGCAGCCAAAGAGTATTTGAGACTTCTCGCGTCTTTATGTCGCTCCACGAACCATATCCGAGAAACGCTAATACTACAACAACAGAGACGAGATTGATTACGTAATCCAAGTGTAGCTCCTCACGGCGCATTTCAATCGACAGAAATGTAACTGCCGAATTAGTCGAATAGTTACATATCAGATCTATCTAAAATCATTAATGATTTATCGTTGGAGGCTGATCTGCAAGTTCGGCTCGGCACATCCAATCTTGCAACCTCTTATACGCATCTTTGATTCGTGCCGTCCTTTTCAGGATGTTTCGTATGTGCGGATATGTCGAAATATGTATCTAAGCTTAAGTATGTGCCTCAGTATATCTGCGATATGACGGAGAATTTGAGGAGGTGGGCTAAAAGGGCTAACCCGTAAATTAAAGTCGAACGATGGTCTGGTCCTGTAACCTTGTTTACGTTCTGCGAGTTACACCACTCTTTTGAACGCGTCCTCATAAAACAACTTCAGGGAGGTGGACTAACCGACGTCGGTGAGTTCTCGCTCACGGATCTGAAGGTTTCAAGATTTGAAGAAACGCTGAAGGCACGTCAAAATCGGCTTATTACGGACGCAGAGCATTAGATTGACACCTCTTGATGGCATGGGCGGTAAGACTTAGTGGATGTGTGGCACAGAGAAACAGTTAAATACCGACCGCAATACTACAGAAAGAGTGCGGGAACAAGGGGCCAGACAGAAGCTTAGCCCAACCATCAGAAAGGGAACACCACAAGTGGTGAAGTAAGAATGAAGAAAATAGTGAAGGGAAAGAAGGGCATATCCACCATACTGGCAGCTCTACTCTTGGTCGTCATCGTAGTCGTGGCTTCAGTAATAGTCTACGCCTGGTCGACAGGACTCTTCGGCGGCTTGATGCCTAGCTCCCCTTCCGTGAAGGAAGGGCTTTCAATGGACAGCTATAGGTGGGCATCAAACACTACTGTGACACTCTACATCAGAAACGTAGGAAGCGTTGACGTTACCCTGGAAAGCTACTACATTGAAGAAGCAGGCCAGACGAGATCCGGACCTACAAGCGCAGGGGCTCTAACGGTCTCAGTGAACAGTGTTGAACCAGTATCGATTTCTCCATCAGGTTTCAGCTGGGTTTCAGGGCATTCCTACACTGTCAAACTCATAACGACTAGAGGTACCCAATTCGCCTTCACAGTGATCGCTCCATAGGCAGCCAGCGCTAAGATGTAAGAGTGGAGCGTAACACGGCCCTTCGTTACGTTCCAAACCCCTATTTTTCAAGATGTTCCCGTCGAGACCGGAAGGAAGCATGATGAAAAAAAATCGAAGAACCAGATTTGCGCTCATAGGTAGTAGAAGAGCCATAAGCACACTTCTAGCGAACGTTTTGGTTGTGACTATGGTGGTCGCGCTCGGCACGATGCTTTTCATATGGACGACTGGTGTGATGGGCGCGTATCAAGGCGGCGCCGGGCTCTGGTTCTCGACTAGAAGCGAAGTGATGAAGGAACGTTTGGCTATAGAAGAGGTTTGGTTTACAAACGTTGCAGGTCAAGATCGCAAGAACATTACAATCTACATAAGGAATGTTGGAGCCAATGAGATCAAGATCGCGGCCGTCTACGTGAACAGCACTCAAGTCTGGACCGGGACGAGAATTATCGAAGTCGGGCAGGTCGACCGAATCTCCTTGACTCTTACGACTTCTTGGGGGCGAGGTTCCGTCACATACATCTCAGTCGCGACGTTGCGAGGAAACGTCGTTAAAGGATATTGGCAGGCGCCCTTTTGAGGTGAAATGAATTGTTCAAACACTTTGCAATGCGAAGGAAGGGAGTAGGCACAGTACTAGGCGCCGGCTACTTCATCATAATAATGCTCGCAGTATTCAACCTGATAATGTGGGAAGTCAATCAATATGACGCCTACCGGCAACTCGTTGACCAAATGAATCAAGTGGACCAAGAGAGAATAAGCGAAAACCTAGAATTCGTGTATCCTGTAATAATCGACCGTGAAGATCTGGGATCTGGAAAATACAGTTTCAATCTAACTGTCCGAAACATCGGAGGCATAACAATAAACACAGCCCGCCTATACTTCTACAACTGCTCTTCAAACGCGCTGAAGATAATTGAAAAAAGTATCACCGGAGTCGACTACTTCACAAACGGGTTCATCAACCCGGGCGAAACTAACCACAAGATAGGTGTCGTGTCGACTCTTGACATGAATAAGGTTCCGGCAGACGGTTCCCGACCTTTCATCATATATTTGGCAACTGAACGTGGAAGAACTTTCAGTAGCGTCTACCCGATAACGATTCCCAAGTGGGGCGGAAACCCAGGGTTCATTGATATTGGTCCCCTGAGATTCAAGTTTGACTACTACTCATTGAACTATACGACTCCTTCAAAGACTGTGCCTACCCCGGCTTGGATAGTCAGTCCATATGCAAGCGGAACATCTATCATGTTCTTTGTAACGGTTATTAATACCGCAAGTGACGACGACATAAAACTGAAGAGATACTGCGTCTTCGACTGCATTGAGCTGGCACAGTCTGGTGCTAGTGGAAAGATAGCTTCATTCTATATTGTGGATAAGGACAGCACTTGGCCAGGAGCCAGCACGATGTTTCCCTACGATGAAGTCAACGACCCATATATACTTCCTAGGAATCCGGATCCGAACAACCCTCAAGGCGGCATAGCGAACATCATCAAGTTTGGCGCAGCGAGTTGGGGAACAGCAGAAGTCAAATGCCTATACACTGGTGGGGGCGGGTACGCGCAGTATGAGTATCTTATCCTGATGGGCTTCTACTACGTGTACCAAGGCCATGACTATGGTGCCACAATTCCATTCGTAGCGATTCGGACCAACACACCCACTTAGCGTTGAAGAAGTGAAGAAAGAAATGGGCATTAAAGATGAAATAGCTGGGAAGAGAGAAGAGACAGTTTCACAGGTCGTACGTGGGGGTTTGAATCGCGCTCGATCTGGGATTCCAGGTTTTGACGAATTGACGAAGGGAGGTTTGATAAGGAATAGAGCTTATCTAACGGCCGGTTCAGCTGGAACAGGCAAGACAATCTTCTCGATGCAGTTCATTCATAGTGGGATCGTCAAATACGGAGAGAACGGAGTCTACGTGACTCTGGAGGAGACTCCTGAGCAGCTGAGGAGGGATATGTTCAGCTTCGGATGGAATTTGAAGAAGCTTGAGAATGAGGCGAGGCTGATCCTCCTAGACGCGTCTTCCAGTAGAGTTGGCTTCGGCAGCAGAGAGAAATTCGTCGTTCCTCGACCCTTCACCTTGGATGCGCTGCTCTATGAGGTTAACCGCTGCATCGAGAAGACAAAAGCTAAGAGAGTTGTGATCGACTGCCTGGACGCTATGGGTTTGCATGCCAAGGATGTGGAGGAATTTAGAAAGTCTCTTCTCAAACTGACTATGATCTTGAAGTCTTTCGAATGCACCTCCCTCCTTGTCTCAGAGTCGTTTGACGGGAAGACTCCGAGCCGATATGGAGTTGAGGAGTTCGTTACTGACGGTATAATAATGCTTCACCATGCGCTGGATGAGAGTGTCTCTGAGGAGACCACTCTCGACGAGAACCCTGTTGAGGGAAACTTCCTGCAGGAGAGCAAGTCTTGGACTAGAACACGCACAAGGAGAATAGAAGTCTTGAAGATGAGGGGTAGCGACCACTCCCATGACCTGCATAAGTTCGTGATAACTCAAGACGGCGTCATCGTGGAAAGCTGTCCCGAAGTGACGAGAAGGATTAGAAAAGCAGTTTTCAAGACCCGCGCGATCGAGTGAGTCCAAAGTGGCAGGAAATGAAAGAGAAAAGGATGAGAACAAGTATCGGAGGGCTCGACGAGAGACTCGGAGGAGGGCTGCCTAGCGGAAGCCTAGTTCTAGTTCTAAGTAACTCTGAGACTGCACTTCGAATGTTCTGTCAACAGGTTCCATACAACCTCGCGCGTGTGGGGCATAAGGTCTTCTACCTGACGATCTTGAAGGAGCCTCAATACATAAGGGAAGAAATGAATCTCTACGAATGGACAACGACTATCTTTGAAGAAAAGAAGAGATGGATCTTTGTTGACGGCTACACCCCGAGGATAGACGCCCTCTTTCTAAAGACGCCGAATGACACGATGGATTCACAGTTCGACTTGTCCGTCTCGATTCGAACTGAAATTCTATCAAAGCTGGGAGATGAAGAGGTCATTGTGGTCGACTCGCTCTCTGACGTACTTCTTACTCAGGAGCTCCACTATGTCGTTGAGCTTCTTGAGATACTCTCAGCGCAAGTTCGAAGGACTGAAGGACTAGCCTTCCTGCCTTTGATACAATCTATGCACGATGAGAGGACCATAGCTACGTTGTCGCATCTCGCAGATTCTGTTATCGAACTTGCGATAGGGGAGACTTACTTTGAAGGAAAGATACGTTTCTGGAAGATGAGAAGAGCACGCTCCGAGCCCCTCTTCCTACCTTTTTCAATAACGGAGAGAGGGATAATGGCGGAGACTTTCAAACGGGTAGCATAGAGTTGGCATATCATGAGTCAAGAAGTCCTACTGAATGAAGTGGCCAACCCGAAAACGAACTACGATAAGAAAGAGACGGAACTCATCCGGAGAGAACTGGAGACTTATTATCAGAGGAAATACGGCAAGGAAGGCAAGAAGAGACTTCGATACGATATTGAAGCCTTGTCCAATCCGAATCTTCCAAAGAGAGGTTTTCTAAGCAACGTCTTTTCTAAAGGAGACCGAAGGATTGGCATCACACAACTCTACAATGGCATCATTAGCACTCAAAGGGGTCGCTATCTATCCGAATCCAGCGCGATTCAAATAGCCGTCCTCGATCGATACTACCTCAATAAACCTTTTGCAGAAGCGATCATCGTCAAGGAGAGTACCGGACAAGTCAAATACATAGTCTCAGAGGTTCCTCTATCAGAGGTTGAGAAAAGGCAACTTGACCAGATAAAGGAGCTTCTTGCAGACGAGTTGAATGTCGATTTCAAAAAGTTGGGATCGGGCGAGAAGACAGTCAGTTATCTGAAGAAGCAGATTCGAGGCATAATCAAGAATTACAGACTGAAGGTGGATGCTGCATCATTCGACAGGATCGCGTATTACATCGTTAGAGACTACGTCCATTTCGACAAGATCGACCCGTTGATGAAGGATCCTAAGGTAGAAGATATATCCTGCAATGGTCATGGGCTCCCGATATTTGTTTGGCATCAAGAGTACGAGTCGATTCCGACGAATGTTGTCTTTCAGACAGCTGAAGAGCTGGATAAATTCATAGTGAAATTGACCTATATGACCGGTCGAGCTATCTCGATAGCTCAACCGGTTGTTGACGCAAGCCTCCCAGATCAATCGCGCATACAGTTGACTTACGAGAAGGAGGTCACTCGTAGAGGGTCATCATTCACCATCAGAAAGTTTCGAGAGAGACCTTTCACAATAACCGACCTAATAGTCTTCAACACTCTATCTCCTGAGATGGCAGCCTACTTCTGGTACGCCATTGAAAGGCAAGCCTCAGTCTTAGTCGTCGGAGGAACAGCTTCAGGAAAGACTGTCACCATCAACATGATGTCCATGTTCATCAAACCAACAGCTAAGATAGTCTCGATAGAGGATACGGCGGAACTTCAGCTACCGCATGAGAATTGGCTTCCTTCCGTTGTAAGGACGGGGTTCGGCGTAAGCGGGAAAGTCTCAGAGATATCGTTGTATGACTTGCTCAAGAACGCGATGAGGCAGAGACCTGAATACATTATAGTCGGCGAGGTCAGAGGCGCAGAAGCTTATACACTGGTTCAAGCGATCGCTACAGGCCACGGAGGTTTAGCCACTCTTCACGCAGACTCAGTTGAAGCTTCTATTCATCGACTTGAAAGTGAACCTATGAACATACCTCGGCCACTCATAACGACCATAGACGTAGTCGCTGTTCAATCGCGCATTCGACTCGGCGATAAGTCAGTGAGGCGGATCATTAGCGTAAGCGAGATCGTCGGGATAGACCCCATAACGAAGGACATCTTGACAAATGAGATCTTCAAATGGGACCCGAGGACAGACTCGTTCCTATACACTGGTAGAAGCTATGTCCTTGAGAAACTTGTGAAGAGGCAGGGGATTGTCTTTGATGCTGCTATCAAGGAGCTTGAAAATCGTAAGCAGTTGATTCAATGGATGGCCAAGAATCAGGTACGTGACTACAAGGATGTAGTTGAATTCATAAGGTCCTACTACCTTGACCCAGCAGGCGTTCTAGAGAAAATCCAGAAGGGTAACTGAATGAGGTTGTCCAATGCATCGAAGCCGAAGGCGCCTGAAGCTGAAAGCGAAGAGAGCTATTCTACACTCTATCACTTCACATACAATCTTCTCGGAAGACGTTTGGACAGGACCTTACCACTCTTCAAGGGGCTTAAACCGGTACTTCAACAGTCAGGGCTAAGAGCTACCTTCAAAGCATACGTCAGCCTCATCTGGTTTTCATTCATTCTGTCAACGCTACTCTCCTTCGTCGTCTTGGTCATCCTCTTCATTCTCTTTCCTTGGGTGATGGGTATGATACCTATCGTCCAGAGTTTTCTGCAATTTCCATACTTCCTGCTGCTTAGCTTGATACTCTCGCTGGGAGTAGGGGGTCTGACGTTTTTCATAGTCTACTCTTTCCCGACATACAAGAGGATAACCCGCAAGGAAAGACTTGAGGAGAATTTGGTCTACACATCTAGCTACATGACTGTCCTAGCTTGCGCAGGAGTTCCGCCTGAGAGAATTCTCCGTTCAACAGCCATGAAAGACCCGAAGTTCCTCCTTTCCAACGAGATAAAATCTATAGTTGGGAAGATAGACTTGCTGGGATACGACACATTGTCGGCTCTTGATTCTGAAATCGAGAGGTCCCCCTCCTCTCTATACTCCAACGTGCTCAGAGGCTTCGCCGCAACGATTAGGACCGGAGGGAATGTCAAAAAGTATTTCTTGAACACGACGAGGCAGCTAATGCAAAGGAGGAGTATGAGGCTTCAACAGTTTCTCGACTCATTAGGGATAGTGGCTGAGATCTACGTCATAATGCTAATCGCCTTCCCATTGCTCCTGGTCATAATGTTGGCGGTCATGGCTTCGGTTGGAGGAACGATCTGGGGAGTCGATGTCTTCTACTTAATGTACTTCTTGACATTCGGGCTGATTCCTCTTTGCGGCCTCATGTTCCTCGTCCTCATAGAGATGATTCAGCCGAAGGGGTAGGTGAAGACCGATCAAAGTAACAAGAAGGGCTGTGAGGATCATCTGGGCGGTATCTGTGCTCATAGGGGCATCTATCTTCGCTGTCGGCTTCATCTACACCTTCCCGTATCAGCCGATAGTCGTTATCGACTGGTCGAACCCCACGATGATAGACGATTTTCAGAATACAACGTTGTGGACATTCGGTTCCGCTCAAGAAGTTAAGAAAGGTCAATACGGGGTCGCGAAAGGATACATGTGGCTGAAATGCAACAGCACAGAGTTGGAGTCAGTAGGGTACAAACGCGAAGTTTCAATAGACACTAGCAAGTATCCTTACCTAGAGATAGAGTTTTCCACAACGCAGAACGCTGTGCTTCGTCTCTCAATCCAGACATCGAGAGGAGCTGTAAGGCAAGTCCTTTCAGCTCCAGCTCAAGTTGCCAAGACGACCGAGAAGATAAACCTCAAGGAATACACCAACAGCACTATCACCACATTATGGTTATATGTCAATGATTATCCTGCCTCAATTTCAGAAGGAGAAATCGGCGTCTATATAGGTCGAATCCTAGCTTACAGGCAGATAGTCTCGGCCTCTTGGGATGATTTTCTGATCGTCGGATTCCTTTCAGCTTTGATCCTACCCTCCGCAACATACTATTTTGACAGCAGGAGGAAAGACTCGATTGACAATAACCTCCCGAGTCTACTGCGTGACATAGCGGAAGCTGGAAGGACAGGTATGACTTTAACTCGCGCTATTGAGGTCAACGCTGAAAGAGACTACGGACCCTTGACTGAAGAGCTAAGGAAGACCATTGCCCAGTTGACTTGGAAGGTCCCTTTGGAGACAGCGCTCCAGTCATTTAGCGATAGATGCGATACACGCTTGGCGAGGAGGACGACGCTGTTGATTCTAGAGGCAAGTAAGGCAGGGGGAGACATACAAGAAAGCATCGATTCCGTGAACCGGCATATCGAAGAGCTTCAAAGCATAGAGAGGAAGAGGAAGACTCAGATGCGCCCGTACGTCGCTTTGATCTATATCTCGTTCTTTGTCTTTCTAGTGACGGTCTTCATAATTGTAACACAGTTCTTTTTCAGTGTAAGTTCCATGGGCGGACTCGGCTTCGTTGGAGCAAAGCCCGTCCCAGTCGAGGCCTATTCTCAGATATTCCTTTACATGGCTATTGTTGAAGCCGTATTCGGCGGCCTCGCTGGAGGGAAGATGAGCTCGGGTTCACTGAAACATGGGTTCAAACATGTCCTAGTGCTTACTGTTATAAGTTTTGTCGTCTTTAATTTCTTTGTTTGACCCACAGCGACCGTGGAAGAACGATTGACTGCTTCGTGTATGCACCTATTTACAGCAGAATTTCCACTTGATTCCTTCCTGTATTCAATTCTTAACATGTTCACACGGGGATACCTTACACCCTAAAAGATTGAGAAGATAACTCAAGATGAATAATCGATTCAAAGCGGTCCTAGTGGCGGCCCTAGTTTTCACGGCTCTTTTTGAGTGTTTCGTACCGAGAGCTGTTCACGCTCAGGCGGCCTCTATCACCCCTTCAAGTTACTGGGGAGTTTTCTTCGGAACGGTGGGCGATATAACTATCACAGTCAAACAACAAGGGATAGCTCTTAGAATTGGAATTCCTAGAGAATTCATTGCGCCGCATGCTGAGAACGACACAGCTTTCCTTTCTTCTACAATAACAGATGACTACTTCTACTATCTGGTGACAGATGATTCGCTGCACTATCCATACAAGGAGGATGCTCCATTCAGAGTTGAAATACATAACCCTCGATATGTAACATTCAACGCTCCACAGTATATCTTCATGAAGGACCTTCATGCTCCTAGTGTCGCAGGAATCTACAATTTCACAATATATATCGCTACGAGCCTCTCGCCCTACGGAAGACCGATTTTTCCTCCAAGACCGACAGAGAACCTCTCGGTTCCCGTGAGTATGAGAGAGGATCCTTCCAGCATCTCAGGATACATACTTGACCCGCCTTCATACTATTACACGCAAGGAATTCCTATCAGAGCGAATGGAATAGTATATGCGACTGAGATAGGTACTGGGGCCAAAGCGAGAGCTTACGTTGATCCTCGTACAGGATACTACAATCTGACAGGATTGTGGGCGCCAGGAACGTACAAGCTTGAAGCTTCGGCAGGCTACTGCCCTGAGACCGGTTTCGCATATCTTTTAACCGAGGAGCCTCAGCTCGTCACGTTGAAGAAGACGGAGAACCTTTACCAGATCAATATCACTTTGATCAGGGGATGCAAGATCTGGGGAACAGTATTCTACACCACTCCTAGCGGCGAGAGCATAAACTCACTCGATAATCCATGGTTGAAGAATCTAGGCTTCAACGTGCTGAATTACACGGTTGAAGCGTACGATTTGAACGGAAAGTTCGTGGGCGGATATTCCAATGTTTCAGCAAACAAGAAGTCAGACAATTTCACTATTACGGGATTGGAATATGTAGGTTTCGGGCCTGGCATCTATAATCTGAAAGCTTGGGTCTTCGCCTATACTCAAGGCGCAACAACGGTACCCACACTTATCATGCCTGAGAGTAGCGTGTCCGCGAACATCACATTGATCTACGGCGGGGTCATCTCAGGAAATATTCGTCTGCCTGAGACGCCTAGAGAATCCGAGATGGCAACCCTCTCTACGGCTACAGACACATATTATGGTGGGCACATCGTCATCGAGGCATTCGATCCGTCGGGTTCACTGAAAGGCCTCACATTGATAAATGGTACAGGAATGGATGGAAGGACTCTATACGCCACCTCTAGCACCGTCAGATTCTACATACTTGGTTTCAGTGAATTCTACAATAAGACGCTCTCAGGCGTATGGAAACAGAGAGACTACGGTCTCGAAGAATCCCCATATAGCATCTACATATGGTTGAGAGGCTACATCCAACCAAGTATCGCTTACATAACCCTCGCGAAGGGCGGCAACTCAACAGTAGAAATCTGGGTAACTCGGACTGGTGCTGTAAAGACGACTGTCGTTTCAATGAATACTCACCCACCGACGGGGAACCCTCAATCGATAGTTGCTTGGCGTTTCGGTCTGCAAGGATACTGGCTACGAATATACTACTATGCGTCAGCCACAGGATCGATGATAGGCTACGCCGACAAGCAACTTTCTCTGAGTCCCGATGTGAGCGAGTTTAGAGCAAATGTCACATACACAGGAAACAACTGGTCCCTTGACTTGATTATCTATCGGGGAAGCCTGCCAAGCTCGGTCGCTGAAGGCGACTACCTAGTGAATGCATTCACGTATGGCTACGTTCAGAGAAAACAGTCCACCGTATGGGTTCAGTCGGGAATGGGAGCGCGAGCGAGCGTGATCCTTCAGTTGGGCGCTGGAATAAACGGAACTGTTGCCATAAAGAAAGACGAACTGTACTTGACGGCGTTAACTGAAGATGTCTTCGTCAGGATTGAGGCTCGGAGTCCAACTTGGCTTCTGTCAGGGGCGCAAATATTGACCATACCAGTCAGCAGCATAGGTTTCATTTTCCGAGTCTACGGCTTCTGCGGCGGGCCCAACCATTTCTATTATGTTGCGCCAGACGGTACACGCTTCAACGACTACGGGCTGGAACAAGGGACATACTTCATCCAAATCTTAGATTTCGGTTACACTTACAGATACAGGCAGACGATCGAGGTTTCAGTCAACCTTCCTGGAATCGACTTCATAGTCTCGGTTGACTATGATGTTAACAGGCTAGGCAAGATCTCAGGGACAGTCAGGGGATTGAATGCTACAGGGTCTCCAGTTCCACTCTCATGGGCTACAATAAACTCCGCTTCGATTTGGGAATTCTCACAAGACGGAGGATACGTAATTCACCTCCCTGAAGGAATGTACACATTCACATACTCAGCTCCCGGGTATGTGAGCCAATCCTACTCAGTCATAGTCACAGGCTCATCGGAGACAGAAGTTAACATTATCTTAAGTCAAGCCGGAACGCCTTTCTCCCTAGTCCAGTTGAGGCTCGTACTAGAACGAATGGGTGAAACCACTCAACTTTCGTACGTTATCACCGCGGAGACTTACGTCAATGGAGTCCTCAGCCACCTGGCGGAGTATGCATGGACATGTGATGGTGGATACCTTAACTCAACAAGCGGAAAGGCTGTCGAATGGATTGGAGAGAACTCTGTAGAGACATCTACCTACTCAATCGCGGTTAGAGCCATGGTGGCCGGATATGGTGAGGCCTTTGCTTTGGTTACCATATCTATCACACCTATCCCAGAATTCTCGTCGCTGCAGGTAGTTCTCGTCTCCATCGTCGCTATCACAGTTGTTTCGATTAGAGTATTGTCAAAGAGACTTTCCAAGAGATACGCAGAGCTATCGGGGTAACCTTTTTAACATTCTTGAGACCAAACTTGGTCATCTGGAGGTCGCCTGAAAATGCCTCTGTCGTTTGTATTGATAAACGCCGAGATAGGGTCCGAAGATGAAGTCTTAAAGGAACTGAAGAAGCTGCCGAACGTGAAGGAATCCTACGTCGTCTATGGAGTGTACGACATAGTTGCGAAGGTTGAAGCGGAGAGTATGGACAAACTTAAAGAAGTCGTAACCTGGAAGATACGCAGGCTCGATAAGGTCAGATCGACGCTCACGATGATCGTTGTAGAGGGCGCGTAACTCTCCTCCTTTCTTTTGAAAGAAATCAGATATTGATGCCCTAGATTTCTCAAGAATGTCGTCTCTAAGTCAAATGAGTATCTTTAAATAAAACTCAGAATATCGCATCATGCGGGTTTACGCGTATGAAGAAAGAAACAGTATCAATACCGTACGATAAAGATAAATTCGTTCACTCTAGGATCTTGTCATCTAAGAATATCCGCTGGATTTTTCCTAAAGAGGTTCCTGCGACAAAGCCTGTCGAAAAGCTAGTGGAGGAGGCTTTCAATAACCCGATAAACTCGAAGAAGCTAGACGACGAGAAGATCCGGAGCGCCGCAATAATAGTCTCAGACAACACCAGAGTCCATACGCCGTATCTACCGTCGCTTGTTAGGAAGATGGAGACGAAGACCGATGAAATCAAGATCGTTATTGCTTCTGGAACACATGTTGTTCCGGAGATAGACTTTGTTGAGAAGGTTGCGGGTCGGGAGCTTCTGGCCAAGTTCTGGTACAAGATAACGAACTCTTCAACGCAGAATCCGTTGAGCAAGTACGAGTTCGTCGGAGTCACCTCGAGAGGGACAGAAATCGAACTTAACAAGGAGATTCTGGAATGCGACTTCATCCTCTCTTCATTGTGCGTTCGACCCCACTACTTCGCCGGATGGGAAGGAGGGGCGAAAGCTCTCGTTCCAGGATGCGCGAGCCTCAAAACTGTATCCAAGAACCATTCCCTTTCAGTCGGGAAGATGGATTCCAAGGAATTGATTATCAAAGGGAATCCTGTCAGGGAAGATATGAATGAAGTGCCTTCGCTCCTCAAGAAAGAAAGAGGCATAGAACACAGAATCATAGACTTCGTTCCGAACAAGGATGATGTTCCAATACTGATAGGCTACGGGGAACCCAAGGCCGCCCATCTAACTCTCGCAGACTACAGCCAGAGCATCTACGCCGTTAAGGCGCAACCGGCCCCCTTAGTTATCGCTGTCGCTGAGATGCCTCTGGGCCAGAACTTCTATCAAGCTCTCAAAGCATGCTCGCACGCAACCAATATAGTGAAGCTGAACAATCGTCCAAGATCTGTGACTATTCTTGTCGCATCGATGAAGAATGGGATTGGGAGCAAAACGTTCGAGAAGGAGATGAGAACATACTCGAACATGGAGCCGCAGGAGGTGCTCAAGAAACTGAAAGAACGAGCGGCGGTGGGCGACTTCAACGAAACTCTTGAGAAAATCAATAGGCTTGCAATCGATGAGCCGCTGAGGGACTATCTGGTCGTATCTCCTGAAGCTCCTTCAGACCTGAAAGCGTTCTGGAAGAGTGTTGGAGTTACTTTCTATGAAGAACTCGATGATGCTCTCAAAAGTCTGAAACCCGAGCTGTTGAGGGACGTACTGATACTACCGAACGGTTCCTCTACAGTTCCCATAGCCGCCTAACCCTCCGCATCCGTTTCTAATGATAGCTTACACTTTATTTTGAACCTAGCCAAAAAGAGATTCGACGAAAGGAGCCTCTGATACAGTATCTTCCCAAACTAGCCAAGGCGCTACGGGTCGTCTACCGGGTGTAGAGGATGGATGTGGCCTTTCACATAGGCATAGACGATACAGACTCTCCTAGAATGGGCTGTACTACATATATAGCCGCGCTTCTCGTCAGAAGACTTGAAGATTTGGGTTGCAGGTTTGCTGACTACCCAAATATTGTAAGGTTGAACCCGAATATCCCTTGGAAAACTCGTGGAAACGCGGCTGTATGTCTGCGTCTTCTCTGCCAAGAAAGGCGCATTGATTCTGTTAAGGAAGCGACTTTAAAAGTGGTGAAGGAGAATTCTGATCTGACCTACGATAAGACTGATCCAGCTGTAGCATTCTTAAAAGGGGATGTACCCACTGAGCTATGGGGCTTCTCAAAGAAGGTTATACAGGATATCGCTTCAATTGCTGAAGCGAAACGCCTAGCAGCGAAGTTCAACGTCGAATTCAATCTGATTCGAGGTGAAAGGGGTCTAATAGGCGCTTTGGCGGCGATCGGCGAGACCTTACAAGGCGATCACACCTACGAAATCATCGCTTACAGAACGCTGGGGAACAGAGGCAGCAAGCGTAGAGTTGATGAGAGATCAGTGATCCAGATGGATTCGAAAACTAACCCTCTAACCTTTAACAATTACGACTACGAGAGTAAACGGGTACTGATAACGCCCCATGGGCTCGACCCGATTCTCTATGGAGTTCGCGGAGAGAGTCCGGAAGCTCTCTTGCAAGCTCAAAGCATGCTCATAGTCGATGAAGAGGTTGAACTGTGGGTGATCTTCCGAACCAATCATGGGACAGATTCTCATCTTCGTCGAATAAGATCCATAAGCCAAGCGAGACCCTTTAGACCAGTCGTCGTTCAAGGTAGAGTAGCCGCAACGCCGAGGACAGTAACTGGCAGGCATGTAATCTTCAGTATAAGTGACGACACAGGAAGAATAGACGCCGCTGCATACGAGCCCACCGGAAGCTTCAGGAAGGTAGTCAAAGGTTTGATTGAAGATGATGTAGTTGAAGTCTACGGCGGCGTTAGGAAAGGCTCTGTCGCCTATCCTAGAACCGTGAACCTTGAGAAGATCAAGATGTTGAAACTCGCAGAGCAGACGGTTATGGAGAATCCTAGATGCCCGAAATGTGGGAGACGCATGGAGTCAGCTGGCAGAGAGCAAGGGTTTAGATGTAGAAGATGCAAACTGAACATGCGAGAAGCGAAGAAGGTCCATAGGGCGCTTGGAAGAACGATCAAGGAGACATTGTATATTCCGCCGGCCAGAGCTCATAGGCATCTGACCAAACCCCTATCGAGATACGGCAGAGAGAAGACAAACGCGCCGAGATCCATGATCGAGAAGTGGCATAGCTCGTAGATCGGAGTCTTATGCTTTTACCTGCTTCACGTCGAAACTCTTGACCAGAAACTTGAAGATGTTCAATGCGGCGTCTCTGTCAGGCATCAAAGAGACTGTCGTGGAGAGTATTCCCACTCCATCGATGCCACGGAGACTGGATAAACCCAAGATCATCCCAGAATATCCAAGCAGCTGATTCTTCTTGAAGAGTTTCGCTCCAGCGCTCTCAAGCTTATGGGCGAGACCTCGTTTGGTAGCAGCCCCGTACACTACGTTCTTCTCTTCGGCTATGGGCCTGATACTGTCCAGAACGACGATACATCTCGACTTGACTTTCAAAGCAAAATTCACTATTTGATTGAACACCTCATAGTGTGCCTTAGGGTCCTCCTCCGCAATAGTCGCGTCACCAGTGAGAACAACGATATTGGGTTGGCACGAGCAACTCTCATAGAACTCGTAACGCGGCAGCCTACATACCCCGCTATCTTCTATCACCAGATTATCTGGAAAACGACTGCTGTAGTACTCCGCAAAGAGTCTCGCATTCCCGAAATCGATAAGCAGTCGAGCCGCTATCCTTCCAGCATCCGCCAAGCCGGGCAAGCCAACGACGAACATCGCTGAATCCAGAGGAGGATTGTACAGCACACGGAAATTATCCTTCACCGCGATCACTCGAACTGAGGATTAATCGAAGCTGGAACGAATAAAAAGATTTAAGGATGCTCTTTTCTAGCTATACGAGGAAACGATTCGAGATAGTTTCATCGATAAAGCGGGGTGGGGTAGCCAGGTTTAACCCGCAGGGCTCATATGAGCCATGCTCGGCGAAACCCTGAGATACCTTTGGATTGAAGCCAGAGGCTCGAACGGTGGTTCGAATCCACCCCCCGCTACGGAGATCTTGATACTTTCTATCCCAAAGGCTAAAATCGCGAAGCTTGTTCTATCCTTTCGAAATAGCAGATTGGTGAGACGATGCTGAGAGACTTTAAGGCCTTCGTCTTCGATCTAGATGGCTGCATCTACAGAGGGGATATTCCTTTTCCAGGAGCTGCGGATACTATCGCTCATCTTAGGAAGTTTGGCAAGAAGATACTGTTTCTCACGAACAATGCGACACGAACGCCGGAACAATATGTTGAGAAACTGAAAGGAATGAACATTAACGCAGATGTCCGTGATGTTCTGACCTCAGCGACGGCGACAGCAATTTACTTGATCGAGAAATACGGCAAGGTGAGAGTTTTCCCAGTCGGCGGACAAGGGCTTATTAAAGAACTGGTAAAGGTCGGACATACGATAGTAGAGGCACGTGAGATAAAGAAAGCAGATTTCGTTGTAGCTTGCCTTGATCCGGAATTCACCTACGAGAAACTGGATCTCGCCTGCCAAGCGGTCTTTTCTGGCGCCAGATTTGTTGCCACGAATATCGATCCGACCATCCCGGTTGAGAAAGGGTTCAAGCCGGGAGCTGGTGCGATAGTCGCAGCCATATCTGCAGCTACCGGAGCCAAATCTGAAGTGGTAGGGAAGCCGTTCGGGCATATAATCGAGATAGCTCTTGACAGACTAGGAACAGCCGCTGGGAAAACTGTTTTCGTCGGTGACAGGTTGGACACAGATATTCAAGCTGGAAAAGAGGTCGGAGGGTTCACAATTCTCGTTCTCTCAGGTTCGACGAAGAGAGAGGCGGTTGAGAAAGTTGACGACCTGAGACGGAAACCGGACTTGATTCTACCTGACATCAGCTGCATCCAACAACTGTTTGCTTAGATCGAAATTTTCGAGAACGACAATATTGTTCTAGCTATTTCAGAAAAAGAACTGCTTGCTGATGGTGTGGGTGCTCTCAGAGGAGAGGACGAGAAAGTCGCGCTCCTCTAAACTGCCTATTCTTTAGAGATTATTATTCCGAGGATCTTCTCATCCTGAAAGGTCTTCTCTATCTCCTCAAAATCAAGTTTCTTCACTAGTTTCACTTGAACACCAGTGGGATTGCTCAACAAGACCAGCCTAAACTTTCCCAACATGAAGCCCGCCGCTCGCTCAAATTGGCTGTCTAGTCGCACGTTCAGGCATTTAAGACTTGTGCAAAGAGAAAGCTAAAAGGTTCCAACCTCTATACGAGTTTTCAGAAACGTTCTTGTCCGTAAAGCGCTAAGAAACGTCTCTCAGGTATGTAAGTAAGTTTGTAGTGGACCGGGCGGGATTTGAACCCGCGACCTTCCGGTTTCTCGGGAGCTTCAATCCTTGCAAACCGGACGTTCCTTAGCCCAGAGAGACTGGCATACCAGACTGAACTACCGGCCCATCATTCTCTTCTAGGAGAAGAGTGACGCTGATTTAAGCGTGATGTTAGGGCCGCCGCCGGGATTTGAACCCGGCCTAAACCCGAGCGCTATTTCTATGACGCTCTCTAGGCTCCACAGGCCTATACGCTACCAAGTTCCGCAAAGACCCTATTGATGTCTTCTCTACGTTACGGCGGCCACTGTGTCTAATGCAAGATGCCCCTAGGTTTAAGAGTTTTCCCGATCAAAGAGCTGGATCAAAGATCTTTCAATACGGTCCTAGCCGGTGGAAGATGCTCCCAAAGGTAGTTGAATAGCCAGTCGTTGGCTCTTGTCAGAAATGGGTTCGTAGTCCAGATCGCTTCATCCATCCCTTGGGTCATGTCTAAGTCGTCTGGGATCGCTTCCGTGAAGATTATGGATTTGCCATCAATACAGGCGCTTTGTATTAAAGGTTGGATCTGCAGGCAACGTATCTCCGCGATTTCCATGAACTCCGTTGCGACTCTTGCGTTTTGCTTTGAAATCGGAGCGATGAAAAGTATCTTGACACCTTTCGTCTTGCATTTCTCGAGGGCTCCAGCGTTCGACTTGTACGATCTCACTATTCCATTTAAAGTAGTAATCACATGAATATACTCGCGCGCGTTCATGAACATTTCATTGAGTTTCTCGAAGACCTCAGATCTCCCTTTGAGGACCCAGATCTCACTCTTCTCGTACGGTTCTGCTTTGCGGACGTACTTCATAGATTCATAGCTCAACGCTAGACTTTGAATTGCCTCCTCTGCTTTTCTCAAATCTTGACTCAACCTTTCTACGAGAGGAAACAGAGTCTCGTTTGGAGACGCAGCTAGATATCTTTCAGGTTTTTCAGGTATAGCCAGAACCAAATTTTTGCGCATAAGCTCCTTAAGTGCGCCGTAAGTCTTCGTCCGAGGCACGTTGCTTAGGAAGCTGATTTCACCGGCTCTGCTTGGGCCGCTCTTGACTAGTGCGATATATATTCTAGCCTCGTACTCAGTCAACCCCAACCTCATTAACGCGTTGACATTGCTCTGTTCTATGCTCATTAGCACCACCTCAGAACCTACTCTTACAGAAGGAATTCTAAGCGGTTATGTTTATGGCTTCTGCAGCTTACCCATAACCATGGCAAATGATCAACTCTTGGCGCATCGTTGCTAGATCACCTTGAGCTCTCTTCCAATCTCCTCAAATACGCTCAACGCGAAGTCCAAATCTTCCTTTACCAGCGCCGCATTCATCATCGTCCTAATTCTGGCCTTGTCTCTAGCAACCATCGGGTAGACTATGGGAAGTGCAAAGACCCCTTTCTCGAAGAGCCTACTACTCAGTTTACGCGCGACAGAGCTTTCTCCTACAATTACAGGCGTAATCGGTGTTTGACTCTTCCCTATATCGAAGCCTAGGTCGGTGAGGGCTTTCTTGAAGTACTTAGTATTCTCCCAGAGGTTCTTCACGTGCCAAGGCTCAGACTCCAATACTTCCAGTGCGGCTATGCATGCTGCTGCCACCGGCGGAGGATGCGACCCACTTAATAGCCATGTCCTCGATCTGTTTAAAGCGAAGTTTACAAGATCCCTTGTTCCAGATACATATCCGCCAACAACTCCAAACGCCTTTGAGAAAGTTCCCATCTCGACGTCAATCTTTCCTTCGAGATTGAAGTGAGATCCTATCCCACGTCCCTTCTCCCCTAAAACTCCATCTCCGTGGGCGTCATCAACATAACTCATTGCACCGTGTTCCTGGGCTAATTGAACTATCTTGTCAACCGGAGCTATATCCCCGTCCATGCTGAAAACTCCGTCCGTAATGATCAGAATCCTCCTCGGGTTCTTTTTGTCCACCTCGTTCAACATGTGTTCCAGGTCGTTCGCATCGCAGTGTTTGTAGATTACTCGTTCGGCTCGGCTCAAACGCACTCCATCTATTATGCTTCCATGATTCAATTCATCGCTAACTATGATATCTCCTTCACCGACGAGTTGCGGTATCAAGCCCGCGTTCGCTGCGAAACCTGTCTGATAGACTAGCGAGGCCTCCGTGCGTTTGAATTCCGCTAACTTCTCTTCAAGCTTCAAATGCAGATCCATATTGCCAGCTATGGGTCTGACCGACCCAGATCCAACCCCATGAGTCTTTATTGCGTTGATCGCAGCCTCTTTGAGCCTTGGGTGGTTGCTCAAACCCAAGTAATTGTTCGAACACAGCATAAGCACTTTCTTTCCGTCGACAACACATCTTGGGCTGCTGCTTCCTTGAACAACATGAAGTTTCCAGTCAAGTTCATTCCTAACGAGTTCATCATATTCTTCTTTCAAAAAGGCAGTTGGATTTCTCAAAACTCAAATCCCCCTAACTAGTTTTGAGTCGTAACATTCTGGAATAGATTCCACCAAGTCGGATTCTATCTTACGTTCGGAATCATGCGGAGAATCATCAATTGAAGGATAAAAGATCTTTGGAGACGCTTTCATGAGTCCCGGATCAGCAGTTTAGGCAGATCATTGACGTTGCCGATGACATCGCATCCGATCTTCTTGAAAGCATCCGCATTAGAGGACCCGGTCAAGACTCCGATGAAACGGACATTTGAATTTCTTGCGCATAATGCGTCTATAGGGTGATCCCCGACCATAAGAGTCTCCTCAAGTTTCGCATTCAATTTCTGAGTGAGCATTATGACCTGATCTGGATTCGGTTTCGGCCTATCGATATCGTCTCTTGCAGCGACAGAATCTACCAGTTTTGAGAGTCCTGTGGCCTCTAGACTCCTAAGCGCATATTCTCGGCAGCTTCGAGTCAAGATCCCAATCTTGATTCCTTTCTCTTTCAACAATTTCACGGTTTCTGAAACGCCGGGTATGACAGAGACAGAGTCAACCTGCTCCATCTCCACGTCAGTCATGATCTGTTCGATGTGTCGCCTAGCTTTTGAAACTCTCTCTTCGGGCAACTTCTTCCTAAGCAGTTCTATTCCCTTCTGTACAATCTCAAACGTCGGTGTTGAAGAAGAGAAATCTTCAGAGTCAACTTCTAGGCTGCGGAAGTGGGCGATTATCATATTCTTCATCTTTACGAAGTCTATACTAGACCGAATCAAGGTTCC
>Ga0315308_1000470_pt1 | contig 22467 bp, 33 predicted proteins | sample TDP3_MG_FD_203078 | JGI IMG/M metagenome (GOLD analysis project Ga0315308, IMG submission 203078) | Freshwater sediment microbial communities from Lake Towuti, South Sulawesi, Indonesia - TDP3 | ecosystem: Environmental > Aquatic > Freshwater > Lake > Sediment | place: Indonesia: South Sulawesi... | reverse complement strand
AGCTCCGTAAAAGGGTGGAAAGATGGACCATGCCAAACTTAGAGTTAGAATCATTAATACTACGACTATGCTCATGGCTTCATCGACACTAACCTCACCCGAAGGAATAGGTCGATTCTTCTTATGAGGTATTAACCTGTCTATGTCTCGATCGTGAATTTGATTCACAATGTTAGAAATGGCGTTGGCGCATGCTAAAAGGAAGCCGCTTAGGCACCCCAGGAAGATTACATAGAAAGTAATCGGTAAACCGCTAACCTTGATGCCCATTAAGCCGAACAGTAAACCTGCACAAAGAGGTGGAAGAAGAGTTCCTGGTCTAAGCAGTCGAAAGTAAGGTTTCACTTATGTTCCTCGAGATATTGTTTAAACCATGAATATTTGATTTGACCCCATCCGTAAGTGCTGTCTTTTCTCTGCCCGTACGCCTCGCAGACCTTGAACACTAGGCTCAGATTGAACGGTGTTCCAGGCAGGTTCTTCTTAAAGAGTTGTGCAGCCAAAGCTATAAGACCAGTCACATGGGGTGTAGCCATAGAAGTTCCGCTGATAGCAGTGAAACCGTCACCCAAAAAGTCCGCAACATAGTCAAGATAAGTGTCTATTGTAATTCCGCTCCAGATGTTTACTCCTGGCGCCACCACGTCTGGCTTAATGCGACCATCAGGAGTAGGTCCTCTACTGCTGAATTGGGCAATCTGACCTTGGATATCCACAGCTCCAACAGACAATACGTTTGGAAGACTGCCCGGTGCAGAAGTTGTACTTGCCTCTGGTCCTTCGTTACCTATGGCTGCGCAAGTAATTATGTTACTATCCTTTATCTCTTGAAAAACAGGAAACATCGGGTCTTCAGCTGGATCTTTGGTTGGTGGTCCACCTAAGCTTAGATTTATAACATTCGCTCCCCATTCCATAGCATATTCAACTCCCTTTATAACATCTGACGTGCTGCCCATCCCAGTGGCCCCTCTTAGAACTTTCACACCTATTCCAAATGCTTTAGGCGCCACTCCCCAAGCCTTTAAGCCTTTGAGGCGGCTAATGAACTCGCCTCCAAAAGCGGTTGTGCTTACATGCCCACCGTGACCATTCTTATCACTTACTTCTTCAATAACCGTGTGCCCGGTAACTCTTCCTCGTAGTTGAACATGGCTTTGATAACGAGGCGAGCTATCCGTGTCAACAACAGCAATTTTTATTCCTTCACCATTAATCCCTTCAGCACCCGCTCGATCAGCTTCCAAGACCTTTCTCGATTCACTTGTAGGTATCCATCCTGGCTTTCGAATTGTTATCGCTCTACGCGCTCTTGCTTCAGCAAGCTTAACCATCAAACGCTTGATCGGGTCAAAAGTTATACCAGCCCCTCTAATTTCCGGAACCCGAACTTCTCTATCTAGATAAATGGTTTCAACAAAATTAAGCTGCTTCACTTCATCCACAATTTCGCTAGGCAAAACTGTCGCAAACATACTGAACCTCGGCATCGAACGGCCTGTCAGCTTAAAATCCAAAAGTAAACGCTGCCTAATTTCGGGTAGAAAATCTCGCTTCACTCTGATTATAACGGGGGTCGCCACGCATCCACGCATGGCTTGCTCTAGCTGACGTGTAACAGTCAACTGTGTCTCCTCCTTCGCCTTCCTCTTCCCGACAGCAGATCGTCTACTCGCTCTTCTATTCGGCGCCTAATAGGATGAGGTACAGCACTTCTGGTTGTCTGCCTCAATTCCTCAATGGTTTCCTTCGCATCTTCAGTAACGCCTTGAACATCCGACTTAATTTGTTCTATTGCCTCCCTCAGCTTACTTTTCCGTTCCATGAATATCCCAATGCTTTAATACTTCGTTTAGTTAAAATAAGCTTTTGGTGGTGTGATGGTGACGGAGAAAACGAAAGAGCAGATCTCCGAGGAAATAAATAAACTATTGGGGACAACAATAGATTTTGCAAAGCTCACAAAAGACGACCTCACAGTATTAAACGAAGCCCTCATAAAGTTCAAAGAAACAGCGGAGTTTCCACTTCCCTTGCTAGATAAACCCCTAGGTCAAATATTAGATAAGAAAATCGGCGATAAATCTCTTCGAGAAAGCAGCCTTAGAGACATACTCGGTCTACCCAACGAAGGCGGTCTCTTTGGGTTTGGTATACTTTCGCGAAGATTTCTAAAGAAAGAAGAGAATCAAGTAGAGAAACCAGGCGAGAAACCTAGCTAAGAGAGAAAACCTTTAGTAGAGTTTTATATCTAATAGATAGACCAAGGTGGAAGAATGAGTCCAAGACTCGAAGACTTCTTCAGTTCATGGGGTATTTTCGTAGAGGGTCCAGTCCGCAAAAATGTGAGAACATTACTCGGCGAGGCATTGGGCGTTGCCGGAGTACAATTTCCGCTATTGACATGGGTAAGAAAGAAAATCAAAGGGTAGTGCATACTCTGGCTCCTGAAGCTCCAGAGCTATTCGAAGCTTACCTGAGAGTAGTACTATCTGCTACATACCATAGAACAGCTGCTATGATGACTTCACCGAAGGGCGTCGATATCCTATATGAAGGAGCTAAATGGTGCTCTGAAAATACGAAACTAGGCGGGCATGTCGAATGGTTAATACCAGGAAGGATGTTCATTTGGCGCGGAGCCAATGTTTACGACATAGACACGTCAACGCTTAGATTCGTGGGTTTGGGAAGAGAAGTTGACAAATTAACAGGCAAGACAACTTCTCGAGTGACGGTCATAATGAGAGTCGGCTGGTACAAGATGCATCTTGCGGCTGCGCGTATTCTAGGTTTATCAAAAGAACGCTGGCCAGACTAGACTTTAGGTTCAACTCGCCAAGTTCCCCATTGAAGACGCACGCTTTCCACAAGCTTAATAATATCAAATTCTACATTGGTTATTTATGTATTCAACAGCCCGGAAGAGGCTTCTTCAACGACTTAGAGAACGACTTCGAAATTTAATTGAGTGGTTGGATTGGCTAGAATCTAGGCATTAGGTTTCAAACTTTTGGTCCTAATCTCCATTGTCCCCACTGCAATCTCATCCAACCGAAAACCCATATCGGCGGATAAACAAGCATAAAAAGCGTTGCTTCCCAACCTATAACTCCCTGCATTGCTGCAATAGAGGCTAGAAAACAGAAAGCCTCATTCAAAACGCATCTGCCTAAAACTTTTTCTCTTTCCCATTTTAAATTCATAAGCTTCATGTATGGAACCCAAGATATGACATAGAATAGGAAGCTGAGAAGCCATGCAAATGGAGAAGAGTTTGCAACAACCAGTACATCCATTAACAGAATCATGTGAAATGCCTTAAGTGTAGTGGCACAAGAGCCAGCCGTACGAGAGCAAATAAATTGACCGTTTTCAACTCTGCAGCCGAGTTTCCTCATGAGATTATTTTCTCTCGGTGCCTCAATATCCTTAATGAAACCAAGGACCAATATCTGTACGAAAACCTGAAACCACGAGTAAATGGTAATCCACATTATTACTTGGCTAAAGTTACTTGTTGTTGAGTAGTAGGATATTAGCGGCAGAATACCCCATGCTGTGGAAATGCCTAGAATCGCAAACGGAGTCACTTTATTGAAATAATCATACAGCAAACCACCACTAATTGCAATGACTATGAAAAATATCGGGAGAGGTTGCAGCCTAGTTAGATAAGCAACAAAGAAACAGAAGATAACCATCAAATATCTGTCAACTTCATCAGCCTTTCTAAAGTTAACTGCTCCAGACACAAGGGGAAAATGCTTCTTTCTTGGATCTACTGAGTCATAGGGCAAGTCAGTGATGTTGTTATGCATAAAACCGCAGACATGATAGAAGACCCCACACAGGAACCATAAAAGAAAGGAAATAGAGAGCACTGTTCCTCCAGCTATCAAATAACCACCCACAAACAATGCCGTAGTTAATCCAGCCGTGTGCACGCGGGCAAGTTCAATCCAGTGACGAAGCATTACCCAAACCTTTCCAGAGTTTTCTCAAGGAAGGCTCTATGGTTTATAAAGGCTTGTGCCAAGCGCGTGGTTTCCGTAGACAGTTTTTTAGTACCCCGGGCTACCAGTCTAACACTTGCCGGGTCAACGTTTCCCTTTTGAATAGCATCTGTTAATCTATTCAATGCCTCAATGAGTTCCCGCGCTGTTTTATCCCACTGTTCTCCACAGTTGAGAATCTGATCAACACGCTGCTTCATCTCAGCACGAAGCTTCCCCGATAATATATCACCAAATATAGCCATTTCTATTTCTCCTTGCCGATAAAGCCAACCCTTTCAATGTATCCAAAGTAATGGGAATTGTTACAAATAGCTGATTGTCTTTGAACCCATGAACAGCAAACGCTTTACTTGTCATAACCATTAACTCCTAGGTTTCCTGCCAGGCTTGCCCTTACCTATGTTTTGGTCTTGTCGCCAAACACGGTCACACGCTTCTCGAAATAATCCATAAATTTGATGCATTGCATCGTCACCTGTGATCTCCTTCTTACACCAACGTACGTAAATCCTACCTATTTTTCCTTCAATCTCTGAACCCATCTCTCTGTTAAGTTGGACGATAGTGTGCCAATCAAACTTAATTTCCGTTCCGTAACTATCATTAAGAACCAGAATCACATACCCTTCATCTGGGTCAAGTGTAACTTCTGCCTCTCTGTCCTCATCATCCAACATTACCGGTATCTTCTCTTTCAGTTTTTTCTTCATTTCGGTCAATTCCTTGTAACCTTCCTTGAGTAGTCTTCTATGTATCGCTCAACTGCTTCTCTTATGGCAACCGATAGTTTATCATTACCAGGTAGACGTCTTAAATTCGGATTCGACTTTACACACGATGAACAGACCAGTAAACTTGGCCTAATCATGTTACCACAAATCAGGCAGTGATGATGATTTTCCATTTCGTTTAATTCTCCATGATGTAGCGCATACGTTTACCACATTCTGGGCAAATGGGAGCTCTGCCTCGGAAAAATGGGTCGTTTGTCTTATTTCCACATTTATCACAGATGTAAGGCATTTCGTTTAATTCTCCTTCCTATTAAGCGCATGTTCGACTGTTTTCCTCTTGAATGTTAACCAACTCATGACTTCATAAACAAGGAATACTAAGATGGGCACAAAATTGCTTGAGGTCTTAACTATCAAGTAACCGATAACGAGGTCAAGGAGAATATATAACGCAACCATAACTTCACTCAGATTTTTGAACTTAAGCATTTCGTTTAATTCTCTCCTTTTCCGCACTCTTAACAGTGATATTTTTCTTGATGGATTCTAGGAATTTTTCTAGCTGCTCTGGTGTTGTGACTTGGAGGTTAAGATTTAAGACCAGCTTTACGGATAAAGGCCGCTGTGTTTTGTACCACTCAACCAGTGAGGTTTCTTTTGAACCCAAGAATATTCGGAAATGACCGTATTTGCCTGCACTAACATATTCACCTTGAAGAGCATCAATTTTAGCCTTCACTAGACCAAATCCATCAGTTCCAAGCCAACTTTCAGGTTTAACTGTTAGATATTCCTCAATAACTTCAAACTTAAGCTTAATATTATCTGGTAATCCTTCCAAGATTTGCGTCTTCAGTTTATCCACAAGTTCCACGTGTTTGATATCTTCGTCGGTTACTATTGGCTCACTTTTTTTCATCATGGCTTTTTCACCACATCTTTTCCTGGTCCTCTATGCGAAGGCTGCCACCTATTTAGGATCGTTATGAGAACCTTGTCTTTTCCATAGTTTTCAATTTGGCAGTACGCTTTCTTTCCCTTAACATCTACAGCTTCTCTCACCTTATCTGGGATGGTAATTCTTCCATTCACGCCAAGCTCAGAAGTTTCCCGAATTATTGACGTTTCGCCCAAGACACCCTCATCTTCATTTTGACAGAATGACAAATTGACTTTTAAGTCTTTCTCTACGCTATCTTCTCAAGTATGGGCTTAAGCTTGGTGAATGATGGCGCATCTTTTACGTTGGTCCATACTGAACGCATAAACTGAAGCGCACGTGGCGTACCACTTGTACTACTGTAAAATTTGACCTTTCCAGTGGTCCATGCATCAAACAAGTCCCAAGGCGTATTCGTATCCGGTCTTCTCCCTAGAAAACACCATGCTAAGGCTCTTTCCCAAATCATAATTTCATCATCAACCTGCTTAGGGTTCTTAACAACTTTTAGCAGACCGCCTTCTACTCTGAAGAATGCTCGAATCTTAACATTACGAAGAGACTCATCAGTTATATCTAATTCTATGGTGCGTCCACCAGGAAACCCATATGTTTTCTGTATGTCAGCAATGCCAATTTCCGTGTTAGAGATCTCAATCACAGTATACATAACCTCAACTAAGACCTCACGCGCGATTTCTTTAAGCCTCTCTTTCAATCTATCAACAAAGCTGACACCAACAGGCTTAGCTTCAAGAATCTTCTCCGCGCCTCTAGCTATGGGCGGCAATAACTGTTCAGACAGAAATGGCTTACCTTCCAATATGCCTTTACGAATCTCCATGCTAAGCGGAATAGAGCCTAGTGGTTCAACCTCAAACTCTTGACATAAAGCTTCCAGGTCTACACTTCCGAAAACTTCATACGATGTTCCATGTTCACAGACAAATTCGGACATATTTTTGATAACACCCAACACCGGAACACCTTCAGTCTTGTGAAGCTGAAGCATCTTACGTGCGGCCTCTATATGTGCAGGCTGAAGCACGACCACTGACCCTAGCAGGTTTTTCCCATAGGTTGTTATTATTTCCAAGAACGTGTCCGTGATTGTTGCAGGCATGTCAATAACACATATTTCTGCAGTCCATTTGGTGTGTTGAATAACATCTCGTAATATCTGTGCATATTCACTAGCATGCATAGCAACGGGCTTCCCTTGAGTCACAGCCTCCATAGAGAAAAACTCGATATCATTAACAATCAGAGGCTTGAAAGATTCAGCCGACACTTCAATCTGTTCTTTAACACCCAGCATCTCAGCACAATTTGGATTACTTATGTCAGCATCTATCAATGCAGTTTTAACCTTCTTAGAAAGTTCCTTGACTAGGTTCACAGACACCAGTGTCTTTCCAACTCCACCCTTCCCTGACGTAACCATTAGATATTTCATATTTTTGCCATCTCCTCTAAAAACGCTCCCACACAACTTGAGTGTAGATTCTTGGTTGGGACCGCTGTGGCATCTTTATTGCTCCGTTACCCATCCTCGGTCCGCTAACCTCTTAATTAAGCCCTCTCCAGCGCCAGGTTCAACTTGTTTCTCTGGAGAACCTCCAAACAGTAGCCTGCCACCATCCCTAACAATTACTTCAACAGGTCTTCTATCGCGTATAGCCCCAGATAATTCTGACATTCCCTGCCCAACCACACGAAAGCTATCTTCCTTGTAGCCTTCTACAGTCTTGGCTGAGGCCGTTGACTTTATAGTTTCTTCAAGCCGTCTAAAGCGTTCATCTTCCTTCTTCTCCCTGTCATGTTCATCTTGAACTTTTTGAACTGCAGATACAGCCGCATCTGAAGAAGCTTTCTGAACGTCCTCTATTGTAATGGGCTTCTCTACTGGCTGCGCTGTAGGCTGGGGAACTTCCTGTCTTACAATCTCCCTAATCTTACCCTCCGTTAACTCTGACCCAAATATCTTCTTATAATGTTCTAGCTTCGCTAAAACTCTCTCTTCTGCATCCTCTTTCGGAGCAAACTGACCAGCTTGACTCACTGGCACACGAATGTGCTTCATTATCGGTTGGCCTTCATCATTTACGATCACCTGTCCTTCCTCATTTTTAGTAGGCTCATAAATGTCAACAAATTGTTCGGGCGTAGACTCTTTGGGCTTTTCTACAAGGCGAAGTTCCTCCTTTATCAGCCTTTGAATATCAGCCAGTGTAATCTGTGCTGGAGATCCATAACCATATATAGGTTGATTAATCGGTGCAGGTGCATGCTGACCTGGCACTAGTGGCATACTAGTTTGTGGCTGACCTAGCGGCTGTTGCTGAGGAAAAGACTGTACGAATAATTGAGGCTGTACTCCGGTCTGTATCGCCCCTCCGACGCTAAACACAGGAGGTAGTTGTAATTTCCCTTCTTGTATGGCCTTATTCAAAGCGAATGAATATTTTGACGCGATGATGTTTGCTGTAGTAGAAGTGATCCCACGCATACTCTGTAGAATATAAATAAGTTCAGTAGGCTGCAGACCACCTTTCATTTTAGCCCAGTCCATGACTTCCTCTCTTACTTTAGGATTTATGTCCGGATGTCTACCCAATATGTCATTAAGAATGTTGTTAACATCAAGCTCGCCTTTATATATCGACTCAGCTGCTTCGGGAGGAGCCTCCTCCTTAGGTTTTTCCTTTTCCGCAGCCCGCTTTTTAAGTCTGGAAATACGCCCCTTTATTCTTCCAATATCAAGCTTCCCCATGTCCAACAGCTTAGATAAAGTATCTACACTAGCATTCAAATCTTCTTCGAAGATTTTCTCCACAATCTTATCTTTAGGGAGCCCCTCTTCTTGGAGGATTTTAATTTCTTCTTCGAGAGTTATACCCTCTTCTTCTTCGTGTTCGGTCAAAACTGTTTCACCAAAAACCTATTTATCTTCGAAGAACATAAAAGTCTTTCCCAAGAGTGAGACGATGAGAGCAGGTAAGAAAGTTGTAATAGTTGGCGCAGGGCCCTCAGGACTAGCTTGTGCCGAGCAAATTTTGACAAATAAGGATCTAGATGTAACCGTTATAGATAAGAAATTGAAGGTTGGTGAGAAGCCAAGGTGCGCGGGCGGAGTGAGCCTCTGGCTGACTGAAAAGGTGGGTGTTTCAATTCCGGAAGACTGTATAGTTGCCAAGATACGAAGAGTACGCATCTATGCCCCGGATGGAAATTATTGGGAGTTGAAGGGCGATAAAGATTACGGGTACATCTTGAACCGTGAATTATTTGAGCAAGGCATGGCTAGGAGAGTTGAGGCGCTAGGAGGGAACATAGAATTAGGACAACCTTTTTCCTCCAAGCACGTAATTGGACATAACTTCATAGTTGGCGCAGACGGTTTTCCATCCGTACTATCAAATTGGATAGTGGCTCAACAACCTCAGTCTTATGACATTCATCATTGTTTTCAAAGAGAGATAGTTTGGGATGGCTTTCCACAAGATACTATCGAGATTTACTTCGGGTCAAATGTAGCACCTAAAGGATATCTTTGGCTCTTTACGGCAGGTAAAAGGGTTAGAGCTGGTTTAGGAGTTCCTCTGTCAGAGAAGGCTAATCTTCGTGGGCTATTGGATAGTTTCCTCGAGCGACAGACCTATGATTATGAGAAGTGCAATAATGTTTCCAAACTAATTCCAACAGCTCATCCAAGAGAAACAAATGTCTTTTTAGGTGGCAGAGTCCTTTTGGTGGGTGACGCAGGACTGTTCTGTGATGCGCTGACAGGCGGCGGGATTGTCCAAGGCATTGCTTCAGGAAAAGCAGCTGGTCTGGCCATAGCGGAAGGTAAACCGCAAAATTATGACCGCTACATTGGTTGGTTAAGGAAACAGAACAGTCGCAGATATAAGTTGAAAAAGGTTCTCTACTCGTTTACCGACAATGACCTTAATGAATTAATTCATGTTATGAAAGGGTTTACTCCTAAAACAATGTCGGTTGGAAAGGAGCTTCGCCGAGCAATCTTTCATCTGCTCTGGTGTAAACCAAGCTTGTTTAAAAAATTCTTTAAATATCTTCGATAAGAAATCATAGAAAAAGTGGGGAGAACGAATTCTAACTTTGGCTGCGGATGGCCGTTGCTAGATTGTTGATCGACCTAAGACCTAAGTCGATAAGTACTGAGATGGCTCCGGCAATCGCAATGGCATAAGGCGCATACTTTGTTCCGGCTGTAGCCACTTGAATGAATTGGGATATGGTAAGCATGTAGAATTCGAAACGTGCCCAAGTGGCGTAGAGCTTGTTTTTGTCATATACAATTTTTCCGTTTTGTTCAAAGTATGTATAGGCATACCCTAGAATATTCCGTAGGAATGTGAAAGCCGTGCCTCCAGCACCTGTTACGAAGACATACACTAGACCATTCCAGAAAAATCGCCACTCTTCCGGCACCATTGCAATGTCTACTGTTTGGATGTAAGCTGAGATTCCGCTTAGAACACCGGCAACGAAGAGCACTATGATTATTGCTCCTTTATAGTTTAAATCCATCTAGGTCACTCAACTAGTAATCTACGTTAGATAGTCTTAAAAGGGTTTTCAACAGAAGGATATGTGGGAGTATTAAAAATGCTCAGAGGACCAGGAAAAAAGAAGAAACATAATAGTAATCCTGGTCGCGAGTATGTTACAAAGACTTTTTGTGATGAACGTTTCCAGCGAGTAGTTGAGAAGCTAGAGAGCATAGATAAAAAGATTGATGACTGGATAAATGAGAAAAAAAGTGAGAAGAAAGAGAGAAGCCATGCCTTAAGAAATGCTATCATAGGTCTTATTGTAGGAGCATTGATTGCCTTGTTAAGTTATGGTTTAGGAAGACTTCCCCATTAGGAATAATTTTTAAAGAGAGAAGCCTAATCTAATGTGGTGAGACTGTGGGCGAAGTTCTAGCACGTAAGCCCGTCATAACCTACCTCAAGGAAAGAGAACCTCTTATACCACGTCCAAAGATCATCGACATACTAGAACCCGGATTAAGGTTTGCACAAGTAGATGCTGTTGCACCTACAGAAGCGATAGAAGTTGTCGCCGGATCATCTTGGGCACGTGGCCTAGCAGAAGGTGTATGCGGTCCGGGCTATGCTGGTTTCAATCCTGGCACTCGAGAGTTTGACAGTTGCGTTTATCACGTCAGCCACAAGGTTGCTGCACGAGTTTTAGGTATGACTTGGACACCTCCACCAACTCCACCAGCTCCGCTCCCAACACGAAGACCAAGGAGAGGACGATAATGCCTGAAGGACCATTACGTAAAATGTTGAGAGAGGGAAGGTTGCTAAAGCGATCACCTAATCCTAACCCGAGGAATGCAGAGACTCCTAAGATACCTAGAAAGGTTTTGACGGAGCTAATCTTTGACGAGGAGAAGGCACACATAGATTATACACAGTTAGCCATCAACCCAGTGTTCAATGAACCCCAACGGCAATTAATTCTTAAAATAGCCTCTGACGAGCAACGACATCAAACAATATTAACTGATATTTTCCATGCGTTAGAGCGTGAAGGAAAAATTGTCTGACGCGGAGTATGAGGTAGAACAGGCACTTGAACATATGCAGCGGGCTCACGAAAAATCAGCTCTTCTTCCGCCTGGTCTTCGCATGTTGATTTGGCGTGAAAGATGCAGAGTAGAAAACGTCCTATGGTACGTTAAAAGGAGAAAGTAAATTGAGTCTGCAAGAATTTATTAAGAGATACAAGTCTCCACTTGAGGAGACAGTGGACGCGGAAATGCGGAAAATTATACAGAAATACGGAGTTAACTATAAAAGAGACTTAGGCTTTATGGAGTTTCCAAGACCCGGAGTTTCACGCTCAAAGTTCCAAGCGATAGTTACCGAGGCTGAACAGAAACTTAAGGAACTTGGCTACGATTGGTATGACGTCTTTGAAACAACCATAGTGATTGATTTTCCTGGTGAAAAGAAAGCTTATGAAGAATGGGAAAGAGCTGGACGACCACATTCAAGTTCACACACACTTTTCACGGGCACGAGTAACGTTAGTGGGTTTTCTTCAATACTTAATAAAGGACCTGTACGTCGTTGGTTGAGCGAACGTAAACCTTTTTTGTTTTCCCAAGCTGCTGTTTATCCGCCTGTAGACCGAGAATTAGAGGCTAAACGTGAGACTAAAAGGCGAGAGTGGAAAGCGCGAGGATATCCTGACGCCTTAATTGAGAGAGCATTACTCCTTGCTGACGGCTGGATCTCCTCTCTTGCTGACACTTTTGGGGGTGGAGACCCCAAAGTGCGTGAAGCTATAATTAGGAGTTCGTATGATAAAGCTTTGAGTGTGGGCGAGAATTGGATTGTCGCCATGCTCAAATAATGGTGATGATAGATTGAGTGAAAAAGATAGAACGGAATTGATGACGACCCTGCGCAAACGTGTTGAAAATCTGCCGGAGGGACCGTTTAAACATAGAATGCAGGCGCGTGTTAGGTTACTCGAGGAAGTGCCGCGTGAAGCTTTCATTGCCTTGGCGCTTATTTTGTTGGCTATGTTGGGCATATGGGCGTACTCTAAATTCGTCTGGCGCCTTCCAAAGTATGCTTTGGCGATGATATAGATGGCAAGATGGAGAGGAACTGTTGAATATACGCCTATTCTTACGGGTAAGAGAGTATGGGAAATGGTAGAGGAAGAAGCTGAGACTGAAGAGGAAGCACTACAAAGAATACTTCTTAAAACTGGTATGGGACCTATACGTAGACAACTCGCTCATGTTAAGGTTGATATTGGGCGAATAGAAGGTTTTCAGCAATATTGCCAGGTTGGTGGCAAGTACATGTTTTATTTTGTGTTCGATGAAGACTTGCCGACTGAAGAGAGAATAATGGTAGAAGCCTATAGTGAGCCTGAAGCAGCAATCAAAGCAAGAGATGAATTCTACAGACGCCGCGGAGTCTATCATACAAGAGCCAGAATCACACGGCGCATCGCAAGTGAACAATCCTTCATGAGTTTCCATCAGCTTGAGCCTATACCTGAGACGAGAGAGGAGAGGTTAGCAAGAGTTTATCAAATTCCAATACAGCCGAGAGCCGCGGATATCATGGGAAATTTACGGGAAGTTTATGATAAAATCATGGAAGTTCCAAATGAAATATGCTGGCGATGCAGGCTAAACATAGATTCACACTGCACGGCATTTCTCCTAGTTGCGTCAGAAAAGAACCAAGAGTATAGACGAGGTTCAACAGCGTTATGTGCTTATGTTCTGCACGGAAGAATAGTTAAATAGAATCTTTAGCCTCAATCCTTAGCTTCAATCTTTAACTTTAATCTTTAACTTTAATGTTTTAGTTGAAATCTTAAGTTTAAGTTTAAACTTGACATCAAAATCACGATTGTGATTGCGATTGAGACCAAGATTGTGATTAAGAACAAGACTGAGTTCATAGTTACGTTTATCTTCACGGACTGAATTATTTTTGTCGCTTTAGAATTTCTATTATCTTGTCAACTTCTTCCTTTGTTTGTTGTTTAAGTAGCCTCGCAATCTTTATACAATCTCTTACGTCCCGGCTGTTAAGCTCTCTAAGGGTTCTTTCAGCGATGTATACACCTAGATTCTCGCTTACGTTCTCTTGCTCTTTCAACACGTTCACAACGACTTCCCGGAACTCGTCATCTCCGTAATCTCGGAACCGAAGCGGTAAGAACCTACTCATAAGCTCCTTGGGAAGATGTGAAATATCATTTGCAGAAGCAAAGACCCATGTCTTCAATCGTAGTGTTCGATGTCTGCGATATTTGGTTTCTCTAATCAGTCCTTTATGCATTAAGCTGAGGAGGATGGCCAAGTTTTCACTGTCCTTAATTTTGTCAAGTTCATCGATAACTAGATATCTAGGGCGTTCATTGAATAGTACTTCAAAGAGTCCAGCTTGTGTTAAGTTGCTGCCTAACACAAACGTATTGTGGGGTAGCCTCACTAGCTCCTCGAGTATTAATGTTTTTGCCGAAGCAACTGAACCCCACAGTAAAATGTGGACCGGGCGATCAGCCTTCAAGCTTCTTGAGAGGATATCCTTCTTTTCTTCATGTCCAGTAACAATGTTAAGCAAGTCTGCTGGAATCTCTTCACTGATAACTTCCTGTGTCAACGAGCCTTCATAATCAGCAAGTGCCTTTTCCAACGCTACCGTGTCGAGAGCTCTATAAGCACAATACTTGTTACTTTTAAACACAACTTTCAAGACTCGCCGCGTCACTAAACTATTCAAAGTTCTGGCATCTCCATGGACCATGTGCCACTCAAACCCGTCCCACTCGTTTTTTGGCGGGTGCTGCTTTTCCCATTCAATTATGGTTTCGAAGAGCTTCTTGAAACTACCATCTGTATCATGAGAAAGAAGAGTTAAGGCTGCAGCGTAAACTTCGCTTGTAGTAGTTTCCACTAGAGTCATCCACTGAACTATCTAATTATGTTTGATTAATATTTTTTGACCCCTCTCCCTCCGAAATCACTGTGCAACATAAGCGTTTGATTTATAAGTATGAATTCATGGAAACATTCTTAAAGGTGTATGAAAATGCCACGAAGTCTTGAAGAAATGATTTCGACAGGGCAGGCAAAGATGACAAGGAAAGCCGCACAAATGACCTCTTCGTATAACGCTGCGAAGAGCAGAATGAAGACAGGTTACGGTGCCACGCCTTTCGGACCAACAAGAAAGGCAAACTACAACAGCGCCATCGACGCTGCAACACACAGAGTAGACGCGGAAAAGTGGGCTAGAAACTACGGCGCCAAAATGAGGGAATAGCCAACTAAACTAGAAGATTCGCCCTTCTCCTTCCCTTTTTTGTTTTAAGGTCCGCCTGTTGTAGAAATACTCCGAAACCTAAATTCATCTGTGGGATATTTTGCTTCTGTTACTCGTTTCCATTTGTGGCTGCCTAAATCCCAAAGCCAGATAAAGCCATTAGACTCTCGGAACATTTTCTCGAGATATCCTGATGCAATTGCATTAGCCTTCACCACATCGTAACCGAAGTATTTGGAGAGGTTAACTTTAGTGTTTGACGGTATATGTTTGGCACCTTTACATGAGCCGTTCACAGATGCCGATATTACTTGTCCTTGTTCGATGGTGAGGCTTAATGGATGGGCTTGACAGATAACTGGTCTTTTGAGATAGATCTGGCACAGGTTCTGCTTAGTCAGGTGAACGCAGCGATTTGAATCTAGTTGAAAAACACCAATTGTTTCGGGTCTAGGTCGACTTCTTCCCTTAAGCCCTATTCCCCACATTGGAACTATCTTATCTTCAGGGAAGAGTTCAATTTCATCTGGCAGTAGGAAGAGTCCTAACGTCCATTCTCCCATTTTAATGTGAAGATTGCGGCAGCATGTTCCACACTTTAAGCATTTAAAAAATATATCGTAACTGCTCACGGATATCACTTCTTGGCTTGATAGTAGGATTTCGTAGTGTTGTTTGCGCAAGTGTCACATTTCTCAGGATAGTCGGTGCACCTATAGCTGTCCTCACAGGATATTGGTATTTTAACGGGAGATATAGTAGAAGCTACTTGCCGCGTAACCATTTCTTGAAATTCTTCCAGAGTACATTCTAAGTTCTCGATTGCCGCCATTGGCAGGATCAATTTTCCAACTTTCGTCTTTCCACCTCCTTTCTAGCCTCACAGTAATAGACTGGCTAGGTATTTTGGAACCTTTTCGAGGTCGCTGTTAGTGAGCACTTCTTTAAGTTCTGCTTGAAGCTTTTCCTGGAGTGACCAGTGTATGTTTCCCCCTTCATTGACGATCAGCCAAGCGTCCTGCAAGGGGTTTACTACGTTCATGTAGAATGTGCCTGGGATGCGTCCTGTTTCGTCTGGTGGTCTATCGAACATGTAGTTGTAGAGTGCTCTAATGTTCGCTTGTCTTTTCTCATGCAGCCACCAAGCTGCCTTCTTGGCCGATTCTGGCAGTGCTCGAATCTTTGTCACTATTCTGTTGATAATTTCGTTTTTTACAAGTTCTTTGATGCGCTGGTCCACGTCAACTGTTACCATGGTAACAGGGCTAGGACCTGAGCTTAGTCGCTGAGTAATTCTTTCATCAACTTCGGCAACAGTTATGCTAGGCATAATTGGCATGGCTTCTGTTGGAACTGATACAGCTTGTACTGTTGGAAATAATTTTCCCATAACTTGTTTAATCTCGTCCAAAACAGCAAGGTCTTCTTGTGCTTTCTTTACGATTGTTTCCAAATTAGCACATTTATCTTTGAGTTCTACGATGGTGATCTGGTACTCCTCAATTTTCCATTCTTTCTTGATTTCTTCAACCTTTGCCATTGCTTCTTGGAAAGCTTTTTCTCTCACTTCTTTAACACGCTTTTCAAAGTTTTCTTTTAGGTCCTTAATGGTGTCTAGCATTTCTTCTCTTTCTCTTCTCAGTTTCTCACAAATTTCCTTATACACCAAATCTTCATCTACCTCCATACTTTTTCGTAACTTGTATTCAAATTCGCGAATGTAGGGTTCGGCTAATTCTGGATCGGCACCTTTTGCTATTTGTTGAGTTATTTCGTCTGGGGTGCCGTAGGGCTGAAGGTAAACTTTCTCAACTGTTCTGTGTAGTCCGTCAACTAGAATGAAGTTGCCTATTTTCAGGGTTTTAATTTCCTTGTTAGTGACTGAGAGATCCGTGATACTGTTCACAGTATTCCTAGCATCTTCTATTTCGTTATCTTCCATCTGTTGCCCGACAATCCAGATCTTCACGTTTTTTAAGGCTTCTTTATCAATTTTGGTGAGTGCTTGGTCGCTTAACCATACGATTTTGTCTTGGGACCGTCCCTCACTAATGAATTCAGATAGCGGCTGTTTACAGATGCTTGAGTAACGTTGAGGGTTCCACTTGTGATTTTCATCAAGCACTAGAAGAGTTCGTTCATAAAGAGGGTTTGAAAGAAGAAGAAGTAAGGTGCTTCTCGCAATAAGTTGCTGAAAGGCTCTTTTCAAGTTGGGGTTTTTGACATCTGGAAGGGAAACAGGCATTACGTTAAATCCATCTTGAAGTTTTAGTTCACTTATGATGTTCGGCTTCTCTATTAGGGCAACTAGCTTTGCCAAAGTAAAATCGAGAACTCTCAGCTTTCCAAGTTCCTTTCCATGAATTTTGATTCTTCCCTCATCTGCATCTACAACTTTCTTGTGAATATTCCTCTGAATTTCGCCTAAAGTGTCAAATGTCGCTTCCTCAATAATCTTGTCAAAGTAGTACATCATTTTGGCGCCAACAATAGGCTCCATCAGGTTCTTAAGATCTAACGGATCAGTCGCCTCAACAAAACAAAGGGGGATATCAGCATTCAAGTCAGCATAGTCACGCTTGTCCTTGCTGTCTATTATAAGAACCTTCCAATCAGGAAACAGCTCGCGAAAGCGTAGTAGTAAAGATTTCATCCCTAAAGTTTTGCCATGTCCTGTCATGGCGACAAAAAAAGTGTGAAATAGTGAAAGGGAAACCTTTTGTAACTGCTCGTTAAAGCCGAATGGAATCTTAACCTTCTTATACTCGTCCTTGCGATACTCAGTTAAATCCTGGCTCATTTTATATCCACGCTACTATCTATACATAGAATGCCGAAAGGATGAACTGCGTCTCTGGCAATTTCTTTTATTTCAAAGTGTGTTTCAACTTCGCCTAGTATTGCGGCAAGCTTTGTTCGTGCCTTTTCAGCGATTTTTTCATTGCGACAGATAGCGTAGAAGTCCTCTCCCTCGTTTTCAATGCGCTTGAAAACAACCCAAACAGTTTTTCCGTTACTCATGCTTTCTTCTCCCAACCTTATCGCATAATTCTGTGAACTCTCTTCCAAAGCCCTTGTTTTTAATGCCCTTTAAAAGCTCGTAGGCACCAATAATATCTACTTGAGTGACAAGTCGATCTAACCCTTCTATGTCATGCGATAGAACGAGCAAATCTACTTTCTCCTTGATGGTCTCTAAAAACTCATCGGCAGCCTTCCGGAGCTCTGCATGTTCAGCCTTTCGAATTGCCTTCTCTTCTCGTTTCGAGACCTTAATCGGTTTATGAAGTTCGGGGATTTCTGCAAGAAGACTTACAACATCACGATTAGACAGATGATGATCCATTGCAAAGCTTCGGATAATCAAGTCTCTCAGTTCTTGCCGAAGTTTTCTTCTGTTCATTTTAGTGTTTCACCTAGAAAATTCCATATCAGTAATAGTGATGCGACATGTCGTTTCAGCCTACATCTTCCGTCTTCTGTTATCGCAAATTTCTTTTCCTTTTTGTCTTGTATTATGCAGCCTTCTCTCTCGAGTTGCCAAAGTTTCGTGTAGATTGTTCCTGGAGAGAATTTAACTCCGATTTTCGTTCTCAGGAACTCGATTATTTCTTGGGCTTTTTGAGGTTCCGTGTTCAATACGTGCAGCATTAGGGGATCTAGGTTACCTCGAGCAACAGTGTAAGTGATTTTCATTTACCGATTATCTCCTCAGAATCAGACTCTTAAGTAGATAGACATATATAACTTTTCGGTTAATAGTTATTAAAAGCCGAGAAAAAATAGGGGCGAAAAGTTGAGATGAGTGGGTCTCTTGACAAGTTTCTTCCGATTGACAAGTCTAAACTAGACGCGGGAACTCTTGGCGAGGAGAGATGTGCCAGCCCAAAATGTCGGAAAATCCTCAAAGTCACCGACATCAAATATACTATCACAGTGAAAGGTGAAAAGAAGATCTATTACCAGGCATGCGCGGAGGAGATTCTGCGCCCACAAGAAAATACAGAGGAAAACCTATGACTCCCCTAGCTTATGACTTCAAAAAGGGTAGAGCTATTAAGAAGAGAAGGAAGAAGGGAAAAGGTATGAAGGGAAAGCAGCTGGAGCTGTTTGAAAATGAGTAAGAGTGCAGGTAAAGGAATATGGGTTGATGGAACAGCTTCAAAAGAGGAAATGGATAAACTTAATGCACTACTTAGAGAGGCTATTGAACGTGCTAAAAGTGGAACGTTGCCAATGAAATTTGCCGATGATAAGATAACCTTCAAAGCCGGAATAGTACAAGGTCACATTTACACTTTTTTTAGCTGGAACTTTCCACCTAAGGAATTGTGGGTGAAAGAGGATAAGGATTTTGAAGAGTGCTTCAACTGCTGGCCAAATGGACCTAGCCGTGAACCGGCACGTGAAGTATGGTGCCATAAACTAAGCTATAACTTTCCCAAATGTCCGTACGGAGTAGTCACAAAGGTAACGCTAATTGGCGGATGAGAGGGAGAGATAAGTTAAAGTGAAAGTTCAGAGGTGGCCCAGCCTGGCTAGGGTACTAGGCTCATAAGGTGCAATGGGTCTTTGAGGCTACTTGGCTACTCCTGGTGCCTCATCGGCAACTTCCGCCCATTGCAGCTTTTCCTTGGGAAACCTAGGGGTCGGAGGTTCAAATCCTCCCCTCTGAACCATAAAATTTAATGGGTACGCTGGTTTTCTATTAGTGAGGTTGGTGTCCTCAAAAGCAGACTAGGCCAAAAGTAGCCTCTCGAGGGCTACAAGTTCCTTGTCGGGGAACTTATGAACCTCTGCTGCAGGTTCAAGTGCCCATGCGTACGGGGCACTAAAAGACCTTTAACGCGGGTCTTAAGGCGCTCGGCACCCGAAGACGCAAAATGGGCGTCAGGGAGTCCCACGGACATCAAGAACTCTAAACAGAAGTGGAAAATTGAGAGACCTGACAAATGAGGAGCGAGCATATATAGCAGGCATTGTTGACGGTGAAGGCTACGTTGGACTAGTATTAAAGCATACGGATAGACCGAGACCAAGTTATTTCCCGCAGGTTCAAGTAGCCAATATTGACCAGAACCTAATGCGTTACCTGGCACAACTTGTGCCAGCAAGTTCTTTCGTAAAGAATGGGCATCCAATAAAACACCAAAAGGCTTGCTTCGTTTGGGCTATCCAGAATACTCGAGGAACAAAAGAATTCTTGGAGCTCATTCTCCCATATCTCATCGTGAAAAAAGAGCGAGCTAGAATATTGCTACAATATTGTCAGTCTAGGTTATCCAGAGGGTTACGTAGCTCGTATACTCCAGAAGAAATCGCCTGCTATTCGCAAACTTAGGGCTCTCAATCGTAAGGGAGAAATTCTTGATGGTGGAAAGCCAACTGATGCGTAATGCATCAGCGTGCGTGGAGAAGGTATGACGCTTGAGGGCTACAACCTCCCTACCAAAAATCTTTTATTTTAAACGTCATAGATTAGGGATTGCCTCTCGCCGGGGAACAGCGTAGATGAGTTTGAAAGACGCTGGCGCCCAAGTGTTGGAGGCTCATACCGGCTTCCCGGGAAAGTCCCATATGTCGTGTGACGTGGGCTTCCTTTCGGGAACTTAACCTTGAGCCTACGGGCGCACCCTTCACGTTTCTATACGTGCGAGAGGCTACAAAACTTTTCATATTAGAAAATCATAAAAGCGTAGAATTATGCGATCATCTGATGACTTTTTCGGAATCCCTTGTTTTAAGTGTTTAGTGAATCGTGAAGTAAGTCCTTCTAAGTGTGATCCTGGCGCGTGTTGGAAGTTGGAACAGTGGCTGCTGCTACGGAGCAAGGTCTCCGTGTGAAGGCTCCGCTTTTCTCAATCGATGGGGAGAAAGGAGAGGTTTGAAGAATGCTTTAGCCTCATCGCCGATAGGATATTCAAGTTCTTGCCATATATTTTTTGTGATAAGATTTAAATTTGTCTAACCGAAACACAGATAGGAGAATAATGTGGAAATGCAAAAACCCTGAATGTGGCAAAACGTTTCCTATTCCCGCTCGCAAAAGTGAAGAACGGAAGCCTCTTCCAACCAGGGGATTCACTGCTGAGATCACTCGCGTTATTGTAGAACGTGCCTGCTGTCCCTACTGCGAAGCATTAGAAATAGAAGAGGTCAAACCACAATGAGTGAAAAGAAAATTATTGGAAATGGGTCGGACACATGAGCCTTGATGAGAGTGCTCAAGAATTTCTAGATGCTTTGACTCCTGGTACCAGAAAAGTTTACAAACCTGGCTTAGCGGCTTTCTTAGCTTTCTATCAGCAGGCAGGTCATGGTAAAACCCTCACAAGCTTTTTAGATGCTATCGAGGCTGATATGAAACTTCCTCGAAAGGCGAGGAAGCGTGTTGCGAGGAATGTTCTGAAGGAGTTTGTCAGATTTTGTAAGGCGAGATGGACTCCGAAGACCGTTAGAGCTTATACGGGTGCCGTTCAATCCTTTGCCGGATATTTTGACGTCAAGATCACCACACGTTATGTGGATCTTCCAAGCTCAAATCCGGTGAGCAAGAAGTTTCCCTGGAGTTTAGAGAAGGTAGCAGAGTTTCTTGGAATGATAGAGCATCCAACTATTAAGGCTGTGGGCGTAGCAATCTTCCAGTCGGGATTAAGCATTGGTGATGTTCTAGCACAAACCTACGGCGACATTAAATACGAGTTCGAAGAGGGCATAGTACCGTTGTGTTTTGACCTAGCCAGGATCAAGACGGACGTACCATACATGTCATTCATAAGTAACTGGGGTGTATCCACGCTTAAAGAGATCTTTAAAGGCAGGAAACTTCAACTTGACAGTAGACTTTATCCGATATCCTCTCGTTCAGTTGAAATCAAATTTCAAGACCTAGCGAGAGAGTGGCTAGGTGAGTATGAAGGGCAAAATCCATGCAGACCACATTCGCTAAGGGCTGCTTTCAGAACACTTCTCGGCGATGCAAAAGCGGATCGTGACGTGGTTGAGTTTTGGATGGGCCATCAACTGCCTGAGCAGCAGCGGGTTTATCATAGTAGATCCCGTGACGGATGGCGAGCTCTGTACGCACAATATCAAAAGTTTTTAACACCTATCGCATAAGAAGGTATAATGTCGAATTTAAGAAAGCTCTATTCGGAGGTGAGACTGTGATAGAAGAGGAAGAGCATGAACGAGAAGAGGAAGAAGAAGAGGAAGATGACGAAGATCCAGATTGGTGACAGAGATGGCACTTCCAATTTTTGAGAAGGTTAGACGAAACTTCAGTTTACTCATGAGATCGCCTAGTCTCAGACAAGAGGCAGAAATAGGTGGCGTATCAGCACCGCTTAAGGCTGGAGGTTTTGCAGACATCAGTATCGTGGGTTACATAAACGAAATCAACGCGATGGGCTATAAGACTGTGGCTTCATGTTCTGGGATGCGAAGAGATCACCATGGACGTGAAGAAAGCCCATACTTGTCAATAGAATTACCCGAGGACGTGGTTACGCCCGGCTTCGGAAGAACTCCACATGAGGTTTTTCCTTCACAGATAAAGAATAGGACATACATTGATAGCTTGATCAGAGCTGGTGAATCGGTGAACTGGATCTCTGAGTTAAGCCTCTATATGATGTTCATTCCCACAGTTCATTATGACCTTCCAAAGACAGGTTCTATTCAGAATGATCGGAGGGCAGAGAGTGAGCCGAATGTGGTCCAGGCGCAGAAGGAGCTTGATGAGGTTATGGGAAGAGGTCACACAATCGAAGAGTTTATGGAGAAACTGGGCAAACGTGACAGAATACGAGAAGCAGCTTATCAAAAGTATGGTGGGATAAAAAGCTGGTCTGATGAAGAGATGGACCTGATGTGGAGAAATTTGGTGACTTCAATTATGCTATATGGTCCCATATCACAGACATGTAGCT
>Ga0315308_1000469_pt1 | contig 22469 bp, 21 predicted proteins | sample TDP3_MG_FD_203078 | JGI IMG/M metagenome (GOLD analysis project Ga0315308, IMG submission 203078) | Freshwater sediment microbial communities from Lake Towuti, South Sulawesi, Indonesia - TDP3 | ecosystem: Environmental > Aquatic > Freshwater > Lake > Sediment | place: Indonesia: South Sulawesi... | reverse complement strand
TGAGGCCGCCCGGGCAAATTTGCAGGGATTTGAAGGCCGTTTCCAGCTTTTCTACCAGGATGGGCTGGCAGAGATTGCGGGCGACAGCGGTTTCTGGAAAGAGCACTACGACCTGGTGATTGGCAATCCTCCCTTTGCCAGCAGCAAGTGGCGGGTGCGGGATAAAGAGACCTTACGACAATTTACCTTAGCCCAGGTCGAGGACGAAAAACAGGCTTTGCAACTTCCCCTGTTGGGCGAATCCTTGCTCCCGGTGAAAACGCGCGTCTCTCAGGTGATCGAGGTGCTCTTCTTGGAGCGCTTTGTCCAACTAGCACGGCCCGGCGGCAAGGTGGCCATCATCCTGCCTGAGGGGGTCTTTGCCAACAGCAACTTGCGCTACGTGCGCGAGTGGCTGGTCCAGAACTTTACCATCCAGGCCGTGATCGGGCTGCCGCGTGATACCTTCAAAAGCACCGGGACCACGGCGAAGACGGCCATCCTATGTTTGGAAAAGCGCAAACCACTAGCCAAACACCAGGTGGTGTTAGCTGAGGTAGGAGAGATTGACCTTAACGGCGGGCCGAACCCCGAGTTAGAGGCAGTGGTGGCCGCGCTACGGGGGCAGGAAGGGGCGCTGGCCGGCAAGGTTACTGTAACCGCTGGCCCGCCTCGCCGCCACCGACCGGCTGATTGACCTGATTGTGTACCGGTTGTATGGGTTGACGAGGGAAGAAGTGGCGGTGGTGGAGGGCAAACACGAATAGCCAAAGATCACGAAAAGCGGAAACACGAAGGGCGCGAAAAGTGCGAACGGAGGGACAAATGTTGAAAACCATCTCATCCTCTGAGCTGCGGGCCCAGATCAAGCGGGTGCTCAACGAAGTGGGCTACGGTCAGGTCCTGTACATCGTGGAGAAATTCGGCGAGCCCGCTGCTGCCATCATCAGCATGGAGGACTTTCGCCTCCTTCAGGCTGCCAAGGAACAGCAGGCCACTGCCTCGCTGCGGGAGATCATCGCCAGCATCCGGGCTCGGAGCCAGCAACTCGACCCCGATGAACTAGATGCCCTGGTCGAAGAGGCACGAGCCGAGTTCTACCACCTGCGGAGCAGCCAGGCCAATGCCCGTTAGAGCCGTTCTGGACACTGATGTCCTGGTCAGCAGCTTGGTGGCCGAACAGGGCCCTCCGCGCCAGATTCTGGATGCCTGGCTGGAGGGCCTTTACATCCTTGTGACCTCTCTCTACCTGATGGAGGAGTTGGTCCACGTCCTATCTTATCCACGCATCGCTGAGCGCCTCCGCTTGGAGGAGGGGGAATTGGCGGCGATTCTGGCCGCTTTGTTGTCCAAAGCGGAGGTGACCTCTGGCCAGCTCCGTCTGCCAGGGGTAACCCGCGACCCCAAGGATGATTCCGTCGTGGCCTGTGCTGTGGAGGGAGAGGCAGATTACATCGTCAGCGGCGACCAGGATCTGCTGGTGCTGGGTGAGTACGAAGGCATCCGGGTCGTCACCCCGCGTCAATTCGTGGAAATTCTCGCGTCTTTTAGAGCGCAAGTAGAGGGCGAAGCAAACTCAACGGGGCAAAGGTGAATATCACCTTGTTACAAGAAGGAGTATGTTGATGGTAACGGGGTAAGTGGGACTAGGGCATCCCTCACCGCACGGGCTCTACGGAGTACTGATAACCGGCCAACTCGGTGGTCTTGGGGGCCAGGGCCGAGACCACCAGCACGGCCCGCTCCACCTTGTCGCCAAAGCCCTCGATGACCCACTGCCCCCTCTGGGCCTCGTCCAACTCTATCTGAAGCACCCTGGTCTCTGCCCCCAATTCGATGAGCTGCACCAGGTAGCGCTGAGGCAGGGTGTTGTCGGTGCGGATGAATCCCAGAGCCACCCAGTCGCCATCGTCCTCAGCATCGTAGTGATAGCCCAACTCAGGGATAGTGATGTCGTCCACGCAGAAACCGGGGCTGTTGACGGCGTCGTCGGTGATGTATTCGAAACGCAGCAGAATCGGCTGGCCAGCGTAGGGGGTCAGGTCCATCTCCTCGAGAACCCATTGAGGCTGTGCATCTGAGTCCTCGGATGCATCGGCTTCCACCCCGCTCTTGCCTGTGTAGGCCTGGCCGAAGTTGTTGCCGGCGGGGTTGTAGTCGGTGGTGTACTTCCCCGGCAACACGTCCCACGTCTGGCCTCCGTCGGTCGAGACCTCGACGTAGGCGTAGTCATAGTCTTTCTCGATGTCGTACCACAGCCAGGCCTGCAGTGTGGCCTGCGCCAGCCCCGTCAGGTCGAAGGCGTGGGTCAGGGTGGTGTTACTCTCGTCGCCCCGGTTGGACCACCACTGGTAGCTTCCGCTGTGGGCCTCGTTGTCCACCAGCTTGACCGTGGTCGAACCGGTGAACTGTACGACCACGTCGCCCCCACCAGCCTGAAGCTCGATGTAGTCAGCGCCGTACTGGTGGACGGTAGCAGTCACCGGCTGGACAGGATATTGGTTATAAGTTACGTCAACGGCCGGTCTCTCGACTTCCAGGCCCCGGTAGCCGTAGCGGCCATCGCCGAGGCTGGGATCGTTCAGATAGTTGGCGATGAGCCAGTCGGCGAAGACATCCTTGAAGGTCACCCCCAGCCCCTGGTCGGCCAGGACCTCATCGAAGCCAGCGATGCCATCGGCCTTGGAAGCCACCACCTGCCGCAACACCTCATCCCCAAATCGCTCCAGGAAGTAGACCATGAAGAGATAGCTGCCGCCGTAGTTGGGTCCCGCCAAGTTGGGGTCATCGGCCCAGGCCGTCAACTGGGTGTCGGGTGTGCGGCTGAAGATGCGGTCGGCTGCGCCCACGTCGTAACCGTTGAGGTAAGCCGCCAGTTCCGCGAGACCTTCGTTGACCCAGGTGTCCTCGTTGCGGTCGGTGTGCCATTGGATCATGTGCTGGAACTCGTGGGCCAGGATGCCGTCGTAGTAGTCGTTGCCTGGCCGGGCGTTGTCCAGGTTGATGTAGAACATCTCCCGCTCGTTGCTGTAGGGATTGACCAGGCGGGAGTACTCGTCGGGGCTGCAGTAATAGCCGGCCACGCCAGGCACGTTGCCGTTGAAGATGCTGATGTGTGGGTCGTTGTCCACGCCGGGCGTCCACTCGCTACCGAAATAGCGGCGGTTGTCGGGGTAGGTCTCGTTCTCAAACTGTTCTGCCGAGCGGATCAGGGCGTCCTGGTCAACTTCGTAGCCATCTTCCACCCACATATAGACGTGAGGCGTGATGTAGCGCAGGGTGGCCCAGGATCGAAAATAGGTGTTGGTAGCCTCTTCGTTGATCCAGAACTCGGTCCGGTCGCCGACCTCGTAGTGGGGCGGGGTCGCGTTGACCACCACAGGGATGGGCTCTGCCAGTTTCTTCAGACGGGTAGTCAGGGCCAGCAAATCCCGCTCAGGCAAGACGGTTTCAGCCAGCAACTCCTCGATGGAAGGCTCTGCCGGGGGAACAGGCCCTTCGACTTTGCTCAGGACAGGCGTCTGAACGATAACAGGCGCAGGCGTCGGCGTGTTCGTTGCTGTAGGCGTCTGAACGACGGCAGGCACGGCCGTCGGCGTGGGGCTCGCTGTGAAGTTCGTTGTTGGCGATGGGGTGAAAGGGACCACAGCCTGCTGGTCACGGTTCAAATCCGTGAGGATCCACAGCAGACCTCCCGCGTAGACCAGCCCCACGCAGACAAGCAATGTAACGATGATAGCTATCCAGATAGCAGTGCGCGTTTGCAAAATGCCTCCTTTAAAGGTTCTCTCCCATCAAGACGCAATAGGCAAGGCGAAGCCGAAAGTGCTGCCCTGACCGGGCTGGCTTTCTACCCACACCCGACCGCTGTGCCCTTCGACGATGGATTTGACAATGGCCAGCCCCAAACCCTTCCCCTCGATGTCGCTCGTCTCCTCGCTACTGACCCGATAAAACTTCTCAAAGAGATGGGCCTGGTCTTCTGGAGCAATGCCAATGCCGGTGTCCTTGACGTCCACCACTACTTCACCTTTTTCCTCTCTGGCTGAAACAGTTACCATGCCCCCTTCGGGAGTGAACTTGATCGCGTTGCCCACCAGATTGCTCACTACCTGATCAAGGCGGACTTGATTTCCTTGGACGAGCGGAAGCTCTGGAGGAAGATCGAGTTGGAGGACAATCTCCTTAGCCCTAGCCTGTTCTCTCAGGCTTGCTACTGCTTCGTTGATCACTGTTGCCAGTTGGCAGGGCTTCATCTCCATCCCCACCCTGGCCTCGATCTTGCCCAGGTCCAAAAGGTTGTCTATCAGGGTTGTCATCTTGGCTGCACTCAGCCTGATGCTTTCTATGAACTCTTGCTGAGTTTCATTCAGTTCGCCCGCTTCTGGCAGCAGGATGGCATAGCCACTTATAATAGACAGAGGCGAGCGCAGATCGTGAGAGACGGTGGCCACAAAGTCGGATTTCATCTTGTCCAGCTCTTTGAGGTAGGTGATATCCTGCATCACAGCGACGCACCCTACCTCAGCTACAGGAGTCAGGCTGGCGTAGAGGGTCTGCCCATTGCTCAAAGGAATTTCCTCAGCCAGGGCCTCCTCCTTTGCCTCCGGGCGGGCGAAGAGAGCCAGGAGTCTCTCATTGCTCACCACCTCTCCTAATGGCTTGCCCACCTCTGGTACGGTCTTCACGTCGAAGGCTCTCTGGGCGGCCTGGTTCATTAACAGTACCCGATTCTGAGCATCGGTGACGATAATGGCATCGTTGGTGCCGCCGATGATGGCCTCCAGCTTGGCCCTCTCCTCTGCTATGGTGGTGTGCAGGCGGGCGTTCTCGATAGCCACAGCCGCCTGATTGGCGATGGTCTGGCAAAGGGACACCTCGTCGGCTGAGAAGGGGGGCTGATCGCCAACGCGATCCAAGCTGATGGCTCCGATGACTCTCTCCTTGACCATGATGGGCACAGCCAGGCAGGCCCGGAGGTCCAACTCTCGTGCCAGGGGCCAGAAATCCTCCTTGCTGGGGTCTGCAAAGATATCGGGGATCTCCACTGGCCTGCGGGTGGCTATGGCCTCGGCCACGTGAGGACGCGCTTTGAGGGGCAGGCGTAGACCCAGGGCCTCCGCCGGGCGGTCGGGGTTGTCCACCGCCCGCAGAATCAGGTCTCCCCGCTCCTCGTCCAGCAGGAAAAGGGCGCAGCGGTCAGCGCGCAGAGCCCGGGCCGTTCTCCCTGCAATAAGGCGCAAGGTTTCATCCAAACGCAAGGAGGAAGCAGCCTGACTGACCTCGTAGAGGACCGACAGTTCGTGCAGCCTCCGTTGGGAGTCATCGTACAGTCGGGCGTTCTCAACGGCGATGGCTGCCTGGTTGGCGATAGATGAGAGCAAGTCGAGGTGTTCCTCACCAAATCTGTTAGGCTCCGGGTAGCTCAGGGTCAGCACACCGATTACCCGCTCTTGTCTCAGCAAGGGCACGGCGATGGCTGAGCGGGTTGCCAGGTGGTCATCAGTCAGAGCCAGCCAGCGTTCATCGTCTCTGGTATCGAAAACGATGGTCCCCTTTTTGTGTTGGACTACCCAGCCGGCCAGCCCCTTGTCCAAGATTTGGACCACTGCCTGTTCGGTCACGAGGGTCGCCAATTCTCCCTTGATCAGAGTATGACGGTGGGCCTGCCCGGATTCGTCCAGAACGATGATGCTGCCACTGGTGGCTCCCACGCTGGGGATGGTCAGGGCCAGAATATCACTCAGCACTTTGTCCAGGTCCAGGCTGGTGCTCAATCTGCGGCTGATGTCATAAAGCAGCTCAAATCTTTCCACGTTTCATCTCCTGAATGGTGTGACTATCCCCGAATTGTGGGGAGCGCTGTCTGATCACTTGGCAATGGTAAAAAGTGCTTCCTACAGAAGTTCTCCCTCAGCAAGAAGACGCAATGGGCAGGGCGAAGCCAAAGGTACTGCCTTGACCGAGCTCACTCTCCACCCACACCCGGCCGCCGTGCCCTTCGACGATGGATTTGACGATGGCCAGTCCCAGACCCGTCCCTTCGATTCCGGAAACCTGGGTGCTTTTCACGCGATAGAATTTGTCGAAGATGTGGGCTTGATCCTCAGCAGCGATGCCGATGCCTGTGTCTCTGACCTCAACTGCCACTTCACCTTCCGCTTCCCGGGCCGAGATAGTCACCGTACCTCCACCAGGTATGAACTTGATAGCGTTGCCCACAAAATTGGTCACCACCTGCCCCAGACGAATTGGATTCCCCATAACAAGGGGCAGAGCCCGCGGCAAGGTGATTTGCAGAGCGATCTCCTTGGCCTTAGCCCGTTCTTCCAGGACCTCCACTGCTTCGTTAATGACCGTCGCCAGTTGGCAAGGTTCCATCTCCATCTCCACCCCAGCTCCGATCTTGCCCAAATCCAAAAGGTCATGCACCAAAGTTGCCGTCTTGGCTACCATGCGAATGATATCATCAACGGCATCTCGCTGATCCTGGTTTATTGGACCGAGCTTGGGGATCAACTCAGCCATGATCTGTATGGCCTGGAGGGGGGAACCCAGGTCGTGGGAGACAGTGGAGACGAACTCGGACTTCATTTTGTCGAGTTCTTTGAGGTGAGTGATGTCCCGCATAATCGCCATCTGGCCTACACCGGCGATGGGGGTGAGCTGGGCATAAAGGGTACGCCCATCGGCCAGAGAGATCTCATCGCTACAGAAGACACTATCCATCAAGCAGGTTCGCCAAAGGGCAAGGAGGTCAGCGACCTTAATAACAGTCTCCAGCGGTCTGTCAACCCACGTTCCAGGTTCGACATCGAAGGCCTGCTCGGCCGCTGGATTCATAAGGAGCGCCCGTCCCCCCTCATCGGTGACAAATATGGCATCGCTGGCCCCTCTAATGATGGCCTCCAGCTTGGCCCTCTCCTCTGCTATGGTGGTGTGCAGGCGACGTTCGGCAAAGTAGAGCCGGGCCCTTTCTATGGCAATGGCCGCCTGAGCAGCTACTGAGGACAGGACTCTCAAGTCATCGTCATTAAAAGCGTTGACCTCGGGTCTTTGCATATCCAGCACGCCGATAACCCTGTCACCGGCCATCATCGGCACCGCCATCTCCGACCTGGTTTTCTCCATCCCGACATATCTGGAGTCCTGGGTCACATCAGGCACATTGAGGGCGGTCTTATGGGCCGCCACCCAGCCGGCGATACCCTCCTGGCCTATCTTGAGCCTCACCTTCCCGACAGTCTTCCGAAGGTAGCCGCGCGCTGCCTTGACTTCTAGCTCTCGAGCCTCCTCATCAACCAGCAAGACGGCGCAGTCCAAATAGCCGAAAAACTTCTGCAGGATATCCAGCGCTTTCTCCACTACCTGGTCGAGATTGAGAGTGCGCATCAGTTGGTTGCTCACTTTGTAGAGGGCTGTAGCCTCTCTCATCCTCTCGGTCACTTTTTCGTAGAGGCGGGCGTTCTCGACAGCGATAGCTGCCTGGTTGGCGATGAACAAGAGCAAGTCGAGGTGTTCCTCATTGAACCTGTTGGGCTCCAGGTGGCTCAGGGTCAGCGCACCGACTACCCGCTCTTGTCTCAGCAAAGGCACGGCGATGGCTGAACGGATTGCCAGGTGGTCGTCGTTCAGAGCCAGCCAGCGTTCGTCGTCTCTGGTATCGAAGACAATGGCCCCCTCCTTATGCTGGACTACCCAGCCGGCCAGCCCCTTGTCCAGGATTTGGGCCACTGCCTGTTCAGCCACCGGGGTTGCCAGTTCTTCCCTGATCAGAATCTGTCGGTGGGCCTGCCCGGATTCGTCCAGAACGATGATGCTGCCACTGGTGGCTCCCACGCTAGGGATGGTCAGGGCCAGAATATCACTCAGCACTTTGTCCAGGTCCAGGCTGGTGCTCAATCTGCGGCTGATGTCATAAAGCAGCTCAAATCTTTCCATGCTTCATCTCCTACCCTATTATATCACAATTCTCAGAAAATTCCTCTTTGACCGGCAAAAACTGTTACTTTTTCCTCAGCCACCTGTCAAACAGCTTCTATGGCCGTTTCCACTGCCCGCACCAACTCTCCACTGGCGACCAACCCCCACACGGTCTCGATGTGGGGATACATGATGGCGTCGTGTTCCAGGAAGGGCACGTGCTGACGGATCAGTTCATAAGCCGGGGCGGTGCCCCGGCCCAGGCGGGCCTCAGGGCCCAGGGCCTCCCGCCGGAAGTCAATGCCCTGGGCAGCAGCGAAAAGCTCGATGGCCAGGATCCCCTCCACGTTGTCGGCTATCTGCTGGGCCTGGCGGGCGGCTGTGCAGCCCATGCTGACGTGGTCCTCCGTGTTGGCCGAAGTGGGGATGCTATCCACACTGGCCGGGTGGGCCAGCACCTTGTTCTCCGAGGCCAGGGCCGCAGCAGTGTACTGGGTCAACATAAAGCCCGAGTTGAGGCCACCGTGCTTGATGAGAAAGGCGGGCAGGGTCTCGCGGTTAGATGCTTCGTCGGTCAATCGGGTGAGGCGGCGCTCGGAGATGTTGCCCAACTCGGTGAGGGCCATACCCAGGTAGTCCATGGCGATGGCCACGATTTCACCGTGAAAGTTGCCGCCGGAGAGAGAGATAGGCGTGCCATCTTCCTCAAAGAAGATGAGGGGGTTGTCGGTGGCCGAGTTCAGTTCGATTTCGAGGACCCAGCGGGCGTAGAGGATAGCGTCGCGCACCGCGCCGTGCACCTGGGGGATGCAGCGCAGGGTGTAGGCGTCCTGCACGTTGAGGGGGTCGTAGGGACGGAGGAAGGTGCTGCCCTCGATGAGGCGACGGAGGTAGGCGGCGCAGTCTACCTGACGGGGGTGGGGGCGGACGGCGTGGATGCGCTCGTCGAAGGCCAGCGGGGTGCCGTGCAGGGCTTCCAGGCTCAGGCAGCCAGCGATGTCGGCTACCTTGCTGAGATTCTCCGCCTGGTAGGTGGCCAGGGCTCCTACGGCGCACATGACCGCCGTGCCGTTGGTCAGGGCCAGCCCCTCCTTGGCCGCCAGCTCGATGGTCGGGATGCCTGCCCGTTTCATGGCCTCCCCACCGGGCAACCGCTCCCCCCGATAGATGGCCTCCCCCTCGCCCAGCAGCACCAGGGACATATGGGCCAGGGGGGCCAGGTCACCGCTGGCTCCCAGGGAGCCCTGGCTGGGGACGACGGGGTGTACCCCCTGGTTAATGAGCTCCAACAGGGTCTCCAGCAGCTCCAGGCGCAGCCCCGAGTAGCCTTTGGCCAGGGTATTGGCGCGGATCAGCATCAGGGCGCGGGTGGTGGCCTGGTCGAAGGGCTCGCCCACCCCTACGGCGTGGCTCATGATGATGTTGCGCTGTAGTTGCGTCACCTGGTCGGGGGGGATGATCCTATCCTTAAAGGCCCCGAAGCCGGTGGTGATGCCGTAAATGATCTCCCCGCGGGCCACGAACTCTTCCACGGCCTGGCGACTTCGGTTGATTACCTCACGCGCTTCCGGCGAGAGCGCCACTTTCAACGTCTCGGGCTGTGACCAAGCCTGGGCCACCGCCACCACATCTTCGAGAGTCAGATGATCGCCGTCAATGGTCAGGGTTTCTGTCATTCCATCTCCTCCGCTATTTGCGACTGTTGCGCCACTCCTGCACCACCTGTACCGCAACAGTGGTGCAACAGTGGTGATTGCGGCACTATTGCGCCACAGGCGGCACAGGCGGTACAGGCGTTTATTTATTCCCACTTCGTTGACAAACTCCCGTCTCTCATCCGTTCTGAGGATAAGGCTAGATGTTTTCGTAGAACTCCTTGGGTCTGAGCTCTTGGAAGTCTCCCTGTCCAGAGAGATACTTTCGCACATCCACGCAGAGGTGACATTTGCCGGCATAGCCCTCCGGCAACTCCTGGTAGCCGTACTCCTCTTTCCCCAACTCGAACAGCCCGAAAGGGCCCGTCCTGACGAGGGTGTCAATCAATGGCGGAAAGCGACGCACCTTGAAATCACCGAGGATTCGCGGCAGGTTGTGCCAATCGCCGATGGTCAATCCGCCGCAGAACCAGGAGATATAGTTTCCATAAAGGTCAAGATGGGAATGGTGAGCATAGAGGATTTCCATGAAGCAATTCTCACCCTTGAAGGCTAAGGCGGGATGCTTCTGGGTCAGGTGTCCCAGGCGATATCCAGACCGCCCCGCCGGAATGAGGCCGTAACCATCCCAGAGCATCCTGCCCGCCCTTTCCAATCCGAACTTTTCCACGTACCTTTCCAGGGGCGTGGGCTTCTCGACATCGAAAATCTGAATCTGCTCTATCCAGCGGGGCAGATAGACAATGACATTCTGCCGGCCAAAGATTTCCAGCGCCTTGGTGATGGCCAGCAGGGTTCGGACCGGAGGGATCTTCTCAGCGTGGAAAGGGGAGCAGCTTATCAGGATGGCATTGAGCCCTGCGTCTCTCAAGGTGGCAAACTTTTCGACGACATCTTCTTCTTTCAGGCACCAACCGGCGTTGGTTTCGGCGTAACGGGGGATGCCCAGTTGGGCGGCGAGTTGGACGCCCTCCAGCAAAAGGGGGAAGTTGAGAAAGGGTTCTCCGCCTGTGAGATGAATCTGAAAGCGGTGATGCCAGGCCCTGGTCGCCTGGAGTGCCTCCTCCAGGGTTTCAGGAGACATCCACTCCTTCCACGCTGGACCACAATTGTACAAACAGTGCTTACAGGCACTTTGACACCTGTAGCTCAGGATGATTCCCAGATCGGTTGGGCAGAGCGGATTCCTGTGCATGACTCCTCTTTGCAAGTTGGGGGCACGCCCTTGCACAATGGCAAGGGGCGGAGTACGGGACTCCGCCCCCAGACGGACAATGACTCGATGGCGATTACCACTGTTGCGGTACAGGGAATGTGGCTCAGTCGGGATCGGCAAGGATAGCTAGTACTCCCCGGCCAACTTGCGGCCCAGGCCCTTCAATAGCCCACCTCGGGTGCTGGTGCTCATCTCGATGTCCCCCGACATCCAGGCCATGCCGCCCGATTCGGTGTAAACCGCTTCACCGTTGGCCAGTTTGACATCCAACGTTTGCATGGTTGTGCCATGGATCTCGTATTCCATTGCCCTGCCCCTTTCCCAAATGGCCTCTGAGTCAGGCGGAGTTGCGCCCGGAGAGATTCGAACTCTCAACCTTCGGTTTCATAGTTCGTTTGTCAGGCTTAGAGATTCTACCTTGACAATGTTAGATAGTGATCAACAGTAGGGCGGCTTTCCATAGCCGCCATCTCAGAGGCAGGTATGGAAACCTGCCCTACTGGGTGATATTCGCGGGTCAGTTGGATACATTGTACCACAACATGCTGCTCTGGTCAATGAGAGCTACGTACGCCCATACCTTTCAAGCACCCAGAGGGCTTTCAGAGTCATCCATTTGCTGGGCTGCCCTTTCTTCTCCAGGTTGGCCTGCATCCGCCCATAGGGAGTGGATTCCAGCACCCATTTCCCGTCGGGTGTTTGCTTCTCCCGCAACACGGCCAGGGCGTCTTCCATCCGTTTGTCTCGATAGCCCAGCCGGGTCAGCACCCACAGGCCCCGCAAGATGCTGTAGCCGTAAAACCAAGGGAAAGCCAGTTTCAGCCAGTTGGGATTGATGACCTGGAAGCTGTGGTGGTCGGCGCGGTAGAGGCGGTGCATCAGGAGGAACTCGGCCCCGCGCGCTGCAGCTTCTTGGACTGCTGGCGGTCGTTTGTCCTTCGGAATCTCAGCGAAAGCCTCTAGAGGACAGATGGTGCCGTAGAAGCAGGAGTGGGTGTCTCGAACGCTTGGTGTGAGTTGATTTATGCTTGACAGAGAGGCCAAACAGCGGTAGACTTGAAGCGATACTTTCCCGTCAGGAGGTTGACCAATGGTAGACATCGAAACTTTTCTCACTGCCCTGTTTGTCCTCACCGATGATTTCTGTAAGGCCCATCCCCTCCCGTCCCAACCCGGGCCAGACTGGGAACTCTCCGCCAGTGAAGCAATCACGCTGCTCCTCTTCGGGCAGTGGGCTCGCTTTCGCGGTGAGCGGGACTTCTACCGCTTCGCCCGGCAGAAGTTGCGTAGTGCCTTTCCCAACCTGCCTACTCGTCCTCAGCTGAACCGCCAGTGGCGAGCGCTGCACGATCAGACATGCGCCTTCGCCATCTACATGGCTGACCTGCTGGAAGCCCAGAAAGCCCCTTACGAGATCTTGGACCTCGCCCCCATTGTGACTCGAGATGCCAAGCGACGGGGAACTGGCTGGCTGACAGGTGAGGCCGACATTGGCAAGAGCAATCGCTTGGGCTGGTATGAAGGGCTCAAGGCACCCCTGGCGGTCACGCCCCAAGGGGTGATCACCGGTTTCGGCCTGGCCCCCGCCAGTGCCAAGGAACAACCGATAGCCGAGACGTTCTTCTACTTACGGGCCCACCCTAACCATCGCTTTATTTCCATCGGCCACGCTAGCCGAGGCCGATATTATCCGGCGGACAAGGGCTTCGAGGGCCAAAAGAACCGGCAGCATTGGGGGGAGGCTTATGGCGCTTGGGTCATCTGTTCCCCCAAGCGCAACAGTCGGCGGCCCTGGCCCAAGGCGTTGCGTCGCTGGCTGGCCGGGATTCGTCAGATCGTAGAAACCGTTATTGACAAGCTGCTGAACACCTTCCGGCTGGATCAGGAGCGTCCTCATTCGCTCCAGGGGCTCCGCACCCGCTTGGCGGCTAAGGTGTCTTTGCACAACTTCTGCATCTGGCTCAACCGCCAGTTGGGACGCCCCGATCTGGCCTTCGCCGATTTGCTGGGTTGGGCCTGATCGTAATTCACACCAAGCGTTCGAATGTGGGCTTTCCAGTAGGGACAAAGCCAGCCACCGTCGGTGTTCTGAATGCTCACCAGCCAGTCCACGGCCTGCCACAGGCGGGGGTCATCGCCGTATCCCAGGCGCAGCAAGGCAGCGACCACATTCCCCGTCAGACAGGAGAGGGTCATCTGGTGGACGAGGTCGGCGACAAAGGCTGACTCCTCGGGTGGCTCTTTGCCCTTCGACTGTCTGCGCTGCACTACGTGGGCGTACTTTCGTCGCGCCCCCTCCTCCCCGAACTCGGCAAAGCCCCCTCGACTACCCCTTCGACTGCGCTCAGGGCAGGCTCCGGCCAACCGGACACAAAGAGCGGCTCAGACGTTATGCTCCCCTGGCCTTGGCCGGTGGAAGCGGCCCAGGTGCCGTCGGCGATCTCGGCGCGGGCAAAGGCAGAGTCGTGCCCGCTCACAAACTCGGCCGTGATCTCCTCGTCCGCCCGGCTCCAGTAGAGGTTGTGGTCTTCGCGCACCAGGTTGACCCCTGGCCCCAGGTAGATGCCGGTAGAACCGCCCTCGAGGGGATCGGCGTTGAAGGCAAAGATGTTGTTGACCAGCGTCAGCGTCACCGGCGGCGATTCCATCTCCTCCGGGTAGCCGGCAACGAAAGCCTAGTTACGCTCACTATAGGCCGGGTCCCACATGTTGTAGGCAATCGTGTTGTTGACCACCTCCAGCGTGCTGGTAAAGGTGCCCCCCACACTGCGCTGCTCCCCTGACCCCAGACGACGTTGTTCTCCATCCGTCCCCCGGCCCACAACTTGATGCCGTTCAGGTGATTGCGCACTACGCGGTCGAACGCCCAAAACGTATGCTGAGTAGCCCTGAGTGAAGCGAAGGGCGTATCGAAGCAGCGTTTTGAGCTGGTCGCACCCTTCTATACGCCCCTGCGGGGCTACTTAGGGTGCTCACCGCGCAAGTCCTGTTAATGAGGTGCTATTCTTGGTCATTGGCAGCCTAAATAGGTTGCGGCGGATTCCGTGCTGGGAATCCAAAGCTTCTGCCCTGGTTCAAGTCCAGCACCTGGGTCGAAAGAGCCCATCCCGAGGATAGCATAGGTGGGATCTTCAGTGTGCTTCGCGTTGGTAGCCGCGATAATCGCCGGATAGGCCAGCGGGTCACCCAGGTACTTATCGGCTATCTTCGTCAGCCAGTCTCCAGCACGGACAATATATTCCTCCCCCCCTGCAAGCGGGACTTGGCAGTTGGACGACTTATTGGGATCGGTGCCCTGCTTCACCTCATACCCATCCGGCATCTTGTCCCCGTCGGTATCCCAATTCTTGGGGGCAGTGCCATGGGTGTTCACTTCATCGCCGTCCGAAAGCCCATCGCCATCGGTATCCCAGTTGTTGGGATCAGTGCCGTGGATGTTTACCTCATCGCCGTCCGAAAGCCCATCCCTGTCCGTATCCTCCGGCGTCGTCGGGTCCGTGCCCCTGTTCACTTCATCGCCGTCGCTCACCTTATCATCATCCGTGTCCCAATCCGTCGGATTGGTGCCCCTGTTCACTTCATCGCCGTCCGAAAGCCCATCGCCATCGGTATCCCACTTGTTGGGGTCAGTGTTGTAGATGCTTACCTCATCGCTGTCCAAAAGCCCATCCCCGTCGGTATCGGGAATTGTCGTGGGGGTGGGGGTATCAGTTGGTTCAGGAACAGGCGTGTTGGTTGGTGGTTCTGGCACGGGTGTATCGGTGGGGAGCACTGGGGTATCGGTCGGCGGAATGGGTATAGCTGTTGGTGTATTGGGAGTGACGACAGCAACCTGTGTGGGTGTGGGTATGCTCAACCATCGCTGGATGATCGGGCTTCCAATGACTGTTATGATTGTTGCACACAGGGTAAAGAACCCCGTGATGACTGCAACCCATATCGCTGTTCTTGTCTTAGATGCACTTTCGTTCTTACTCATGATGATGTCCTCCAACAGGAATGTCGGTTAACTCTAATTGTGCCATACGGCAGCTACCTGTAAAATGCGTCTCTGCGGAGGCAGTACGTTTTTCTCTAACAACGGTAAGTGCTAGTTCTATAGGGTAGCCAGTTCCCTTGTCACGATGAAGCTGAGGTTGTAAGCCAGGAAACGAGTGGCCAAGCGAGCGAGCCGACCATCGGGGCTGCGGGCGCCGACTTGTTCTAAATGAAAGACGGTGCATAGGACGCTCAATACCGTCTCGACCAGTCGTCGAGCGCGTCCAAAGAGGGCTCGTACTTCCTCAGGCCAAGGCTCTTTAGCATCTCTGCGATGGGCAGCCTGTAGTTCGATATCGCGAGCTTCTTCCAACCACGTCTGTACTGTGGGATCGTGGTAAGCGTTGTCGCCCCAGATTCGCAGATTAGCTGCATCTTCCAGAAAGGCTGCGGCCATCTTACTATCCCGATGAGCTGCAGGAGCCAGCATCCACCGGTCGACGACTTGGTCAAAGGTAGCCAGTATCTGTGTTCGGAAGCCAAACAGTTTGGCCTTGCGGCTAGGCATCACGCTGAAGTGTTCTTCTCCGACAGCAGTTTGACATGTGGAAGCTCGACCATAGGTGCAAGCTGGAATGGGAGCACTGTCAATCAAGCGAGCCTGGTCTTCTTCGGGGATCAGCTCGGCTCGCAGATATTGACGAATCTGTTCGGTGATCATAGCCAACTGGCGACGACGCCGATTGAAGCGGCTCCGCTCCAGCAAGTTGGGGAAGAGGTGCAGCCAGAAACTGCGTACGAAGCAAAGGCAGAGTTCCTCATGCCCATGGAAAAAGGTATCACAGATAAGAGCAATGGTGATGACCTCACTATCGCTGAAGGTAGGCTCAGGACCTGCACAGCGCCAGGCCCCGTATCGGCGCTCCAGGGCTTGATAGGCATCGTCCACAGAGACGTACCAGACAGTGAAGATTTCTTCCCAGCGTCCAGATGTGATATAATCAGTCAGGCCGTTCATCGTGGCATTCCTCCTTTTTGGTGTGCTGACCAAAAGGATGCCGCGAAACGGCCACTTTTGCAAATTGTCAAAGATCAGTGAGCCCACCGGCGGAACCGCTCAAAAACTAGCACATAGCGTTAACAGAAGCACTCAACCCCACATCGCTTCCAGGCAGCGGTGCAAAAGGCAGAATATGTAGAAGCAACAAGAGCCAACCCTCTCCTGACCCACGGAGAAGATCAGCCCTCAGTTTTTCATAACTCTCACCTCCTGCTTTGGCTAGTGGCTGTGACGGGAGCAATGATGTGAAGTGTATTGAAGATTGGCAAATACCTGACAATGCTATTATATCACAGTTCACCTCATCCGGTCAAGCAGGCAATCAGAGTGGAGGCCTCCTGGCCTATGCGGTGGGACTCTGTTGGCTGATACGTGCCTGCAGGACACGATCCAAGGCGGCCCTATCCCAGCCCACGTACTCCTTGCGGCCGGCAATGACAAAAGCTGGATAGTGGCGCACCCAATAGCGCACCGAAGGGTTGTCCTCCTCCAGCAACCAACCCGTTGGATCGCCCTTCATCTGTGCTTTCCAATCGCTCATCTGGTTTTCCTCCCTGCACACGTGTGAGCTGTTACGTTCCAGCAGCAACCTTCAACATCCGCAGAGCTTTGAGCGTAATCCACTTATTGGCACGGTTCTTCTTGCCAGCGTCAACTAGCTTTATCCCTGCCCGCCGCGCCCAGCGGCCCTGCTCATCCTGCTGGGCCAAGATCAAGTCTGCCCACGCCCCAAACCGCTCATCGGCTCCGTATCCCAGCCGGGCCAGCACATCGGCCATGTCTAACAAGTCGCTCTGATACTGATACGGCCAGCCAAAGCTCAACCACCGCTTCTCTCGCCCGCCGAAATCCCAGGCGCGGGCCAGCAGCGATTCGGCCAATTGGGCCGCCAGTTCATGCTGTTCCGCAGTGCGATGACCAGGTGGCACAGCGGCCACGGCATCCAACACCTTGACGAATCCCCACTGGCACGGCCCCTTGTCATCGCTGTAGGGACAGTCAAGTCCTTTGCCCTCTCCCTGCACCATGCGCCGGTAGAGGTAATCCCAAGCCGCAGCAATGCGCGGGTCGCGATCGTAGCCAAAGCGGATCAGAGTCTTGATCATGTAACCGGTAATGCAATACCACTCACGGCCGCTGAAGCCGGTCACCTCGCTAAAGCCGCCGTCCGGCTGCTGGCTGGCCTCGAGGAAATACTCGCATCCTCGATGGATGCGGTCGTTCACGGGCACGCCCAGTTCGGCCAGGACAACCAGGTGCGCGGTGGTGCGTGCAGCGCCGTAGGGCTGGCGCGGATCGTCGCCCCAGTAACCGTCGAGGTGCTGAGCAGCCAACAACCGCTGCACCATGTCTGATTGCGCGACGGCCGCGCGGGCCGCCTGCACCTCGGCGTCGTCCTCGGGCCGGTCGAGCAGGTCGCGTAGCGTCGAATAGCGCACCGAAGGGTTGTCAGGCTCCAGGAGCCAGGGGATGGGGTCGGCTTTCAAAGCACTTTTCGGATTGCTCATGATTGCTCCTCTCGGAATCTGGCTACCAGCCAGGGATCTTGGGCAGCGCCCTGGCCCGCTCCCAGCTCAGGACGTTTGCGAGGCTTCGACGGTGAGGGCTTCGACTGAGCTCAGCAAATCCTCAGCCGAACCACTCAGTCGAGCCGTCTACCTGGGCGCTGGTGTACGGCCCTATCATAGCACAATAGGCTGCAGGAGTCAACGATTTCGCGGTGAACGGTCGAGGGAAGGCTAACGCCTTGAACAGCAACAAAAGAGGGCCAGCAGACCTTAAATACTGGCCCTTCGAGGGAGGATGGCAAAGCTCCGCTATCCAAGGCACTCATTCCCTGTGGCGCAACAGTGCCGCTTTTTACGCCACCCTTCTCGCAATACTCTCGGGGCATTCCCGCCCCAGATTTTCACGATTTGTTCTCTGTTGTAGCCTTCCGCCACAAGGCGCTGGGTGAGTTTTGGTAATTCGGACGCATCCTTGAGATCATCCGGTGGATCGGTAAAGCCATCAAAGTCGCTGCCGATGGCAACGTGGTCAATACCCCCAACGTTGACAAAATGTTTGATGGTACGGGCAATGAAATTTAACCCGCGTTTGGTCTCGTGCGGCATCAGCCAGTAGTTCATGAAAATCACCGCCACCACACCGCCGGTGTCAGCGATTCTTTTGACCTCCCAATCCTGCAAGTTGTATGGGTTCGGGTTGACCTCGTAGGCGCCAACATGCGAGGCGATGATAGGCAAGCGATTGCCTACGATGTCGTATATCCGTTTGCGTGCAGGCGGTGTGCAATGGGTAATGTCTAGGATCATCCCCAGTTCAACCATTTTCTCGATGACTTGCTCACCGAACTCTTTCAATCCCAGCGTCAGGTCACGGTCACCCTGGAAACAACCCAACATTTGCACACTCTCCGGATATGGAAAGCAGGGATGGACAGCTTCATTTTCGTAAAAGTGCGCAAGCGTGAGATAGGCCACACCGCGGTCAAACAACCGCTTCAAGTTATCCAAATTCCCGTCCAGGCTATGGGCGCCTTCCACACTGTGAATCACCGCTATCGGCCTGTCGTCACCCTGACTTAGGATGTCGTCCAATTCTCGCACCGAGAACGCCATCTTCACCAGCGGCTTCCCGGTCCTGCCCTTGCCAGACTTTTCCACGGCTTTCTCCATCACGTCTAACATATCTATCGCGACGTCGAAATAGGTCCGGGAATAAACCTTCTTCCACTTGAAAGGCATTAGATAGCGGAGGATTCTGAGGAGCCGACATTCGTCGAGAATACCCTTTTCCGGGGCATAAACGGTGGACAAGAGCACGTCTAAACCGCCCTGTCTCAGTTTGGGGAAATCCGTGCGCACGCTGAACGGGTCAAAGGAGCGGCTGGCTCTGAAGCGCGAGGTGAGCATCCGGTTGAAGAGAGAAACCTTCAGAGATGGGTGAGCGTGCAGATCAACGATGGTGGAATCTGCGTAGTGAATTTCCTTCCATTCAAGGTTTCTAGCGGTGGGCATGTGGTGACCTTCTCAGGTTCATCGTATCCTAAAGGGTAGCGGGTTCCCCGCCATGTCGCTAAACTGTAGCTGGCCAGATTCGCCATAAAAAAGTAGAATACGACAATGCCGACCTCGGCTTTCGGGAGAGGGCCAGCAGATTTGGCATGCTGGCCCTTCTCGTTACTTTCGCTTTGAACAGTGACGGTTAACGGCTGAAGCGGGCGACATGCGTCCGTCAGGTGGGTAGCTTTGGGCGGGGCAGGATCACAGTCGGGCGTCCGAGGATATTTGGAGATAGAAGACGCATGGTTGTTTTGCGCTGCTCAGAAAGGCTCCGAGTCCGCCTAACGGCACGTGGTTCAGCCGCCGCCGACTCTGGCAAGACTCGCCACGCTAACCAGAGCAAAACACAGGCAAGACGCGCCACGCATACCCGCGCCGAAGGCGGTCGGCTGAACCGCTGGTTAGGCAACGCTCCGCCTATGCAAGAGCTATCCTTCATTAGTCGTTAAGTAATGCCTTGACCGGTTGGAGAATGTGGTTGCGACTCATCGGTCTAAGAGTTCGCCTCGGAAGAACCGCCATTATTCCAGATTCCGCTGGATCTCATCAAGGAGGTCGCGCAAATAGGATTTCTCGGCTTCTAAGGTCATCCGGCCGAAGGGCTCATCCTGCTCGATGGCTCGTATAACATCATCGCGCGAGAAGGGTGGCCCACTGATGGCCTGCACGGTTGTGTCCTTGGGCAGGACCCGCCAGCGCTTGATGACGAGCTTCTTCAGATCGTCCTCCGATAGGCTGTCCACCGGGATGATCTTCTCTTTGCTGGAGACAATGTCGTCGAATCGGATGAACTTTTTGCGCGACGGATCATAACAGAGCGGCCTCTTGCTGCTCTTTTCGTCCATCTCTGGCATTGGCACGGTTTGTTGTCCTCCTTTCTTTTACCCACGCCGATGGGCAGATCGCTCCTTTCCTCCTATCGAGCCGACGTATGCTCGCACCCTGGGGACCGCTTGGCCAGGGCAGGCAGCCCCCAGGGTGTGTATCTTGCTGGAGGCGCAGTGCCTCGCAGCCAAGACAAGGTCAATCGGCCAGCGCGCCCGCTCGGACCAGCGCGTCCTCCTGTTCGAGAACCTTGATCGGGAAGCAAATCTTGACGGAGCGGTAGGGCTTGATCGTGGTTGTTCCATCGCCGTGAAGCCTGAGGTGGTCCCGATCCCAAGTCAGGTAAGTGGCCGCGACGGTGTTGGGCACCTGGGCACGGGCCGCGTTGAAGGCCTGGATGGTGGCATCGTAGGCTTCCTGGGCTGTCGCGCCATTGGCCATCATGATGTCATAGGTGCTGTCGCTCCGGGCGAACAACTCGAACTCGTTCACAGCCGGGGTGGTTCCATCGTCCCACTGCAGGATAAAGTTCTCCAAATAGCCTGCGTAGCATTTCGCTCCGTTGGCCACAGTATCAGGGCCCAGATCTCTGGCGGTCCTGCAACTGAGGAGATGGATCGCTTTGCCGTTGACCTCGGCGGCGTCATAAAGGCCGACTTCCAGGATGTGGTCGTCCCAATGCCCTGTGTAGACGTTGTAGTTTCCATGACCGATGCCACCGAGATAGACGGTGAGAACCTTCTTGGCTTGAGGGACAAAGTTAGCCCGTACATCGTCGGCACCCTGCAACATGATTACGTTGAAACCCCGTGCCTGGAACACCGGATGGACGTTGGCGATGCGGTAGTTGGCAAAAGGTGTGGTCACCGAATCGGTGGTGTTTTCGCAAAAGAGCGCCCGTTTGGTCAGTTTCAACCAGATGCACCTTTTCACCCGCCGCCAGTCGGGCTCGGGGGGGAAGGGCTGCTCTGGAATTGGTGGCCAGGCTGGGACGATGCCGCCCGCCAGCTCAGCGATCAGCTCGTTGCAGTAGCCCATCTCGGCCCGCAGCGCCAGGCGACCAAAGTCGGTCTGCCGCTGGAGGTGCTCGATGACCTCGTCCTTGGTGAGCAGGCCGACGCCGATGATCCCCAGTCTGAAGTCGGGCTCGAGAGCGTAACGCTCCAGAGCCAGCTTCAACTGCTGATCCGTATCGAGCATGAACAGGGATCCCAAGCTCAGCGTGGGTTGGGCCGCGATCTCGCTCGCCGTGAGGAACTCGCCCGTCGGTGACACGGTGAGAGGCTTTCTTGCTGCGTACTCCTTGAATTCCAAGTTCCCAATCTTCATGACTATCCTCCTTCACTTATTGTTCTACTAGCTGCTCTGTATCATATGGTGTGATCACTCTTTCCATTAAACGGCTAATGTGGAATTGAGTCTCACGCTACGGCCAGGTACTCGAAGGTCTGCACGTCGATATTGTAGAAGCGGCGTAGCACCAACTTGAGGGCATGGCTCGCCATCTTGGCAATGACCTGGGTACACAAGCCGAGGATGGTTTTCGCGAGCAGGCGTTCCAAATTGCGTCCGGTGTTCTGCGCTTCGTTGAATGCTCCCTCAATGCGCTCCCGCACGCTGTTGAGGAGTTGGTCAAAGGCCTTGGGATTCTGATCCGGTTGGTTCTTCTTTTTAGCCGTCCAGATGCGGTTCCCATGCCAATCGCGCTGATCCTCCTGCCAAGTTTCGCTCAGGAACCCTTTGTCCGCGAAGACGTCGCAGCCGTACACGTGCACCAGCACCGACTCGGCGGCGGGACGGTCGTCGGTGTTAGCGGGCACCAACTCAAACACCACGGGTAGGCCATCCAGGGTGGTGAGGGCCACGAGTTTGAAGCCAAAGTAGTGCAGCTTGCGGCTGACGCAGACCCCATAGTCGGCACTGCCGCGGAACGCGCTGTGGGTTTTGTCACGCTTGTAGCCCACCACCGGGACCGGCTTGGCGTCCATCAAGAGCAGTTGCTGCTCGGTGGCGCCCAGTTGGTGTACCCAGTGCTGGCGGAGTTTCTCCAGCACCAAGCGGAGCGCGCGCGCCCGGCGGTTGAACTGGCTCTGGCTGAGCAGCGCGGGAAAACACCCCTGGTAGTTGGCCCGGATGAAGCCCAGGAATTGTGTCTCCCCAGGAAACGGGATGAAGTCATGGCACAGGAGCAAGGTGAGCACCTCACTATCACTGAACGTGGGTTTGGCCCCCCGTTTGCCCTGCTGCAGGTACTGTCCATAGTCCTGGTACCAGTCATCGACCACCACGAACACCACGGTCAAGAGCGTTTCGAAATCGACAGCCATTGTGCACCTCCAGCCAGCTTAGGATACAGGCTGAAGGATACTCATCTTGCCGCTATTGTCAAACCGCTCGAAATTTCACATTAGCCGTATTAAGCGATCATACACATCACCTCCTCCCGGTGTTGCCTAACAATTAGTATACGGACAATTTTCCACCTAATCACCCAATTTAGGGTATTAGATGCAATGCTGTTTAGATAAGGAAGCGAGCGCCGGCCGAGTAGGTCTGGAGCATAGCGGAAGGCCGTATCGAGGCCACGCGAGCGGCTTTCGCGACGGATTTTGCATTGCATAGGCCGCGTCGTGGTCTCGATGACTTTGTTGAAAAACGTGCGACTTTACAAACGAGCAAGGATTGGAGATAATAGGAGACAATCTGTCTATTCCTCTCTTGCCGGAGGTGAAGTCGATGTCATTACAGAAACGCTGGAATGACGAGAT
>Ga0315308_1000468_pt1 | contig 22483 bp, 29 predicted proteins | sample TDP3_MG_FD_203078 | JGI IMG/M metagenome (GOLD analysis project Ga0315308, IMG submission 203078) | Freshwater sediment microbial communities from Lake Towuti, South Sulawesi, Indonesia - TDP3 | ecosystem: Environmental > Aquatic > Freshwater > Lake > Sediment | place: Indonesia: South Sulawesi... | reverse complement strand
GCCAATCTCTAGCTTTTTCTTCAACCCAGAAGCCTTTTTCACTGCTTCTGGGAATCCCGACCTGGGTGCTACCGCCCGCCAGCCACGGACGGTTTACCGGAAACTAAAGATACTTGCTCATATCTTTTTCTGAACCCCGGAATGCCGCTCCGCCTTTGCGGTAAGCCACAACATATTCATGATCTACAGAAACACCGTGAAGGCTTCTATTGTCAATATTCCTGCGTGATTTCCAAATTAAGGTAGTGATATAGTTTGTGGATGGTAAGATCTCCTCCATCATCAGCCTAAACCGGGCCACTTCCATTTCATCCAAGGAAACAAGCAAGAAGCCATCAGGGCGCAGAAACTGCACAAGCAACTGCATTCGAGGATACATCATACAGAGCCACTTATCATGTCGTGACAGGTCTTCGGCCTCTTTGCCCACTACCTTACCCAGCCATGCTCGAATCTCTGAGCTTCTTACATCATCGTTATAAACCCAGGTTGTCTCGCCCTTGTTGTAAGGGGGATCGATGTAGATGCACTTGACCTGGCCCTTGTAGTAGGGAAGCAGCGCCTTGAGGGCCAGGAGATTATCCCCCTGCACCAGCAGGTTGCCGCTGCCCGCCTCGCCCACGGAAAGCTCGGGGTTGCAGCGCAGGAGGTGGAAGGGCACTTCCTTATGATGTTCGACGACGGCTTCTTTGCCGATCCAGTTCAAAGTCGGCATACGGGACTCCTCGTGTGGGGTATAGCCTTGGGATGATACAAACCCATCCAAATTATATCCTAACGCTAATGCTTTTACAGACGAATGCTTTGCACATTGCAGTATACCACACCTCAAATCAAAAAGCAACGGCTGGAGGCAACGGCCGTTGCACGAACGATCTGTGGGTGAGTTTCTCGCTTCTGGCGGAGAGATATGATGATAACAAATGATGATACCAAAGAAAAAGGGCCAATCTCAAATTGGCCCTCCATTCTTGTATGGCAATACAATGTTAGGCTGAAGACTTGCCTATTGTGCTTAGTAGTCCCAGGACCTTCGTCCGCCGCCCCGGCGACCGCCGCCTCTCCGATCTTCCCGATCAGAGCGGGGCCGCTGAGGACGGGCTTCAGCGACGCTGATCTGGCGGTCATCGACGGTGGTGCCGTTGAGCTGGCTGATGGCTTTCTGAGCATCCTCTTCCGTTGCCATCTCTACGAAGCCGAACCCTTTGGGCCGACCACTCATGCGGTCGGTGATGAGGGTGACCGATTCGACGCCGCCGACACCGGCGAACAGGGCACGCAGGGTGTCCTCCGTCGTGTCGTAGCTCATATTGCCAACGTACAACTTCTTGACCATGATTAGCCTCCTTTGTCAAGAGATGAGTCAGCTCCCGGTGGGCCACAAGGCCCGCCGGGGGCTGATTCGGTTGGTAAACTGATACTAGTGAGACCTACAGGGCAACTACCTGAGCTGCCCGCAAGCCTTTGGGATCACGCTCGACGGTGAATTCGACGCGCTGGCCCTCTTCGAGATTACGGAAGCCCTCGGCCTGGATGGCACTGTAATGAACAAAAACATCGTCACCATCCTCGCGCGAGATAAAGCCGTAGCCTTTGGAGCCGTTGAACCACTTTACAGTTCCGGTCACTCGTTCGCTCACGATCAGATACTCCTTTCTATAAGATTATAGGCCGCAAAGGTTCACTGGCCGATACAAGCAAAATCGCCTGGGCGCGACATAAGCCCAAGCGACAGGAACAGAGAGACCGGTTCATGAACTTACTTCGTCCTACGCTTTATATTATCTCACATATCAGGGATATTGTCAAGCTGGGGCGATGGGTGCGCAACGGCCTTTCCAGGCGCAATTTAAGTCAAACACGTCCCTGGCGGTCAGCCCGGCTGTGCTCAGCGTTTGGTCCTGCCTGATAGTCAATGTGTGTTGTGCGATGCTGCCCCCCCTTTGCACGATTGCGCCTTATCGAGTACAATACGGGCGGTGAGGGCAAAAGATGTCTGTCTATAGTGCATTGGAATTCGAGGAGTACCGCGTCCGCAAAATCGTCAACGTCCACAAGCACGTGAACGGCCCCTGGTTTTGGGGCAAGTACACGGCGCATCCTTACGTGGGCTGCCGCAGTGGCTGCGAGTTCTGCTATTCGCGGGGCAGCCGTTACCTGGGGCGGCGTGACCCGGCCACTTTCGACACCCTGATCCAGGTCAAGGTCAACGCCGTGGAACTGCTGCGGAAGGAGCTCCCCCGTCTTGAGCACGAGGTGATCTCCGTTGGGGATTGGCAGCAGCCGGCTGAGGACCGCTACCAGTTGTCGCGGGCCATGCTGGAGGTGGTGCGCGACCTGGGTTTCCCCCTGTTCATTGTCGAACGCTCGCCGCTGCTTGTCCGCGACCTGGACCTGCTGGCGGAGATCAACCGGGGGGCCTGGGTGGGGGTGCTGTTCAGCATCAGCAACGTGGACCCGGTCCTGAAGCGAGCCTTTGAGCCGCGCAGCCCCGGTGTGAAGCGTCGCTTGTTGGCTATGGAGAAGTTGGCAACCGCTGGCATCCTGGTTGGCACCTCGATGATGCCCATACTCCCCTTCGTGGGCGACGATGAGCGCCACCTGGAGGACATGGTGCGCGCCACCAAGGATCATGGGGGATCGTGCGTGCTGGGCGGTGGGTTGACCATGGATGGCGTCCAGGCCGAGCGGACGCTGGAAGCTGCCCGGCGGTTCGACCCGGCACTGGAGGCTCGCTGGCGGGAGTTGTACAACTGGGAACCAGGCGGAAAACCGAGCTACGGCCCGCCGGGGGCCTACAATGCCCGGCTGGGGTTGCTGCTGCGCGAGTTGTGTGCCCGGCATGGCCTGCTGGATCGTTTGCCGCGCTACGTCGCGCCGGGGCCGTTGGCCGGCAACAAGCGCATCGCCGAGCGACTGTTCCTCAAGACCTACGACCTGGAGTTGGAGCAGGCGAAAGACTATCGCATCTGGGCCTACCGCAAGGCGGCCTGGACGGTGGATGAGTGGCCAGACAGCATCGCTGAATTGTACGAGGCCCGAGGCGAGGCAGGGCTGCGGGAACTGCCGGGAATTGGCAAAAGCCTGGCTAGAGAGATTGCCAGGTGGTTGCGGGAAGAAGACAACAACGAATTGAGAAAGACAACAACGGATTTGGAATAGAACGAATTAAAGATAGAGGGAGAGCGATGCCTGAACTTGTACATCCTGAACTCAGTTACCAGGTGCGTGGCGTGCTGCTCCACGTATACAATAACCTTGGCCCGTTGCTTAAAGAGGAATACTATCGGGATGCTATCGTCCTTGGGCTAGAGAAGCGTGGAATTGCCTGTGAATCGGAAAAGGGCTTCGAGGTCTATTACGAGGGCGAACGAGTGGGGTTGTATTACGTGGATGTATGGGTCGAGGATGGCAAGGTATTGCTCGAGCTCAAGGTTGCACCTGCGATTGAGGCGATTCACAAAGCACAGGCTATCTCTTATCTGAAAGTCACCGACGCCGACCTGGCCATTGTCGCCAATTATGGTGGCCCTTCTCTCGAAGATGAGCGGCTGCCCAATTTCTTGCGCGACAAGAAGCCAGAGTTTGTCTGGAAACCCCAGTCTGCCACCCAGGGGTTGCTCTACCCTGATCTGGTAAACGACATTCAGCGCGCTTGTCACCGCGTTCACTTTATCTTAGGGCCAGGGTTCTTACACCAGGTCTACCGGCGGGCCACAATGATTGAATTGCGCCGCAGTGGTCTCGACTACGACTACATCAAGCAGTTGCCTGTGGAATATGAGGGTCATTTGTTGGGTTATCAAGACGTCCGTCTAATTCGGATAGAAGACAAAGTGTTGCTGGCTACTTTCGCCCTTCGCAGGACTGACGATACCATGGCTCAGCAACTCAAGGCGCACTTACGGCGCATGGGTCTTGAACTTGGCTTGCTGGCGAATTTCTACGATACCAGACTGGCCATAACGCCGGTTCGGGTCAAGTAGGAACAACAACGAATTCAACAACGAATTTAGAATTAAACGAATTGGAGCAAAATTCGTTCTATTCCCAATTCGTTGTAGTGTTTTTGTGTAGATTCGATATAACGTAACATAAAGTTAAGGAGGCGCAGGATGACGAAAGTAGCAATTAGGGATCAGGTTGGTGGAATTCTCGTGGCCTACGACCCAGCCGCACCACGTGCCACCGCCGACGCGCTACGCGAACTCTGGCTCCAGTTCGAGCCCAAGAGTGTGGCAGGCATCAAGGCCGAGCAGCAGGAGCAGCAGGAAACGGTCGGCACCCCGGTCCCTGTGCTCAAATCCATCGGCCAGGAAATCGGCAAGGTCGCCCGCAAGCGCGTGGCCGATTTCATTCCACTGGCCCGCCTGCTGTGGGACGAATACGGTCGAGAGGGCCGTGTCGTCGCCGTTATCTTTCTGGGCACGATGGAGCTGGCTGATCCCGAGACCATCGTCCCCCTGGTGATGGAGCTGTGTCGCACCTGTGTCACCTGGGAGGATGCCGACCAGTTGGCGATGAGCGCGCTGGAGCCCATCGTCCGCAAAAAGCCGGAGCAGTGGCTGAGCGTGATGGGGCCCTGGCTGGCCGACGAGAACAAATGGGTGCGGCGGGCCGGCGTCACCGTCGTCGGCCGCCTGCCGACGAAACAGCCGGCTTACACTGCTCCCTGTCTGGAACTCGTCGAAAGGCTGCTGTTCGATGAGGATCGCGATGTCAGACGGGCTGTCAGTTTTGCCATTCGCTTCGCCGCCCGCGGCGCGATCGCGCCTGTGTGCGAGTTCCTCGCCCGCCACGTCCCTCCCGAGGACCCCGCCGCCACCTGGGTGCTGTGCGACGCCATCCGCAGTATGACGCGGAAGCTTCTGCCCGGGTTCGCGTCGCTGCTCCCTCTTTACGAGCAGTGGGCCGCCGACCCGACGCTGAGCGCCAGGGACCGCCGCTCTGTCGAGAGCGCGGTCAACACGTTGCGCCAGGCGGCATAAGTCCAGCGGATCTTTGATTAGCAGGAGTCATGGCACCCGATATCACCTGGAAATGGAGGAAAGGAATGCCCAAAATAGATTTCAAAAAAGACCTGAAGCACCTGTATGAGCCTTCGCCCAAAAAGTTTGAGGTGGTTGACGTGCCGCCGATGAAATTCCTGATGATAGACGGTCACGGTGACCCCAACACGGCGCAAGAGTACCAGGACGCCATCGAGGCATTGTACGCCGCGTCCTACAAGCTCAAGTTTATGAGCAAAAAGGAGTCGGGGAAGGACTATGTCGTTCCGCCCTTGGAAGGGCTGTGGTGGGCAGAAGATATGGAGACGTTCACCACGGCGAGGGACAAGAGCGCCTGGGATTGGACGATGATGATCATGCAGCCGGAGTGGATCACCCAGGAGATGGTCGAGGAAGCGGTCAAGCAAGTGGGGAAGAAGGGCCTGCCCGCACTGTCGAAACTCCGACTGGAAACGTATCACGAGGGTCTCTCGGTGCAGATCCTACATATCGGCTCGTACGATGAGGAAGGCCCGATGATAGCCAGGCTGCGCAACGAATTCATCCCCGAGAACGGCTACGAAGAAGCCGGCAAACATCACGAGATTTACCTGAGCGACCCGCGCAAAGTAACGCCGGAAAAGCTCAAGACCGTGCTCCGGCAGCCAGTCAGGAAGATTTGAGGAGGCAAGGTGACACTTAAACCATTGGCCGGGTTCAAGTCGCTGGAAACGCATCACTGCTTCACCGGCTCGATGCGCCACATCTACGAGTTCCACGACTACCCTGTCAGCGAAGACCTGCTGCTGGGATTGGGCGCAGGTGTGGGATTCGTCTACTGGCACGTGAAAGGCACCCTGCCCTTCTATGGGGGGCGGGCCAATGTGGGGCGGCCGGGGGAAGAAGGGTTGGCCAAGACCGCCGGGAGGCGGACTGGCGTGCGCGTCGAATCCTTTCAAACCGGCAGCGCCCGGAAAGCAGAAAAGACCCTGCTCGACATGCTGGCGATAGGCGAGCCGGTGATGATTCACGTGGACATGGGCTTCTTGCCCTACTTCCACTTTCCGGTGGAATACCACTTTGGGAGGCACATCGTCGTCGTCGCCGGGTACGATCCCGAGACCCGCCAGGTGCTCATCGCCGACCGCGACGAGGAACTGCACCCCGTATCGCTGGAAGACCTGGCCCGGGCGCGCGGCTCCAAGTTCAAACCCTTCCCGCCTCAGCACACCTGGTACACCTTTGACTTTAGCGGCAAGCGGCCCCCAGAGCCGGAAGAAGTCCGGCAGGCGATCCGCGAGGTGGTCACCGGCATGCTGGAGCCGCCCATCACCAACCTGGGTGTCAAGGGCATTCGCAAGGCGGCCAGACGTACTCTCAAATGGCCGGAGACCATGGACGAAGAGCAGTCGCGCTTTGCCTGCTTCAACGTCTTTATCATGATTGACGCCGAGGGCGGCAGCGGCGGAGGCCTCTTCCGCTACATGTACAGCCGCTTCCTGGGCGAGGCGGCCGAGATCACCGGCGATGACCGCATGATCGCCATCGCCGGCGAGTTCCAGCGCATCGGCGACCGGTGGCAGGCGGTGGCAGAGACGTTCAAGCGTGCGTCCGAAGCGGACGCCCCCGCCTCGCTTTTGAGCGAGTGCGTGGTTCCGCTCGATGCCCTGGCCGACATGGAAGAAGCAGCGTGGTTACAACTGCGTGAGTTGGTTCAATAAGAACAGGAGGTTACACGGTTCGCCGGTCGAGCGCCGCCCTGAATAGCGGAAGCGCATCGAAGGGTAAGCCCTCAGGGCCGTATCGAGACCAGGAACTGCACTGGCTGGGTGCCAAACCTGGTTTCGATATGACCTTCGGCCTACCCTTCGACAAGCTCAGGACATCGCTCAACCGACGGTTTGGCTTTCAACCGTGTAACTCCTGAGGAACAATGGGGAGGACAATATGCCCAATGAGAGGAGGAAACTGGCCGCTCCTTGCGGCCTGTATTGCGGCAATTGCAGCGAGCTATTGCTGGACAAGACCTGTCACGGTTGTGGCTGCGACTGTGGCCAGTGCGCGGCGGGGCCTCATCGTGCCGCCTGTGCCCTCTACCGCTGCATCACCGAGAAGGGACTTGAGAGCTGCGCTGAGTGCGACGATTTCCCCTGCACCTCCATCATCCAGTTCGCCTACGACCCCATCTGGCGAACCCACCTCCCTATTTTGGAGAACCTGAGGCGGAGACGGCGCATCAGTGTGGAAGCCTGGCTGGACGAGCAGGAGGCCTACTGGGCCGACCAACGGCGGCTGGACAGGTGGCTTCAATTGCATAGAGAATGTAAGGCCAAGTATCAGCAGATTTACCGCCAACCATAAACGTCCATCGTGCCATAATTATGTCATATTTTGTCATGAACCGGGTGTATAATAGTTCTGGCGCTGGACAACGGACCATCCTTGCAATACGCCCCACAACGCCATATCGTCTTGTTAGCCGCCTGGCACCATTCTGATGAGGAGGAAAGCGTTTATGAACAGACCACGAGTTATAGTCCATGCAGTTGCTTCAGTAGATGGGAGGATAACGCTTGCGCCTGACGTCCTCCTGCTATACGGGGACGAAAGATGGCAGGCTGTCGCGGGATCAAGCGATGAGGTATACGAATGGCTCAAGTTCACCTACAAACCACAAGTCTTCCTTGAAGGCAGCGGCTCCTTTGTTCCGAGTGACGTGGAGCCCGAGCCTCTCCCGCCCGTCGCCGGTGATCCCCAATCGCTGTATCAGGACTTTTTGCCGGACGATGTCGTCCATCGTCCGGGACATCAGGGGTGGTTTACGGCTGTGGATAGTCGAGGACGCGTACGATGGTTTTACAAGGAATTTGAGGGATGGGAGGGGTGGCATCTGCTGGTCCTGGTAGCCCATCATACTCCACCCGAGTATCTGGCCTATCTCCAACGCGAAAAGATTCCCTACTTGATAGCAGGGGAAGAGCGAGTTGATCTGCATACTGCCCTGGAGAAACTGGGATCCCAGTTGGGAGTTACATGTGTAGTGTCAACGGCTGGAGGCAAATTGAACGGTGCGCTCTTGCGCGCTGGGCTTGTGGACGAAATCAGCATCGAGTTCTTTCCCGCTGTGATTGGCGGCTTCGAGACGCCATCACTGTTTGACTCGCCAGCGCTAAAACCCGACGAGTGGCCAACGCGGCTGAAACTGATTTCCGCCCAAGTTCAGGCTGAGGGGCATGTAAGGCTTTGTTATGAGGTTGTTTCAGAGCATGCATCCTGACGAGATTCTCATTCGTGGAGCCAAGGAACACAACCTGAAAAGCATTGATGTGACGCTGCCTCGTTTCAAGCTGGTGGTCACTGGCGTCTCTGGCAGCGGCAAGTCATCGCTGGTGGCGCAGACACTTCATCCCGCGTTGGCCCGGGCGTTGCACCGCGCGGAGCAAAAGCCCGGCGAGCACGACCGCATCGAGGGGCTGGAGTATGTGAACAAAGCGATCAACATCACCCAGGACTCCATCGGGCGCACGCCCCGCTCGAACCCGGCTACCTACGCCCAGGTGATGTCCCACATCCGTGAGTTGTTCGCCCTGACGCCGGAAGCTAAGGCGCGCGGCTACAACGCGGGGCGGTTCAGCTTCAACGTCAAGGGTGGCCGCTGCGAGGCCTGCCAGGGCCACGGCCAGAAGAAAGTGGAGATGCACTTCCTGCCTGATGTGTGGGTGACGTGCAATGTGTGCAAGGGCACGCGCTTTAACCGGGAGACGCTGCAGATCCGCTACAAGGGCAGGAACATCGCCGACGTGCTGGATATGGACGTGGACGAGGCGCTGGCGTTCTTCGCCAACGTGCCTGTGGTGAAACGCATCCTGCAGACGTTGGCCGACGTAGGGCTGGGCTACATTAAGCTGGGCCAGAGCGCCACCACGCTGTCCGGCGGTGAGGCGCAGCGGGTCAAGCTGGCCAAGGAACTGGCCCGTGTGGCTACCGGCGACACGGTCTACATCCTGGACGAGCCCACCACCGGCCTGCACTTTGCCGACATTCAAAATCTGCTGGACGTGCTCCACCGCCTGACCGACGCCGGCAACACCGTCATCGTCATCGAGCACAACCTGGACGTGATCAAGACGGCCGACTGGATCGTGGATCTGGGGCCGGAGGGTGGCGATGATGGCGGGTACATCGTCGCCCAGGGCACGCCGGAGGAGGTAGTACAGGTGGAGGGGAGTTACACGGGGCAGTTTCTGAGGCGGGTGTTGTAGCGGGGAAGGAAGGAGACATGGAGCAAGAGGCAAAAGTGAGCAAATCCACAGCCTTGAAAGTCAAGCACATCATAGAGCTTTTTCCGAGAGCTCCATTCAACTTTGATGCTACGATGCACAAACCCGATCATTTTCCCTCAGCGGATAATGAGTGGGAGCCAGGGACTCGATGGCAGACCATGCTGTGGCAAAAGATGCCCCTGGGACTCGAGTTCGCAAATCAAGGGACAACCGATCAGCCTAGAATTTCTCTCTCAATATGGTCAAATCAGGCCCTTGATCAGAAATTCTTGAATAGTCTCAACAGTGAGATCAACTATCGTTACAGCCTACAACTTGATCTGACCGAGTTCAATCAAAGATTTGGAGACGATCCCCAATTGGGTCCGATTATTGACAAATGGCAAGGGATGCGCCCTCTGAACTACAGCTCGCTCTACGAGTACTTGATCATTGCCATCGTCTTGCAGAACGCTACCGTACGACGCTCGGTGAATATGATGCAGGCTTTGTTTGAGAACTATGGGACTTTGCTTTCCTACGATGGCAAAGAGCCCTACTGTTTTTGGGAGCCGGAAGTGATTGATCGGGCGACTGAACAAGAGCTCAGGCATTTGAAGGTAGGTTACCGAGCCAAGTCCGTAAAAAGGGTCACCGAGGCTTTTGTCAGAAATGAAATAGACGAGTTTGAATTGAGGAACCGATCCAGACAAGATCAGCGAGAAGCTCTGCTTGGGCTCTATGGCATTGGTCCTGCTTCCGTCGGGTATATTCTCTTCGATGTGTTTCATCACCTGGATGAATTAGACCACATCTCCCCCTGGGAGCAGAAAATCTATTCCAGGCTGTTTTTCGGCACGGAGCCAGACGAACCGGTCTCTGTGGATAAACTTCTGGGGCTTTTCAATGAGCGTTTCGGCAGATATAGAATGCTGGCTGTTCACTACATTTGGGAAGACTTGTTTTGGAAGAGAAAGCATGAAGGCATAGACTGGCTGGAGAAGTTGATTAGACTCTAACAACAGACGCCTTTTTGACGGAAGAACCCGTCGCGTCATATCTGGGTGTGGATGCGATGGCGAAAATGAGGCAAGCCGTTGAATTGTTTGATTCGGCTAACAATCACATAAAACAGGAGGAAAAATGAACACCGTTGAATTAACCCAATATTCGCTGGGCAATGCCTTTGGCATCCTGAGCCAAGTCACTGCCGACCTGACGCAGGAGCAGGCCGATTGGATGCCTCCCGGCATCGCCAATCCCATTGGCGCGCTCTACTGGCACACCATCTCCGGCGCAGATGAAGTTGTGTACAAATGGTGCAGAGGAGAGGAGCCCCTCTATCAGAAGGACGGATGGCGAGAGAAGGTACTGACCGTCTCGGCGCCTGAGCCTGAGCACGGAGGGGACTACCTGGCCTATATGCGGGCCATCCGCGTGGACCTGCCGGCACTCCACGAATACACCCAGGCTGTCGCCGAAGCTACCCAGGGCTGGCTGGCCTCTCTTACGCCGGAGGACCTGGAGCGCAAGCTCAACACTCCCATCGGCGAACTCAGCCTGGCTCAAATGCTGGAGACCTTTGTGATCTGGCACATCAACGCCCACTGCGGCGAGATCTCGGCGTTGAAGGGTTGCCAGGGCGTCAAAGGCTATCCCTTTTAATGAAAGCCGCCAGGACGTTACTGCGGAAAATGGGTGGAGGACTTGATGGATGGAAGACAATAGCCCAGAAAAACTGGCAGCAGATTTGCATGAAGCGCTTGCCGATAAGGAACACCCAGACTTGGAAAAAGCAACGCAATTGGCTTTAGCAAACGGAAAGGCGCTGAAAGTGCTCCTTGATGGCGTCCTGTCAAAGGACGATACCTACCGGTACAACTGCTTCAAGGTGCTTCTCCAAATCAGTGAGGATCACCCTCTGATTCTGTATCCTGAATGGGATTATTTTGTCGGGCTTTTGGGCAGCAGCAACTCTTATCATCGCTCCATAGCTCTGCAGATTATCGCCAATTTGACGAAGGTTGATGACAAGGCCAGGTTTGACGGGATCTTTGACCAATATTTCGGCCTTCTCGACGACGAAAAAGTGGTCACTGCCAGGCATCTCGCTCAAAGCGCTGGGAGAATCGTGAGGGCAAAACCTCATCTGCAGGCAAGGATAACGGAGAGACTGCTGGTGGAGATTGATGGAACACATCATACCCAAGAGCAGAAAGACCTGATCAAGGCTGATATTATCCAGTCCTTTGAAGAGTTCTTCCAAGATTCTGGCGACAAGAAGGAAATATTGGCTTTTGTTGAAAAGCAACTGAGGTGTAGCAGCCCGAAGACAAGGAAGGCAGCTAAAGCGTTTCTCAATAAGCACAGCAGGTGAAACAGGGAGGTGTGGGATGCAAGACCTATTCTCCAAATGCGGCTGTAACTGTGGTCGCTGTCCATCTTACAAAGGTAACCTTCAAACCGACGAAGCCAGACAGCGATGCAGCGACGGATGGCACAGATACCTTGGCTTCCGACTGAGCCCTGACAAGCTTCGCCCCTGCGACGGCTGCCAGGCACCAGACGATGGAAACCCGGTACGCTATCAGAACTGCTATGTGCGAAAATGCGCGGCAAGAAACGGCGTCGAGACCTGCGCCCATTGCTCTACGTACCCCTGTGAAGATGTGAAGAGCCTTCACGAGATTCAAAGGGCGGGTGCAAGGGCGAGAATCGCCGCTCGACTAGGGACCCCGATACCAGAAGAAGACTACCTTGCTTTTATTGAACCCTATGAAGGCCTGAAGCATCTGGACGAAATACGCTCCTCCCTCGCCCCGGAAGATATAGTGGAGATGACCAAGGTTTCTGCTAGGCCTAAACTCGTAGACTTCCCCGATGACCTACCCTTCTCCAAAGGAGAGACGTTGGCGTTTGAAGCCATTCATCGGCTTCTGGCGACGGTAGGGTGCGCTGATGGGGTCTCATACGCCCGGCAGGTGAAACTCAAGGAGAGGAGGCGGCACTTGCTCAAGATATTGTGGGCGTTCGGACGCTTCGGTGAACTCGAGGAGGAAGGTGGTCCACACCTTGTGATTGACGGCGAGACCTATCTGGCGCAGAGGATACACTCGGGCTATTCAAGGGTGAAGGACTATTGTAAGGCTTTGGAGGAATACGGAGTGCGCTGTGAACATGTCCCGTTGGCGGAAGAGGGATGGTTGACGCCGACGGGAGCGTTGAGGAAAGAGGGGTGGTTCATGAGGATGTCCTTTGGCGATGATGCCGGCGGCGTATCCGCACTAGCAGCGCTTCAGAGCTATACCGCTAGGCTTGACGAAAAGTACGGCGAAAAGGCGTTTAGGTATTTCTCAAAGGGGGATATGTGGGTTTTGAGTGAAGGTCAATGAGGATCAAGAAAGTGGGAGCGAGTTGTGCGTGTTAGCCATATAATGATTGATTACATCCCTTGGCTAGGTCATGCTAGCTTTCGCATTGAGGCTCTGGGTTTCGCCAGGATCTACATTGACTCCTGGAAGTTGGGGGAGAATCCGCATGTCAGTAAGAAAGAGCGTCTCAAACTCTGGACAAGCATCCAAGTTAGTACAACACCGATAGGAGGAAAAGCAGGATGAATGTAAAACGGCTCCTCGTGGCGGGCATCGCGGCCTCTGTTCTGTTCCTGGTGCTTGATGCGGCACTTGGAACAGCAGGGGGATTCATCGGGGCGCAGGTCTTTGGCTTGCCCGTTGAACAGCCGCCTGGGTTTGAAGCCAAGGTTAAATTCGGGCTCATCTTTGAGCTAATTAACGGCTTCATGTTGGCTGTGATTTACGCCGTGATCCATCCCAGCCTGCCGGGTCGGGGCTGGAAGAAGGGAATCAGCTACGGGCTCCTGGTGTGGGGGCTGCGGGCGGTGATGGGGGCCTTCTCCACCTATATGATGACCGACACGCCCCCTATCTTGATTGTCATCAATGTGGTTACGGGCTTGATTGAGGTCTTGATTCTATGTATCGTGATAGCCGCCATCTACAGGGTCGGAGGGCCAAATACCCGGTTGGAAGCGCGTCCTGAAAGCTGACCTCACGGAAGGGAGGTTGTTGCGGTGGGAAAGACCGCCTTAAATCGAACCCAAGAAAGGGGACTCCTATGAACAAGATTGATCTGAAGAAGAAATTTAAACATCTCTACGCGCCATCGGCCAAGAAAGTGGAAGTTGTTGATGTGCCCAATCTCAAGTTCGTCATGATTGACGGTCGAATCGAGCCTGGAAAAACGCCTGAAACATCCCATGAATTTCAGGATGCGATGGGTGCACTCTATGGCGTATCCTATACGTTAAAGTTCATGTCGAAACTGCGTGAGACCGATCCAATTGATTACACCGTGATGGCGCTCGAAGGGCTCTGGTGGACAGATTCAGGTGACTTGGATTTCAACAAGCCAGATGAATGGAAGTGGACACTGATGATGATGCAGCCCGATCATATCACCGAAGAGATGTTCCAGGAGGCCTTGCAGCAACTGAGAAAAGAGAGACAACCCGGCCATATCCAGGCTTTGTTTTGAAAACTTTCACGAGGGGCTTTGTATGCAGATCATGCACATCGGGCCGTATTCTGAGGAGCCACGCACCATCGAGAAAATGATGGCTTTCGCCCGCGAGAACGGCTACGCGCTGCGCGGCAAGCACCACGAGATCTATCTTGGGGACCCGCGCCGGGCCAAGCCGGAGAGATTAAAGACGATTTTAAGGCATCCAATAGAAAAATGAACACAAACCTGACCCAATGGTTGCTCAAAAGCGACGAGCCCTGGACCCATTACCGCACCCTGCTGGACCTGCTCGACCGGCCCGAGGACGACCCCGAAGTGCAGGCCGCCCGCGCCGAGATGCTGGCCCACCCCCAGGTGCAGGCACTCATCGCCGAGGCCGCTACCTGGCCTAGCTATGCCCTCAAGCGACACAACGACGCCAGTCACCCCATCTACAAGTTCAGCACACTGGCCGATTTCGGCGTGCGAGCCGACGACCCCGGCGTGGCTGCAGGCATCGAGGCTGTGATGGCCCATCAGTCGCCGGAGGGGGCTTTCCAAACCCTGGTGAACATCCCCGAGGCCCGCGGGGGGACGGGCGAGGACATGTGGACGTGGATGCTATGCGACGCGCCGACGCTGCTCTACGCCCTGCTGGCCTTCGGTCTGGGCAAAGATGAGCGCGTGCAGCGGGCGGTGGAGCACCTGGTCAGCCTGGTGGACGACAACGGCTGGCGATGTGTCGCCGCGCCAGAGTTGGGCAAATTCCGAGGGCCAGGGCGTAAGGATGACCCTTGCCCCATCGTCAACGTCTATGCGCTGAAGGCGCTGGCCCAAGTGCCAGAACTGTTGGATAGCTCGTCCACACGAACTGGTGCCGAGATGATTCTATGGCATTGGGAACGCCAGAGTGATGGCAAGATTTACATGTTTGGCATCGGTACCGACTTTCGCAAGCTCAAGTACCCCTTCGTCTGGTATGACATCCTGCACGTGGTGGACGTGCTCAGCCGTTTTCCCTTTGTCCACGCCGACGCCCGCTTTCAGGAGATGGTGGAGACGATCAGCGCCCAGGCTGACGAGGAAGGTCGCTACACCGCCGGTTCGATGTACCGCGCCTGGAAAGGTTGGTCCTTCGCCGACAAGAAGAACCCGTCGCCGTGGCTCACCTTCCTGGTGCTGCGGATACAAAAGCGGATAGGACAGATGGCCTGAGGGCATTGCACACTAGACACCCAAGTCGAATCTTTGACGAATGAGGCAAGTTTTGTGTCATGCTGAGCGCAGCGAAGCATCCCGTTCTTGGCTTGGGGGACGAGATTCTTTGCTCGCTCCGCTCACTCAGAATGACAGGATTTGGCTCCTCGGTTTGAGCCGAAGCCTCGCCGGACGAGTTAGACAATCATTGTGAGGAGGGCTGAATGATGAGCGATGATGTTAAGGTTGTCACCGTTGACGCCACCAACGTGGCCGAGCAGGGGTTTTTTTGCTATAAGAGCAAACCCAAATCGGAAGGCTACCGTCGGAAGCAGAGTTGCTTCCATTGTTGGGCGGCGCGGCGACGTAGATTTAAGGAGGGTGAGAAATGCGCGTAAGCAGTTATGTGGGGTGTAAAGAGTTCCCATGCACTGATGTCAGCCATGCAGGCTATGTCCTTCCAGACATTGATGTAAAGCCAGACAATATCTCCATCATACTGATCTCCGAAGCTGCGCCTGCTGATCCAGGCGGCTACTATTATGCAGAAGGGAATCCACTCTTTCAGCAAACCACCGTTGAAGCGTTCCATGATGCAGGGGTGAATGTCTCATCCATCCAAGACATTCTCGACATGGGTGTCTATCTCACGACCGCGGTGAAATGTAGTAAGATAGGATACGCTATAGAAACGGCCACAATCAGGGAGTGCTCGTTGATACTGGAGAAGGAGATAGCTTTATTCTCGAACGTAAAGGCGTACCTGTTGATGGGAGATGTAGCCATCAAAGCGATCAATTACATTGCGAAGCGATCAGGCGAGGGGAGAGCGATTCCTGCAGGTTCCACGTACAAGATCCGCGGACGAGAATACTTCTTTCGTGGGAAGAGAGCTTTTCCCTCTTATCTTCAGGCAGGTCCGAGTTTCTTTATTGAGAAAAGCAAGCGCAAAATGATAGCAGAAGACATCGCCAGCGCATTAAGTTTGAGGTAGTCTATTCAAAAGGAGGAAATCTTGATGAACAACAAAATCATTGCTTACTGTGGACTGGTATGCACCGACTGCCCGGCCTACATCGCCACCCAGGCAGACGATCGCGCCGCGCTGGAGCAGGTGGCTGCACGATGGCGGGAAGAGTACAATGCACCGGACATCACCGTCGAATCCGTCATCTGCGACGGCTGCCTGGGCAGCAATGGACGGCATTGCAGCCACTGCTTCGAGTGCGAGATCCGCGCCTGTGGCATGGAGCGGGGTATCATCAACTGCGCCTACTGTGCCGATTATGCCTGTGAGAAGCTGGAGGGCTTCTTCGGATTGGTGCCGATGGCCAGGGCTACCCTGGATGGGATCAGGCAGAGTCGCTGATGACGCAGCCTCCTGCAGGCCTCAAAACCTGCGGGAGGCTCTTTGAAAGGCAGGACAGAGGGTGATCGTCAGGGAGATCGAGTGCAAGTCCGTCCTGACCAAATCGGGTATCGAAGGCGTTGACTACGCTCTCAATCCCTACGTGGGTTGCGCGCACGGCTGTGTCTACTGCTACGCCACCTTTATGAAGCGCTTCACCGGCCACAAGGAGGAGTGGGGAACCTTTGTGGACGTCCGAGTCAATGCGGCCGAGATGTTAGCCAGGCAGATGAGGCGGGCGAAGCAGGGCAACATCGTCTCCGGCACGGTGACCGACCCCTACCAGCCGCTGGAGGAAAGGTACGAGGTCACTCGGGCCTGCCTGGAGGTGCTCACGGGCTATGATTTCCCTGTCTCCATCCTCACCAAATCCGACCTGGTGCTACGCGACCTCGACTTCCTCCATCGCCTCAAGGACGTGGAAGTAGGCTTCACTATCACGGCACTCGACGACGAGGTGCAGCGAGTTTTCGAGCCCCGCTCCCCGCCTGCATCGGCGCGCCTGGCGGCCCTGGCGAAGCTGGCGGAGGCGGGGATCAAAACCTGGGCCTTCTGCGGCCCGCTCTTGCCTTTTCTCTCAGATGACGAGGAGCAGATAGACGCCCTCTTCGGGGAACTGGCGAAGGCGGGAGTCTCCTACATCATTGTGGACAGCATGAAGCTCAGCGGCGCGATCTGGGGGAAGGTCAGGAGGGTGCTGGAGAGGCATTACCCTGACTTAGTGGAGGGATACCGGCATATTGCCACCAACAGAAAGCCCTATCACGAGGCACTGATGAGCAGGGCGCAAAGGCTTGCCGAGAAACATGGTCTGGCGTGGGGAGGGTAAGAGGGAGATATGGGAGCCCACTGCTTTGAAGACCGTCATCCGTACCTAAGGAGAAGCTACTATGATTCCTGAGAATCTGCAAGAAGCCGTTGAGCTTTTTCGGGTGGCAAGCCAAAATGATCCGAGGATCGTGGCGGCTTTCGTCGGTGGATCGCTAGCCACCGGCACCGCAGATGAGTACTCAGACCTCGACCTGTACTTGATTACCTCAGATGAGGAATACGCCAACTTCTTCGCAGGGCGAGCGGCCTTCATGCGTCAACTAGGACAGCCTGTCTTCCTGGAAGACTTTGATGGATTTGGTTTCGATATGATTCTGTTCATCTTCGAGGATGGGATCAAGGGAGAGCTAGCTCTGGCTAAGGCCAGCGGCTTCCTACATATCCACGACGGGCCATATCGTGTGCTCGCGGACAAGATAGGGCTCCTAAAAGAGGTCACATTTCTTGTAGAGCGGGTCCCTGCAGAGGAACAACGCTTAAACCTGGAGAAATCAATCAAGTCCTTCTGGCGTCATCTCTGACCTGCTCACAGGAGCCTTAGGACGCTGCTGGTTGCTTTCCGCAGCGAGTTATTTCGACGGGATGCGGCGCTAACTCCTGCAAGTTTGTCGGCTATCTGTGAACTTTGCGGACAGCGGAGGCCACCCATCGTTAGAGGCTTTGCTGCTAGCGCAACTGGTGGCGGCTCTCAGTCGGACGTTTTTCCCTCTGGAACGAGAGGAGATAGTGGCAGCAGTGCGGGAGGCAGTAGGGCTGTTCCAACAAGTAGCTAAGCCATTGGCCCGGGCCCAGGGAGTCCTCTATCCCGAGCCGTTAGAACGAGGGGTGCTGACACGGTTTGAGACGATGAGCCAAACGGAGGTGAATAGACATGATCAATTGGGATAAGGCGATCACGTTTGTCCACCACAGAGGTAACCGGCTCGATCAGCTACGGCTGCGTCGTGCACTGGGTCAGCCTTACATGCTGGTCGAAGCGGAGGAAATCTTGGCCCCCTACCAGTTCCCCGATGGGAGTTGGGATTACAATGCACCGGAGGACAAATCTGACCGAATTGGTTCGCTGGGCGGAACCATCCACTGCCTTCGCTGGCTGCGTGAGTTCGGGTTAAGCGATAATCCCCAGATGGTTCGTACTGTGGAGTTCCTGGCCTCCATTCAGGCTCCTGATGGCTCGTTTTACGAGACTGAGGCCAAACTGGCCCACTCGCCGCAGGAATGGCTCCAAGAGGAGACCCTGATAGACCGCTTCTATTTCACAGCAGCCGTCCCGATGCGTCTCTTTTCCCTTGGCTACAGGGAGCACCCGATTATCAAGCCAGCTCTAGGGTGGCTTAAGCTCCACTTGACGAATTGGGAGCTGGTCACCGGTACCTGGTACAATCTGTGGGCACTGTTGTGCATCTATTCAGCGGACATTGGGCTGAGCACCTCACAGCATCAGCGCTGTTATGCAACTGCGCTGGACTGGCTTCCTCACCTTGAAGCTCAGCCGCTTACTTGGCTGCTGGACGCTTTGCATGGAGCCGGGTTTTCAGTGGACGAACCGCTGGTGGCGAAGGGTATTGCACGCCTGCCGACCTTACAAGGTAAGGATGGTGCCTGGCCAGACCCCCATGCGCCGGTGGAGACGACGGTTACTGCCTTGCGCTTATTGCGTGATTACGGGAGCGTGCCAGATGCTGGAGAGATGAGGGGATGAATTTGGAAAAGGAAAAGCATCTCGCCGGCTGTTGTGGCCTGTACTGTGGGCTGTGCCCCAGGTTCCAATCGCAAGCAGCGAGCCGGTGTCTCAGTTGCCACCTGGGCGAGCAACATTCCTATTGCAGCGTCTACCGCTGCTGCGTCACCAAGCGAGGGCTTTCCACCTGCGCCGATTGCGACGAGTATCCATGTGAAAGGCTGCTGAGGGTGCTGGGCGTGGAGGAGGGCCTCGACAGCTTTATCAGCCACAAGCCAGCCCTTCCCAACCTGGACAGGATCAGGGAGGCTGGGCTGGAGATGTATCTGGAGGAGCAGCGAGAGCGGCTGCTGCTGGTGGAGCAGCTTCTTGCCAACTATAACGAGGGACGTTCGATGAGCTTCTACTGCGCGGCCTGTGCCCTGATGCCCCCTGACCTGGTCCGTCAGGCGATAGGTGAAATGGAGGGGATTCTGGCCAACAAGCAGGTGGATGGCTCGGACCTGAAAGCCAGGGCCAAAGTGATGAGGACCACGATTCAAAATCTGGCCTCGCAAGCTGGCATTGATTTAAAGCTGAGGAAAAAGAAATGATGAGGGCATTGAAAAGCCCGCTGGTCAACAGCTACCTGGCCTACAAACAACACCTGTTGCCTGCCTCTCACTTGGCCGATGTGGTACAGGTCACCCACGACGTCGTAGCTCTGCACGCCACCGCTGCGACCGGGCCATACCTCTCCCTGTGGGCACGGGTCCCTGATTTCCAGCGCCAAGGGCTGGAGGATGCCCTCTACGAGCGGCGAGAGTTAACCAGGGTGCACTGCATGAGGATGACGGTGCACGCGGTGCCCAGCGACGAGGTGCCCCTTTTCTTCCAAGCCTACGTTGAGCGCCACACCCAGGCTGAGTTCCGAGGCTGGGAGCCTCTTCTCGTGCAGGCAGGGATGTGCCAGGAGGGGGAAGCAGAGGCCCTGCTGAAGAAGCTGCACCGGCGGGTGCTGGATGTGCTGACCGAGAAGGGGCCATCCACAGCGCGGCAGATCAGCCAGGCCGTGCCTGAGCTCAAAGCCAAGATCCGGCACGACGTGGGCAAGTCCTACGAAGGCGAGTTTAGCATCGGCTCGCGCTTGATGCTCACCATGTCCGTGCTGGGACTGCTGGTCCGCGCCCGGCCCCTGGGCACCTGGCGCAGCAGCCTCTACGAGTACGCGGCCCTCTCCAACTGGCTGCCCGACGTTGATCTGGAATCCGTCACCCCGCAGGAAGCGCGGGCCTGGCTGGTGCAGCGCTACCTGGCTGCTTTCGGACCGGCTACCTTCGACGACGTCCAGTGGTGGACTGGCTTCTCCAAAGGCGAGGCGGAAGAGGCCCTGGAGGCCCTGAAGCCAGCGGCAGTGGAAGTGGCCATCGAAGGGTTGGGCGATGGGTACCTCATGCTGGCCGACGACGCCCAGCGGCTGCACGACTTTTTCCCGCCAGACACCCCCTACGTCTTCTTGCTTCCGGCTCTCGATCCCTACATCATGGGCTACCGTGATCGTCGCCGCTTCCTGGCCCCGGAGCACAGCGCCAAGGTCTTTGACCGCGCCGGGAACGCCATGCCCACCATCTGGGTCAATGGCCGAGTGGTAGGCGCTTGGGGGCAGCGCAAGGCTTGTGGTGAGCCCTTCGGCTGTCCCTTCGACGGCTCGACTGAGCTCACCGAAGTCTTCGCTCAGGGCATGGCTCAGGACAGGCCCCGTCGAACCAACGGCAGCGTGATCTACGGCCTCTTCGAGCCGGTGGGTGAGGAGGAGCGAGCGTTGCTAGAGAGTGAGGTCCAGCGATTGGAGGGCTTCCTGGGCGATGAGTTCCTTCCACCGCGCACCCATACGCCCTTCACCCGCGCTCTGAAATAGGATTGTAGTACCAGTCCATCACGATTGAGGAAAGGAGGAGGCGATGAAAGCCTTGGCCTTGGTAGTCAGCGCCAGAGAGCGAGGCAATTGCTATGACTTTGCCGAGTTTATACTCGAGCGGCTCAAACAGCAAGGTGTGGAAGGAGAGTTGATCAACTTCTACGACTACCAGATCCTACCCTGCCAGCGCTGCTCGTATGAATGCGTGGCCCGCTATGACCCACAGCGTGGAACAGATGAAACCTGTCCGATTGAAGACGACGTACGGATGATCTGGGAGAAGAGCTGGCAGGTGGATATCCTGCTGCTCTTTGTGCCCAACTATGGGGGCTTTCCACCTGCTCTGTGGATAGCCTTTTCTCAAAGACAACAGGCCTTCTTCCGCCAGGCGCCGGTGGAGAGACTGAAGCGCTCTGTCGTTAGCGCCGTGATCCTGGCTGCTCCCCACTTGTCCAGCGGCCCACAATGGGCGCCGGCCATTATGGCAGCCGAGGTTAAAGACATGGGGCGCCAAGTAGCCGGTTTCGAGGTCATCAACAATGCTGGCTTCAGGACCGAGAACCTCTTTGGGGGCCTGATCAACGAGGAGGAGATTCAAAGGAGACTGCTGTTTCTGGCAGATCGAACGTTGGAAGTAACCAGAGAGCTCGCTGAATCGCGATAGCGGAGGTGAATATGAAATGGCATGACACCCTGCGCGGCGACCCCATTCCCTGGCTTCTGGAGCCCGACAATCCCTCGGTGCGCTACCTGACCCTGCGCCACCTGCTGGAGCAGCCCGAGGACGACCCCGAAGTCCGAGCTGCCCGAGCGGCCATCCCTCGCTCCCGGATAGTCGAGCGCATCTTCGCCCGCCAGGTCCCCGGTGGCTTCTGGGGCGACCCGGTCAGCCCCTACCAGCCCAAGTACAAAGCCAGCTATTGGACGTTGATGGTGCTGGGCCACCTGGGCCTGAGTCGGGAGGACAAGAGGGTACAGCGGGCCGTGGAGCACATCTTTCGCTTCCAGCAGCCAGATGGGGCTTGCCCCGAGCCTTGCCCTGAGCGAAGTCGAAGGGGTAGTCGAGGGGGCTTCGCCGAGTTCGGGGAGGAAGGAGCCAGACGGGAGTACCTCTACAAGGTAGAGAAGGCCCGAGAGCGAGGCAAAGAACCACCCGAGGAGTCAACCTTCGTCGCCGACCTCGTCCACCAGATGACCCTCTCCTGCCTGACGGGGAATGTGGTCGCTGCCTTGCTGCGCCTGGGATACGGCGATGACCCCCGACTGTGGCAGGCCGTGGACTGGCTGGTGAGCGTTCAGAACGCCGACGGCGGCTGGCTGTGTCCCTACTGGAAGGCCCACATCAGAGATACCCACTCCTGTTTCTACGGCACCATCTGTCCTCTAGAGGCTTTCGCTGAGATTCCAGGGGACAAACGACCGCCAGCAGTCCAAGAAGCTGCAGCGCGCGGGGCCGAGTTCCTCCTGATGCACCGCCTCTACCGCGCCGACCACCACGATTTCCAGGTCATCAATCCCCACTGGCTGAAACTGGCTTTCCCCTGGTTCTACGGCTACAGCATCTTGCGGGGCCTGTGGGTGCTGACCCGGCTGGGCTACCGGGACGAGGGGATGGAAGACGCCCTGGCAGTGCTGCGAGACAAGCAAACCCCTGAGGGGAAGTGGGTGCTGGAATCCACTCCCTATGGACGGATGCAG
>Ga0315308_1000467_pt1 | contig 22487 bp, 22 predicted proteins | sample TDP3_MG_FD_203078 | JGI IMG/M metagenome (GOLD analysis project Ga0315308, IMG submission 203078) | Freshwater sediment microbial communities from Lake Towuti, South Sulawesi, Indonesia - TDP3 | ecosystem: Environmental > Aquatic > Freshwater > Lake > Sediment | place: Indonesia: South Sulawesi... | reverse complement strand
ACATAGTACCTATCCTTTCGCCCGTAGACTTTCCAATCCACATGCCTTGTCTCATCTCCCGGCGAGTATTCTCTGTGCTGGGCGAACTCGAGACTGAAGCCTCTATATGGACTCTGGTGGAGCCCGGTAATGAACCCCTCGACGACAAATCTTGCTCGAAGAAGCATTGTGGAAAGTTTCGCTACAACCAGAGGGTCTATGTAGCCTCTTTTTGTCTGGTCCACTTTCAATTCCCCTCCCACTCTTTTCTCTATCAGGCTTCAGGGACCGCTTTTAAAAGCCTATCTATCACTTGATCAGTGCGTACACCTTCGGCCTCAGCATTAAAGTTAAGTATGATGCGGTGCCTCAGGACGGGATGAGCCAAGGCTTTAATGTCTTCTACTGAGACATTGAATCGACCGTTGATGATTGCTCTTGCCTTTCCCCCCAAGATTAGATTTTGTGAACCCCTGGGGCTTGCTCCCCAACTGACCCACCTTTTGATGAAATCCGGCGCCTTAACTGAGGAAGGTCGGGTAGCCGTCACCAGGTTAACTGCATACTCCACCACATATTCAGATGCTGGAACTTTTCGCACAATTTCCTGAAGGTGAATTATCTCTTTAGCATCGAGAGCCTTCGCTAACTTCGCCTGGAAGCTGGAAGTGGTCTTTGTCACAATCTCCTTTTCCTCTTCATACTTAGGGTAATCTATCTTCACCTCAAAGAAGAACCGGTCGAGCTGGGCTTCGGGCAATGGATATGTACCTTCTTGTTCGATGGGATTCTGCGTTGCTAATACGAAGAAAGGAAGCTCTAAAGGATAAGTATTTCCTCCAGCAGTAACCTTATATTCCTGCATAGCCTGCAGGAGAGCAGACTGTGTCTTAGGAGGAGTACGATTAATCTCATCTGCCAGAATTATATTGGCGAAGATTGGCCCCTTAATGAAACGGAAGCTTCTCTTCCCCGTGGAAATGTTCTCTTCAATCACATCTGTACCCGTTATATCGGAAGGCATAAGGTCAGGAGTAAACTGTATTCTCTGGAATTTTAAGTCGAGAATCTGGGCAATTGTAGATATCAACATTGTTTTGGCAAGGCCAGGAACTCCTACAATCAGAGAGTGGCCACGCGCGAAAAGAGCAATCAGCAGCTGTTCAATGACCTCGTCCTGACCCACAATTATCTTATGGAGCTGTTCCAAAACTAATTTTCTTGCAGCAGCCAGCTTTTTTACCAGCTCCAAATCTTCTTTTTCTTCCAATTTAGCCATAAGTTCCTCCTCTAAAATCTTTTTTATTATTATATTCCATTTTCGCCCCATTTTCAAGACGAATTTTGAATAGCTGGCCTGTAATTTTCTTCAAATCGGGGATGAAATCTCAAAAATCTTTACTTTCTTTTCCTGCAATAAATGGAGCAATGGTTATCAAATCGTTCGAATGTGAATCAACCGGGATATATTATTTCTTAACCCCGAGGATGGAATTTTCGGTGTAGGTCTTTAAGGCGCTCGCGGCTTAAGTGGGTGTATATTTGAGTGGAAGAGATATTTTCATGTCCTAACATCTCTTGGATCGAACGCAGGTCGGCGCCACGCTCCAAAAGATGGGTGGCAAAGGAGTGTCTCAATGTATGGGGAGTTATCTTTTTCGTTATCCCAGAAAGATGGGCATACTTCTTAATTATTTTCCATAAACCTACACGGGAGAATCTCCTGCCCGATGGATTCAAAAACAGAATTCTCATCTCCCGGCCAGTCACTCTGCCAGGGACTTTCTGAGAAGGCCTCACTTTTTCCAAATAAAGACCTACCAATCTTGTGGCCTTAGAACCAATGGGGATAATGCGTTCTTTACCTCTCTTGCCAATACAGCGCAGGTAGCCCAAATGAAGATTAACATCCTCCAACTTGAGGTTGATAATTTCGGATACCCTCATCCCTGTGGCGTAGAGAAGCTCCAGCATCGCCTTATCTCTGATTCCTACAAGAGTATTGGTGTCAGGAGCATTAAGCAGTCCCTCTACCTCATGAAAAGTCAAAGCTCTGGGTAGCTTCAAGCCAAGATGGGGAGAACTCAAATTCTGAGTCGGGTCTAGTCCGCAATAGTTATCCGATACCAAAAAATGGTGGAACATCTTGATTGAAGTTATTAGGCGAGCCAGAGAAGAAGGCGACAAATACCTTCTCCTAATCATCAGGAATTCCAGGATGTCATTATGCTTGATTCGCACTACATCCTTGCGATTCTCATCCAGATGCGCAAGATAATGTCTGAGGTCTCTCTCGTAGGCCAACTTTGTATTTATTGACAGACCCTTTTCCACATCTATATAGTTTATAAACTCACTTAGTAGCTGGAAGTTTTTCATATTATGAATGGATTAGTACGAAGTTCTTGGCCAACGCTGGTCGAGGGACCGTGACCGGGATATACTATTAATTCTTCGGATAATGATAAGATCCTTCTTATTGACTTTAAAAGAACTTCCTGGGAGCCACCTGGCAGGTCGGTTCGGCCTACCGAGCCCATAAAAAGAGTGTCACCCGTAAAGATAGAATCTCCTGCAACAAGAGACATCCCTCCGGGCGTGTGCCCCGGAGTATGGAGAACTTTCAATTCCATTCCTGCACATTCGATTAAGTCACTATCTCTCAAGTGAAGGTCAGCGGGAGGCGACGAGCTTTCTTGAGGGGAAATGAAGGGAATGAGACTATTGCTCTTCAGAAGCATTGGGGCATCGCTCTCATGAATCAAAATTGGTGCATTAGTGTAGTCTTTAATCAGCCGATTGGCCCCAATATGGTCTGGATGACCGTGTGTATTGATAATATACTTAATAGAAATCTTCTTCTCTCTGATAAACCTGATTAATCTTGAACCCTCTGCGCCGGGATCAATAATCAATCCTTGATTCTTATGGGGATTGTAGAGGATATAACAGTTAGTCTCCATCGGACCAACTACGAATATCCTTAACATATTTTACTTAATTTCTTCTCTTTCGCCCAGCAGTTTCTCCCGCAAAGTTTTCTCAATCTCCTTCATTATCTCCGGGTTCTCTCTGAGGTATGACTTAGCAGTCTCTCTCCCTTGACCTATTCTGTTTCCTCTATAAGAAAACCAGGTCCCTGTCTTCTCAATTACGCCACTTTCCAGCGCAACATCAAGAAGTGACCCCTCTCTGGAGATGCCCTCATCGTACAGCATGTCAAACTCAGCCTGGCGGAAAGGTGGAGCCACCTTATTTTTAGCCACCTTGACCCGTACGCGGTTACCCACATCAATATCTCCCTCTTTAATGGCTCCAATACGACGGATATCGAGCCTAACTGAAGAGTAGAATTTCAATGCCCTACCCCCGGGAGTGGTCTCGGGACTACCGAACATAACACCTATCTTTTCCCTCATTTGATTAATGAAAATCACACAGGTCTTAGATTTTGATATTGATGCAGTGAGTTTCCTGAGAGCCTGGGACATCAACCTTGCCTGTAATCCTACCTGTGGTTCGCCCATTTCGCCCTCTATTTCTGCTCTGGGCACCAGGGCAGCTACGCTATCAATCACTATTACATCTACCGCCCCACTACGAACCAGAGTCTCAGTAATCTCCAGAGCCTGCTCGCCGTTATCGGGTTGGGAAACGAGAAGGTTCTCAATGTCCACACCCAACTTTTTAGCGTAAGCCGGATCCATCGCATGCTCGGCATCTACGAAGGCAGCAGCTCCTCCTAATTTTTGAGCATTGGCCACTATCTGAAGAGAAAGGGTCGTCTTCCCCCCTCCTTCTGGACCAAATATCTCCACTACCCTTCCTCGAGGAACTCCGCCCACACCCAAGGCTATATCCAGTGAAATGGCGCCCGTGGGAATCACCTCCACTCCTCCCTTATAGGCCTCGCTCCCTAACCTCATTATTGTCCCCTTTCCAAACTGTTTTTCGATTTGGGATACTGCCATTTCCAGTGCTTTAGTCTTCTCATCTTTTCCCATCTTTTTTCTCCTTTCAGGGATCTGAATAGATCAAATTTACCCCCTCTATAATCTATGGATTAGATGCAAAATAAGATTAGTTATTACTCCTGCATATATATCGTCAAGCATTATCCCTAGGCCTCCGGTAAGCATTTCAAATTTCTTAGTAGGATATATCTTGATTACATCTAGAACCCTATAGATGAGGAACCCCAGAAACATCAAGCCAAGGCTTTTGGGTAGAAATGCCATAACAATGAAGTAACCGCATATTTCATCAACAACTATCTTGGGCGAATCCACTTGACCAATAATATTTTCTGCCAGGTGGGAAATAACTGTGCCACCAATAATCAGACATAGAATGAGTATCCAGTAGAAAGTCTCGGTTGTAGGTAGAATGGCATATAGCACCACCCCCACCAGGGTGCCCATTGTTCCAGGTGCAATTGGAGAATATCCAGCAAAGAATCCCGTTGCTAAGAATTTAACAATCCATTCCATTTTAGCCAGTCACCTTACTTTTCATCTCCTCAAAAAGCATATCCTTATTTTTGGAAATGTAATTGAACCCTGAGATTACCGTCAAAATGGTAACTAAAAGCGTCAGCCAATAGGGAGCTTTACTCAACATATAGCCAAGAACTCCTTTCCAGCCCGGAAAGGCTCGCAATTCCACGAGAGTTACCTGCCAATAATTCTTCAACAGGGTGTTAACAATCAGAATTATTAGGATGGCCATAATTACTACCATCTGTGATGTCGTCTTGAATTTACCGGAAACAGAAGCTGGGATTATCGCTCCCCTCGATGCTGCCACGCTCCTCAATCCCGTTATTATGAATTCACGGCTTATCACCAATATTACCATCCACGCAGGAATTGACAGCTCCTTTAGCTGAACGAAAGAAATGAAGGCAGCAGAAACTATCAATTTATCGGCAAGGGGATCTACAAATTTCCCAAAGTTAGTAACTTCCTCCCGATGCCGCGCAACAATTCCATCATAGAGGTCAGTTAACGCCGCCAATACGAAAATTAGAAGGGCTGCTATCCGAGTATAAATATTGTCCATAAACATAAACATTATGAAAAAGGGAGTGACAATAATTCTTCCCATAGTGAGTCTATTTGCTAAATTCACTTATTATTTCCTCCCGACAATGACCTGGTACTATTTTTTGAGGACATCCAAAGAAACGGCGCTCTTTATCTTCGCCTGTTTAGGAAACTCGTCGTAGGTTAAACGGAGATAATAAATTGCCAAAAGAAATGCACCTGCCAGTATTCCTATCGCCAGGACAAATCGAATGAAACTTTTCTTCCTAATTCTAAATGGAATAATCCTCTCTCTCAGTATTGGTTTCTCTACCGTGATGTGACCGGTTACAATGTTCAATTTCGGATTCAGCTTCAGTTTGTCCTTTTCCCGGGAACAACCCCTCTTATAGATATTCACAAGCAATTCAGCATCAAGACCCAAATAACGAGCATAGCAGCTGAGAAATGAGACTACATAGATATCTGCTGGAAAGACATCATAATCTTCCTTCTCTAACGCTTGCAGGTATCTTGGTCCTATTTTTATCTCTTTGGATACCTGTTCCAAACTAATCTCTCTACTCCGACGAGCTTCCTGCAATTGCTTTCCGATGTCTTCTGCCATTTCTCTACCTGATAGTCAGAATTGGCTAAGGAGATTCAAATACCTGTGCTTCCTGGGGTATCTCGAATTCAAAAAATTCATCTTTTACTCTATCATTCTTCACAATGTTAGTTATATGAGTGGAAACTACCGTATAACTGTCGTTAGATTCTATTTCCACTGGCACCCAATATTCCTTTGAGATTGTAAGAATTATTTCTCCCTCATTTCGGCTTTCATGAACCAACCTAATCTTGCACTCACCATCTGTTTCTTCTAATATTTCCTTCTCACAATTTTCTAAGTCTTCAATTTCCATTATCCAAAGAAAGAAATCCAGGTTAATTCCCATTAACTCTTGTAATTTTTCAGATGATTCTATGGAGACCTGGTTATAGTCTGGCAAGTAAAACCAAACTTTCTCACCATTACATACAATGATTTGTGGATAGGGCTCAACATACTCAGCATACAACTTATCAGGGGCTTTAAATCTTATTGAACCTCTAACCAGTTTCTCCTCAGAAGTTGATTTTACCAAGATTTTCTGTTTAAAATCGAAACTTCCCGTCTCTATTTTTTTCCCCTCACTTTTCAGCCTATTCAGGATATATGAAAGCCTCTCATCTTCGGAGGAGCCTTGCATAGAAATCGCAAAGGTCACCAGGAGAAAAATCAGGCCCATTCTAACTATCTTCATCCTTTTCTATCCTCCTCCAAAGCTCTTCAATCTTATCCAGGAATATCTGGCGAGGCTTTGAACCCTGTTGAGGACCGATAAGACCTTTCGTCTCCATTAAACTTACAATATTTGTCGCTTTTCCATCACTAATGTGAAGCGCTCCTTTAAGTAGAGAGGCTGATGCCTGTCTCCTTTCCAGAACCAATTTTAGTGCCTCCCTGAAAAGCTTTTTAGTTTCTTGACTTTCTTCTTCTTTTTCCTCTGAAATTCTTGGCAATTCCAGCATCTCTTGAGAATAGGCGGGTTCGCCCGCTTTCTTGATGAAGTCTACAACCCTTTTTATTTCTTCCCGACTCACAAATGGTCCCTGCAAGCGTATCGGTTTTGCCTCTCCCGGAGGAAGATAAAGCATATCACCTCGTCCCAGAAGGCTTTCCGCCCCATTCATATCCAGGATTGTGCGCGAATCTACCTTGGAAATTACTTCAAAGGCGAGACGAGCTGGAAGATTTGCTTTAATGATACCAGTGATTACATTTACAGAAGGTCTTTGTGTGGCCAATACGAGGTGTATTCCCACTGCCCTAGACATTTGGGCCAGGCGGATTATCACCTGCTCAACCTGTAGTGGGGCTGTAGCCATCAGGTCAGCAAGCTCATCAATCATGACAACTATGAAGGGAATTTTCTCTTCATCCTTACCATATTTTTCGTTATACTCGAATATATCCCGAGTCCCACTGGCGGCGAACCTCCGATACCGACCTTCCATCTCCCCAACAAGCCACCTTAATGCCGACACGGCATACTTGACATCTGTTACCACAGGACCCTTCAAATGGGGAATGCCGTTATAAATAGGCAATTCTACCATTTTGGGATCGATTAACAGAAAGTTGACATCATCAGGCCGGGCTTTGTAGAGTATGCTCAGTATCATCGTATTGACAGAAACAGTCTTGCCTGAGCCCGTAGCTCCTGCAACTAGAAGGTGAGGCATCTGATTCAAATCAGCGATGTAGGTCTTTCCAGCCACTGTCTTGCCTAATGCCAGAGAAAGAAGAGAAGAATCTTCCCTGAACTCTGGAGTTTGGAGGAGCTCCTTTAGATATACCAGTGCCATACTCTGGTTAGGAATCTCTATGCCCACAGCAGCCTTTCCAGGAACGGGAGCCAATATCCTTATGGTCTGCGCCCGCAATGTCAAAGCAAGGTCGTTAGACAAGTTCGTGACACTACTTACTTTGGTTCCCGGAGCGAGTTCCAGTTCGTAGCGTGTGATTACAGGCCCCGGATGAATCTGGGACACCTTTGCCGAGATATTAAAATTTTTGAGGGTCTTTTCCAGGAGCTCAGCATTGTTTTTCAGTTCTTCCTCTCTCTGGCTGAGGTCCGTTCGTGGTGGGTCGTTAAGGAGCTCTAAAGGAGGAAGCTCATAAGTAACTCGACCCGGATGGGAAACAAGTGAAGGATATTCGACTTTTATTTCAGAAGGAGTTCTCTTTTGAGACTCTTCCTTAACCTCCTCGGTTGAAACCAATATTTTTCTCCTCGGTCTTCTAACCCATCCTCTCTTCTTAAGACCCTGGAGGAACTGCACAATCGACACCTCAGTTACCAACTGTATACATATAAGAGAAACGGCCAAAACAATAACATAGGCCCCGGTATTCCCAAACGCAGGAACCAAAAGAGAGTCGGAAACGAAATCACCAACTGTTCCCCCCAATCTTGCTTCCTTATCAAGGAGATTGAGTAAACTACAAAAAGCCAATAACAAGAACCCAAGACCAAAAGCTTTAACCCCGAACGCCCTTATCTTCTTCCCTTTCTGGAATACTCTCCATCCCCAGTAGCCAATTGATAATGGCAAGAAGTATGCTCCCCACCCGAATGCGCTAAGTAGGGAAAGAGTAAGATAATTTCCAAAACTCCCTACAATGCAACGCCCCATTTGATATGAAGCTAAACTCAAAAATATAAGAAGGGATACTACTAAGAGCAATATGCCCTCAATCTCGTTCCTTTCTTCTCTTATCTTGGTCCTTATCTTCATTCAATATCTCCATTTCTTCGAAAAAAGTCTAATTAATTTTAGAGACAAAGTCAAGGCCTTTCTAACCGACCAGGCGTTATTTATTTATTGGAAAACAATAAGACCATTAAACCTAAAACCAGACAATAATAAGCAAAGTAACGGAGCCTGCCTGCCCTGACAAATTTCAACAATACTCTGAGCGCCCAGTATCCAGAAAAGAAGGCTAAAACTCCCCCAACCAGAAAGTAACTCAGGCTTAACGAATGGAGCAGGGAAAAGACGCCTGGAAGTTCAAGAAGAGTAGCACCCAAAATTGCCGGCAAGGCGAGTAAGAAGGAATACTCTACAGCCCATTGCCGGCTTAGACCACAGAATAGGCCAAAAACGATAGTAGCACCTGCCCGCGAGATACCTGGCAGAGTCGCACAAGCTTGGGCCACACCAATTACTATTGCATCACCTACTCTGGTTTCTCGGACCCCCTTGTAGGTATTTTTCATCCCGTCACCAAGAAAGAGAACCATTCCGTTGGCAATGAGAAACAGGCTGACTAATTGTATATTGAAAAAAACAGACTCTATCTTTTCTCTAAATAGCAGTGCCAAAACGATTAACGGTAAGGAACCAATAATAAGAAGAAAGAAAATTCGTAGTGAAGAATTACTTTTTGGTTTTCTTATTCTTCTTAGATCCATAAATATTTCCCATAATTTTTCCCTGAAGAAGAAAACTATTGCCAGAAGAGTAGCGAAGTGCAGGAATACTGTGAAGGAGAGTTGCGGCCTTTCTATACCCAAATACTTCTGCAAATATGTCAGATGGGCACTGCTGGAAATAGGTAAGAATTCTGTTAAACCCTGTGCTAACCCGAGGATAATAGCCCTGACAAAATCCATTTTCATCCTTCCAGGTGGGAATAGGCGCTATATCCTTAACTACAAGAAGATGGGCAATTGAGGCAAGGCAAATCGAGAAGAAATGAAACTCAGTGCAATCCTACAAGATAGTCCTTCGTTTCTTTTTTGATATATATCTTCTCCTCTCGCATCAACCATCCCAATGCTAAATAAAGTAGGCTATTCGGTACTCCTAGCTTGGTCTTCAATACCAGAACCGGAACCTCACCTTTAGCATTCAGGAAGTTCCAGATTCTTCCCGCAAGAAGACCAACTTCTTCGCTCATGAATTTACCCTTCCAGTCACAAATCAAATTCCTAACGTAGTCTGATTCCCCATGGGCAATACTTTAAACAGTGGCTCGTCTACTTGAACGCTCTTTCCATTCGTAATCAAAACTTTGAGTATCTTGCATTTCATCTCTGTCTGGATTTCATTCATCAATTTCATAGCCTCGACGATGCAGAGAGTCCGACCTGCTTCTACTATATCTCCTTCTTGCACAAAAGGTGCGGCGCCCGGTGCTGGTGAGCAATAGAATACGCCAACGATTGGCGACCTTATGACAATTCCATTATCTTCAATCTGTTCGGGAGGGGATACCACTTCAGTTTCACATATGCCACTCTTCAACTCTTTTCCATAGCGCCTGAAGGAAACGCCGGAACCGAATTGGCGTTTTATCATGATTTTAAATTCTTTTTCCTCCCAATTTAATTCGCTTAAGTCCTGACGAACCATGAAATTGTAAATCCGGAAAAGCTGAGAAATGTCGTCAGAGCCATCGTCGATTCTATTTCGCTTAGTACTACTCATCTAATACTTTCCCCCGTTTCTTTCCCCTGCGTTCTCTTTTCTTTCAACACAGCTTTATGACTTAAGCTTATCCTGCCTTCCTGATCGATCTCCATACATTTTACCAGAATTTCCTGCCCTTCCTTCACTACATCGCTCACTTTATCAATACGCCTGTCGGCCAATTGGGAAATATGTACCAGTCCTTCTTTCCCAGGCAAGATTTCAACGAAGGCTCCAAAATCTTTAATGCGAGTTACTTTTCCTTTGTATATCTTACCAACCTCGGCATCGGCTGTAATGTATTCCACCATTTCCCTGGCGACATTGGCAGCTTCCGTTGTATCTGCAGTAATCGTAATAGTGCCATCGTATTCTATATTCAATTTCGCTCCCGTCTCATCCTGAATTTTATTAACCGTTTTCCCTCCCGGGCCAATCACTTCTCTAATTTTCTCAGGATTAATTTCTAAAACCAAGATCTTTGGCGCCAATAATGAGATTTCTTTCCGAGGTGAATCTATTTCTTCCAACATTTTCCCCAGTATGAATAGGCGCGCTTTCTTCGATTGCTCAACAGCTCTAGCCATAATCTCTGGTGAAACCTCATCAGTCTTCACATCCAATTGAACTGCGGTGATGCCGTTTTTTGAACCTGCAATTTTGAAGTCCATATCGCCAAAAAAGTCTTCCATTCCTATTATATCGGTCAGAACTACCGCTTTTTCTCCTTCTTTAATTAGCCCCATTGCCACTCCCGCAACAGGAGTAGTAATGGGCACCCCAGCATCCATCAGGGAAAGTGTTCCGCCACAGACAGAGGCCATGGAAGAGGAACCATTAGATTCTAAAATATCGGAAACGATTCTAATGGTATAAGGGAACTCTTCATCAGGAGGTAAAATTGGGGATAATGCTCGCTCTGCCAGCACTCCATGTCCAATCTCCCGCCGACCGGGACCGCGGTCAGGCCTTACCTCTCCCGTACTGAAAGGCGGAAAATTATAGTGCAGCATAAATTTCTTCTTATATTCCCTTTCCAACTCATCCATAATCTGCATATCCTGAGATGTGCCCAGTGTAGTGGTTACCAAAGCCTGCGTCTGTCCCCGCGTGAATAGGCCAGAGCCATGTGTTCGTGGCAAAACGCCCACCGCGCAGGTAATTGGACGAACTTCGTCCATTTTTCTTCCATCTATTCGTCTTTTCTCCTCAAGCACCATTCGCCGGAGATAATTGCGCTGAACTTGTTCAATGGTCTCTCTTATAGTTTTCTCCTCTCCGGGATAATCTTTAGAAAATTTATCGATTGCTTCACCCGAGATTTCTTCAATCTTTCCTTCCCTTTGCAGCTTATCGCTGATTGTTAGAACTTCCTCAACTTTTTGGCCTGAAAACCCGATGGTCTGAATCGCCAATTGCAAGTTTAGCGCAACTATTTTCCTATCTGCGTAGGGAAGAAGCCGATAGAATTCTCCCTCTAACTCCTGGTCTGGGGACAATTCTTTCCTAATAGAGAGCCCAATCTTAGGCTTACCGTGTTGCTTTATCAACTTTTCCTCTAGTTCTACCACTTCTGCTATGGCCTTATGGCCCACCCTTACTGCTTCCAGGAGAACTTCTTCCGGTACTTCTTTCCCACCGCCTTCCAGCATAGTTACTGTACTTTTGGTGCCAGCAATTACCAGGTCGAGTGTGCTCTCTTCTAACTGGCTTAAAGTAGGATTGATAATAAATCTCTCACCGATTCTGCCCACCCTCACTGCGCCAATAGGACCGTAAAAAGGAGCGGGGGAAAGCCCTATGGCAGAACTAGCGCCTATGATGGAAGGGATATCTGCATCGTTCTCCTGGTCTGAGGATAATACTGTAATCATCACCTGAACTTCGTTCAGAAAGTTCTTGTCAAAAAGAGGTCTCAATGGTCTGTCAATCAATCGGGAAGTGACAACCTCTTTCTCCCGTGGCCTTCCTTCTCTCTTGAAGAAACCGCCGGGTATCTTGCCCGCGGCGTATGTTCTTTCCCTGTAGTCAACCGTAAGGGGAAAGAAGTTCTCCAGTTCCTTTTCTTTCGGCTCGCTTCCTATTGTCACAGTGGCCAAAATAACAGTTTCTCCATATCTCACCACTGCTGAGCCAGCAGCTTGCTTTGCTAGATTTCCCGTCTCAATACTTAATAACCTGCCTTCTATTTCCTTATCCACTTTTCCTTCCATAATTGGTCCTTCTTCCCAGGAGCTATTTTCTCAATTTCAATTTCTCCACAATCTCTTGGTACTTCTTCAAATCTTTGCTCCTTAAGTAATTTAACAGTTTTCTCCGCCTGCCCACTAACTTCAAAAGGCCATGCCGAGAATGGTGGTCCCTGGTGTGAGCTTTAAAATGCTCTGTTAGAGCATTTATTCTTTCCGTCATCAGTGCAATTTGAACCATGGCAGAACCAGTATCTTTTTCGTGTATTCGGAATTTCTCTATGACACCTTTCTTCTTTTCATTTGTTAACACTTTTTCCTCCTATCCATAGAGTAGTTCCCAAAACTATGCCAAACAGGTTCGGTTCCGGCCTTCTTTCTTAGCCCGATAGAGAGCCTCGTCAGCCTTCCTGATCAAGTCGGCCCTCAGACAGGCATCATCTGGATACGACGCCACGCCAATACTAACAGCCATCCGGGCACCAACTTCCCCGAAGGTCTGTTGGCTAATTGCTTTTCTAACTCTTTCTGCCGCAATCGAAGCACCCTCTTTATTTGTCTCCGGCAGAATCACTGCAAACTCTTCACCGCCATACCTCGCTACGAAGTCCGTTTCTCTTAAAGAATTCTTGAGAATCTGTGCTATCTTTCTAAGCAGGCTATCTCCTTCTAAATGGCCATAGCTATCATTGAATTCCTTGAAATGGTCAAGGTCAATCATAATTAATGAGAGATTTAGATCGTACCGCTGAGCGCGCTTTACCTCCAGTTCCAGCTGCTCCTGAAAATGCCTGTGATTGTATAAGCCTGTCAATCCATCCGTTATAGAGAGATGTTCTTTAGACTTATAGAGCATAGTGTTCTCAATAGCTTGAGCAGAGTAGCTGGCAAAAGTGGAAAACAACCTCTTTTCCTCTTCCAAGAAACGACGATTTTCTTTCTTATTATGTAGGGTAATAAGCCCAATCAATTTATTATCTCTTCCAATTAACGGCATACACATCCCTGTTTCTATTTCAGGAGTTTTCTCTATATTTGTCCCCACGGCTCCTTCTTCTTTCCTGTTAATTAAAGGTTGGGGCAATTTCTGCTCTTTCCACAATCTAATTCTTTCATTAGCTCTTTTCTTGATTAATCCGATTATATTTTCGTCCAACCCCCAAGCCGTCTTCAAAGAAAATTCCTTACGCGTCTCATCAACAATGAAAAGGGAACCTGCATCAGCCTTGGTACCTTTAATGCAGGAGTTGATAACTAGAATGTACAGCTCTTCCAGTCCCATAGAAGGGTCTGTCCGCTGACCGAGCCGTTCAAATTCAGCCAAAACTTTCTTTTCTCTTAGCCGGTCCCATAGCACCCTCGTTACAGGACCCTTCATAACTTCGATGGTTGAAGACTGGCCAATCTTCTGGAGCTCTCCTTCCACTTCTCGATCATCACTTAAGTTCAGAATGGCATCAACTTTCTTTCCTTTAAGTAAGTCGTGGAAATCTCTCGCCGTAGGAATCCCTAACTTCCTTGCCAATTCCATCCCACTTGAGCTCTCTATCCGATCAGCAACACCCACAATCCGTAGCTGTTCATCTTCGTGTAGGGTCTCAATAATGGCTGTTCCCCGTCTCCCTCCCCCAATTATTACGATGTTCTTTTTCTTGTCTTTAGGCATTTAATCATTATACCATTCCTACGGTCCTTTGTCAAACAAGAGCCAATTAGAAAGCCTCGCCATTTTTTCTCGACCACGGCATCCTTAGCCTTCTCGTAAATTCAATATCCTTCCTGATCTGGTTTGCCAGTTCTTCTTGAGTTTTAAACTTCATTTCCCGTCTTATTCGCTTTACAAAAGAGACTTCCAACTTTTTGCCATAAAGATTCCCTCTAAAATCGAAAATATGAACTTCTACACCCGGTTGTTTGATTCTTCCAATCCTACCTTTAGCAGGAAATTGGCGACCAGGAGAAAATGTGGGACGAACCCCGATATTAATAACTCCTCTGTACTTTTCTCCCTCCAGACTCACCAGAACAGCATAAACTCCTCTGGGCAAAACCACATCCCCTGAAATGTCTAAATTTGCTGTGGGAAAGGCCAGCTCCTTACCTCTGCCGCTTCCTTTGATCACTCTCCCACTAATTGTATAGTATCTTCCCAGAAGGCATCTCGCCATCTCCACTCTACCCTGACTGAGCAATTGCCGAATCTTGCTCGAACTTACTTTTATATTACCTATCTTCACCTGACTGACCTTAGTAACTCCAAAACTATACTCTCTTCCCAACTGCTTAAGTAAATTTACATTACCCGAACGGTTCCTCCCAAAGCGAAAGGTAGAACCTACAACCAATCTCCCCGCTCCTATCCCATCAAAAATAATCTTCTTAACGAATTCTTTTGGCGTCAAGTGCGCAAATTTGCGATTAAAATGGATAATGAGCATCAGGTCAATCCCCAGGTTTCCAATTAATTCCTCTTTCCCCTCCGTAGTTGTGAGCAATTGAGCCTCTTTGCTTCTCTTTCTTATTACCATCCTGGGAGGAGGCTCAAAAGTCACTACCATAGATTTACTTCCACTTCTTCTGGCAATATTCCTGGTAGTTCTAATGATTTCTTGGTGGCCAAGATGGACTCCATCAAAAGTCCCAAGAGCTACCACGCTCTTTTGAAACTTCCTCTTCAGTTTTTCCAGTCCATATACAACTTCCATCTTCTTAAATATTTTGACTAAATACCCTCAATAATCTAAATTCTCTTACACCTGATGTTCCTTCTGCCTTGGCCATAGCTATTAGGTTTCCTGCCTCATCGAAAACCTTGAACGCCTTATCGATATCGGAAATTTCTGAAGGAGTAAGAGAAACGCTTTTGACTTCTGAAATCTTAATCTGTCTACCCAATCTAATCCCCCAGCCCATCCTATCTGTCACCACAATGCTCGGGAAGTCAGACAGTGCATCTGAAATAGATTCGACTTTCTCATGGAATATCTCTTTCCTATCCCAGGGAAGTGCATCACTCAACTTGAACTTACCTATCCGCACCCGCACCAGGTCAGACATATATGCCCCGCAACCCAGAGCCTCTCCCATATCATGACAGAGCGTGCGCACATAGGTGCCGCAAGAGCAAACAGTGCGAAATTTAATTTTCGGCATGTCATAGGAGAGGAGTTCTAGTTCTTTTATCTCGACTTTCCGAGGAGCCCTTTCAACTATTTTTCCCTGACGGAAAAGTTCATATAGTCTTGTGCCACTGTGCCTTTTAGCCGAGACCATAGGGGGAATCTGTTCCTGAACTCCCAGAAATTTATCGAAAACTTCTTCCAAATCTCTTAAGGCTACCTTTGATTCTCTCGTCCTCAACACCTTGCCATCTCCGTCCTGCGTGGAAGTGGTAGTTCCCAAAACCATTGTCGCTTCATACTCCTTTTCCAGACCTGTCAGATATGCCGAAATCTTGGTTGCATCACCTAAGAGAACGAGAAGAACCCCTTCTGCTTGCGGGTCGAGCGTTCCCGCATGACCTGCTTTTCCCGTGGAAAGGAGCCTTTTAACTTCCTGGACTATAGCGGAGGAAGTCGAACCTCTCGGTTTATTAATATTAAGAACCCCGCCTTTCAACTCTGCCACTCCTATCCACTTCCCTCAAGACAACTGTCAGGACTCTCTTCTTAACCTCGGCCAGAGTACCATCAATTCTACACCCGGCAGCATTTCTATGCCCCCCTCCACCGAATAGCCCTGCAATCTTACTAACATCTACCTTCCCTTTTGACCGAAAGCTAACCTTGAACTGCCTGGGAAGTGTGGTTTCCCTGAAGAGAATTCCTACTTCTACTCCTTCTAAATCTCTGGCGAAGTTAACAAATCCTTCAACCTCGTCTTCCTTTGCGCCAGACTCTCTGTACATATGCTGTGCAATCGAAAAGTAGGCAATCTTCCCATCCCCAGCCAATTTCAATCTACTCAGAGTCAACGATAGCAATTTCAATCCCGCCTTGGTCCTTGCCGCGTAAACCTTTCGATTGACAGCCTGCGGTGAGATGCCCTTTCTTATCAGCTCTGAAACAATCTCGTGGCAACTCGCAGTAGTATTTGCTTCCTGAAATCTTCCCGTATCGGTCAAAATTCCCACATAGAGAGATATTGCTTCTTCCTCGGTCACTCCCAGACCAGATTCCTTAAATAGGGCGTAAAGTTGTTCGGCTACAGATGACGCTTTGGGCTCAACATAGTTATAATCTCCGAATAGTTCAGAATCTTCATGATGATCAATGTTAACTACAATTTTCACTCTATTCTTAAGGTCTATTATATTTCCTATTCTACCTGGGTCACCACAGTCCAGAATAAAAGCCACATCGAAATCCCTTTTTACTTTATCTTTAATATCTATATGACTGTTTCCCTGCAAAAACTGGTAAACCCCAGGAACCCTGTCTTTATTTCCAATATAGACATTTTTCCCCAGTCTCCTGAGGAAGGAAGCAAGGGCTAACTGCCCTCCTATGGAGTCACCGTCAGGCCTGGTGTGAGAAGAGATAAAGAATGTGCGATTCTTACGAATTATCTGTAGAATCTTATCTATTATCTTCTTGTTTTCTACCTTCCGCTTCTTTTCCATCGTTTTCTTCTTGGTGAATTCTATCAATCAACTCCTCTATCCGCTGAGCTCTTTCCACTGTATCATCATACTGGAAAGTAATTTCAGGGGTGTATCTTATTTTTATTCTCTGGCCAACATGGTAACGCACAAAAGATGTCATTCTTTTGAGTATTTTTTCTGTTGCTATCCTATCCTGCTCTGAACCGTAAACTGTAAAAAAGACCTGGGCATGCTGTAAGTCATCGGTAACCTTGACTTCGGTTATTGTGACGAAACCCAATTGTGGGTCCTTTATCTGTCTCTGTAAGATTGTACTAATCTCTTTTTGAATTAAATGGGCTAATCGTATTGACCTTTTAAGGGGCATTTTTCAACCATTAAGAGGAGCGAGAATGGGTGGAGAGATGGGGTTTTAGTGGTCTTCTATCATAAATTCGTGATCAATAATTTCTACTCTTCTTGTCTCCCTAAAGAATTCAAGTATTTTATCATCTATCATCTGTGCCTGTTCTCTATCGGAGCAAACCAATGCGATTCCCAGGGTAGAACAGTGCCATAGATCCTGCTTATCTACCTCCGCAACGGAAACATTGAATCTCTCTTTCAATCTATCCTTGAGACTCTTCACCAATCTTCTCTTCTCCTTTAGTGACCTGGGCTTGTCACGGAAGTATAGGTTAATCCATCCCAAGCTAAACACCATTCTTGTGTCCTGTTCTGCTCTTACATAAACTTACACTATTCCATCTTGCGTTATTACAATTTACGGGCAATTTTTTCCAGGACAAATGCTTCCAAAACATCATTCTCTTTCACATCATTAAAATTCTCTAACCCAACTCCGCATTCGAGGCCAGAGTCGACTTCCCTAACATCGTCTTTGAACCTTTTTAGAGAGGAAATTTTACCTTCGTATATTATGATATTGTCCCGCAAGAGGCGAACTATTCCCTGTCGGGACAGCTTTCCCTTCGACACATAGCATCCAGCTATAGTACCTATCCTGGGAATTCTGAATGTGCGTTTTACCTCAGCTCTGCCCAAGGGTACTTCCTTGAACTCAGGTTCCAGAAGGCCTTCCATCGCTTTTTTCGTTTCTTCCACTGCTTCATAAATAATCCTGTAGGTGTGGATATCGACTCCTTCTTTTTCGGCTAATTCCTCAGCGCTCGGTTCTGGACGAACATTAAACCCGATAATAATCGCATTAGAGGCAGCAGCCAACATAACATCGCTTTCAGTAATTCCTCCCACTCCCCTGTGGACTACATTCAGAGTAATTTCCTGAGTGCTCAACTTTTGTAAAGAATCACAAAGCGCTTCTACAGAACCTTGAACATCTGCCTTGATAATTATCTTTAGCTCTTTCAGTTTCCCCGCCGCAATCTGCTCGTGCAAATCCTGTAGCGTAACTCTCTTTCTTCGGGAGAGAATTTCTTCCCGTCTTATTCTCTGCCGTATTTCGCTAATTTCCCTGGCTGCTCTCTCGCTATCCAGTGTATAAAACTTATCACCCGCCTGCGGTAGGCTGGAAAATCCTAATACTTCCCCAGGCCTCGAGGGGCCGATACTCTTCACTTTCTTTCCACGGTCATTAATTATGGCTCTCACTTTACCCGCCGATAGGCCAGAAATAAAAGCATCGCCAACTTCCAGGCTACCAGACTGCACCAATACCGTGGCCGCCGGCCCGCGCTGCTTATCTAACCTTGCTTCAATAACTGTCCCTCGAGCCTTCTTGTTCGGATTTGCTTTCAATTCCAGCATTTCCGCTTCCAGAAGAATCATCTCCAAGAGATTATCTAGCCCAATCTTTTCTCTAGCGGAGACTTCCACAAATATGGTCTTACCACTCCACTCCTCTGGAACAAGATTGTACTGACTCAGCTCCTGTTTTACTCTCTCAACATTGGCGGTGGGTAAATCTATCTTATTCACTGCCACCAAGATTGGTACTCCTGCCGCTCGCGCATGGTCTATGGCCTCCACAGTCTGCGGCTTGACTCCTTCATCGGCGGCCACTACCAAAACGATTATATCGGTTACCTGAGCACCACGGGCTCGCATCGCAGTAAATGCTTCATGGCCAGGAGTATCCAGAAATACAATATCACCTTTATCCACGCTGACATGGTATGCACCAATATGTTGCGTAATCCCGCCCGATTCCTTAGCAATAATCTTAGACTCCCGAATCGCATCCAAAAGCGATGTCTTGCCGTGGTCAACATGTCCCATTATAGTCACTATCGGCGGTCTTGGCTTGAGTAGGTATTCTTCTTCTTTTTCTTCTTCCAGAAGTTCTTCCCCATATAGAGGAACTACTTCCACGCCAAAACCGAATTCTTCTGCAGCAAGAGTGGCAGTATCTATATCCAGCCTTTGGTTGATTGTTGCCAGTATACCCTGGTCCATCAATTTCTTGATAAGCTCGTTTACTTTCACTCCCATCTTGTGGGCTAACTCACTGACCGTTATCGTTTCGTCTATCTTTACGATTCTGGCAGGGGCCAGAGCAATTTCTTTCTTCTCTTTAACCTCTTCTTTAATTTCAGGTACTGCCTTTACTTCTTCCTTCACTACCTCTTTAACTATGGGATGGGCAGGGGCAGCTTTTTCAAGAACTTTCTCTCGTTGAGGCTTTATGGCCTCAACAGCTGGAGAAACTGAAGGACCAGGAATGGGCTTCTCTTCAATTACGGCTCGTTTAGAAACTCTCTTGCGCTTTACTATGGGCTCCTTCCTTTTCCTAATCCGAACCGCTTTCTCCTTGACTGCTTTAGTCTCCACCTTCTTGCGGGAAACTTTCTTCCTGGCAGAGACCTTTTCTTTCTCCTTCTTCTTACTCTCAAATGAACTTTTTAGTTTTCTCGCTTCTTGAGGATTTAGGGAATCGTCAGAACTTTTCACACCGATTTTCAATTCGCTAGCTTTAGCCAATAGCTTCTTATAAGGGATATTCAATTTTTCTGCCAGCTCTCTTACTTTCATTATTTCCCACTTTCTTTCTTAGCAGCTTCAAAAATCTTTTCTGCCAATCTATTTCCAATCCCGGAAATCTTGGTCAGTTCTGAAATAGAACACGACGCTATCTTCTCTATTGTTGTAAATCCATGGTCATATAGAAGCTTAGCAGTGACCTTGCCCACGCCGGGAAGTTTGGTAAGCTCGTCAACTTCTACTTTTTTTACTTCTTTTACTTCTTTTATTTTCTTTTCTTCCTTCGGTTCTTCTCTTTCTTTTGCTTCTTTTAGTGCCTTGGCTGCTTCCATCTCTTTCATCTGAGATTCACTCTTAATATCAATATGCCAGCCTGTAAGCCGGGCAGCCAGGCGCACATTCTGGCCTGCTTTCCCGATGGTTAAAGAAAGCTGGTCATCAGCAACCACTACCAGAGCGTTCTTTTTGTCCTTCTCTATAATAACATTCAATACTTTGGCGGGACTGAGAGAACTGGCAATATATGTGGCAGGCTCGTTACTATAGGGAATCAAATCCATCCTCTCCCCATTAAGTTCGTTAATGATTGCCTGAACCCTCGAACCCTTCACCCCCACACAAGCGCCTACAGGGTCTACCCTCTCATTGTTGGAGACAACAGCTACCTTACAGCGGTATCCTGGCTCTCTAACTATCTGCTTTATCTCCACAGTATGGTCTCTTACTTCTGGTACCTCAAGTTCATAGAGTCCCTTCACTAGACCAGGGTGGGTTCGCGAAACAATAATCTGAGGCCCGCGAGCCGACTGCTCCACTTTCAATATGTAGATTTTGAGCCTTTCAAAAAGCTCGTATTTGTGGTCTGATATCTGTTCCCACTCTGGAAGAATAGCTTCTGTTTTTCCTAAATCAACAATGATGTTCTTACGAGCAAACCTCTGAACAACACCCGTCACAACATCACCTTCCTGCTCTTTGAACTCCTTGTATAGATTTTCCCGTTCGGTCTCCCGGATGCGTTGGATGATTACCTGCTTTGCAGTTTGAGCAGCAATTCTTCCGAACTCTTTAGTTTCAACCTTAATCTTTACCTCATCACCCACTTTGGCCGCAGGGTCGAACTTTAGTGCCTCCTTCTTGGCTATCTGAGTGTGAGGGTTTTCTACCTTGGTTACTACCTTTTTCTTTATATAGGCAGTAATCACCCCCGACTCAGGGTCTATATGTGCTTCAAATTTCTGCTTTTTGCCTGTGTGTTTCCGAAATGCAGAGGTCAAAGCCGACTCTATCATTGCCAGAAGTTCCTCTTTGGGAATTCCCTTCTCTCTCTCTATCTCTTCGAAAACACCTAATAAATCGACTTCCATCATTTCCTCCAGCTGAGACAGCCATCCACCGGCAGTAAAAAAAAGTGGCTTTTTCGAGCCACTTTTATTAATATAATTATAGCAGGACTACCGAAATAATGCAAGAAAAAAATATTTTGCGAGGTCTAAGAACTAGCCTATTGGTTTTCCCAACCCCAGCTCTCATAGCCAACAGAGATTACCAGATTAACTAACCATTTCCTGGACTAACTTTTTTACCTCGTCTGGCTCGACTTCTCGTATTCTCTCTTCTCTGCGCAGCTTCACCTCCACTCTATTCTTAGATATGACTTTCTCGCCTATAGTAACTCTAATGGGAATGCCTATTAAGTCAGCATCCTTAAATTTCACTCCCGCTCTCTCGTCACGGTCGTCCATCAAAACCTCATATCCATCATCTTGAAGTTCTCTGTAGAGTCTGTTGGAAACATCCTTCATCCTTTCATCTTCATAGTTAACCGGAAGAAGCAATACCTGGAAGGGCGCTATGGGTAGAGGCCAGATGATTCCTTTTTCATCGTGACTCTGCTCAATGGCAGCAGCCACGATTCGAGAAGTGCCTATCCCGTAACAGCCCATAACAAAATTTTTTTCCTTCCCATCTCTATCAAGAAAAGTTGCATCCAGCGCTTTCGAATACTTACTTCCAAGTTTGAATGTATGCCCGACTTCAATCCCTCGAGAAAATCCTAAAATCTTCCCACATCTCGGGCAGGAATCACCTTCTCTTACCTTCCTCAGGTCGAGGATTTTATCCGTCCTATAATCTCTATTTATGTTAATATTTATTAAATGGTAATCCTTCTTATTTGCCCCACTTATAGCATTAACAATCCCTTCCACAGAATAGTCGGCAAGCACTCTACACTTTACCTTCAATCCTACCGGCCCGGCAAATCCCAGGGGAGCACCCGTCACATCTTCAATCGTTTTCTCATCTGCAAGGAATATTTCATTGACGCCAAGATAACTTCTTAGTTTGCTCTCGTTAACCTCATGGTCTCCCCTTATCAACACCACTATAGGCTCACCATCATCGGCCTTGTGAACCAGTGTCTTTATAAATTTTTCCGGTTTCTCTTTTAGAAATTTTCCCACTTTTTCAACTGTCTTCATATTCTTCGTTTCCACTTCTTCCAATTCTTTCAACTCCTCTTTCTTGTTGCGCTTTCTACACGAAATATCCATCTTGATAGATGGTAGACATTCTGCTTTTTCTAAATTCGCCGCATATCCACATTTACATGAGACCATAATCTCTTCTCCAGTATCGGCAATGACCATAAACTCGTGAGAAAAACTTCCCCCAATGGCACCAGTCTGCGCCTCAACAGGACGAAACTTGAGACCGCATCTCTGGAAG
>Ga0315308_1000465_pt1 | contig 22518 bp, 23 predicted proteins | sample TDP3_MG_FD_203078 | JGI IMG/M metagenome (GOLD analysis project Ga0315308, IMG submission 203078) | Freshwater sediment microbial communities from Lake Towuti, South Sulawesi, Indonesia - TDP3 | ecosystem: Environmental > Aquatic > Freshwater > Lake > Sediment | place: Indonesia: South Sulawesi... | reverse complement strand
AAACTGAAGGAAAAGCGCCTAGTGAACAGTGTTTGCGTGAAGCAAGCGAGTTTGCTGCTGCTTTTAGCCGTGGCTGGCGTGAAGGCTTCGGAAGTGTTGATGTCTACTCGGTTAAGCCAGAACAACTAAGCAAGGGTGGGCCTTCTGGCGAGTCTGTGCCTCGCGGTGGGTTTGTTGTTCGGGGCGAGAGAAACTGGATGCGTAACGTTCCGCTTAGAATAGCCATAGGCGTTTCAGTGAATGAAGAAGAGGGCTGGGCTCGTATTGGTGGTGGTCCTGTGGATGCTGTTAGGGCGAAGGCGGATGTTTACGTTGTTGTTGTGCCCGGAGACCTTGCTGGTAAGGAGCTGTTTAGGCGTGTTCTGAAGGTTTTGGCTGATAAAATGTCGAAGGAACTGCGGGAAACAGTCGCAAAGGCTTCTGTTGAGGCGATCAGGGAGTTTGTTCCTTTTGGTAAGGGGAGGATTTTGGAAATTTAGGTATGTTATTTTGACGTAATATATAATAGGTGATATGACTAAATAATCTGTGGAGGAAGCTTAATGACAGTTTCAGAGACTTACCAGATAGATCGCGAAGAAATGCGGAAGTATGCTGGTCAGTATGTTGCTGTCATGGATGGAAAGGTTGTGGCTTCTGGAAAAAGCTTGTACAAGAAAATTAGGAAGCTGGAGAAAGAGTATCCAAAAAAGAAGATTATAGTTACTTATATTCCAAAAGAAGATTTACTCATTTTGTAGCCTAATGAAGGAATGATTCTCGATATGAGACAATACAGTTTTCCATATAGGCGAGAATATTCCGCTCTAGTTGGTGAAATCTATCGACCAGTAGTTACGGTGTATTTTCAAGCTAAGGATAAGAGATGGTTAGGTTTTACGTTGTATGCTGATTCTGGTGCAGATATAACATTGCTTCCGAGGTCGGCTTGTAAGGGTTTAGGCTATAATTTGGAGAATGGTAAGCCTGGGCATGTGGGAGGGATAACACGGGGGAGGATTAAGGTGCATATTCATGAAATAAATATGAAATTAGGTGAGGAAATTTTCAAATCAAGAGTGGCTTTTGCTCAGACGGAGAGTATTCCGCCACTGCTGGGCAGAACTGATGTGTTTGACCGTTTCAAGGTTTGCTATGACAGTGAAAAGAAAGAGACGGTATTTATTGTGCGGTAGTGGTCGTCTTGAATAGATTTAAGGTGAAGGCTAAGATTCGTAATATTAATAAGCCTGAGCTTGAGGCTGAGGCGGATTTGCTTGTGGATACTGGTGCTATTTATACTATTTTGAGGCGTGAGAGACTGGAGAAACTTGGTGTTGAGCGTAGGGATAAGAGGCGGTTTAAGACTGCTGATGGACGGGTTATTGAGCGTGATGTTGGCGCGGTTGAGGTGGAGATTAAAGGGCATAGCACGTATTCGGTTGTGGTTTTTGGTGAGGGTTCTGATGCTGAGGTTTTGGGGGTTACGACGCTTGAGGAGCTTGGTTTACAAGTTGACCCTGTGACTGGAGAATTGAAACCGCTGGAGCTTCTGCTTTTACTGTTGTGTTAGTTGGTGGTTGAGCTCAAAGACCTTATTGGTAAAGAGCTGTTCAGACGTGTTCTAAAGGTTTTGGCTGGAAAGGTTTCGAAAGAAGTAGGCGAAGCTATTTTGGAGTTGTCGGTTGAGGCAATCAGAGAATATATCCACTATGGCAAAGGCGCAGTTAAAGAACCATAATCTAGAGACCAAGGGTTCAAACCTTACCCTCCGCATCATCGTCGCAATGTTAAATTCGCTCAAATTTCGCTCGTTTTGAACGTACAATGGTAGAAAATTGACTTCAAATTGCACTTAGCTTTTGATTTTACTTGAGGGTTTAAAACTGTCAACTCCAAGAAGATGCTTAGTAAAAAGGATAAAGAAGTAAAACTCCATTCAAGCTTCACTTTCCTCTCTAGAAAATGTATAATTTACACTCTCCAGTTTTATATTAACTGTGCTGCATCTGGTGTCCAACAAACTAGAAAAGAAATTGAACATGCAAAAAGTCAAGCAAAAGAGAAATCCGCAAATCAATTTATTGTACAAACATGACACTTTTAAAACACCTTAATCCCATACACCATTGTCAAAAATTGAAATTCACTACTAGTGCTAGATTTAAATTCTGATTTGCTGCTTCTTAAGTGTTTCAACCATGCGGCGAACCCCGTGAGGGTCGCTTATGCCTTGAAAGCGTAAGACCTCTCTTCCAGATAAAAAGAAGACTAAGTCGCCGTAAGTCTGACTTCTGCTTGAGTAGGTGCTTTCTCCTACACCTGCAAATAGGCTTCCTTTAGCTCCCATGAATGTTCCTACACGACTTCCAGTAGAGCTTCGATATTGATTCATGACAACAGTGTCTGCAAGGGCTAAGCCTACTGCTTCAATCTTTAACGATGCTGGATTAATCCTAACAGCTCGTAAGTTTGTTATAGCCCATGTTTCAACAGTTTCTTTATGAATAAAGCCTTTTTTAACTTCATGCATCCATAATAGTTGTTCACCTTCATTATCAAACTTCATGTTCCATATCTTGGCTTGATAATTATCAAGTATTGGTATAATTTCAGTCATCAAAATTTTAATCTTCTCTTCATCACCGTTCTTAACAGCTTTTTCAAGCTCCTTTGCAAGTGCTGATGGAAGAATGGGCTTAAAAACTTTTAACACTTCCTCAGGTTTTAAGCCAACTTCTACCTCCGGCTTCAAACCCTTTTCAGGATTCGAGGTCATTTCTTGACTCATCACCTTCTAGTTATGCTTCCCAACTTTATTAATTTTTTTGACTTTACTATACTTTTGGCATTTTGCATTAACAATTTCAGAGCAATTATTTGAAAGCAATTTTTAAACATCCTTTCTAACTCTCATAAATTATATAAGACTCCAAAGGAAACTCATTTTTGAGGAATAGTGTGGATTCGACTCAACTGAATCACTTTATGAATGGATTTACGAAGTGGTTTCCATTTGATAAACAAAGTCTAGAGCATGTACCTCAACAAATTGGAATTTATGCCATTCGAAAAGCTGGAGGGCAATGTTTTGGTCGTCTCCGTGGTGAATCAGACATACTGTATATAGGTAGTGCTGAATCAGAAGGTGGGTTAAAACAAAGACTCCAGCATTACTTTCACCCCGGACCGACTCAATGGACTAACCGTCGCATTAATGAGTTTGCCAAAAAATACCGTATGGAAGTTGCATGGTACCCTTCCGACGAACCTAGAAATCTTGAACACGAACTACTTAAACAGTATCTAAAAGAACATGATGAGCTGCCCCCATTTAACCATGCAGGAATTAGACGACTGTACAAATCTGTAACAAATACTATTAGGTTCACTGACAGCGTTACCGTAATAAAAAAAGATAAACAAACAAAATAGGACGACAATATGCTTAAAATTTTGTTTACGCATACTAGGTAGATATATCAAATAGATATCGTTTTAACTTGTTTCACTCACAAAAAACCACCGTATATTTGATTCCAAATAGACGGGGTCTCAGTATTTGCACGCACACAAAACCCTATAACGGTCTATCTGTGTTTGTTAATTTTTCCTCTTAAACAGAACATAGAAACTACAGCCTCGGCATTTCGCAACGGTAAACAACGACACAGTATCGTTTGTTGTTTAACAAAGGAATTTCGCACCCAACAAATCCACAGGTCTACAACACATATACAACCAATCAAACTTCCAAAAACACACCATATTTGGCTCCAAATAGAGGGGCCTAGCACCATTGCACGCACACACAAAACACTAGTCCACTACAATGATTAGGCTTTGGCGTTTTGTGGCTTCTTCCTTTCTCCTCCAGTCGGCGTTGCATAGGCTTTACATAGGAGGTGATCCGGCCGCAGGTTCCCCTACGGCCACCTTGTTACGACTTTTCCCCCCTCACGAAACCTAGATTCGACGCAGCCAACAAAGACCACGCCTCACCCAAGAGTCGCTCGGGTGGAACGACGGGCGGTGTGTGCAAAGAGCAGGGACGTATTCACCGCGCGATAGTGACGCGCGATTACTAGGGATTCCATGTTCACGAGGGTGAGTTTCAACCCTCGATCCCAACTACGGCAGGTTTTAGAGATTGCCTCCCCCTTTCGGGGTTGGAACCCATTGTACCTGCCATTGCAGCTCGCGTGTGGCCCGGGAGATTCGGGGCATACTGACCTGCCGTGGCCCGCTCCTTCCTCCGCCTTATCGGCAGCGGTCTCCCCCGTGTGCCCAGCACATGGCTGGTGGCAACTGGGGATGCGGGTCTCGGTCGTTGCCTGACTTAACAGGACACCTCACGGCACGAACTGGCGACGGCCATGCACCTCCTCTCAGCTCGTCTGGCAAGACCTTTAATCTGGCTTTCACTCTGCTGTCGCTCCCGGTGAGATTTCCGGCGTTGACTCCAATTAAACCGCAAGCTTCACCCCTTGTGGTGCTCTCCCGCCAATTCCTTTAAGTTTCAGCCTTGCGGCCGTACTCCCCAGGCGGCAGGCTTAACAGCTTCCCTGCGGCACTAGAGCGGCACGTAGCCGCCCAAACACCTAGCCTGCATCGTTTACAACTGGGACTACCCGGGTATCTAATCCGGTTCGCTCCCCCAGCTTTCATTCCTCACCGTCGGGCGCGTTCTAGCCGACAGCCTTCGCCACTGGTGGTCCTCCCGGGATTATAGGATTTCACCCCTACCCCGGAAATACCGTCAGCCTCTCTCGCCCCCTAGCCGGACAGTATCCCCCGCAATCCAACGATTAAATCGCTGGATTTAACAGGGGACTTGCCCAGCCGGCTACGGATGCTTTAGGCCCAATAAACGTCCCCACCACTCGGAGAGCTGGTATTACCGCGGCGGCTGACACCAGACTTGCCCTCTCCTTATTCCCCCAGCTGTATACACTGGGGAAAAGCCACCCTCAGCGGACGGCACTCGGGATGACCCCGTCACACTCTCGTGTATTGCGGAGTTTTCGCGACTGCTGCGCCCCGTAGGGCCTGGGCCCTTGTCTCAGTGCCCATCTCCGGGCTCCCGCTCTCACGGCCCGCACCGGTTAAAGGCTTGGTGAGCCATTACCTCACCAACAACCTGATCGGCCGCGGCCCCATCCTTGGGCAGCGCCCAGAAGCATGGTCCAAGCGCCCTTTAGGCGAAGACCCATTCCAGGAATCTTCACCTATCGGGAATTAGCCCCAGTTTCCCGGGGGTGTTCCCGTCCCAAGGGCAAGTTAGCCACGTGTTACTGAGCTGTGCGCCGCGCCTCCACCATGACTTGAAGACGCACGACTAGCATGTCTTAGTCCCATCCCGATAGCAGTAGGGTCCGGCAGGATCAACCGGAGTTACTGCTCCTAGCTGACCACAAGCCAGACGTTATTGGCTGTACAACCGCAAAGTCGACTGGATTTGGAGGGAATCAACCACTTAACGCCAAAGCCCAATTCAGACCTAACGCATGTAAGCATGTTAGGTCCACATGCTTGTCCCCGCAACTGGAGGCCAACCATCCTCATCCTCTAGGGCGAATATACGCCTTTATAGTTGGGGTTGGGCCGCCGCCGTAAATTGCGGGGCTAGCTTTCATTCGCCAAAATGAATTTGAAGGCGTCTCAGCCGATATAAATGTTTCTTTCCATCCTAATATGCGTTGTTATTTAGGCATCAACAATCTTTAAGCAAAGCTAGCAGCTCTCTTAAACTCCTAGTAACCCTATTCGGTTGGATACTGGCGTCCTCTTCCAGCGGTTTCCACACAAATGATTGGGGTATGTCTGTCGCAGAAGTTTTCCTTTCAATGAGAATAGCCTTAATTCCAACGTTTTTAGCGCCTCTAATGTCCATGCTGGGCGTGTCACCAACGAAAACAGCCTCCGAAGCCTCAACGCCCAAAGCCGTCAAAGCCATCTCAAAAATCTCAGGGTTTGGCTTACGCCTATTAACTGCTCCGGAAACCAAAACAACATCAAAAAACCTTTTTAAATCAAACTTTTCCAACAACTTCCAGACAATCTCGGGAATGGATAAATTCGAAACCACCCCAAGCTTATATTTTCCATAGAGTTTCTGCAAAACATCAACGGTATCCTCATACAAATACACATAACGCATAAACTCGTCGGCAAAAGCCTCAGTAGCCCCAACTACAACAGGGTCGGAAACGTCAAAGTCGTAGCCTAGCCTCTGCAACGTTTGCGAAACTCGAACATTAAAATGTGGTTCTTCCAAGCTTTTCGCAGTTTCGGCGTAAAGCCTATCCCTAACCTCAAAGTAAACACGCTCAAACTCCTCAAAAGAAACACTAACACCGTTCTTGACCAAAAATTCATGAAGCTTCTTCAAAGAAGGCTTGTAAAAAACATCATCAGGCTCAACTAACAGAAGAGTATTAAACAAATCGAAAATCACAGCCTTAACTTGCATTCTTTACTCCCTAAAAATCACAACGGCGCTGAACTTAAAAACAGTTTTTGCAGCAAATAATTAAAAACGGTTTTAAACTCGGCTCTTTATCTTACTTTGCCAGTTTCCACGGTCACCCATAACATACTTAACAGCGCTGGTCAAACGCGCAAGTATGTTAATCAACCTTAAAATCGGATAAAACGGCGTGTAAAAAAGCAGAGCCCTATAATTATGCCTGTCATAAGCGTACTTCAAAGCTATAGCCTGATTTATGACGCCTACAAGCAAGCCGTATGAACCGAAAACCAGCAAGTTAAGAACAAAAAAGATGCGGTCAGGTGCAAACCAGAAAAGAAATGGAAACGCAAAAAGCGCAGCCAAATCAACAAGGGCTCCAAAGTACTCGAAGACATAGCAATACCACAGAAGCAAAGTCAACCAAGATTTTTTCAGAAGTAAATCCCTATGGATGCTTAAAGTGTTATGAAGCCAACCAGTAAACCATCTTAGCCTTTGATTCCACAACACATTGAACGAAGCTGGAACAATCGTTAAACTTGTAGCAACGCTAACATAACCAACATTTGCTTCTCTCTTATGCATCTCCAAAGTAATCTCCAAATCCTCAGTCACAGAGCGAACGCTCCTCTCATTTAAAATTCCACGCAAAGCATCAGCATCATACAAGCCTATAGCCCCCGAAACAACCAACACATTATCACCCAAAGACTGAGCACAACGAGCTACCCCTAAGCCTTGACTATACTCAAGCTGCTGCAAAACCACATATGGATTCACTTCAGCATACCCATCCGAGGGGTGCACATAACCAGTCACAGCCTTCTTCCCATTCAAAAGCATATAATCAACAAGCCTCACAAGGGTGTCGGGCATCCACCAAGAATCCGCATCAACAACAGCTATGAGACTGCCTAAAGCCCTGCCTACACCCGTCCTAATTGCTTCAACCTTGCCCAAATTCGCAGAATGTCTAATAACCTTTCCGCGAACTTGTGGATATCTTCTCCGATTAAGTTCTATGGTTGCCCAAGCAATTTCGTAAGTGTAATCGTTGCTTCCATCATCTATAACAATAATTTCGCATAACCCAGCGTATTTCTCTGCACATTTGAAAAGGCTCGTTATGCAACGGGAAACATTTTTCTCCTCATTGTAGGCTGGAACAACAAAAGAAACCATGAGATAGTGCATTTGCTTGGCTTTATTCCGCTTAATCCGCGCAAACATTGCAGCAACAGCCCAAACCCCTGCCACACCGATAGCCAAAAAAGTATACCAAGTATAGAAAAAGCGAACAGCCGCGTACCACAGCCAATTCGGCTGCTGAGTGGGAACAGGATAGCCAAAAAGGTAACCTAAAACCCATTGGGCCAAAACAGGGAAAAACTGCCAAGAAACATAAGCCAGAATAAACGGTATGCAAAATACCAAATAGAAAATTTTAGAATTCTTAGACAACCTAAACTTCATAGACGAACCTGTCCCCTAACTGTTGAATCTGGCAGGCCCCCTTTCTCCAATATTACGCAAAGCTTTAACAGAATAAAGCAAGTATTCCCGCAAGTATAATATTCTTAAAAGAGAACCATAAATCCCAATACAAACTGCAAATGCGTATCAGTTCCTAAAAATGTATAAATATCCAATTTAAAACACAGTTCTAGGAATTATGGGGAGCCTGCTCAATGGAAGACTTATCGCGGTATTACACTTTGCTTAGGGATCCGGCACGCCGAAAAATAATTGAAATTTTGGGTACACAAGAAAAAATTGGATTTAAAGAATTAAGGGAAGCCTTAGGCTTAGGCGTAGGCACAGTCTACTATCACTTGGACATGCTTTCAGACTTTATAGCGCAAGACAAGCAACGCAAGTATAGGCTTAACGACCGCGGAAAAATGCTCTATAAGATTTTGAAGGAGGGAAACGTTCCGCCAACACTGGAAATAAGCGAAGCCTTCAGTCACCGCCTTGGAAGATGGCTTTTCCTCTCGCCTCTTTTCGCCAAAACAGTTAGACCTTTAAGGCTTTTGCCAGTTTCGATAGCCATACTGCTTCTAGGTGCCTTAGGCTCAGCCTATGCAAAACTTGATTCCGCGCTGTTCTTCTATTTTCCATACTCTGCTCGCAGTTTCACAGGCATAATAGCCTTGTACATTTTCAATTGGATAGGCCTATTTCTCTTCGCAGAATTCTTCACTTATCTGCTTTATCGGCGGGTTGGAAACGACCTTCAACTCTTCACATGCCTCGGCTTAGCAGCGTTTCCAATAGCAATTTTTCCATACATATACCTCTTCATTCCAGATGTTACTGCGCAATATGTTTTGTTTATTTTGCAGATTTGGAGCCTGCTGCTAGTTTCTGCAGCTTTGTGTTTTGGAAAAGGCATAAGACTCGACAAAGCCATAGTCGTAAGCCTAATAGCCATGTACCTAAACATAGCCATACTATTCCTGCTAGGACGCTTCACATAGAGTTCGAGACTTCTAGGACCTGCGCGCGTAGCTCTTCAAGCTACAATGGACAATGTTGCTATCCAGAACATGATTAATGCTTGCAAGACCGCCACGTAAGCCAACGCTTGTTTGTCCCGTCTCCTAATAGCCTTGGAGAGTTGGAGAATGGTGAGTCCCCCTAAACCCCATAGGGGAATCACCTTCCAACTTGTGTACCCAAAAAGTGAGTTGGGGTAAACCCAAGGACATGAACCGACAACGCTCCAGAAAAAGCCGAAAAACCATTCAAAAAAGAACCCCCAAACGCAGAATAGAAGGAACAGCCCCACATACATTTTCCAATTCAAATTTCAAGCATCTCTCTGGCTTCGCCATTAACGCTAAAACCTAGCATCACCTAATTAGAATTTCGTTTGCAATGATGTTTTCTGAACTGGGCTCAGCGTAACAGCGCGCGCTGACGGTTTGATAGACTTGTTTAATCAGGTGTTTTATGGATTGAGATTAAGTGAAACGATAGTTTTCTTGTGAAAGCAGGCTGCTAAAATGAACTGTAACAGTAAAGTTCTAGAAATCTAGAACCCCAAGCAAGCAATATTCGGGTTTTTTCGAAACGATTTTCTTAATAAGCCGTTTTGCACAGTTATTTTCGGTGAAAAAGCATGAAAAACACGAAAAAAGCCATAATGAGCGCAGTATTGACAGTTCTATTGCTGTCAATAGTGTTGCCAACGCTACTAGTAAATGACGTAAATGCTTCAAGTGGTGATGACATTACGAGCGTACAAGTTGAGCCTTATGGGGCACACTGGTGGAAGGTCAAGACAAACCTTATCACTATACTGTTTCCTGCAGGTGGAAAGAAGCCGATGTTTCTCTGGTGGTATTCAAACGACACAAACAACATTTATGTTGTGAAATACAAAGGCTTGATTGAATACATGACCATGGATTATCCATACTACAATAACTTGTATGAAGCAAACAACCTCACAATGCAAGAACGGCTAGAAGCAAAATACGCCTCGCAAGGTCCATTTCAAACTCATATAAGAAATAGAATCAGATCCTACATGGGATGCCTTTTAGGCTTACATCCAGCCTATCTACCTTTCAGTGCTTGCCGTTGGAACCTAACCGGTCCAGTTAACGTTACAGGAAATGACGGCGTCTCATACATTTCCTTCAATTTCACGCTTGCGAAAGCACTCTCTATATTTGATTTCGCTGAAGGCAAGGTGATAATCCGATGCAGATTCTACGCAACAGAAGCCACAGAAAATGTCTATGGTTTATACAACTACACAGTGAGACCTGGAGAATTAAAAATGGATTTGGTGATACAAAACTGGAAATGGAACATTGACAAGCTAAATAACCTCTTCGACGCTCTCCACGATGAATTTGACATAACTGTTCCAAAACTACGCGCCGGCTTGGCATTATGGGTTGACATGGCATCAATAAATATTACAGACATACCAATTGCAGAACAAGATGCAAATTTAACGACGCAAGTCATACCTCAAAGCAGTTCTGCCGCTCCACCCGAGCCAGTTGAGGTTAACTCGGATACATCAGACATAATCGCAGGAGGACAAAGGATTCAGGTGCGAAACAGAGTGACCGAAATAGCTGAACCTCTAAACGTTAGAACTCGTTTGTATGAACATTTCAAACTGCACTTTGCTAAAGGAAGCCAAAAATTAGCAGGCTTCTTCGACTTTGTGAACACTGCAGTTGTCATCAATTCCACAACTCAAGAAAAATCGCTAGTTAATGTAACAGCAGCCTATATTTCAGCGGGAAATCACATGCGCCTATTTATTGGTTATCCATACTTTGCCAGCAATACTTTGGAGCATGACCCTTCCATCGGTGTTGAGAGCGTTGCTCCATGGCTGCCAACCAATCTGCTGATGATTCTAATTGGAGCTACAATCGCCATAGCAGTTGCAGTGGCGGCTGTTAAAATGCGAAAGAAAACATTTAACATAATAAACATTCAATAAATTTCCATTTTTCTTTTTTATTTTTACATGACATATTTCGTGGTGGAAATAAAAGCTTATATGGTGTATTGCTATACAATATTTAGGATGCGTGATACAATGACCGTTAGCTCAAAAAACGAAGAAATCCGCTGGCTTGTCATAAAAGCCATGTTAGATGAATTTCCGACATTAAAAGGAAAAGTTGAAAGATATTTAAAGGAACAAAAGCAAAAACAATAACCTAAGTTGAGTTGTTATTCCATTTTTGGCTGGATACTTTCCTAAATTTTAATCTTTATGCAGCTTTTAATTCCTTTTGAGCAGATGAGGAGGCGGTATCTTAACATTGTTTTTATAATTACTGCCTTCTGCTTTAAGAAGTTCTGTTATTTCACGATATCGTTGGAGAAAATTCATGCCCTTCCCAGTTGCCTTATAGATTTCCTTCTCATTCTGCGCAACTTTGTCTAACAGGTTGATTCTTAACATAAACTTGAGATAATCAGTAAGTTGTGTAAAGCTTAGGTTTGCCCTATACATAATTTGAGTTTTCAAAGTTCCATCCTTTGCTATGTCCAAAATCTCCGCAATTATGTACAGCTTATCCCTTCTTTTGGAGCAGGGATCTGAACCCCAAGGATTCATTCTCTATATTCCTCTTTTAGAACAGTTTTCTATGATTGACAAGGGCTATGGAGTGTTTTAAGTAGTGTTTCGCATGTCTAACTATTTCAAGAACCGAAATATTCTCTAGAACAAACTTCTATGTACCGAGAAACATTGGGAAAGACTTTATTTTGTGTGAAGGGAAAGATGTTAGAAAAGGTGAGAAAATGTTAGTGGGCATAATTGCAGATACGCATGACTGTTTGCCGATGGTGAAGAAAGCTGTAAAAAGGTTGAATGGAGAAAATGTTGGGCTCGTGCTTCACGCCGGAGATTACGTGGCGCCTTTCGTTATTCCAAAATTCAAGGAATTGAAAGCGAAACTAATCGGGGTTTTTGGCAATAATGACGGCGACCATGAGCTCTTGCAAAGGCGGTTCAGCGAGCACAAAGGCTTAGAGATACGGGGAAACTTCGCCGCAATAACCGTTGACGGCTTAAAAATCTCGTTACTGCACGGAAGCGAAGAAGAGCTTTTAAATGCATTGATTAACAGCGAAAGCTTCGATGTTGTCATTCATGGACATACGCATAAGGCAGAGGTTTATCGAAGAGGTAAAACATTGGTTGTGAATCCAGGCGAAGTCTGCGGATATCTAACTGGCAAATCAACCATAGCGTTGCTTGATGCTAGTAAGCGTGAAGCAAAAGTAGTCGAACTCTGAATTTGGACGTAAACAAAATATTTTACCGTTCCAATCATATCCTTCTTTCCACCGCACAAAAACCAACTGGACATCTTTTACTTATTGTTGTATGGCTGCCTTTTCTGGTTCGCCAATTTAAAAAGTTCTATTAGTTCTCGGTCATTTGCCCCATTCCTCATAGGTGTTAAAATGTCCACAAGGTTATTGTTTCTCATTAGGCATGGTTTGAGTTTTCCGTCGCTTGTTACGCGTAGGCGTGTGCATTGCATGCAGAACTCTGTGTTCTCTACTGGGTGTATAACCTCAACTTTTACATTTTGCAGGTGATAGATGCGGCGGTTTTGCATGTATCGTCTAGTTTCAACTTTCGCCGCTTTTTGTTTCAGCATTTTTTCGTATTCATCTAATGATTTGTGGTTTGCAGAATAATATGCGTCGCTTATGTTTATTGGCTCAAGCTCTAATAACTGCAAAATCGTTCCAGTTTCTCTGGCAAATTCAATCATTTCCGGAACAGCATAGTCATTTATGCCTTTCAAGATAAGCATGTTAAGTTTAACGGGATAAAACCCAACCTCAACAGCGGCTCTAACGCCTTCAAAAACGCCTTCTAATTTGCCGCCAGTCAACTTATTGTAAACTTCCGCATTTAATGTTGGAAAGTTAATGTTTACACGCTTTAAGCCGTTTGCATGCAATTCTTTAGCTAAAGAAGCAAGCATTATCCCATTAGTAGTCATGGAAAGGTCTGCTAAACCGTGTATAGCTGCTATGCCCTTGACAATTTCTACAACGTCCTTACGCATGAGGGGTTCTCCTCCCGTCAGCTTCACTTTGGAAATGCCTAACCCAACAGCAATCCTCACAATGCGGACAATCTCATCAACTGTCATTTCTTCTGCAAAATTTTCTGCAGACTTTTCTTCGCCTTCCATGTGGCAGTACGGGCAATGCAAATTGCAATGTCGCGTTATTGCCACACGCAAGTTAAGGAGAGGACGCCCAAAGCTGTCTCTTAACACCATCGTTATTCCCGTGCATGCTTAACGATGTGAGCCGCTTCCGGCAATATAAGCTTTTCAAAACAAAGCTTTACAGCATCAGGCGAGCCTGGAATACAGAAAAAAGCTTTGTCCTTTGCCACACCAGCAATGGCACGAGACAAAACCGCTGCAGAGCCAATCTTGTCAAAGCTTAAAAGCCTGAAAATCTCGCCGAACCCGGGCAGAGCTTTCTCCAAGAACGGCAAAACAGTTTCTATAGTGATGTCAGAGGGGGCTATGCCAGTGCCGCCGCAAAATACAACAATATCTAAATTAGCAGATGCTAAAGCTTGCCGCATACCCTCTTCAATATAAGCTTTATCATCTGGAATCAACTTTCGAAAAATTATAGCGTGTCCTACATTTTTCAGCAAAGTCTCAATTAAGTCTCCCGAAACATCTTCCACTTGCTCGCCCTTTTTCAATGTTTGATAGCGAGATGTGCTACATACGAAAATGCCAAACCTCAGCTTTTTAGGCGCTTCAGCCTTATGCTTTTTTGCGCTTTCGCTCACCTGAAATGCCTTCTTTAATCTTTTTCACGACACGAATATTTTCGATCACCGTGAATGGATATTGCCCTTCCGCATCTTTTTCGTATTGTTTAACCATGTCCCAAATTGTTAAAAGGCTTACAGCGGTTGCAACGAGGGCTTCCATTTCAACCCCAGTTTGAGCTTTCGTCTTAACGGTGGAGGTAACCTGCACAGTAGACTTGTCCAAAATTTTTATTTCGATTTCCACGTTTGTTAATGGCAGTGGATGGCAAAGCGGAATCAAGGTGCTTGTTTTTTTAGCGGCTAGAATTCCCGCTATCTTTGCTGTGTACAAGGGGTCTCCTTTCGCAATTTTCCCCTCATTAATCAAACGTGTAGTTTCAGTTTTCAGCTTAATGGTTCCTGTTGCAGTTGCTTCACGAAGGACTTCTGGCTTATCAGATATGTCAACCATTGCCATGCCTTTTTCCTCCCTAGTTTTCTTCTGCTTTGAAGTTTGAGAGGGAAACCTGCTTTTTTTCTGTTTTGTTTTCGGCTGCTTTGGGTTGCGGAGAAGTCTTGTCAGAAAGGATTTTTAGGCTTTCTTCTTGGAGTTCCCGCATAATCTGCTTCATTTCATCGATTTTCTTTTCTAAACCAATTAAAACAGCTCTGAAATCGTCAAGGCGACTCAAAACATACTTAATGACGGGTTGAACATCTTCTTTTGCTTGTATGCTTATGACTGAACTTTTTGTGTCAGAGGCTTTTTTGAAGGTGAGTATTGCGTCTATAAGCGGGGAAGGGTTATCTCTAACCTCCCGCATCAAAAAAAGGAAATCTGAACCGTCTGTTAGGGCTTTTCTTAGTTGTTCAAAAGCTAAACGTGAATTTGCAAGGGGGTCCGGCGTGCTCTGAAGTAGAATATCCTTAAAGGTTGCTAGGGTTTGTGTTAAGTTTTTGCATGTGGACTTGATGGTGTAAGCCTTTTCGGGTTTAAGAACAAGCATAAGCTGTTCGCTGCTTGTCGCCAAATCCCTTAAGCGGTTGACGTAGTGTTCAGTTTTTTCCAGCAGTTCAGAAGGTGGAAGTTTTTCAAAGAGCACTCCGCTAGCTATTTCGCTTGCAACCTTCTGCAAAATTCCTTCAAACTCGCCTATTTTTTCACTGAATTCCTCTTTAATCAAAACTTCACACCACTCATAAAGATAATTAATACAGCCTAATGCTTATTTGCATGTTCCCAGGCATCCATGAGATTTTGTACAGCCTTAGCCTTAGGCGAATGTTCATTAAGCCTATACAAGCGAATTCTCCCAAACACTTTATGCTGGAGAATGCCTTCATCTTCCAAAACTTTCAGATGCTTACTTGTCGTATTGTAGTTCACGCCGAGTCTGCGGGCAATTTCAGAAACATTAAGTTCGCCCATCTGCACTAAAATTTTTAAAATTTTCATCCTAAGTTTTGAAGAGAAAATATCCTCCACATCCATAAATTTTTCACCCTTCTTCCCTTTCTAAGAGGGCACCTAATTCTTTCTCTAATTCGTGGGCTGGGATTCTAGGCAAGCAAATAAGCGTTGATCTTCCCCGGGAGCCGGCCGCTGAAACTTCTGTCTTTGTCATACCAAAAGTTGAGAAGGTCTGTAAGTACTTCCAGAGTTGTGTGTGGCTGTGTGGTTTCATATTAAATTCTTCGCATACAACAGCATAGGCTTGCTCAGCTTCTGCGAGAGAAATGTAAGCCTTTTGGCTTTGCTTAAAAAGTCTGGCTATTCCAAGCAAGAAAAGTTTTTCATGAAAGCTTAGAAGGGCTAATTCGCTTTTCCGCATAGCTGGAATTATGCTTGAAACGGCTCTTCGAACACATTCTGGCGCAACAGTGCCTAAATCTTCGGCATCCGCGTATTTTCCAGCTCGCCAGAGCAGTTCAATGCAAAAACGGGCGTTTCCACCCTCGGAAAAGGCAAGTTCAGCGATTAGGCTTATGGTGTCTTCAGCCACTGTTGAGGGCTTAAAGGCGAGTGAAACGCGGTCGTTAAGAATGTCTGTAAGCTGCTGTTTTGAATATTTCTCAAGCTGGATTATGTTAGATTGTAGGGTGCTTCTTGTGCTTGCATCCAACTGCTCAATTACTTTTAGGTTTCGTAAAATGCATATAAGCGAAAGTCTTTGAGGCTTATTCGGTCTTATTTCCTGTAACCGCGTGAGCTTGTAAACAGCTTCCGATTCTTCCCTGTCAACGAGGCTCTCAAACTCGTCTAAAGTTAAGATTACGTGGGCGTTTTCTTCGTCTAAAATTTGTAAGAGAATGTCCAGAAGCTCCTCAGCTGAGTAGCCGCGTCTCGGAAAATTTGGATGAAAAATAGAAACTATGTGATGTAGGATGAGGAAGAGGCTTCCACGATATTCGCGGCAATTAACATGAACGTAGCGGAGATTTATCCCAAGCTTATTCGCTTCGCGAGTAATGTCAGCTCCGAAACGTTGAGAAAGTGCAGTTTTGCCTGTGCCAACATCACCTGTTATCATGACCCTTTGGGCCATTTTCCCCGGGAACTGAAGTATAAAACTGAAAAATTCAGTTAGCAAATGCAGTTCTCTATCTCTATGGGGAAGCCTGTAGGGAACATAATTAATATCAAGTTTTGTTTCGTCTCTAAATACACTTTGATAGTGTGTCACTCAGCTAAACCTCAAACTAATTATGTGTAAAGCTTTGTTATTCTTTTCCCTAACGCAGCTAACATTGAATAATACAGCGTTTGCCCAAAACAAAAAACTAATAAGCGTATTCTGTCAATTTTATTGCAAAATGATTCCAAAATATTTCTTTCTAACGAAAGGTGTGGGCAAGCATAAAGAGCAATTGCAATCTTTTGAATTAGCCTTGAGGAACGCTGGTATACAACATTGTAACATAGTGAATGTTTCTAGCATAGTACCGCCAGGATGTAAACTCGTTTCGAGAGAGCGAGGCTTAAAAATGCTGAAGCCGGGAGAAATAACTTTCATTGTTCTATCTAGGAATTCAACCAATGAGCCGCATAGGCTAATTGCCGCATCAATAGGAGTGGCCATCCCATCTGGCAAGAACAATTGTGGCTATCTTTCTGAACATCATTCTTTTGGACAAACTGATGAGGCGGCTGGAGATTACGCAGAAGATTTGGCAGCCACGATGCTGGCCACAACCATGGGAATACAGTTTGACCCAGAAACCGCTTGGGACGAAAGAAAACAGCTTTTCAAAACCAGTGGATTAATAATCAAGACAACCAACATAACGCAATCAGCAACTGGCGATAAAAGCGGCTTATGGACAACAGCCATCGCAGCAACCGTTTTCCTGCCAGAAAAAAATAAGTTAAAACGCTAAACAGTGACATTGCATAATACACACCCCTTTTTTATTCCAAAACAATATTAACGATTAGTATTAATCCTAAAATGGGTAGAGAAACTCTTGCCTGGAAAATTTCAAACACCAATGATAATTGTCAACTTCAAAACATATTCTGAGGCAACTGGACGAAGAGCAGTTGAACTTGCAAAAAAAGCCGAAAAAGTAAGCAACGAAACGTTTGTTTCCATGGGAGTGGCTCCTCAATTTGCAGATATAACAGCCGTCGCAAAAGCCGTGAAAATTCCAGTTTTTGCCCAACATGTAGACCCGATCAAACCGGGCAGCTATACTGGGCATGTGCTTGCGGAATCCGTGAAAGAAGCAGGAGCTGTAGGAACACTAGTTAATCATTCTGAAAGGCAACTTAAACTGTCAGATATTAATGAAGTAATCAGAATAACACGTGAAAATGGTTTAATCTCGGTTGTGTGCGCTAACACTCCAAAAATAAGTGCAACTGTGGCAACTCTCAAACCAGACATAATCGCTATTGAGCCGCCGGAGCTTATAGGAACTGGAATTCCAGTTTCAAAGGCGAAGCCTGAAGTTGTCACAAACACCATTAGGCTTGTTAGAGAAGTTAACCGCGAAGTTACAATATTATGTGGGGCTGGAATAAGCCATGGAGAAGATGTTGCAGCAGCTTTGAAACTTGGCACTCAGGGTGTGTTGGTGGCAAGCGGCATTGTGAAGGCGAAAGACCCATATACTTTTTTACGTGAATTTGCAGAAGCAACAAAGCAGTAGGCGAGTCGAAACCTTGAAAGTTGAAGCAGAATGCGCCGCATGCATAATTAGCAGAGCTGCAGCTGAAGCAATGGAAGCTACAACAAATCCTGCATTGCGTTTCAGGGCGATGACCGAACTTTTACGGTTATTAAGTAAAGAGTTTAGACCAACGGCGGTTCCCGCAGACCTGGGCACAAAAAGAGACCGCCTTATAAAGAGAGTAACAGGCAACAACGACCCATATAAAAGAAGTAAAAGGATAAGCAACGAAAAAGCCTTGAAACTTTTGCCTTACGTAAGAAAACTGGTTGAAGAGGGCTATACGCAGCAAGATAGATTTAAAAAAGCATGCTTATGCGCCATAGTTGGCAACACAATAGAATTTGACATTCCAGGCCACAAATTCACATTCAACATTTTAAGAAAAAGCTTCCGAGAAGCTGGAAAAGATTTAGTCATAGATGATATCAACAGGATTTACGAACTAGCCAAAGAAGCACACACCGTTCTTTATTTGGCGGACAATGCTGGGGAAATAGTCTTCGACACGTTGCTTGTTGAGCAATTAAAAAACATGGGCTTAACCGTAATTGCTTGTGTTAAAGGTGGACCAGTAATTAATGATGCTACCTTAGAAGATGCGGAAGCTTCTGGAATGAGCAAGATTGCTGACAAAATAATAGCAACGGGAACAGATGCCGTGGGGTTAAATTTTAAAGAAGCTTCCGCAGAATTCCTTAACGTTTACAATTCTGTTGATATGGTTTTTGCGAAGGGCATGGGCTATACTGAAACCTTAACAGAATATAAACTGAAAAAGCCTCATGCTCTACTCTTTAGAACTAAGTGTAACCCCGTGGCAAACTTCTTCGGTGTGTCAAGAGAGAAGAATGTTGCGAAGCTGATGACGTAAATGAAGTTGCCAGCCATAAGCCTCAGTAGGGAAACTCTTTCGTGCTTTGATGATGATATCCAAAAAGAGTGGCTTTTAACAAACGGTTTAGGCGGTTACGCTTCTTCCACAGTCTTAGGTATAAACACGAGAAAGTATCATGGTTTGCTTGTCGCCGCCTTTCATCCGCCTGGAGACCGCAGAGTCTCTTTAGCTAAATTGGATGAAGAGATAAGCATAGGTAGCAACAGTTATCCGCTTGGCTCCAACGAATTCCAAAACGGAATTTATCCGCAAGGATACATGTTCTTAAAAGAATTTTCGATAGCGCCTTTACCAAAATATGTTTATGCGGTGCAGAATGTTGAGATTCAAAAAACCATCTTCACGCCTTATGAGAAAAATGCCGTCATAGCCATTTATAAAATACTGAATAAGAACAGTTGTGATGTCAAGATTCGAGTTTTTCCTTTAGTAAACTGTAGGCATTTTCACTCGGTTATTGATAGATGGAAAAATCCAGTGGAATTTGTCCAAAGGCTAGAAGACAAAATGGTGGAAATGCGTTCTAACATTCCAAAGTCTGTGCTTATAGCAAGAACAACAAGCGGACGATATTATGAGAAGCCTAGATGGATTGAACGGATGTACTATCGTGAAGAAGCTATGCGTGGAGAAAGCAGTGTTGACGACTGTTACCAGCTAGGATATTTTGAGATTGACGTAAAGGCTAATAAAGAAGAGGAGTTTGCAATCGCGGCGGTTGCAGATGAAAATAGCGAGATTGCAAGAGAAATTTTGGATAAAATGCCCGATACCGTGTACGAGGTTGAAGATTTATTTAACCGAGAATTGGGGCGCCGCGAAAATTTTTTAACAAAATTTTACGAATCCCATGAAAAAATTCCTGCAAGCAACTGGTTAAACTGGATTATCTTAGCAACTGATACCTTCATAGTTAAAGGAATTGGCGATGCTCAAAAATCTGTGATTGCTGGTTACCATTGGTTTGAGGCTTGGGGAAGAGACACTTTCATTTCTCTGCCTGGATTGTTACTTGTGACTGGAAAATTTGAAGATGCAAGAAAAGTTTTCCTAGCATTTAAGAAACACTGCAAACAAGGTTTAATTCCCAATTTTATCCCAGACCAATCGGAACAACCAGCCTACAACGCTGTTGACGCAACCTTATGGTATGTGAATGCGTTGCTGCAATACCTGAAATATACAGGCGACTTCAAATTCGTTCAAGAGCAACTCTGGGAATCCCTAAAAACAATCATTGAAAACCATGTAAGAGGAACGGCTTTCGACATACACGTGGACAGTGACAGCTTGCTTTCTCACGGTCCCCAACTGACATGGGTAGATGCAACCGTGGACGGTCAGCCGATAACTCCAAGAGCCGGAAAAGCCGTTGAAGTACAAGCGCTATGGTATAACGCGTTAAAAATTATGGAAATTTTGGCGGATAAGTTTAGGGAGAGAAGTGAAGCTGAAAAATATCTTCAGATGGCTGGAAAAGCACGGAAAAGTTTTGTTGAGAAATTCTGGAATCTGGAAAAGAACTGTTTATTCGATGTTATAAGTGAATATGGCAAGGATGGCTCTTTGAGGCCTAATCAAATTGTTGCAGTCGCTTTAAACTTCATCATGCTTGATGATGCCAAAAGTGAAAAAATTGTTGATACTGTGCATCGTGAGCTTTTAACACCTTACGGTTTAAGAAGCCTTGCAAGAAATGACCCAAAATATATCGGGGTTTATGCGGGAGACAAAAGAAGCAGAGACAAAGCATACCATAATGGCACGGTGTGGCCTTGGCTGCTAGGCCCTTTCACAACAGCATTTCTAAAAACAAAAGGTTATGCGGAATATAGGCGTGAATATGCCCTAAAGAATTTTCTTTTACCTTTGTTTACTGAACAAATTTTTAAGGCTGGACTTGGAACCATAAGCGAAATTTTCGATGGAGAACCTCCGCACATGCCTAGGGGATGTATTGCCCAAGCGTGGAGTGTAGCTGAACCGTTAAGAGCCTATTTGGAAGACGTTATGCAAGTTAGGCCGAAATATGAAAGGGAATTTTTGCTAGGCTCATGATGGAATTGTTTTTCTAAAGCTTTCCGCTGCAACTTCTGGCGTCATAGTATTTATGTACATGCCTGTGCTTTTTTCGAACCCAGCCCAAATCGCCAGTTTAGGATAAACTTCTAAATGCCAATGATAATATTTGCGTGCATCCATGTTCATGGCTAGGTGAAAACCGTAATTGTAGGGCGGGTCATTCACCAACTGTTTTAATCCATTGAGGCATGTTTTCAGTGTTTCAGCAAAGGTTTTCACTTCAGTTTGCGTCAAGTCAAGCAATGTAGCTTCATGCTTTTTGGGAATCATCCAAAACTCTAGAGGGTGGACACTTGCGTAAGGAGCGAAAACTGCAAATTGCGAATTTTCGAGGATGAGCCTCGGTCCTTTAAGCTCTTTTTCCAAGATATCGCAGAAAACACACTTTTTGTTTTGTTTCCAGAATTTTCTGCTAGCTTTAAGCTCTTCCTCCACAATTTTCGGAGTAAACGGCGTTGCAATTATTTGGCTGTGAGCATGAGAAAGCGAAGCCCCAGCCTCAAGACCGTGGTTGCGAAAAATGGAGACATACCGCACATAGGGCTTTGCGGAAAGCTCACGCAGTCTATCAATGTAACCGTTGATGACGTGTATTAGCTGCGGAATTTCAGCGTCCGCCGGATGCTCATCATGAAATGGCGATTCAACCAAAACTTCATGATGCCCAACAGCCAAAACCAAAACGCTGCCCTTCATAATCTGCCTTCTAGTAAGCTTTTCTTTTGGCGGGGCGAAAGCAGGATAAAGGTTTGGAATGCAGCGAATCAACCAGCTCTTATGTCTAAAGCCGTTTTTATCTCTGGCTTTTCTAATGCCTTTACCAGATTTGAGATAGACTAGAACTGCTGGCGGCGTCATGTGCTCGTTGCCAGGACACATCGGACAAACACCAGTCTTGGCTTGTTCTCTTTCTTTTTTTGCAAAGTCTGTAGGTCGGCGACCACGTTCGGTTGCAATTACAACCCAACGGTCGAGAAGATAATCCCTGCGAACTTCGTTAAAGCCCATACCTAAACTTCCGACAACACTAGATTAATGCATATAGCATTTAGCGTTTTCCAAAACCAATACGCTATTGGTTGAGAATTGGGTCAATGTAGGAAACTTTTGTGCTCTGTTTTTCTTTAGCCTCCTTATATAGATTGAACTTAGTCTTGGACTTCCCTGCAGAAAAGGCGGTGGGTCACAGAGGTTCGACATCCAGAATCCGCCTAACCCCCAAACCCTACACTCGTACCCGCACTCCCTTGAGCGCTGAACGTCCAGACTTAGGTTGCTCCCTCCCGGGCCTGGCCGGGTTCGCCTGGCAAACATTAAAGACGGCTTCCCTACGGAAACTGCCCAGCGACCGCCAGCCCCAAGGGACGGATAGTCAATGCTTCGGAAATGGGGGTCTCAGCAGCCTTAGACATCTCATCCTCAGCTTTCGGCCCGTCGTATAGAGGGTTTACGGTACAGGGGACCCCTAGCCCCCCGCCTAAGACCCACCGCCAAAAATAAACAAAGAAACTCAAACAATATAAAAGTTACACACCGCAAACCAACAACAATCCAGCCCTTCCGATCTGACTTCAAAACCAATCAAGCATATTTGGCTCCAAATAGAGGGCCTAGAAACCGTTG